>Ga0326728_10001039_pt1 | contig 101438 bp, 102 predicted proteins | sample MB3enrmetagenome_FD_207602 | JGI IMG/M metagenome (GOLD analysis project Ga0326728, IMG submission 207602) | Lab enriched peat soil microbial communities from McLean, Ithaca, NY, United States - MB31MN | ecosystem: Environmental > Terrestrial > Soil > Wetlands > Peat | place: USA: New York...
TTCAGACGGCTGGCTTCGCTCTCCAGAAGATCCATGGCTTGCCTCGCGGTAAGGGGCACGAATCTCCATCGTTTACGAAAGGCCGCTGATTCGGGGGAAGCTCGATTTTGCGACTCAGTAAGATTAGCCAACCCTCCAACATCCCTGCCCCTAGAAATCGAGCGGAGTGCCGCATCATAGACCGGGCCGAAGTGGGATCGGTCGAAGTCCTTTATCTCTCTGATGTTGTTCGCGAGATCGGCTTTCACCGCGTCAGTGACCCGCTTGGCGTCGAACGCCACGGTCGGGAAGGCATAGGGCGGTCCGTTCCCGGTGGCAGGGGCCACATCGGGCTTTCGCACCTCGCCGCCCTTAATTGCTGATATGAGTTTCGAGACAATCGACATCATACCTCGGCTTTGGTTCTGATAAAGGCACGCTCCATCGCCACCTTGCGGGAAAGACGCGCGGGACTGACCGTGAAAAAGCCGTCGTGCGGGCCATCAGGAGAACGATCGGGACGACGTCCGTCCGCAAGACCCCGGCGCCTGCCGGACACTGACTTAGCGCAGCGCAGAGGTCGGAGCGCCGTAAGCTACAGCGACGGTTTGTTACTCCCTGCCTGCTTTCTCCACCCTGCTATCCAGTCATTGCGGCGGTCATCGCCTTCCTTATATGGACAGGTATGCATTGGCTTGTTGTCCTTGGACGCTTGCACGCCCTCCTCGTACGGGGTCATCACTAAGTCCTTTGCAGAGTGTCTAAACTTCTTAACGTCTGTCGCCGTCGCCACGTCAGACAGCGATGGTTCAGTCTCCAAACAAGCGGCGCCATCCGCGTCTAGGCGGGGTCATCGGCGATCGGCGCTCGCTATGCTGCGCGACTAGAGACCGTTGAATGGCAGCCGCAACATTGTGGAGATTTTCCATCTTGGCCGCACCGAACAGTGCAGTTAGTGCTTTTTCATGCCTGGAAATAAAAGCGAGATATTCAGCAGCTTGGTCAATATTTACTCCGACCTTTTCCAATATGTAGTTCACAACGGCCTTCTGTAGGCCATCTATCCCCTGCTGGTCGCCGCCTGCCATTTTTAACAATGTAACCATCGCCTCAGCAGTGTTCGGTAGTGCGAACAGCTTCTCGGTCGCTGTCATGGGATCATGGTTTATGTACAGCATGGCGGGAGAACGGCGAAACTCCTCTATTTTGGCTTGGTGGTCAGCGATAGCTTTGTCCAAAGTTCCTTGAGCTGCACGCGCCTTATTGAGCTGGGATTGAAGACCGGGCAATTCAGAAAGCGCGCTTTGATAACGGTTCTCCCAGGCATCCAGGACGGCGAGGTCCAAGGTGCCGTCCGGTTTCACTCCCCCACACTGGCGCAAGAGTGACCCACCGAATTCCTCTAAAGGCTGCGGGTTGCCACCCGCCCGAAGATAAGCTCGGATCGATGGGGCGCTCGCTGGGCCATCATGAAAAAACCGCCCAGGAACATCTTCATGCTGAATGATATGGCGACCGTTCGTATCCCGCGCGAGGATATCCGCAATGGGAGCCTCATCAAGGATCGCTTGGCGCCTGTCCAATTCGATGAACAGCGCTTGAACCGTCTTGGTGGTGTCGTCTGTTTCGGTAGTCATTTCATGATTCACCAAGCGCACCCGGTTCGTGGCCTCAATTAGCCAATCGACCTTGATCGTACGTTCTAAATGTGCACCGGAGTGAGTGCCCAGGTCAATCCCGTCGTCGCGAGGGATCGGGCGAGGCACAGGCGGACCATTTAGCGTCACAGGCACAAAACACATCCAGCACCGGCAACGGGGACGACATCAGCCCATCCCCATGACCTTTAGCAATGCGGATAGATGCGGAACATACACGAATGGCTATGGACAATCACGAAACGGACGTATAGAGTTTGCCCATCGTGTTCAGAGGCAGTCCGATGCAAGCCGTTATCGCCTATCTCCGGGTATCGACCGACAAGCAAGGTAAGTCCGGTCTGGGCATCGAAGCGCAACGTGCCGCTATCGCCCGCTTCGTGGAAGCCGAGGGGCTGGAACTGATCGGGGAGCACTTGGAAGTGGAAACCGGCAAGGGTGCCGATGCGCTGGACCGGCGCCCGGTCCTGCGTGACGCGCTGGCACAGGCTCGGAAGGCGAAGGCCGCGGTGGTTGTGGCGAAGTTGGATCGCCTGAGCCGTGACGTGGCGTTCATCGCCGGACTGATGGCCCAAAAGGTCCCGTTCATCGTGACAGAACTGGGCGCCGACGCCGACCCGTTCATGATCCACATATATGCTGCGCTGGCCGAGAAAGAGCGGGCGATGATTGGGGAACGGACCCGCTTGGCCCTGGCCGCCAAGAAGGCCCATGGCGCGACACTCGGCAATCGGACCAATCTAGCCGAGGCGCAGACGATGGGCGCCGCAGCGAACCGGGACGCCGCCAACGCCTTCGCCGCCAACGTGCTGCCGGTGGTGCGTGAGTTGCAGGCCAGCGGCACCACGGCCGTGCGGGCGATAGCCGAGGCATTGAACACTCGCGGTATCCGCACGGCACGGGGGGGCGAGTGGCATCATTCGACCGTGCGGAACCTCCTGGCACGTGAGGGCTAGCGCCCGTCCCCGTTCGCCACTATCCGGCGCATCAATAGGGGACAGATGAGGGGACAAATCGAAAAGACGCCCAAAATCCGCAGAAAACCTTGGTGGCTGGCGGAGAGACAGGGATTCGAACCCTGGGTACGCTTTCGCGCACACACGCTTTCCAAGCGTGCGCCTTAAGCCGCTCGGCCATCTCTCCCGCGGCAGGGGCCGCTCAATACCAGACCGGACGCCCGGCGCAAACCCTATTCGCATCATAGTGCAGGGCAACGGCCGACCACCCTTGCGCCATACACACGTTGCATGGTTGCATTGCATCGCACACCCGCCCCGGAGTCCGATTGGCCTACGCCCTGCAACAACTGATCAACGGCATCACGCTCGGCATGATCTACGGCCTGATCGCCGTCGGCTACACCATGGTCTACGGCATCATCGGCATGATCAACTTCGCCCATGGCGACGTCTTCATGGTCGGCTCCTTCCTGTCGCTGATCGCCATCCTCGGCCTGGCCGCGCTCGGCATCACCTCGGTGCCGCTCGCCCTGGTGCTCACCCTGCTGTTCGCCGCCGCCATCGCCGCGCTGTACGGCTGGACGGTGGAGCGAGTCGCCTACCGCCCCCTGCGCGGCTCATTCCGGCTGGCGCCGCTGATCAGCGCCATCGGCATGTCGATCACCTTGCAGAACTTCGTCCAGGTCAGCCAGGGTGCGAGGGTCAAGCCGATCGATGCGATCATCCCCGGGGGGGTGCAGTTGATGGACCGGGGCGGCTTCGCGGTCCAGCTTTCCTGGATGCAGATCGCCATCGTGGTGATCACCCTGACCATCCTGGCGATCTTCACCTGGCTGGTGACCAGGACCCCGCTCGGCCGCACCATGCGCGCCTGCGAGCAGGACCTGAAAATGGCCAGCCTGCTCGGCATCGACACCGACCTGACGATCAGCCTGACCTTCGTCATCGGCGCCGCCCTGGCCGCCGTCGCCGGCTTCATGTTCCTGCTGTATTACGGCGTGATCGACTTCTACATCGGCTTCATCGCCGGCATCAAAGCCTTCACCGCCGCCGTCCTGGGCGGCATCGGCAGCCTGCCGGGTGCGGTCCTCGGCGGCCTGCTGATCGGCCTGATCGAGGTCTTCTGGGCCGCCTATTTCAGCGTCGAATACAAGGACGTGGCTGCGTTCTCCATCCTGATCGTGGCGCTGATCTTCCTGCCGACGGGAATCCTGGGACGGGCGGAGGTCGAGAAGGTATGATCCACCCGGTCGTCCCACTTCCCTCATGGCCCTCCCCGGACAAGCCGGGGGAGGGCCATGGCGGAAGGAGCTGGGGCCATGACGAGCAGGCGGCGGGCCATAACGGTTTAGGCACCGCTATCGCATGACCGCACTCCGCGACGCCTTCCTCTCAGCCGCCGTGGCACTCGGCCTGTTCGGTCCGATGGTGGGGCTGGTCACCGTCAGCAGCGATCACGGGCTGTTCCTGCGGCCGCGGCCGATCGCGGTCGCCGTAGTCGTGGGACTGGTATTCTTCGGGCGCCTCCTGATGCTGACCTGGAGGGGCCGCAACCGCGCCGAAGCAACCCGGGCCAACCGCGCCTTCGCGGAGCGCATCACCCGCGCCGGCAAATACGTCACCCCCGTGCTGCTGCTCGCCGCACTGGCTCTGCCGTTCAGCGGATCGCGCTACTATGTCGATCTCGGCACGCTGGTGCTGACCTACATCATGCTCGGATGGGGACTGAACATCGTCGTCGGGCTGGCCGGGCTGCTGGATCTCGGCTACGTCGCGTTCTACGCCGTCGGGGCGTATTCCTATGCGCTGCTGGCGACGACCTACGATCTCGGCTTCTGGACCTGCCTGCCGCTGGCCGGCATCCTCGCCGGCTGTGCCGGCGTGACCCTCGGCTTCCCGGTGCTGCGGCTGCGCGGCGACTACCTGGCCATCGTCACCCTGGGGTTCGGAGAGATCATCCGCATCGTCCTGAACAACTGGGTGTCGCTCACCAATGGCCCCAACGGCATCACCGGCATCCCGCGCCCGACCCTGTTCGGACTGCGTTTCAGCATGGACGGCGGCGAGGGCACCTTCGCCGGGTTCTTCAACCTGGAGCCGGCAACCATCCAGCGCGTCATCTTCCTGTATTATGTCATTCTCGGCCTGGCTTTGCTGACCAACTGGGTGTCGCTGCGCCTGCGCCGCATGCCGCTCGGCCGCGCCTGGGAAGCCCTGCGCGAGGATGAGGTCGCCTGCCGCTCGCTCGGCATCAACGTGCGCAACACCAAGCTGACGGCGTTCGGCATCGGCGCCATGTTCGGCGGCTTTGCCGGCGCGTTCTTCGCCACGCGGCAGGCTTTCATCAGCCCGGAAAGCTTCACCTTCATCGAATCCGCCACCGTGCTGGCGATCGTCGTGCTCGGCGGCCTCGGCAGCCAGCTTGGAGTCGCCCTCGCCGCCATCGTCATGGTCGGGGGGCTGGAGGCGTTGCGCGATTTCCTCAGCTTCCTCGGCGACCAGATGGGCAGCGAGCTGTTCTCAGGCATCGCCAGCGAGTTGCCGCTGTATCGCATGCTGATTTTCGGCCTGGCGCTGGTGGTGATGATGGTGCTGCGCCCGCGCGGGCTGGTGTCCGGCCGGACCCCCGGCGTGTCGATGACCGCGCCGAAGGAAATCGACGCCGAACTCGTGGCGCAGGGACGCAGCTAGACGATGCTGTCGGTATCCGGCCTGACCATGCGCTTCGGCGGCCTGAAGGCGGTCGATGACCTGTCGTTCGAGGCCAGTGCCAACGACATCACCGCCGTCATCGGCCCGAACGGAGCCGGCAAGACCACGGTGTTCAACTGCATCACCGGGTTCTACCGCCCGACCTCCGGCTCGATCGAACTGACGCATGCGGACGGGCGGTCCTTCCCGCTGCACCGCATGCCCGGCCATCGCATCGCCGCCCGGGCGAAGGTGGCGCGGACCTTCCAGAACATCCGCCTGTTCGCCGGAATGACGGTGCTGGAGAATCTGCTGGTGGCGCAGCATAACACGCTGATGGCGGCGACCGGCTTCGGGGTGATGGCGGTGCTGGGCCTCGGCCGCTACCGCGCCGCCGAGGCGGCCGGGATCGACAAGGCCCGGTTCTGGCTGGATGCCATCAACCTGACCGCCCGTGCGGACGATCCGGCCGGCGCGCTGCCCTATGGCGCGCAACGGCGGCTGGAGATCGCCCGCGCGATGTGCATCGACCCGGTGCTGCTCTGCCTCGACGAGCCGGCGGCGGGCCTGAACCCGCGCGAATCCGAGGAACTGAACCAGTTGCTGCTGCGCATCCGCGACCTCGGCTGCTCGCTGCTGCTGATCGAGCACGACATGGGCGTGGTGATGCGGATCTCCGACCACATCGTGGTGCTCGACCACGGCAAGAAGATCAGCGACGGCACGCCCGCGGAAATCCGCGCCGATCCGGCGGTGATCGCGGCGTATCTGGGTGAGGGCGAGGAAGACGAGGTGCCAGCATGACCGCCCTGCTTGCACAAATGGACACTTTGCCGGAAAATTGGCAGTCGAATCAACCGCGATCTTCAGGTTACAACTGGCTGATCGTGCATAGGCGTTCGTACTAATGTTGCCAAAAGATGAAGGTAATCCCCCGGCGGTTTCGAACCCGCTAGGCTCAGGTGACGCCCGAAAGCAACTGCCAAAAGAGTTTGCGGATAGTGCAGACAAGTTCTTTGGATTCCTGGCTGTAGTATTTGGAGGTATCGGAGGGATTTTGTATAAAGCCGGGCCGACAATGCCAGCAATGATTTTTGCTGTCACGGCAATTCTCTTTAGTCTCCTTGCCGCCTATTTCAAAATTTCTTCTAATCTTTTTGGCCGACTTTATTTTGGGAAGCACCCGGTCACGGCGATCTGCACTGTCTGTGTCTGCCTTTGTATCTGGGCGGGATGGGTATGGGTTGAGCCGCAAATTTGGCCGTCCCGGCCGCCGCCACCGCCCAAGCAGTTTAACATTACGCCAAGCATTGGGATAGTTGCTCCCCGGCCGAGCGCAAATTTGAATGTTGAGTCACTTGGTCGCTTGGCTTTGGGAAATCGAATCTTTGGAAAAGTTGTATTGAAGCCAATAGACTGGATGATCTACGTGACGTTGGCGAACAACCAGGATATACCCACCCGAATTGAGGCTTATCTTGGATATGCTGGTGAACGAGGTAGGCAAGATCGGCCGTGGACACCTCTTTGCCGAGTGGCTCTCGGCGAAGGTAGTATTTTTCTTTTAGACGATAACTTGAGGGACGTCGCAGAGCAGGGCACGAGCAAGGCGATCGACCGTCGCCTGATGGAACAGACTATCGGACCTCATGACAGCGTGTCTGGTTGGCTTGCATGGGAATGCCCTAACGCTAGCTGTGGAACGTGGGTTAAGCTTGTCATTCGCGAAGCGAATGGACGAATCTCCGAAACTGATGGCTTCGAGCCTTCGGGTCTAGATGCCCCACTACATGACACATGGCCAGAAGTGCTTGCAGTTCACGAGAACCTAGCCGATACGCCGGTCGAGGTTAGGAGCTCCTGCGGTAGCTCTGGAACGGGGGGACTCATGGCCTTGTTTCCCAAACAACGAAATTCAAACCCAGCTAAGGGAGCAAAGTAAAATGCTGTTGCCGCACGTCCCCAAGATCGAGCACGACATGGGCGTGGTGATGCGGATCTCCGACCACATCGTGGTGCTGGACCATGGCAAGAAGATCAGCGACGGCACGCCCGCGGAAATCCGCGCCGATCCGGCGGTGATCGCGGCCTATCTGGGTGAGGGCGAGGAAGACGAGGTGACGGCATGACCGCCCTGCTGTCGCTGACCGGCGTCACCGCGTTCTATGGCGCGATCCAGGCGCTGCGCGGCATCGACCTGACGGTGGAGCAGGGCGAGATCGTCACCCTGATTGGCGCCAACGGTGCCGGCAAATCCACCCTGATGATGACGATCTGCGGCAACCCGCGCGCCCGCTCCGGCCAGATTGTGCACCAGGGCCAGGACATCACGCAGTGGCCGACATACGAGATCATGCGGCGCGGCATCGCCCAGGCGCCGGAGGGGCGGCGCATCTTCGCCCGCATGACGGTGCGTGAGAACCTGTTGATGGGCGCCGAAGTCGCCGGCCGGACCGATATCGATGCGCTGCTGGAGCAGGTGTTCGCGCTGTTTCCGCGGCTGCAGGAGCGGCTGAGCCAGCGCGGCGGCACGCTGTCCGGCGGCGAGCAGCAGATGCTCGCCATCGGCCGCGCGTTGATGTCGCGGCCAACGTTGCTGCTGCTGGATGAGCCGTCTTTGGGGCTGGCGCCGCTGGTGGTGCGGCAGATTTTCGGCGCGATCCGGGAGCTGAACCGGACGACCGGACTGACGGTGCTGCTGGTGGAACAAAACGCCTACCAGGCGCTGCGGCTGGCGAACCGCGGCTATGTGCTGGTGAACGGCGCGATCACCATGGCCGGAACCGGGGCAGAACTGCTGGCGCGGCCGGAGATCAGGGCGGCGTATCTGGAAGGCGGCGGCCACGCTTGAGATTTATGGACCAGTCGCTAATTGGTTTCGTCTTCTTCCTCAGTAAAACGAAAAACCACGATACGCGGTGTGTCTCCGCCCAGTGCCATTTCCTGCCTGAGATCGGCACGCAAAATCTCCAACACAGGATCAATAATCGCCACGCCCTTCTGCGCATGTTCATTCAGATAATTTAGCGTTCTCCCAATCTAGTCCGTGGTCCCAAGCAGTTGAATATCGGTGACTGCGGACTCAAACGCTGCCTTTCCTTCGATTGTTCCGGCGCGCCGATTGGCTGAGGCTTCAAGTGGCCGACAGGTTTCGACCAGGTAGGCAATCCTCAATTTTCCTGGTTCATTGGCAAAGTCGCGACTTGTCGAGAAACGATGAGCCAGCCAGCCGCCGAGACCCACACCCGCGAGGCCGGATAGGGCAGCGATCACCTGACAGCAGATATTGGGTTGTCACGGCGACCCCGTTGATCAACGTGGATTTCATGTTCCCGGCTCTCAGGCAGGCTCTGGAACAACATGTAGTTGCACTCCTGCTTGCTTTTGCAGATAGCAAATCACGCCAAACAAACTGCGGGCCTGTGGATTTCCGCGAGGTCCGAACATGTGAATGAGGCTTTTGGGCTGGGTGCCCGTTTCATGCCCGAGCTTCTCGAAACCGACCGTTGCCTTGATATAGTCCCGCAGAACCGCTTTTCCGGTATCGACGTCGCCTGCGAGCAAGGTGTCGATCCCCTCGCGCAGCAGCGCAGCGGCGAAAGCAGGATCCTCTGCGACCTGGTGCTGCACGAGTTCCTTCAAACTCCGCGTTATAACCAAGCGATCCTCCTCTGTTTCAGCGACCGCCTCGTTTCCGGCGTTTGTAGTCTGCCCAGAGCGCAACCGCCATATCAATGTCAGCCTGCTGGCGCTTCTTTGTGCCCCCGGTCAGCAAGATAACCAGAAGGTCGGCTTTGGTGGCCGTCATTATCTGGTGGACTGATTGAGTCTGGAGCCTACGGCACAACCCGGGCGGAGTTGCCGGCGTCGCCGGAAAAGCGGGCAGCCTATCGCGGGCGCGGCACGCGTAAGGCATCAACGACATCTGACCACGTCGGCAATGAGCGCGGAAAGGGCGACCATAAGCACATACTGAACGCGGAAACCGTGTATGCATTCTGTCGATCGAACAGCTTCTGCGAGACTTCAGGGCGGCCGTCGAGACGGTGAAAGGAACCAGCCTATGACCACGCTCCAGATCCATGTCGGAGGCAGCTTCGCCGACACCGAACGCCGCGTGCTCGATGCGATAGCGCGCCATGAGGCCGGCGAAGATGTCGTCGAAAACCACCTGACCTTCGAAAACTGGCAAACCTTCGCGCGGGTCATGACCGCCAACCGGCTGGAGCTGCTGCGCCACGTTCATCGGACGCCTCCGCGCAGCGTTCTCGCCCTGGCCCGCGCGCTTGGACGCGATTACAAGCGCGTCCACGAAGACGTGGAAGCATCGGTCGCCGCCGGCCTGCTGGAGCGGGACGACACCGGTCTGCACGCGGATTACGATTCGATCCAGATCGCGATGTGATGCCTGCCAGCGCCGGGTTGAGAGACTGACCGTGCAGCGCCTAAAGCGCGCTCTTCAGGTCGGTCCTGGAGAAATCCTTCCCGATGAAAAGCAACGGGCAGCGGTGTTCCTTGGCCACTTCGTAGGCAAAGCAGTCGCCGAGATTCAAGCCGGCCGGATGCACGCCTTTGCCCCACCGGTCATAGGCGTCTGCCATCCGCCGCGCGGAGGCCGCGGTAACGGTTATAACGCTAAGGCCCAGCCCGTCGATCAGTTGCGCCATCTTCTGCCCGGCACCGCGTCGCGCTGCAACGATCAACGCTTCCGTGACGGTCCCGGCGGAAATCAAAACCTGTGACTCGACTTCCAGGACTCCCACGCAGGCGCCCGCCGCCGGTTCGTCAAGCACGATCGCCATCAATGCCGACGTGTCGACCGCGATCACGCCGGCAAACCATCCTCATCGTAAAGGAAGTCCTGGCTTCTGGCGGCATCGGGCCCCGGAGTCGCATGCTTGGCGCCCCATGCCCGCACCTCTTCCATCAGAGCGCGCCGACCCTTGGCATCAAGCACCGGCCTGATCGGCACGAGGCGCACGGCGTCCTGACCGTGGCGGGTCAGGATCACCTCATCCCCCGCCTCGGCCCGCCTCACCAAATCCGTTAGCTGGGCCTTTGCGTCGGTGACGGAGACATGCATCTGATCGGCCCTTCCGGCGCGAAATTGATCCACTCCAATAAATTAGACCACGCAAAGGTCCATTTCAAGGTGGATCGCTCGCACCGAGCCCCGTCAGGCAACCTGCGGCAATACCTGCGCGGCAACCCGGACGTTCCTTGCCAACACCGCCGCGGTCTTGGATTCCGCCCCGACGCAGCACTGGATTACCATCACCCCCAGCGCCGCCGGCAGCACCGCCAGGGTCGGAGGCGCACCGCTTACCACCACCGCAGCCGAGGCAAGGCAGCCAAGAATGGCACCGGCGTCCCATCCAGCCTCAGTGGACAAATGGAACTGATAGGCCGACCCCGACCGCTTGGCACGATCATAGACCACGCTCATGAGCACCGGCACATAAAGGCCGCCGACAGCCGCACCCAGCGCGTTGGCGGCGAATGCCACCCACGGTGCCCAGCCCGAAGCCACCCGCATCACGACGCCGAGAAGCAGCCCGACGGTAACGGCCCGCGACAGAATATCGCGATGCCCGCGGTCGATCGCGGCGCCGACGGCGAGTCCGGCCAAAGCTCCGGCCATTGCCGCCGCGCTGCTCGCCCAGCCGAGCGTGTCGTAAGAAGACCCGAGCGTGGTGAACAGCAGCAGCGACCACGCAATCCCGGTCCCCGCGCACATCCACCCGTCCGCCGCGAATGCGCACAGCCCCACCGGATCGGCGCCGGTAACCGATTGCCGCATCGACGGGACGCGCCCGAGGTTGATCTCACCGAACCACAGCAGCGGCAGCGTCGAGAGCAGGCACAGAAAGGTCGCGATGCCGAACTCCGCGCCCGGCCCCATTCGCGTCAGCAGGGTGCCGCCCGCGACGGGGCCGACCACGGAAATGGCGGTGGTGGCCATCTGGCGGAACGCGATTTGCCGCCCGCGCCGCCCGCCGCCGCCGCACATGGCGTTCGCGGCATGGAATATCGGCCAGTAGATGCATTCGCCGGCAGAAACGACCAAAATCCAGACGCACAGCCACAGCGGTTCGTCCGCCCGGATCAGCGGCGCGAACTGGAATGCTACAACAAATGTGCCCAGCAACAAAGCCTTGTTCATGCCGAGGTATCGGACGATCGGCAGCATGATGGCGCGCAGCCCGAAGCGGATGCCCAGCAGCGCCGCATACATCGTGATCGTTGTAGCTATGCCGAATCCGAGATGCAGCAGGTATGCCCCGACGAAACCACTGGCCAGAGACATGGCGAGCGACCACAGGACGCAGTGAAGGGTGAGCAGGCGGAATTGCCGCCCCTCGCGATCGGATGTCATCGCTTTAATCCTTACTCTGAAAAAACGTCAGGTCCGGGGCCGATGGCCAGGCCGGCACGAACCGACGCTTGCGGAAGGCCCGGATGGAGGGCGTTCCGACCGTTTCCTGCGACCTGCGTTAGCCAGGGAACTTGCTCGGGATGCTGGATGCATCGCGTGGCGGTGTCGGCTGCTGCATAGACCCTCCGTTGAAGGCGCTCATGTGTGGCGAAATTAAGGCGAACGTGATGAATGCGTCAAGAAGTTCATGCGATTGCGCAAGACTTTGATTGAGCACATGGCAAAAAAGCCATAGATATGGTGCGTAAAAATAATCACAATCGCCCGGAATAGGCGAATCCGCCGCAAAAAGTCGCTATTTATATATGAATCCCAACGAAAGCGGAAGCCATCGTGGTTCGACGTGTCCGTTTGACCGACGAAAATGGCGAAAGAAAGGCACGCCCCGCCACGGTTCCGCCCGAATCGGCAGCGGGTCAGTCGCCCGCCACCGCCCCCATCTTCTCGGCAAGTCGCGGCAGCGCAGAACGCCGGCCCGGCACCAGCCAGTGCTGCAGGCGATCGAGATAGAGGTAGATCACCGGCGTCGTATACAGCGTCAGCACCTGGCTCAGCGCCAGGCCGCCGACCATCGCAAAGCCGAGCGGCTTGCGCAGTTCCGATCCGGCCCCGCTCTCCAGCATCAGCGGCAGCCCGCTCAGCATCGCCGCCATCGTCGTCATCAGGATCGGGCGGAAGCGCAGCAGGCAGGCCTGCCGGATCGCCTCCAGCGGAGTCATCCCGTCCCGCCGCTCCGCCGTGATGGCGAAGTCCACCATCATGATGCCGTTCTTTTTGACGATGCCGATCAGCAGGATGATGCCGATCAGGGCGATGACGGTAAGCTGGTAGCCGAAGATCATCAGCATCAGCAGCGCGCCGACCCCGGCCGAGGGAAGGGTGGACAGGATCGTCAGCGGCAGCACGTAGCTTTCATACAGGATGCCCAGAATGATATAGACGGCGACCAAAGCCGCCGCGACCAGATACGGCTCGGTGCTGAGCGACGCCTGGAACGCCTGCGCCGTGCCCTGGAAGCTGCCCTCCACGGTCGGCGGCACGCCCATCGAGGCTTCCAGCTTCTGTACCCGGTCCACCGCATCGCCGAGCGACGCGTTGCCCTTCAGGTTGAACGAGATCGTCACCGAGGGGAACTGGCTCTGGTGGTTCACCGCCAGCGGTTGCACCGGAACCGTGGTCTGATGCACCAGGGTCGACAGCGGCACCGACGCCCCGCTCGATGAGTGTACGTACAGCTTATCCAAAGTGGACAGCGCGCCGTATTCGGACGGCAACGCCTCCAGGATCACGTAATACGCCTTGTTGCCGGTGAAATACTGCGCCACCTCGCGCTGGCCGAACGCGTCATACAGGATGTCGTCGATCGCCGCCGGCTGGATGCCGAAGCGGGACGCCTGGTCGCGATCATAGGTCAGGGTCTCGGCCGTGCCGGCATTCTCCTGGTCCGACGTCACCCCGGACAGCAGCGGGATCTGCTGCATCTTCGCCAGGATCTTCGGCGCCCAATGGTTCAGCTCGTCCGAATTGTTGTCCTGCAACGTATACTGATACAGCGTCCGCCCGAGCCTGGCGCCAACCCGAACATCCTGCGCCGGCTGCATGAAAAGCTGGATGCCCGAGACGGCCTGCATCTTCCGGTCGATCCGGCTGATCACCTGCATGACTGTGTCGGAACGCTCGCTCCACGGCTTCAGGGTGATGTACATCCGCCCGTTGTTGGCGGTCTGGCCCGCCGTGCCCGCGCCGACGGAGGAAACCACCGATGCGACGGCGGGGTCGTGCAGAACCACCTCGTCCGCCTGATGCTGCAATGCCGACATCTGGTCGTACGAGGAATCCTGCGCCGCGTCGGTAATGCCGATGACGATGCCGGTATCCTGGGTCGGGAAGAATCCCTTCGGGATGAACGCATACAGCACGCCGGTCAAAGCGACCGTCGCAACGAACACCATCAGCGTGACGAAGCGGAAGCGCAGTGCGATGTCCAGGGTCCGCTCGTAGAACCTCAGCATGGCGTCGAACATGCGTTCGATGACGGTGTAGATGCGCCCGTGGCTATGCGCCTCGGGCGACAGGAAGCGCGACGACATCATCGGGGTCAGCGTCAGCGAAACGATCGCCGACATCACGATGGTGATAGAAACGCAGATCGCGAACTCCCGGAACAGCCGCCCGACGATGCCGCCCATCAGCAGCAGCGGGATGAACACCGCGATCAGCGAAATACTGATTGAAACGATGGTAAAGCCGATCTCCCCGGCGCCCTGGACCGCGGCTTCGATCGGGTCCATGCCGTCCTCGATATGACGGAATATGTTCTCCAGCATGACGATCGCGTCATCGACGACGAAGCCGACGGCGATCGTCAGCCCCATCAGCGACAGATTGTCCAGGCTGAACCCGCACAGATACATCACGCCGAGCGTGCCGACGAGGGCGACGGGGATGGTCACGCCGGGAATGATGGTCGCCCAGACGTTGCGCAGGAACAGGAAGATAACCATCACCACAAGCGCCACGGACAGCAGCAGCGTGAACTCCACGTCGCTGACCGAGGCGCGGATTGTCAGCGTCCGGTCGGACACGACGTTCAGTGAGATGTCCGGCGGAATGTTCTGCCGCAGCATCGGCAGCTTCGCCTTCACCCCGTCGGCAGTCGCAATGACGTTGGCGTTCGGCTGCTTGAAGATCAGCAGCAGCACCGACCGCTTGCCGTTCGTGGACGCGCCCAGTTCCCGGTTCTGCGGTCCCGCCACCGCCCGGCCGACGTTGCGAATCCGGATAGGCCCGCCGTTGCGATACCCGATGATAACGTCGTTGTAAGGCTGCGCCTTGACCAGTTGGTCGTTGGCATACACCGCATAAGACTGCTTCGATCCGTCGATGCTGCCCTTCGGATTGTCAACCGTCACGTTGGTCAGAACCGACCGCACGTCCTCCAGCGTCATGCCCATGTTGGCAAGCCGGGCGGGATCGACCTGCACCCGGATGGCCGGCGTCTGCTGGCCGCCCACCAGCACCTGCCCAACGCCGGGAAGCTGCGACAACTGCTGCTCCACCAAATTCTCGGCGTAATTGTCCACATCGGTGATCGGCGCCTGATCCGACTGCATTGCCAAAATCAGGATCGGGCTGTCGGCCGGATTGATCGCGCGGAACGTCGGCGGTGTCGGCATGCCTTTCGGCAACGATCCCTGCGCCGCGTTCATCGCCTCCAGCACCAGCGTCTCGGCATTGCCCAGATCGACACCCAGCCCGAATTGCAAGGTAATCTGTGTCGAGCCCTGCACGCTGACCGAGGTCATCTGCGACAGCCCCGGCAGCATCTGCCCGAACTCGGTTTCCAGAGGCGTCGCCACGGTGGAGGCCATCGTTTCGGGACTGGCACCGGGATACTGCGCGGAGACCGTCAGTGTAGGAAACTGCACGTTCGGCAGTGGCGCCACCGGCAGCAGCGGATACGCCACCAATCCCGCCAGGAAGATCGCCGCGGTCAGCAAAGACGTTGCAATAGGCCGCCGGATGAAGGGCGTTGAAATACTCATATGGGATGACGTCCTTCAGGCCGGTTTCGAATCGGTCGCCTTCACGCGACTACCCGGGGCGAGGCGCGACTGGCCGGAAACCACCACCGTCTCCTGCCCGGAAAGCCCCTTCGTCACCACGGCCTCATTGTCGTTCTGATAGCCCACCTGCACATCGACCTGATCGACCGAGCCGTCAGGCTTGGCGACGTAGACGAACAGCCCGTCCGGCCCGTGCTCGATCGCCGGCAGCGGGACGGTCACCGCGTTTTTCAAGGAGTCCACCTGCACCCGGGCATTGACGAACTGCCCGGGCCAAAGATGGTCGTCGGTGTTGGGGAAATTCGCCTTCAGCGAGATCGTTCCGGTCGTCGTGTCGATGGTGTTGTTTGGGGTCAGCAACGTGCCCGTCGCGATCACATGCGCGGAATCCTGACCGTTGGTCACCGCGACCGGCACCGGTCCGCGCGCGCGGGCGGCCTGGACCTGCGGCAGATCCGCCTCCGGCAGCGTGAACACCACGGAAATCGGCTTGTCCTGGGTGATCGAAACGATACCGGTCTGGCCGGCGACCTCGACAAGGTTGCCGACATTGAGCTGATACAGGCTGACGCGCCCGTCCATCGGCGCGCGGATGATACAATAGCCCAGGTTGATCTGCGCCGTTTCGATCATGGCATTATCGACCGCGACCGCCGCGATCTGCTTGTCCACCGTCGCCTGCTGGTCATCCACCTGCTGGATCGGCGCGAAACTCTGTTTCGCAAGCTTCTGGTATCGCACCAGATCGAGCTGCGCACTGCGCAGCAGCGCCGCGTCCTCGTTACGCTGCGCGATCGCCTGGTCGAGCGCGGCCTTATACGGCCGCGGATCGATCTCGGCGACGATGTCGTCCTTGTGGACCTCCTGCCCTTCCCGCGCGGGCAGAGCGATCAGCGTGCCGTTCACCTGCGCCTTGATCTCGACAACGTTCAGCGCCTGTACCGTCCCGAGGCCGTTCAGCAGCACCGGCACGTCCTGCACCTTCACCTGCGCGGTCTTCACCGGAACCTCCGGCGGAGGCGCCGGGTCCGCCGCCCGCGCCGTCTCGCCCGCGCCGGACAACCACCACCATCCCAGCAAACCCGCCACTACGACCAAAGCCAACAAGCCGAGCGAGCGTTTCAATGTCATGATGTGAGTCCGGAATAAAGGCGGTTGCCGCAGCGGGGTACAGTGTTGAATTTGGACGCCGATCCGGTGAAGTCATCCCCGTAGCCCGAACGTGACGTAAGTAACGTTAGGTAAGCATTTGCCGGATGCGAACGGTATCATGCTTGTCCCGGTCGCAGTCCCGCCGCCCGGCCCGGGAACGATCTGCAACCGCCTTCGCATGGTGCCGCGACCCCTCTCCGCCCGCCGATGCGCCGCCCCTCGATTCATCCGCCCGTTACAAAAACCCCGCCCGCCGCGCCGGTTGCGTTTCCCTACCGCCCCGGCAGACTGCCAGCCGCCAATCGGGGGGAGAAACATGGGCCATAAGATCGCGATCGTCGGTGCCGGCGCTGTGGGCGCCTATGCCGGAGCGCACATGGCGCAGGCCGGGGAGGACGTGACCTTCATCGACCCCTGGCCGGCGAACGTGGAAACCATGCAGGCGGACGGCCTGAAAGTGTCCCATTTCCGCGACGTGCCGGAATGGTCCACCCCGGTGCGCGCGCTGCACCTGACCGAGCTTCAGCAGGTCGCGAAGGAAAAACCGTTCGACATCGCCTTCGTCTGCATGAAGTCCTACGACACCGAATGGGCGACCGTCATGATCGCGCAATATCTTGCCCCGGCGGGATTCGTGGTGTCGTTGCAAAACTGCATGAACGAAGCGGCCATCGCCGGCATCGTCGGCTGGGGCAAGGTCGTCGGCTGCGTCGCCAGCTCCATCACGGTAGACCTGTGCGAACCCGGCCATGTCCACCGCGCCGCCGGCAAAAGCGGCGACAAGCACACGGTTTTCCGCACCGGCGAGGTGCATGGCCGCATCACCGAACGGGTGCGGGAGGTCGAGCGCCTCGTCGCCCTGGCCGATTCCGCGCTGGCGACGACCAATCTGTGGGGGGAGCGGTGGTCGAAGCTGGTGACCAATGCGATGGCGAACGGCATGTCCGCAGCCACTGGCCTGATCAGCAAGGACATCCTGCGGAACAATACGCTGCGCCGTTTCGGCGCCCGCCTCGGCAGCGAAGCGATCCGTGTCGGCCAGGCGCTGGGGTATGAACTGGAAGAGATCCACCACCTCGACCCCGAGGTGATCGCCCGGGCCGGCGAAGGCGATGCCGCCGCGGCGCGCGAGTATGACGCGCACCGCCTGGAGGAGGTCAACAAGGCCGGCGGCGGCGAGCACCGGCCGTCGATGGGACAGGACATGGTAAAGGGCCGCCGCACCGAGATCGACTTCATCAACGGCTTCATCGCCCGCCAGGGCGAACAAATCGGTCTGCCGACACAAGCGAACGCGGCGTTGACGGACATCGTCAAGCGTGTCGAACGGGGGGAACTCCGGGCCGATCCGAAGCACCTGATCGATCTGCGGCTGAATTGAGGGGGCGCAACGCTCCGCCATCGGTGATAGACTGCCGCCCATGTTGCACGCGTTTCTCCTCGGCCTTGCCGGCGGCGCCCTGATCGGCGCGGCGGTCGGCCTGTTCATGCTGACGACCGGCCGCGTTGCCGGCATCAGCGGCATCGCCGCGGAACTCACCGGCCGATGGCCGCCGCGCTGGGCGCAGAACCTGGCCTTCCTGCTCGGTCTGCCGGGCGGATTGCTGCTCTGGCGCGCGATCAGCGGCGCCGAAGTGCCGGTTCATCTGCCGGGGTCGGGCTTGTTGCTTATCGCGGCGGGGTTGCTCGTCGGCGTCGGCACGCGGCTGGCGAACGGATGCACCAGCGGCCACGGGGTGTGCGGGCTGGCGCGGCTGTCGCCCCGGTCGCTTGCCGCCACCGCCACGTTCATGGCGGTCGCGGTGCTGGTTGTGGCGGTCAGGCGGTTTGCCGGATGAAAATCTTGGGTGCATTGGCCAGCGGCCTGCTGTTCGGCCTTGGACTGGCGATCTCCGGCATGGTGGACCCGGCGGTGGTGCTGGGTTTCCTCGATTTCGGCGGGCTGGCTGACGGCACCTGGAACCCGGCGCTGGCAGGGGTGATGGGGGGTGCGATCCCGGTGGCGTTCGTCCTGTATCGTCTGGCCGGCAGCCGCGTGCCGGCGCCGTCGCGGGCCATGGACGCGCGGCTGATCGGTGGTTCGGCCCTGTTCGGGCTGGGCTGGGGCGCGGCGGGGCTGTGCCCCGGGCCGGCGCTGGAGGGCTGGGTCTCCAATCCCCGGGCGCTGCTGTTCGTTGCCGCGATGCTGGCTGGTTTCGCGGTAGTGCCATGGCTGGCGGGGCGTGCTGGCGGTGCGCGGTCGTAGCGGCTCACCGTCATGGCCCGGCTCGTCCGGGCCACCTCTCGCGGCACTGTGCTGGCATAGGTGGCCCGGACAAGCCGGGCCATGACGGTGAGGGGGGGAGAATGCCGCCCCCGCCCAATCCCTACGAATTCGACCCCTCGATCACGTCGCCGAACCGCTCCCACGTCTTCCCGGTCCATTTCTGCAACTGCATCGCACGGATCGGATGGAAGTTCGTCGGACTGGTGTTCACCTTGATCCCGGGCAGCAGCACCGGGTCGTAGGCATCATGCAGGTTCGCCGCCTGCTTCATGATGTTGGCGCGCGAGAAATCCCCGTCGCACTGCTTCAGCACCTGCCACATCACCATGCTGACGCCATAGGCGAACGCGTGGTTCGCGTCCGTCAGGTCGGCTCCCGGCATGTATTTCGCCATGAACGCCCGCCACTCGTTCATCCCGGCGTCGTCCTTGAACACCGGATCGGTTGGATCCTTCATATAGCCGGAGGTGATAATGCCGATCCCGTTTTCCGGACCGGCCGGGTTCATCACCGCGCCGGCGGAGATCGAGACGTTGGTCAGGAAGAAGGCCGGGTGCCAGCCCAGATCATGCACCTTCTTGATCGCCTGGGCCGCGAACTTCGGTGTCGCCGCCACCAGCAGCGTATCCGCGCCGGAGGCCTGAAGCGTCGTCAACTGGCTGTCCACCGTCGCGTCCGAGGTCTCGTAACTGACTTCGCTCACCACGGTGGTGCCGTACTTGTCGCCCAGCACGTCCTTCACGCCGGCCGGATAATCCTTACCGAAATCATCGTTCTGATACAGGATCGCCAGCTTCGCCTTCGGAAACTGCGACAGCATGTATTTGGCGTAGATCTGCGCCTCGGTGCGGTAGCTGGGCTGGTAGCCCATCGTCCAGGGGAAGTGCTTGTAATCGCCCCATTTGTCCGCCCCGGTCGAGATGAAGATCTGCGGCACTTTCTTCTGGTTCAGGTATTTTTGAACCGCCGTCTGCGTCGGCGTGCCGAGGCCCTGGAACATGAACGCGACCTGGTCTTCCTCGACCAGCCGCCGGGTCTGCTCCACCGTCTTCGGCGGGCTGTAGGCGTCGTCGTAGGAGATGAAGTTGATCTTGTGCCCGGCCACGCCGCCCTCGTCATTGACCATCTTGAAGAAGGCCGTCTCGGTCTTGGCGATCACGCCGTAGGCGGAGGCGGGTCCGCTATAGGCGTCGGTGTTGCCGATTTTGATTTCCGTGCCCGTCACGCCGGGCAGATCGTCCGCCGATGCCGGCGCCGCACCCGCCGCCAACGCGGCCAGCAGCAGTCCGAACACAGACGGAGCCATCCGGCGCCGCGGCGCCAAATCCCGGGTCATTCGCAAAGACATTCTTTTTCCTCCCTTGACCGGAGCATGTTTGCCTGATCGGCCGGCGAAGGCAAAGGCAGGGAAGCGGCTCGAGCATTCACGTGCGCGGGTATGCCGTTTCACTTTTCTATCAAATACCGCTGTGCAGCCTCTTTTTTGACCGCTTCGCTATGCTACGTCACAGCCATGGGTCTCCGTCACTTACCGTCTTCCGCATGAGCAGCAGCGTCGCCACGGCCGGCGCGGACATTTCCGAGGCCGTTGCCATGACCGCGCCGAAGCTGCAGGAGTGCCGCGATTGCGGGCAGATGCAGGTGGTTCCGGCGATGCCGCCGGCCACCCGCGCGGTCTGCATGCGCTGCGACGCCGTGCTGCGGCACACCCGCTTCCACCCCCTCGTGCTGCCCGCCGCGCTCAACCTGTCGGCGCTGATCCTGTTCGGTGTGGCCGGCACGCTGACGGTGATGTCCGTCACCAACGCCGGACAGCAACGCGCCGCCAGCCTGATCAGCGGCCCCGCCGAACTCGAGTATTACGGCCTGTGGGAACTCTCGGTGGTCGTGCTGATCACCACCTTCGCCGCGCCCTTGGCCCGGGTGCTGTGCATGCTGACCGTCCTCGCCGGCCTGCGCCTGCACCGGCCGCCGGCGGAGCTGCGCTTCATCTACGCCTGGGTCGAGCGGTTGCGGCCCTGGTCGATGATCGAGATCTACATGCTCGGCCTTTACGTGGCCTATGTCCGCCTCAGCGCCATCGCCACGGTTACCATCGGTCCCGCCCTGTATGCCCTTGGCGGCCTTATCGGCGTCATGCTGCTGGCCGATATCGCGCTCGACGACCAGGCGGTATGGGAGGCGATGGAGCCGCCGAACCGCCGCCGCAATGCCGTGCTGCGCGGCCTCCGGATTGGCGCGCGGCCGGATACCGCCAGCCGCCGCCGCATCGGCTGTGACACCTGCGGCCTGGTCAGCCGCGCGGCGGAGGGCACGCCATGCCCGCGCTGCGGCTATCGCCTGCGCCACCGCAAGCCGAAGGCGATGCAGCGCACCCTGGCCTATGCAATCGCCGCGCTGATGCTCTACATCCCCGCCAACGTCTACCCGGTGTTGACTGTGATCCAACTCGGATCGGGCGACCCCAGCACGATCCTGGGCGGCGTGATTGAACTGTATGATTACGGCATGTGGCCGCTGGCGCTGCTCGTGTTCTTCGCCAGCGTGGCGGTGCCGGTGCTGAAACTCATCGGCCTGGCCGTGCTGCTGATCTCCACCCAAATCGGCTCGCCGCACGGGCTGCGGGACCGCACCATCCTGTATCGTGTGGTCGATGCCATCGGCCGCTGGTCGATGATCGACATCTTCATGGAGTCCATCCTGGTTGCGCTGGTCCAGTTCGGCAAAATCGCGAGCGTCTACCCCGGCCCCGGCGCGATCGCCTTCGCCGCGGTGGTCGTTCTGACCATGTTCGCCGCCCGCAGCTTCGATCCACGCCTGATGTGGGACCGGGCGCAGCCGTTGGCTCGCACGGACGCGGCATGAGCGACCGACCGCCCTCCGCCGTGGTGCGATCCCTGCTCGATCGCAGGCGAGGCGTGTCGCTGATCTGGGCCATCCCGGTGGTGACCCTGTTCATCGGTGGCTGGCTCGCCTGGCGAACCTGGTCCGAGCGCGGGCCGCTGATCACCATCTCCTTCGAGACCGCCGAGGGGTTGCAGGCGACCCAGTCGCATGTCCGCCACAAGGAAGTGGACATGGGCGTGGTGCAGAAGATCGGGCTAAGCGCCGATCTGAGCCGGGTCGTGGTGACGGTGCGGATGAACAAGGAGGCCGCGCCGCTGCTGACCGACAAGGCGCGCTTCTGGGTGGTCCGCCCCCGCTTTTTCGCCGGCTCGATCAGCGGCCTGTCGACGCTGTTCTCCGGTTCCTACATCGATCTGTTGCCCTCTGGGGAGGGCGGCGAGCCGCAAACCGCCTTCGTCGGGCTGGAGAATCCCCCCGTCCTGCAATCGGACGTTCCGGGCCGCACCTTCCTGCTCGACGCCAGCCGCATCGGGTCGCTCAATCTCGGCTCCCCGATCATGTTCCGCGACCTGGAGGCGGGGGAGATCCTGGGCTGGGACGTGGACGAAATGGCGCGCAACATCACCATCCATGCCTTCGTCCGCGCGCCGTTCGACAAATACGTGCATGACAATTCGCGCTTCTGGAACGCCTCGGGCGCGACCGTGCAGCTTGGCGCGAATGGCTTGCAGTTCCAGGTGGAATCGCTGCGCGCCATTGTGCTGGGCGGGATCGCCTTTGAAACGCCTGATGATCCGAAGATCACCGGGGAAAGCGAACCCAACCGCGCGTTCACGCTGTATCCGAACAAGGAGGCGGCGGATGCTTCGGTGTTCAAGCGCAGCGTGCCGTTCGTCGCCAATTTTACCACGTCCGTGTCCGGCCTCGGGGCCGGCTCGCCGGTCATGCTGCGCGGCCTGAAAATCGGCGAGGTCTCCAGCGTCTCCCTGGTTTACGACCGCGCCGCCGACACTGTCGTGGTGCCGGTGCATTTTACACTGGAACCCGAGCGGATCGCGATGCTGGACCTGCCGACGGACGGGGACCTGGATTCCAGGATGCGGGAACTGATCCATCGCGGCCTGCGGGTGAAGCTGGAGAGCGGCAGCATCCTGACCGGCCAGAAGCAGTTGGTAATGGATATCTTCCCGGGCGCGGGTCCCGCGGAGCTGCGCAAGGACGGCGGCGATTATGTGGTCCCGGTGCTGGGCGGCAGCGCGGATGACGTCGCCACGGCGGCCACCAACCTGGTCAACCGGCTGAACAGCATCCCGTTCGAGACCATCGGCCAGAACCTGAACCAGACCTTGGCTGGGGTGAACGGACTGGTCAACGACAGGCAGCTCGGGCAGTCGATTGCCGCGTTGCGGGCGACCCTCGCCAGCACCCGGGAGCTGGTGGACAACCTCAATCGCGGCGTTGAGCCGGCGGCCAGGCGGTTGCCGGCGATTTCCGCCGGCTTGGAGGAGGCGGTGAACCGCACCAACAAGCTGATTGGCTCGGTGGAGACCGGGTATGGCGGCGATTCGCGGTTCAGCCGCGATGTCGATCGCCTGATGATGCAGCTTTCCGACGCCTCGCGCTCGATCCGGGTTCTGGCGGATCTGCTGTCGCGCCACCCGGAGGCGCTGATCCGCGGCCGCACCGACCAGGGGCTTCAGTGATGCTGTCGAGGCGTGCCGCATTGGGCCTGCTGGCGGCGGTGCCGGCTGCCTGCTCATCGCCCAACCCGGCGCTGTATGTGCTGGCCCCGGAGCCGGGTGCCGTGGTGGCTGCCGCGCCGCGAACCATCGACGTGCGGCCGATATCGCTGGCGCGATACCTGGAGCGGTCGCCGATCGTGCGGTCTTCCGAAGGCTACCGGATGGACGTGCTGGCGAATGAGTGGTGGGGCGAGCCGCTGGACTCGATGATGATGCGGGTGCTGGTGCTGGACCTGACCCAGCGGCTGCGCGGCAGCATTGTGTTTGGCGACACCGGCGCGATCACCACGCCGCCCGACGCAACGGTGGAGGTCAATGTCGAGCGCTTCGATCTGGATCGTGACGGCGCGGTGCTGCTGGCCGCTCAGGTGGCGATCGAGGGGGGTGCCGATTCGGCGCGCGGCGTATCGCTGACCGTGCGCCCGGCGGACGGGACAACACCGGCGTTGATCGGCGCGATGAGCACCGCGACGGCGCGACTGGCCGATGTTATCGCCGCGATGCTCGGCGATGGGGCGGCGCGGCGGAAGTAACCGAGATTATGGGTGGTGCCGCCCGTTCTCCTCCGCCCCCCATCGTCATGGCCCGGCTTGTCCGGGCCACCTCTCGCGGCACTTGCTGGAACGGGTGGCCCGGACAATCCCCCGGACAAGCCGGGGGAGGGCCATCACGTCGGGGGCCTACTTGGCGCGGTAGCCCTTGTGGCAGGCGCCGCACTGCTCGCCCAGCGCCTTGTATTGCACGGCGACAGCATCCGCGTCGCCGGCCTTGGCCGCTTCGGCCAGCTTCGTGGCGGCGGCGCCGGCAGCGGAGGCGATCTTCTCGAACCCGGCGCGGTCCGACCAGATTTCCGGCAGGGCCCGGGTGTCGCCGCCTTTTTCCGATCCGACGGGGAACAGCACCGGGATCGTCGCCGCCCAGCGGGCGATCGCTTTGGCCGGGACCTCCAGCGGTTTGACCTCGCCCTTGGACGTCACGACCGACTTGATGTAGGCGAAGTCGCCGGCCTGCAGGTCCATGCCGACCTGCCGGATGGTGATCGGATCGAGGGCGTCGGCGCGCGCAACGCCCAGCCCCGCAAGCAGCATGACGGCACCCAGAGCAACCCTGTTTATCATTGGCCAGAACCTTCCAATCATCTTGTTGTTTCGCGGTCCCGCAACGGTCCGGGATCGCCACGCGGATTCGCTAGCAGATTCGGCATCGAGCGGACAGACTGCTCCGCCAGGCAAACAAGGATATCCATGACGTCGATTCACTCCCTCGCCGTGTTTTGCGGCTCCCGCCTTGGCACCAACCCGGTCTATGCCGAGGCGGGTCGCGTCCTGGGGCGCGGGCTGGCCGAAGCCGGCATTCGGTTGGTGTATGGCGGTGGGCGCATCGGCATCATGGGTGTGGTCGCGGACGCGGTGCTGGAAGCGGGCGGGACGGTGCTGGGGGTTATCCCGGGTTTCTTGGTCTCTCGCGAGGTCGGGCATTCAGGGCTAACGAACTTAGCTGTCACCGAAAGCATGCACATGCGGAAGGTGAAAATGTATGAAGAGGCAGATGCGTTCCTGATTATGCCGGGCGGCTTGGGAACGTTGGACGAAACCTTTGAGATCCTGACGTGGCGACAACTCGGGCTGCACGACAAGCCAATCCTGCTTTGTGACGTAGCAGGCTGGGCGACGGGCCTATTGCAGGTTATGTCTCAGGCTGTCGAACAGGGTTTTGCAGACGCGGCCTCACCCGGGCTGGTCGCGGTGTTCCCGGACGTTGCGAAAGTCATCGAACATTTAAAGAACCTGGACCGTGGTTCAGGCAGTACTGGGGGGGTCTTGTAATGTGCAACCCTGCTATTCAGCAAAGCCGAGTCTAATCAGCCCCAGGAGCAGGGCTATGATTGCCGAAGCCAAAAAGACCCCGTCCAGCCAACCATCGCTTGGCACGCTATCGTTATCACCGGTCGCTCTATCAAGGGTCATTCTGTCCAGATAATAATAGCAGATGCCAAGAGGAAGCGCGAGTTCAAATCCAATCGTATGGGTCAGTATCAGCGTTAACGAAACAGGAACAAAATACGATTTTGCCGGTCCCATGGTCGCCCGACTTTCGAGTTCGTCATCACGCTGAAGCGCTCGCGCGGTCAATGTAACTCCGAGACAAAAGAGTGCGGGCGATACCGCAACAAGGAGCCATCGCCGCATCTCGACGACTGGAAAATCGACAAAGAGAAATGCACCGGAACAGATCAGGAAAAAGCCTGCGCACAAGTAACTTGGAATTGGCTTATTGATTGCGTCGTGGGCACTATCGCCACTAAGCGCAACATGGTTTTCTGCATAATACACTGATGTAAATAGGCTTAACAGCGGGTTGATAATTACCATAAGCGAAGTCACCATGAATGACTTGTCAACTATAGTTTTCGCGGCCACGTCTCGTTCGTCCGCTAATCTAGATTCAAGTATATCAAAAGGGCTTCCGGGGATATCCGTTATGAACACGAATAGGATTATAACGAGAAAGATCATTATTTTTGCGACAATATCGAACGGATTCCCGCTGGCCCAGCCGTCGGCGTCAAACATTGGAACTGGCGGAGGCCAGCCTATGCTGATGTGCGGCAGGATGCTTGGCGGTTGCTGAAACACATTCAGCCGGTATAAAATGAGAAAAAACGACACAGGCACAACGAAACTCACGCTCCTCAAAACGAGTATTACCAGATTTCGCTTGCGCTCAGATATAGATTTTGAAAACCAGTGAGTGTTGGACAATGCGTATCGCTGAAGGATCTCGGCCAACAGCAGAATTATGACGAAGGCAACAAATAACGCAATTACTTTATGATACTTGGAAAGATCAGAGGCCATTTCTTCATACGGTCTTATCGCAGTCGAGGCGAGAAAACCGCCGATCCCGCCGCGAACGCCGACTTTTGCCGCCGGGGGGAGTTTTCTCAAGAACTTCGCCCGAAACGACTCTCCCGGTCCGCGCCAGGGAATGGAGATAAAGAATGCGATCACCCCGGCGAGAAATGTTGATACCAGAAGCCCCTGAATACTAATGACTTTAGCACTGGTTTGAGAGACAATCAAGGCTACCCCAACCGCCGGCCCAACGATTAAACCCAAACCTGTGAAAACGCCACTTAGGCCACTTCCGATCGCCATTGACAGGTACACGAGCGATACTATCAAACCAATTGTAACATGGTAAGCAGCAAGCTTCTCGCTGAGCAACGCCGCGACGGCAAAAGGCAGGTAGCTCGTTATCGCGATAAGCGATAACGCAGCTATGAAATAGTCAGAGATTTTGACATTGCCAGGAGAAACAGTGCCGGACATTTTACGACCCTCGCGCAAGCAGACTTTGAGGTATCAATAAGGAGTCTTACCGGGGCTATCAACCCAAAGCCTGAAAGCAGCTAATGCTTCCTCTCGCATGAGCTGATGCAGGGGCAGCTTTCTGTCGAGCAGTCCCGTCGCTACTTCGTCATACAAAGCTTGATCGTCGAATCCTACCCAGGCAGCATCTGCCCTACCATTGGCGTAGTAAATAGTCGATATCCTGGCCCACCAGATCGCACCTAAGCACATCGGACATGGTTCACAAGAGGAGTATATAACAGCACCTTGGAGGCTGAAATTGTTTATGGCCTTGCACGCTGCCCTGATAGCCAAAATTTCCGCATGAGCAGTAGGGTCCGAATTTCTAACAACCTTATTGTAACCTTCGCCAACGATCCGGCCTCCAAGGACCACAACCGCACCGAACGGGCCTCCACCCGATTCCACACTCTTAAAGGACAGCTCGATTGCTCTGGTCATATAATATCTATCGTCCATACCGCTTTGCCCTTACGTCCCGTTGCGCGCTCACCGTAGCGCTGGAGCACCTACCGCTGCCGCAAACACTTTAATGCGCGTCGCCCGCTTACACAACGTTTACCGCTGCCGCCGATTAGGTTAACGGAGACACCGACTGGCGATGTCAAGCACTTGATGCCCCTCACCGCGCGACGCAGCCGATCCTCCACCTGGCCAGGCCATATTCAGCCGATGCCGAGAGCGGATGTCGAGCGGGTCAGTTCACTCCATTTGTGCCGTATCCGCCCGCTCGCCAGGGGACGCGAGCGCGGCGTCGTGGGCGGTAGGCACTCGAAAGTGCCGGCCACGGTACGCTGGACATAAGGATATGTTTATGTCATTGGGGTCTCCCTATGGAGCATCTCCTCGCCAGCCTGCGCGCTGCCGCTGAGCCGACACGCCTGCGTCTGCTGGCGCTGGCGGCGCGGGGATCGTTCTGCGTGATGGAGTTCACCGAAATCCTCGGCCAATCGCAGCCCCGCCTGTCGCGCCACCTGAAGCTGCTGTGCGATTGCGGGCTGCTCGACCGGGTGCGCGAAGGTGCCAATGTGTGGTTCGCCCTGCCGCCGGGCGACGACGGCGCCCTGGCACGCGACCTCGTCGCCCGCCTTCCCCCCGACGATCCCATCCTTGAAGCCGATCGGCGGCAGGCGGCGCGGGTGCTGGCGGAACGGGCGCGGGTGGCGTCGGAGAGTTTTCGCCACAAGGGCGCCGATTGGGACGAGATGCGGGCGCTCGAACTGCCCGCCCTGGCGGTCGAGGACGCGCTGCTCGCGCTCATTCCGGCCGAACCACCCGGCCGGCTGCTGGATATCGGCACCGGCACCGGCCGCGTGCTGGAACTGCTCGCCCCGCGGGTGCGCCAGGGGCTGGGGGTCGATGCGTCGAAGGCGATGCTGGCCCTGGCGCGGGCGCGGCTGTCCGGCCCCGGCCTCGGGCATTGCGCCGTACGGCTGGCCGATATGTACCGGCTGCCGTTGACGGACGGCAGCTTCGACACCGTGGTGTTGCAAATGGTGCTGCACCATGCCGAAGATCCTGCCGGCGTCGTGACCGAGGCCGCCCGCGTGCTGGCCCCGGGCGGGCGCCTGCTGCTGATCGATCTGGCCGAGCATCAGCGCGCCGATTTGACCGGCAAGCTGGCGCATCGCTGGCCAGGCTTCGCGGATTCCAGCATCGAACGGATGTTCGCCGCCGCCGGGCTGCAAAGGGGGGAGCCGGTGGCCATTGCCGGCACACTGCCGGTGCGCATCTGGCCCGCCCTCCGCATGGCCGAGACGGCCGCCACCCCGACGCGCGAACTCGCTTTCTGAAGGTTCCCTGACATGACCCGTCCTCATTTGCTCGATGCCCTGCGCGATCGCGTTCTGCTGTGCGATGGCGGCATGGGCAGCCGCGTCCAGGCGCTGACCCTGGATGTCGAGAAGGACTACTGGGGCCGGGAGAACTGCACCGACGTGCTGGTGCTGTCCCGCCCCGACATCGTGCGCGAGATCCATCGCGGCTATTTCGCCGCCGGTGCCGACATGGTGGAGACCAACACCTTCGGCGCCTCGCCGGTCACGCTGGGCGAGTTCGACCTCGCGGACCGGGCGTTCGAGATCAACAAAATCGCCGGCGAACTGGCGCGCGAGGCGGCGGAGACCTTCGCCGACGGCCGCGACCGCTGGGTCATCGGCAGCGTCGGCCCGGGAACGAAACTGCCGAGCCTCGGCAACATCGCCTACGATCCGCTGGAAGCCGCTCTGGCCGAGCAGTGCCGCGGCCTGATCGCCGGCGGCGTGGACGCTATCCTGATCGAGACTTGCCAGGATACGTTGCAGATCAAGGCCGCGGTGAACGGCGCCAAGATCGCCCGCCGCGCCGCCCGCACCGACACGCCGATTTTCGTGCAGGTCACGGTGGAGACGACCGGCACCCTGTTGGTTGGCCCCGACATCGCCGCCGCCGCCGCCGTCATCGGCGCGCTGGACGTGCCGCTGATGGGGCTGAACTGCGCCACCGGCCCGCAGGAGATGGCCGAACATGTCGCCTGGCTCGCCGCCAACTGGCCGGGGCTGATTTCGGTGCAGCCGAACGCTGGCCTGCCGGAATTGGTGGACGGGCACACGCGCTATCCGCTGGGCGGGGCTGAGCTGGCGTCCTGGGTGGAACGGTTCGTGGCGCAGGACGGGGTGAACCTTGTCGGCGGCTGCTGCGGGACCTCAATCCCGCATATCGAGGCGCTGGATGCGATGCTGCGCAAGCGGGGCGGGTTCCGGCCGGCGCCGGTGGCCCGCTCGCCGATTTGGGTGCCGGGCGTTGCCAGCCTGTATCAGGCGGTGCCGCTGCGGCAGGAGAACGCGATCTTCGCGATCGGGGAGCGCTGCAACGCCAACGGCTCGAAGAAGTGGCGGGAACTCCAGGAGACGTTCGATTGGGACGGCTGCGTCGCCATGGGCCGCGAGCAGGTCGCCGAAGGCTCGCACGCGCTGGACGTCTGCACCGCCTTTGTCGGGCGGGACGAAACTGCCGAGATGAACGAGGTGATCCGCCGCTTCACCGCCTCGGTGAACAGCCCACTGGTGATCGACAGCACGGAAACGCCTGTCATCGAGGCGGCGCTGAAGCTGCACGGCGGCAAGCCGATCATCAACTCCATCAACTTTGAGGATGGTGAAAAGGCCGCAACGGATCGTCTGGTGCTGGCGAAGCGGTTCGGGGCGGCGGTGATCGCGCTGACGATCGATGAAACCGGCATGGCGAAGACGGCCGAGGACAAGCTGCGCATCGCCCGGCGGCTGGTGGATTTTGCCTGCAACCGGCACGGGTTGCCGCAGTCCGACCTGCTGATCGACCCGCTGACCTTCACCATTGCCACCGGCAACGAGGACGACCGCAAGCTGGCGCAGTGGACGCTGGAAGGCATCGCGGCGATCCGGGAGGAATTTCCGGACATCCAGATCATCCTCGGCCTGTCGAATGTCAGCTTCGGGCTGAACCCGGCGGCGCGGGCGGTGCTGAACTCGGTGTTCCTGGATCACGCGCGGCGCGCGGGCATGAGCGGCGCTATCATCCACATCTCGAAAATCCGCCCGATGCACCTGATCGCGGAGGAGGAGCGGCAGGTCGCCGAAGACCTGATCTTCGACCGCCGCCGTGAGGGTTACGATCCGCTGCAACGGCTGCTGGAGCTATTTGCCGGGCGCAAAGCCGCCGACGCGGTGAAGAAGGAGCGGGCGGCGACCGCGGCCGAACGCCTGAAGGACCGCATTGTCGATGGCGACCGCAAGGGCCTGACGGAGGATCTGGACGAGGCGCTGCTGACCTTGGCTCCGCTGCATATCATCAACACCGTGCTGCTGGACGGGATGAAAGTCGTCGGCGAACTGTTCGGTGCCGGCAAGATGCAGTTGCCCTTCGTGCTGCAAAGCGCCGAGACGATGAAGGCTGCGGTCGCCTATCTGGAACCCAAAATGGAGCGGGTGGAGGGCCAGGAAAAAGGCACCATCGTGCTGGCGACGGTAAAGGGCGACGTGCACGACATCGGCAAGAACCTGGTGGACATCATCCTGACCAATAACGGCTACCGGGTGATCAACCTCGGCATCAAGGTGCCCCTGGCCGACATGCTGGCAGCGGTGCGGGAGAACAACGCTCAGGCCATCGGCATGTCCGGCCTGCTGGTCAAGTCCACCGTGGTGATGCGGGAAAACCTGGAGGAGATGGCGCGGCAGGGGCTGGATGTGCCGGTTTTTCTCGGCGGTGCGGCGCTCACTCGGAACTATGTCGAAGGCGATTGCGTGCAGGCCTATGGAGGCGGGCGGGTGGCCTATGCGCGGGATGCGTTCGACGGGCTGCATCTGATGGACCATGTCGCCACCGACGGGTTCGACGACTATCTGGCGGCGGTGCAGTCCAAGCGCGCCGGCAAGGCCCGGAATACCGCTCGGACCCTGGGTCAGGCGGATTCGCGGGCGTTCCAGCCGGTCGATGTCGCCGTTGTCCAGGCGCGGCGCCGGGGTTTGACTCGCGACGTGCCGGTGATCGAACCGCCGTTCTGGGGGGCGAGGGTGGTGGAAGCGGCGCCGAAGGCGATCGTGCCGTTTTTGAATGAGCGGAGTCTGTACCAGTTCCAGTGGGGGTTCCGGAAGCAGGGGCGGAGCTTCGAGGATTTCCTCGGCTGGGCGAAGCAGGAGCTGCGGCCGGTGATGCGCCGGATGCTGGCGCTGTGCGAGGAGCAGGACATCCTGAAGCCTCAGGCTGCCTACGGGTATTGGAAGGCGGCGGGGCAGGGGAACGAGCTGATCGTGTTCGAGCAGGACGGCAGCACGGAGGTGACGCGCTTCAACATGCCCCGGCAGCCAAAGACGGACGGCGAGTGCATCGCCGACTTCTTCCGCGATGTGGATGATGCGGAACGGGATGTCATCGGCTTGCAGGTGGTGACCGTGGGGCAGAAGACGTCGGATACCGCCCGGGCGTGGTTCGAGGGCAATCGCTACCAGGATTACCTGTATCTGCACGGGCTGTCGGTGGAGATGGCGGAGGCGATGGCGGAATACGTGCACAAGCGGATTCGTGCTGAACTCGGGTTTGCGGCTGAGGATGACCGGGATATGGATAAGCTGCTGTCGCAGAGCTATCGCGGCAGCCGGTATTCGTTCGGGTATCCGGCTTGCCCTCGGCTGGAGGATCAGGTGCCGATCCTGGGGGTGTTGGGGGCGGAGCGGATCGGCGTTTCGATCTCGGATGAGTTCCAGTTGCACCCGGAGCAGTCCACCAGCGCGATCGTGGTGCTGAATCCGCGCGCGAAGTATTTTTCGGTTTGAGGGTGGGTTTGGGGCGGCGGTAGCCGATCGCAGCGCATGCCCCTCCAGCTATCCCGAATGCTTGGGCCAAGACGTACGGGCGCGGTAGGACAAGTGGGCACTGGGGCTTGAACGACGGGCACAGTCGACCTTACCGTCATGGCGGGCGAAGGCCCGCCATCCACGCCTTTCCTGGCAAGGGCATGACGACGTCGCGCAGCCGTAGAGGAAACTTTGAATGGCAGCATCCGGCACCCTCATTGACGACCCGGTGCTCGCCCGCTTTCGCAAGACGCTGGAGGAGATCTACGGCAGCCGCATCGATCGCGTGGTGCTGTTCGGGTCCCGCGCGCGGGGTGACGCAGGTCCGGATTCCGATTACGACGTCGCCGTGTTTCTGCACGATATGACCGACCGGTTCGCCGAACTGAATCGGCTCGCCGATATCGGCACCGAGATTTGCAACGAAACCGGTGAATTCGTTCACGCGATGCCGTATCGAGCGGGTTCGTATGTTGAGCGCACGCCTCTGATGCTGGGAATCCGGACGGACGGCAACGACTTGTGAAGCCCGAGGCGCCGCCTTTCTCAGCAAGTCCCGAGCCTGTCTTGCCAAGGCGGATGGCATGCTTGATTCGTGGCCGGATGAGGCCGGGCGTGCTGCGTGCCCCTCGGCTGCGAAGGACGAATTGACTCACGAAATTTCCGGGGGTGAGGCGCGCCCGCCTGGGGACGAAGGCCTTCTCCCTCAAATCGACGGGCTACGAAATCCAACCCACTGCTTAGCCCGATTGACCACCCCTGCCCCTCTGATGGGGAGGCCCGCTCATGTCACCACAGCCCTGGCCCGGCGCTCATCACCGGCGAGCCCAGCCGTCCCACGGAACTCATACGATGAGATTCCTTGCCATCGGCGACCGGGTTGGCCAAGTGGCGTTTGCCCCCGTATCTGACGCCAGGGGGCAACGGTGGCGGCGGGCTGGGTGGCGTTCAATCCAGCGGGGGCGGCATCTCACGCCACGCATACACCGGTAGCTGCCGGGCCGCGACTCGTACACCATCCCGCGTGACGGCCACACCGCGGAAACCTTCCCGCCGCAACTCGCCGACACGGGCGCCCGCCGCGAATGCGTCATCGTACTCTTCCCTGTCCGACCCATCGCACCACGAGACGGTCACCTCATATTTCGGCATTTCACTCTCCTTTCCACAGACCGAGGGGTTCATACACCACGGCGGCTCAACACGGCGTGACATACCGGGAATTTGATTTCTCGGGCTTCCCATTTCCCGGAGGCTCAAGCTGGGGAGGATGGCACCTTTTGTCCATCGCCTGCTGCATCGCCAGTTCGCGGTCATGAAACATATCGATGTCATGCGAGATCGTGCTTCACCGCGCGCCAGCGGAGCCGCGCCGGCCACAAAGCTTTCCGGCGACCGGTGCGCCGCCAAAAGCCGCAGCGCCCGGGACTGAAAATCAGAGAGCGGCACGGCACGCACTGATGATCTGCTCCGCCAACCGCCGCCCGGCGATGCCACCTTCCACGCGAAGGCTCTCGGTAATCGCCAAAGCATCCGCAATCGTCGGCTCATCGGCCGCCCGGCTGCTCCAGAGCGCGCGCAGGCCGTAGTCCCTGAAGGCATCCCGATACAGAGCGCGCACGTTCGCCGGGGCCGGCGCCGCAGACGCGAGCCGCTTCAAGTCATCGACTATCGACCGATTGGTCATTGCACTGCACCTTCATCCGCCAGCGCCGCAGCTGCTGCCAGCACTGCCTCCATACCCATCGCCGAACCCCGACCTGCAATGTTCGAAAGATCAGCTTTCAGTCATGGAACGCTTTGGCGCCGGTTCATCGTAAGCCAAGGTGACCTCCTTTGCGTAGGGCTAAAGAAGTAAGGCCCGAGCCCTTGGGGATGGCAAGCGATACGAGCGCCCGGGCACTGTGACTCACCACCGCGTCGTCCCGTCAAGCCGACGGAGGTGGCCTCCACCTCTATTGCCGGTACAAAGCAAGGCGTGGATGGCGGGCCTTCGCCCGCCATGACGACTGGGGGACTGCGCCCGCTCTTCCCCTCCACCTCCAACTTCCGGCATGGATTACCCCGCCAACCCATGCTGAAACAGTCATAACTGCTATAGGCGCCTTCCCCCTGGCCATCCCACCGCCGCTTCGGCAGGATCACCTCAATCCAGGGAGACGAACACCAAGATGCAGACCGCCATCCCCTGTCTGTTCATGCGCGGAGGCACCTCCCGCGGCCCCTTCTTCAAGGCCGGCGACCTCCCGGCCGACATCGCCGCCCGCGACAAAGTCCTCCTTGCCGTCATGGGATCCCCCGATCGGCGGCAGATCGACGGCCTCGGCGGAGCGCACCCGCTGACCAGCAAGGTCGGCATCGTTTCCAAAGGCACCCGGGCCGGCGTGGACCTCGATTTCCTTTTCGCCCAGTTGCAGCCGGACAAGGACACCGTCGATACCACCCCCAACTGCGGCAACATGCTCGCCGCCGTCGTGCCCTTCGCACTGGAGACCGGGCTGGCCAACCCGCAGGGGGCAACCACCACACTGCGCGTCCTGACCCTGAACACCGGCATGCAGTGCGACATCACGGTGCAGACGCCGGATGGCCATGTCGCCTACGAGGGCGATGCCCGCATCGACGGCGTCCCCGGGACCTCGGCGCCGATCAAGATCGCCTTCCTGGACACCGCCGGCTCGGTCGCGCCCGGGCTGCTGCCCACCGGCAAGGTCCGCGACACGATCGACGGCATCGACGTCACCTGCATCGACAACGGCATGCCGCTGGTCATCTTCAAAGCCAGCGACCTGGGCCGCACCGGCTACGAAAGCGTCGCGGAACTGAACGCCGACACCGAGCTGAAAGCGCGCATCGAGCGCCTCCGCATCGCCTGCGGCCACGCCATGCAACTGGGCGACGTCACCGCGAAGAACTACCCGAAAATGACGCTGATCGCCGCCCCCCGCGGCGCCGCCAGCATCTGCACCCGCAGCTTCATCCCGCACGTCTGCCACGACGCCATCGGCGTGCTGGCCGCGGTAACCGTGGCGACCGCCTGCGTGCTGGACGGCTCCGTCACGCAAGGCATCGCCGTCGTCCCGGACGGCAACGTCAAGACAGTATCGGTCGAGCACCCGACCGGCGAGTTCAGCGTCGAACTCGAACTGGACCCGGACAATCCGCAGACTGTCACCCGCGCCGCGTTACTGCGGACCGCCCGCCTGCTGATGCGCGGCGAGGCGATGGTGCCGGCTTCTGTTTTGGCGTATAACAAATAACGGAGGAAAACGTCATGTCACATACATCTACTGTGGATATCCAGGACTTTCTCGACCGCTACCCGTTCTCACCCTTCCAGTGGCTGGTCTTCGGCCTGTGTCTCGTTATCGTTCTGCTCGACGGTTTCGATACCGCCGCCATCGGCTTTATCGCCCCGTCGCTGATTGGCGAGTGGGGCGTCAGCAAACCGGCGCTCGCCCCTGTTCTCAGCGCCGCGCTGTTCGGCCTGGCAGCCGGGGCGCTGGCTTCCGGGCCGGTGGCCGATTTATGGGGCCGCAAGAAGGTGCTGATCGCCTCGGTGCTGGTGTTCGGCGTGGCCTGCATGGCCTCGGCCTGGTCCGCCAACCTTCAGCAACTGACCATCCTGCGCTTCATCACCGGCGTCGGCCTCGGCGCGGCGATGCCGAACGCCGTGACTTTGATGAGTGAGTTCTGCCCGCAACGCCGCCGCGCCATGATGACCAACATGATGTTCTGCGGCTTCCCCCTCGGCGCCGCGCTCGGCGGCTTCCTGGCCGCGTGGATGATCCCGAACTGGGGCTGGCGCAGCGTGCTGGTGTTGGGCGGGGCGACCCCGCTGGTGCTGAGCGTGCTGTTGCTGCTGCTGCTGCCGGAATCAGTGCGCTACATGGTGCATCACAACCATCAGATCGAGCGCATCCGCCGTGTGCTGCGCCGCATTTCCCCCGCGGCCGACAGGGCGGGAGACTTCGTGCTGAGCGAGCCGGTGCAGATCGACCGCGCGCCGAGCGGCATCCACGTGATCCTGTCGTCCGAGTTGCGGATCGGCTCGGTGATGCTGTGGCTGACCTATTTCATGGGCCTGGTGATTTTCTATGCCCTGATCAACTGGATGCCGATCCTGTTCCGCGATGCGGGTCTTGATCCGAAGACGTCGACGTTGATTGCTTCGCTGTTCCCGCTGGGCGGCGTCGGGGCGATCGCGTTCGGCTGGCTGATGGACCGCTTCAACGCCAACCGCATCATCGCCGCCGGCTACGCGCTGACCGCCGTGCTGATCTTCGCCATCGGCCAGGTGTCCGGCAATACCGGGCTGCTGATGCTGACCGTGTTCGCCGGCGGAGCGATCATGAACACCGCGCAGTCGTCGATGCCGGCCCTGGCAGCGGCATTCTACCCGACCCAGGGGCGCGCCACCGGGGTTGCCTGGATGCTCGGCATCGGCCGGTTCGGCGGCATCGCCGGGTCGTTCCTGGTGGCCGAACTGACCGCAAGGCAACTGATGTTCAGCCAGATCTTCATGGTGATGGCGATCCCCGGCGCGATCGCCACCGTGGCGCTGCTGATCAAGCAGGCGGTGCGGCCCGAGGATGCGGCGGCGAAGGCGGCCGGCCGGGCCCCGGTTACCGCGCACTGAGAGGGACGCCCCGATGATCATCGACGTTCATGGCCACTATACTACTGCGCCCAAGGCGCTGGAGGCGTGGCGCAACCGGCAGATCGCCGGCATCAATGACCCCTCGGTTCGGCCGGCGGTCAGCGACCTGAAGATCAGCGACGACGAACTGCGGGAGAGCATCGTCAACAACCAGTTGGCGAAGATGCAGGAACGCGGCAGCGACCTGACGATCTTCAGTCCGCGCGCCAGCTTCATGGCGCACCACATCGGCGACTTCCAGGTTTCGTCCACCTGGGCGGCGATCTGCAATGAGCTGTGCTTCCGGGTCAGCCAATTGTTCCCGGATCATTTCATCGGTGCGGCGATGCTGCCTCAATCGCCGGGCGTCGATCCGAAGACCTGCATTCCGGAACTGGAGAAGTGCATCAAGGACTACGGCTTCGTCGGCATCAACCTGAACCCGGACCCGTCGGGCGGCCACTGGACCTCGCCGCCGCTGTCCGACCGTTCCTGGTATCCGATCTATGAAAAGATGGTCGAATACGACATCCCGGCGATGGTGCATGTCAGCACAAGCTGCAACGAGTGCTTCCACACCACCGGCGCGCATTACCTGAACGCCGACACGACGGCGTTCATGCAGTGCCTGACCTCTGATCTTTTCAAGGATTTTCCGGAGCTGAAATTCCTGATCCCGCATGGCGGCGGCGCGGTGCCGTATCACTGGGGGCGGTTCCGCGGCCTGGCGCAGGAGATGAAGAAGCCGCTGCTGACCGAGCTTCTGTTGAACAACATCTACTTCGACACCTGCGTCTACCATCAGCCCGGCATCGACCTGCTGACCAAGGTCATTCCGGTGAAAAACATCCTGTTTGCCAGCGAGATGATTGGCGCCGTCCGCGGCATCGATCCCGAAACGGGATTCTATTACGACGACACCAAACGCTACATCGAAGCCTCGGCGCTGAGCCCGGCCGATCGGCATGCGGTGTATGAGGGCAATGCGCGGCATGTGTTCCCGCGCCTGGACGCGGCGCTGAAAGCGAAAGGACGATGAGCATGAACGATCTTGGCATTGTCCGGCGCTCGGTCTCGCGCGCCGATAGGGCGGCGGTGGAGAAATTGTCTCATTTCGGCGTGGCGACAATCCACGAGGCGATGGGGCGGGTCGGCTTACTACAACCGTATATACGTCCGATCTATACGGATGCGCGGGTTTGCGGAACGGCGGTGACGGTGCTGCTGCAGCCGGGCGACAACTGGATGATGCATGTGGTGGCGGAGCAGATCCAGCCCGGCGACGTGGTCGTCGCGGCCTGCACGGCGGCGTGCTCGGACGGGTTCTTCGGCGATCTGCTGGCGACCAGTTTCCGGGCGCGCGGCGCGGCCGGACTGATCATCGACGGCGGCGTGCGCGATGTGAAAGACCTGACGGAGATGCGGTTTCCAGTGTTTTCCAAGGCAGTCAGCGCCAAGGGGACGGTAAAGGCGACGTTGGGGTCCGTCAACATTCCGGTGGTCTGCGCCGGCGCGGTCGTGAACCCCGGAGACGTGGTGATAGGCGATGCCGACGGCGTGGTGATCGTTCCGGCCGCGGTGGCGCAACAGGCGGCCGACGCGGCGGAGAAGCGCGAGGCGAACGAAGTTGCCAAGCGCGCCAAGCTGGCGGCCGGCGTGCTCGGGCTGGATTTGTACAAGATGCGCGAACCGCTTGAAAAAGCCGGTCTGCGCTATATCGATTGAGGGCCGCCCGTATGGCATTCGAAAAAACCCCCGGCTGGCTGGACTGGTATGCCGAACCGTCGAAGCCCTTGTTCCGAGTGCCCGAGGGCGCGGTGGATGCGCACTGCCACGTCTTCGGCCCCGGCACGGAATTTCCGTTCGCACCTGAGCGGAAATACACCCCGTGCGACGCTTCGAAGCAGCAACTATATGCCCTGCGCGATCGGCTGGGGTTCGCCCGGAATGTCGTTGTGCAGGCGACATGTCACGGTGCCGACAACCGGGCGATGGTCGATGCGCTGGTGCACTCCGATGGCCGGGCGCGGGGGATCGCGACGGTGCGGCGAGATGTCGCCGACGCGGACCTCCGCGCGATGCACAATGCCGGCGTGCGCGGCGTTCGTTTCAACTTCGTCAAGCGGCTGGTGGATTTCACCCCGAAGGACGAATTGCTGGAAATCGCCGATAGGATCGCGGCTTTCGGCTGGCATGTGGTGATCTATTTCGAGTCGGTGGACTTGCCCGAGCTGTGGGATTTCTTTACCGCGCTGCCGACGACGGTCGTGGTGGATCACATGGGGCGGCCCGATGTCAGCAAGCCGCTCGATGGTCCGGAGTTCACTTTGTTCGTGCGGTTCATGCGGGAACACCTGAATGTCTGGTCGAAGGTGACGTGCCCGGAACGCCTTTCCGTCTCCGGCAATCCGGCGCTGAACGGCGAACAGAACGCCTATCGCGACGTGGTGCCGTTCGCCCGGCATATCGTGGAGACGTTCCCCGACCGCGTTTTGTGGGGCACCGACTGGCCGCATCCGAACCTGAAGGGGCACATGCCCGATGACGGGCTGCTGGTCGATTTCATTCCGCATATCGCGCGGACGGAAGAATTGCAGCGGAAGCTGCTGGTGGACAATCCGATGCGTCTATACTGGCCGGAACTGACAAGGGAGAATCAATAATGACCATCAAGGTGGCCCTCGCCGGCGCAGGCGCATTCGGCATCAAGCATCTCGACGGCATCCGGAACATCGACGGCGTGGAAGTCGTTTCTCTGGTGAGCCGCGAACTGGACGCTACCCGCGAAATCGCGGCGAAATACGGCATCCCGCACGTCACCACCGAGCTCGAGGAAAGCCTGGCTATCAGGGAGGTGGACGCGGTCATCCTGTGCACCCCGACGCAGTTGCATGCCTCGCAGACCATTGCCGCGCTGAAGGCCGGGAAGCATGTGCAGGTGGAGATCCCGCTTGCCGATTCCTGGCGCGATGCGCAGGCGGTGGCGGAACTCGCGGCGGTCAGCGGGAGGGTGGCGATGTGCGGCCATACGCGCCGCTTCAACCCGAGCCACCAGTGGGTGCACCGCAAGCGGGTGGCGGGCGAGTTCAACGTCCAGCAGATGGATGTGCAAACCTATTTCTTCCGCCGCACGAACATGAATGCGCTCGGGCAACCGCGGAGCTGGACGGACCATCTGCTGTGGCACCATGCGGCGCATACGGTCGATCTGTTCGCGTATCAGGCACAGTCTCCGATCGTCAAGGCGAACGCGATCCAGGGGCCAATTCATCCGGTGTTGGGTATCGCGATGGATATGTCGATCCAGTTGAAGGCGGCGAACGGGGCGATCTGCACGTTGAGCCTGTCGTTCAACAATGACGGACCGCTGGGGACGTTCTTCCGCTACATCGGCGATACGGGAACCTACATCGCGCGCTACGACGACCTGTTCAACGGGAAGGACGAACAGATCGACGTTTCGCAGGTGGATGTGTCGATGAACGGGATCGAGCTTCAGGACCGCGAATTCTTTGCCGCTATCCGCGACGGGCGCGAGCCGAACTCGAGCGTCGCGCAGGTCCTGCCCTGCTATCAGGTGCTGCACGCGCTGGAGCAGCAGTTGAACAGCGACTGAGGGTTCGTTCCGGGCTGCCCATGCCGCCGTGGCCCGGCCTTTGCCGTTGTGTCATGGCCGGCCATGTGCCGCCCATCCACGACTTTGCCTCAACAATCACCGCGAGTCGTGGCCGGACCAAGTCCGGCCATGACACCAGGGGGCGAATTGCCTGCCACAAACGCAGTTCCGTGATCCCGCCCCTCCGCGACATCACACTCCACGAGAGCACCCTCCAACCGGCAAGGCGCTCGCCTATCTCTCGGGCGCCCTGTTTCCGGGTCCGGAGGATAATCGTCCATGTCAGAGAGTTCGGCGCTACCCACCTACAGCGCCATCTACGCCTTCGGCGACAGCCTGTCCGATGCAGGCAACCTATCGATAACCAGCAAGACCGCTGGCTTACCCACGCCGGTCTCGCCGCCCTACTTCACCCAGCAATACGGGACTTCCACCGGCACCGTCTTCAGCAACGGTCCGACCTGGGCGCAGGATCTGTCGATTGCCCTCGGCCTCGGCACGCTGGCGCCCAGCCTGGCGGGAGGAACCGACTTCGCCTATGGCGGCGCCGAGACCGGGTCGACCCCACAGAATGCAAGCGCCCCCGAGATAAAGGCGGTTTCGCTCCCGGCGCAGCTTACCCAGTTCCAGACGCAGGTGCCGAAGCCGTCGGCCAACGCGCTGTATACGCTGTCGATCGGGGCGAACGACCTGAACGACATCCTCAGCACGTCCGGGCTGACCGCGCAGCAGCAGACCGCCGATGTGAACGCTTCGGTCGCCAACGAAATCAGCTTCGTGAAGTCGCTTATCGCTGATGGCGCGAAAAACCTGCTGGTGATGGACGTCCCGGACCTTGGCAAGACGCCCAACGTCATGGAAGGGCGGGTCAATGGCAGCAACACACCGTCGGCCGCCCTCGATGCCGAGGCGTCGCAACTCGCCAGTTCCTACAATTCGGCGCTGACCAGCCAGCTCGCCGCGCTGGCCAGCGCGAGTGCGGTCAACGTGCATGTGGTCGACGCCTTTGGGCTGGTGGACAGCGCGGTCGCCAACCCCGCGTCCTACGGGCTGACCAACGTAACCTCGCCGGTGTGGAGCGGCAATTACACCAGTTCGAGCAGCGGCACGCTCGCGGCGACGACCCCGGCCGCCCAGGACCAGTATCTGTTCTGGGACAGCCTGCACCCTACCGAAACCGGCCATCAGGCCATCGCCGATGCCGCCGAGCAGCAAATTACGGGCGCACCCGTGTTGGCTGTAACGGACACCACCACTGGCAAGCCGTTGACAGCGACGGGTCAACCCTACACCGGGCCGGTCGCCGGCGTGCAGCAGGAGTATATCTCGGTCACCACCGACAACCTGAACATCAGCGCCAGCACGCCGAATTGGTTCATCTACAGCGCCAGCGCCCTGGGCGCCATCGCGGCCGGCAGCGGCACCAACGTTCTGGACGGCACCGGATCGGATTTCTTTGTCGGCGGCAGCGGTACCGACAGCTTCTACGTGGACGACACCCACCCTGCGGCGTCGATCTGGAGCACGATCGTCAATTTCCATGCCGGAGACAGCGCAACGATCTGGGGCCTGACACCCGGGGATTTCGTGCTGAACTGGCAGGACGGGCAAGGCGCGGCCGGGTATACCGGCTTGACACTGCATGCCACCGGCTCGGGCGCATCGAGCGCGTCGCTGACGTTCGCGGGCCTGACCAGCGCGGGCCTCAGCGACGGGCAGTTGGCTGTCAGTTCCGGGACGTCGGGCGGAATTGATTACCTGACGATCCACGCCAACACCTGAGCGCTACGCCCGTGTCCCCGCCGCCAGCACCGCGACGGCGCAGGACGCCAGCCGCGTCCGCACACTATCCGCCCGGCTGGTCAGAATGATCGGCACCGCGGCGCCAAGCACGATACCGGCGGCATCGGCGCCGCCGGAGAAGCTCATTTGCTTGGCCAGGATATTCCCGGCTTCGAGGTTCGGAACGATCAGGATGTCCGGATGACCCGCCACGGCCGAGGCGATCCCCTTGGTCAGCGCCGCCGCGGCATTGATCGCGTTGTCGAACGCCAACGGACCGTCAAGCACCCCGCCGCTGATCTGGCCGCGATCCGCCATCTTGCACAAAGCCGCGGCATCCAGCGTGGACGGCATGGCGGGCGTCACGGTTTCCACCGCGGACAGGACCGCCACTTTTGGCGCCGCGATGCCGAGCGCGATCGCAAGATCGATCGCATTCTGCACGATATCGACTTTCTCCTCCAGGCCCGGCGCGATGTTGATCGCGCAGTCGGACAGGATCAGCGGCTTGCCGGATGATGCCAGCAGCATGACATAGGCGTGGCTGATGCGCCGCGCGGTGCGCAGCCGGTTTTCCCGGCGCATCACCTCGTGCATCAGTTCATCGGTGTGCAGGCTGCCCTTCATCAGCGCCTTGACCTTGCCGTCCCGCGCCAACGCCACCCCGACCTCGGCCGCCTCATGCGAATGGCTGGTATTGATGATCTGCTGGCCGGACAGATCGAGTTCGGCTGCCTCCGCCACCGCGCGGATCTTGCCCTCCGGACCCACCAGGAACGGCGTGATGAACCCCGCCGCCGCCGCATCGAGCGCGCCTTGCAGGCTGCCATGGTCGCAGGGATGCACGATGGCCGTCGGCAGCGGCGCCAGGCCGCCGGCATGGCTGAGCAGATCTGTGTAGGCCTGGTGGTGGATGACGGACACCTCGGGCAGCGCCACCCGCTCCCGCCGCACTTTGGCGGCGGGGGCGATGACTTCGGCATTGCCGGAGATGACCTCCCTGCCGAACTGGTTGGTGCAGAGGCAGTCGAGCACGACCCGCTTCCTGTCGGCGTGAGTCTCCCGCACCACGACCTTCGCCGTCAGTGTGTCGCCCGGCTTCACCGGAGCGCGGAAGCGCAGGTCCTGGCCGAGATAGATTGTCCCCGGCCCGGGCAGCAAGGTGCCGAGGACGGTGGAAAACATCGATCCGCCCAGCATGCCGTGCGCGACCACGCCGTGGAACCCGGTTTCCCCGGCGTAGTTCGGATCGAGATGGGTCGGGTTCACGTCGCCGGACACGCTGGCAAACAGTTCGATGTCTTCGTTGGTGAAGGTGCGGACGATCTGCGCCGCATCACCGATGGCGATTTCATCGAAGGTGCGATTTTCAATGATGCCGGGCGGGGGAAGGTCGCAAGCGGCGAGCCCGCGGCCGATGGGTGACAGGCTGCGCGGGTTTGTGTCGTATGAAGTACGTTCCAACGTGTCCATGATGCGGCGCCTGGCTCAGGTTGCGAAGTGCATACAAATACAGCTCTGATTTCAAGTGCAAAAACCAACGCCGCACGATTAGAACAAGCGGACGTCCTTTGGCAATATAAATATGAAGCATAGCAAAAAGGTTTATTATTGGTTAACGTCTGTTCTATTTAGTATGCACCTGTATGTCCCCCGGTCAGCAAGGCTCCAGACCCGCCAGTTCTCCCGCCTTCACCAGCGACCGCAGATCGGCGTCTTCGGTCAGGATCACGTAGCGGCCCGTTTCGGACGTCATCAAATAGCTGGTCGCCGGCAGCGGCCCCGGCGGCAGCGCCGCCACGCGGCAAAATTCCTTCGTCGCGATGCCGAACCCCAACGACACGTTCCTGCCCTCCGCATGAAGCTGCAAAGCCGATCGGCGGAGCGCGTCGAAGCGGCCGAGGTCTTCATCGGATAGCCGGTAGGCATAGGTCGCAAGGCCGGGCAGCACCTCCGGCGGCAATCCCGCGATATCAGCCGGGTCGCGGGCTTCGATCAACAGGAACGTCGTCGTCCGGTCCGCCGCGCCGCCTTCCTTCGTGACAGCGTCATCGTGACGCCGCCCGGACGCGGCTTCACCGCGTCGGGCAGACGCACGGCAACGCGCAGCACAGCCGGATCGGTTGTCGCGATGTCGATGCGGCTCAACGCCGGCAGCGACGCCAGCGGGACCGTCCCGCATCCGCCGAACGCCAGTGCGGCAGGCAGGACACTGATCCGCCGGAAACAGCGGATCATGGTCCCGCAACGAAACCTACCGGTCGCCGAGGCAGATCCCCAACCCGCGCGCGGTGCTGACCAGCGCATCGTCGGCGCCGATGGCCTGGGTCGGCTCGAACGCCGCAACCAGCGGCACATCCACCACCCGGCGGTTTTGCCAAGCCACCAGGCGGTCGAACTTGCCCTGCGCGATCAGGTCCACGGCATAGACGCCGAACGCCGAGCCGGTCAGACGATCATCCCATGTCGGCTGCCCGCCGCGCTGGACGTGGCCGAGCACGGTGACGCGGGTCTCCGCCCCGGTCCGGCGGGTGATCGCCTCGCCCAGCACGTGGCCGATGCCGCCGTAGGTGTTGCCGCCGAGTGCGTGGCTGAGCTGCACCCGCTCGCCCGACTTGTCGCGCACCGCTTCGGCGACCACGACGATGGCGAAGTTGTGCCCATGACTCCGCACCTTCTTGATGTGCGCGGCGACGATATCGAGGTCGTAGGGCAGCTCCGGGATCAGGATCACGTCCGCGCCGCCGGCGATGCCGGCCGCCAAAGCGATATGGCCGCAATCGCGCCCCATGACTTCCAGGATCATCACCCGGTCATGGCTGGCGGCCGTCGGCTGAAGACGATCGATGGCCTCGGTCGCGACCATGACGGCAGTGTGGTAGCCGACGGAGTTCTCGGTGGCGCCGACATCGTTGTCGATCGTCTTGGGGACCCCCACCAGCGGAATGTTCCCCTGCTGGGCGAGGTGCCGCAGGATCGCCATGCTGCCGTCGCCGCCGATGGCGATCAGGCCCTCGAGGCCCAGCAGGTGATAGCCTTCGATCACCTCCTCGGAACGGTCTTTCAGCGTGCCGTCCGGCATCGGGAAGGCGAACGGGTCGCCGCGGTTGGTGGTGCCGAGGATCGTTCCGGCGCTCCGCGCCATGGAGGTGCTTGCGACCTGCAGGTCGAGCGGGGTGAACTCGACCGGCCGCTTCAGCAGCCCCTGGGTGCCCTGGTGGATGCCGAGGACGCGCCAGCCGTATCCCAGGATGGCGCGTGTAACGACGGCGCGGATGGTGGCGTTGAGCCCGGCGCAATCGCCACCGCTGGTCAGGACGCCGATGGTCTTCGTGGAACTCATGATCACCTCTGAAAGCCGCAGTGAATAGGTTTTGCGATCTTTGCATGCCAATCGGCTCGTGGCACCATTAATTTCATGCGTCAGGGAGAGGAAAATCAGGCATGCCTGCGTCGTGGTCGCTCTCGGCCAGCGGGTCAGCGACCGGCGCGCGTATCAATCCCGGCGGAATGGCCGGAAAGACGCCGAGCATCAGGCGGTGCCCACGTGCGCGAGCCGCTTTTCGGAGAATTGATCGAGGCCGCGGCAACCGGCTGCCCGGCGGGAAAGTTCCTTATACGCAACTGACTTCGTTTACACGAGTAGGCTAGACCTGAGTGGCCGGCAGGACAAGCACCAAGCCTTCGAGCGCGGCGCTGGCCTTGATCTGGCAGGACAGTCTGCTGTTGGGCCGGCGCTCGGCTGCGACGGTGTCCAGCATCGCAAGCTCGGCATCGGTTGGCTCCGGCAGTTCGGCCAGCCGGGCGGGATCCACATAGCAGTGGCAGGTGCCGCAGGCGCAGGAGCCGCCGCATTCGGCGAGAATGCCGTTCACGCCGTTGGCGGTGGCGCCCTGCATCAGGCTTCTTCGCTCCGCGACATCCACCGTGACGGCGTTGCCGGAGGGTTCGACATAGGTGATCTGGACCATGCGGGCGACTTTCTGAAGGTGGTTGGCGGTGGGGCCGATACCTATCAGCATCGGCGATCGAGGGAGAAAATTTTGCTCGACCGGAGCGCATGACGATTTCCAGTAAGCGGGGCAAAACCCCGGGCACGCAGGTGCAGCAATCGTCGGCACCGTGTGACCGCATCGCGGATTTCCGCCATTTTTGGGTGAGAGCTAATCGCACAGTTTCGCTCAGCGATTGAAAATGCCCGGGGTTTTGCCCCTATTACGATTTCCAGTATGGCTGGCAGGGGTAATCCATGCCGAAACAGTCATAACTGCTATAGGCGCTGTCCCCCTGGTTATCCGCCCGTTGCTTTGGCAGGATGAGGTGTCTGATGAAGGCACGGAGGAATAACGTCATGCCAAGCATAAAGCCGCACCAACCGGTGCCCGGAACAACGATCTTCGACGGCGAACAGGCCCGCAAGGGCTACGCGCTGAACAAGATGTGCTACTCCTTCAACGATGCCGCCAACCGCGCGGCGTTTCTCGACGATGAAGACGGCTATTGCGAAAAGTATGGCCTCAACGCCGAACAGCGCGAGGCCATCCGCAACCGCAACGTGCTGCAGCTTATCGCTGCCGGCGGCAATGCCTATTACCTCGCCAAGTTCGCCGGCATTTTCCGGCTGGACATGCAGGACATCGGTGCGCAGCAGACCGGCCTGACCAAGGACGAGTTCAAGGCGAAGCTTCTGGCCGCGAGGGGAGAATAAGCCATGGCGAAAATCGTCGGCACCGTCAGCACGTCCCATATCCCTGCCATCGGCGGCGCGATCCATAAGGGCCTGCAGAACGATCCGTACTGGAAGCCGTTCTTCGACGGGTTTCCGCCGGTGCGGGACTGGCTCGCCTCGGTGCGGCCGGACGTGGTGATCGTTGCCTATAACGACCACGGACTGAACTTCTTCCTCGACAAGATGCCCACCTTCGCGGTTGGCGCCGCAGCCGAATATCGCAACGCCGATGAGGGCTGGGGCATTCCGGTGCTGCCGCCGTTCCAGGGCGACCAGGCGCTGTCGTGGCACCTGATCGAGTCGCTGGTTGGCGAGGATTTCGACCTGGTGACCTGTCAGGAGATGGTGGTCGATCATGCCCTGACCCTGCCGATGGCCCTGTTGTGGCCGGACCAGAACTGGCCGGTGCGGATCATTCCGGTGGTGGTGAACACCGTGCAGGCGCCGCTGCCCTCCGCCGCCCGCTGCTACAAACTCGGCCAGGCGATCGGCCGTGCGGTCGCCTCCTGGCCGGGCGACGAACGGGTTGTCGTGCTGGGCACCGGCGGCCTGTCGCACCAGTTGGACGGGGAGAGGGCCGGGTTCATCAACAAGGACTTCGACCTGAAGTTCATCGACAGCCTGACCGGGAACCCCGCCTGGGCGACGAAATATTCCACGGTGGAACTGGTGGAGCTGGCGGGCACGCAGGGGGTCGAGCTGCTGAACTGGCTGGTGGCGCGCGGCACGCTGCCGGAGAAGGCACGGCAGGTGCATGTGAACTATCACATCCCGATTTCCAACACCGCGTCGGGGCTGCTGGTGCTGGAGCCGGAGGGCTGACGCTTGCCGCCTGATGGAACGTCTCGATTGCGACCGGATGTTCGTGGCGGTCCTGGAGTCGGGCAGCTTCTCCAAAGCTGCTCAGGCTCTGGGAACAAGTTCCGGACAGGCATCCAAACTTGTTTCGAAGCTTGAAGCCGATCTGGGCGTGCAACTGCTGAACCGGACGACGCGCGCCCTGTCGCCGACCGAGGTCGGCTACGCATATTTCGAACGCGTCAAGTCCCTGCTTGAGGATTTCGACGCCCTGGACGCGTCCGTCCGGAACGCGTCGACGGCGGCGACGGGCCGGCTGCGGCTGTCCGTGCCGGTGTCGTTCGGAACGATGCAGATGACCGCCGATCTGATCGAGTTCGCCCGCGTTTATCCCGACATCCAGCTCGATGTCAGCTTCGCCGATCGGCTGGTGAGTTTGATCGACGAGGGGTTCGATGTCGCGGTGCGCATCGGCAATCCAAGCGACAGCAGCCTGATCGCGCGCAAGCTGTGCGACATGCGCGTGGTGACCGCCGCCGCGCCCGCCTATCTCCGTCAGCATGGCGCCCCCGAAGATCCCGCTACGCTGGCGAAACGGGAATGTATCATCGATACGAATTTCCGCGAACCATCCACCTGGCGGTTCCGCGCCGCCGACGGTTCGTCAACGATCGCCGTTCCGGTCAAAGGCCGGCTGCGCTTTTCCAACGCGGAGGCCTGTCTCGCGGCCGCCGCTGCCGGGCTTGGCATAGCGCGTGTGCCGAGTTTCATGGCCGGACCGTGTTTCCGCACCGGAACGGTAAGGCCGCTGCTTCAGTCGTTCGAAGACCGGTCGTTCGGGGTTTACGTCGTCTATCCCCCCGGGCGGCACCTGGCACTGAAGGTCCGCGTGCTGGTCGACTTCCTGGCGTCGCGCTATCGCGGGAAGCCTCCCTGGGACAAGGGTTGGCGCGATTAATTCCAGAATGGAAGCAGAGACTGCGGGTTTGCCCGGATATCTTTCATTTGGGAATTCGTGAAGGATGGTCGCCAGTTGGTTTTGAAGGAGTTCCCCAATGGCTGTCGACACTCGCTCTGCCCCGTATGCCGCGTTGCTTCTGCGGCTTGGTCTGGGCATTCTTTTTCTCGCCCATGCCGGCCTGAAGATTTTCGTTTCCACACCGGCCGGAACGGCGGCGTTCTTCGGGTCCCTTGGTTTGCCGCCGACACTTGGTTACGTAACCATCGGGTGGGAGCTTATCGGCGCGGTCACTCTGATCCTCGGCATCTGGCCGCGCGCAGTCGCCGTTGCCCTCATCCCGATCCTGGTTGGCGCCATCGGAACGGTGCATGGTCCGGCGGGCTTTTTCTTCACCAACCCGCACGGTGGCTGGGAATTCCTCGCCCTTTGGATCGCCGGACTCGTTTCGATCGCTCTGATCGGCGATGGAGCCTGGGCGTTGCTGCCGACGCCGGGCGGAGCGCGTGCTCGCCTGGCAATCGCCTGAACCCGGGGGATACAGCAATGGACGCGGTCATCAATCGCCCCTTGAGCATCGGCAGAGTTGCGCTGACCGTTCAAGACCTTGACCGCGTCAGCAGCTTCTACCAGGACGTGGTTGGATTTCGCCTGCTGGCTTCGGATGCGGTGTCGGTTCAACTCGGCACCGGATCGAAGATGCTGCTTGAACTCCGCCACGACAGTCAGGCGCGTTGGCGTTCGGCCCGGGACGCCGGGCTTTATCACGTCGCGTTCCTGCTGCCCTCGCGTTCCGATCTCGGGTGCTTTTATCAGCATGCGCAGAGCCGCCGGCTGAATGTCCGGACCTCCGACCATGCGGTCAGTGAATCGGTTTACTTCGTCGATCCGGAAGGCAATGGCATCGAACTCTGCGCCGATCGGCGGAGTTCCGATTGGAAGTGGGATGACGGAACGGTCGAGATGACGATCGACTGGCTGAATATCGACAGTCTGCTCGAAAGCGCGGCCGGGCGGGAATGGCGCGGACTGCCCGAGGGCACCGTCGTCGGTCATCTGAACCTGCAAGTCGGCGACCTTTCAGCCGCCGAGGCGTTCTATGCCGGTGTGCTCGGCTTCGACATCACCTGCCGTCTGCCCGGCGCGAGCTTCTTTGCCTCCGGCGGCTATCACCATCATATCGCAACGAATGTATGGAACAGCAACGGCGCGGCGGTTCGTCCGAGCCCGGTGACCGGGCTCGCCGATATTGAAGTGGTTGCCGCCAGTGAAGCGGTTTTGGACGCGGTCCGGTCGCGGGTAGCGTCGCAGGGCGGTTCGGCGCGAGTGACTGTTCGCGATCCCTGGGGGACGTCGATCACCCTGACGGTCGCCGGGTAAGGGCAGCGGCGATGCTTGTGAACGGGCGATGGAGCGGGGACTGGCATCCGGTTCAGTCCACCGACGCCAAAGGCGGTTTCGTTCGCCAAACGTCGGGCTTCCGCAACTGGATCACGCCGGATGGCGCGCCGGGGCCGACGGGGGAGGGGGGGTTCCGGGCGGAACGAGACCGGTATCATTTGTTTATCGCGCTGATCTGTCCTTGGGCGTCGCGCACATTGATCGGCCGTGCGCTGAAAGGTTTGTCGTTCATTTCGGTGTCCGTGCTGGAACCGGTGGTTACGGACCAGGGATGGCGCTTCGGCGGCGGTCCGGACCCGGAACGGGACGGAGCGGCCTATTTGCACGAAATCTATACCCGGGCGGCACCGGGTTATACCGGCCGCGCCACCGTACCCGTGCTTTGGGACAAGGATCGCCGGACGATCGTCAGCAACGAATCGGCCGATATCCTGCGCATGTTCAATTCAGGCTTTGGCTCGCTGGCTGATCCGGCGATCGATCTCTATCCGCGGCATCTCCAGGCGGACATCGACGAGATCAACGAACGGATCTACCACCGGCTGAACAACGGCGTTTATCGCGCCGGGTTCGCGACGACGCAACAGGCTTATGAGGAAGCTTTTGCCGAGGTTTTCGGCATGCTGGATGAGCTCGAAGGGCGTTTGACGGCCGGTCCATTCCTGTTCGGAGACGATTTGACCGAGGCGGATGTGCGCCTGTTCGTTACGTTGATCCGATTCGATGCCGCCTATCATGGATTGTTCAAGTGCAATCTGCGGCGGCTGGCGGACTACAGGAACCTGTCGGCGTATCTGGCCAGAATGCTGGCCGTTCCCGGTATCCGGGGGACTGTCTCGATCGACCACATCAAGCGGGGCTATTATTCGATCAGGGCGCTGAACCCGAACGGCATCGTGCCGATCGGTCCGAATTTGGGCGGATTGGGGCTTTAACTCCCGCCGGCTTCCAGCCTGGCCATGCGCTTCGTCCCGGCGCGCGTCAGCACCCCCCGCAGCATCAGACGCAATCCGCGTTCCACATACGTGTCCACATCCATCGTCTTGGCGAAGTGCCATGCCTTCAAAGCCCAGGCATGGCAGAACATGACGATCTGATAGACGAACATATCCACATCGATCGCCTCGAACAGTCCGGCATCGATGCAATCGCGCACGCAGGCGGCGATCAGCTCGTTGGTGTCGCGCTCCATCTGCATGATCGCGTTCCGCCGATCTTTACGCAATGATTTGGTTTCGCGATAGGCGAGGACGGTGGCATCGACGGTGGAACCGTTCACCCGCGCATAGGCCTGTACCGCAGCCCAAAAACGCTGCAACGGATCGGTGATGCCCTCCAGCGCCAGAGGGATCCGGCGCTTGTAGGTGTCCAGCACCTCCTGCAAGGCCATGAACAGCAGGTCTTCCTTGTCGCCGACATACTGGTAGATCAGGCCGATGCTGACATCGGCGCGCTCCGCCACGTCGCGGATTGTCGTCGGGTGATAGCCGCGCTCACTGAAGCAGGTGATCGCCGCACGGGTCAGTTGGGCGCGCCGCCGTTCGACCAATGCCGAATCTTCAACGGTCGTCTTGATTGCCGATTTCTCGGCGGGCCTCGATCGGGTCAGGGAGTTCTCCTTCGTTTCAGGCTTACCGATTCGTGCCGGCAAGGAAAGCGCCGATCAGATCTCGGGTTTTGTCGGAGGTCAGCAGGTCGCGGGTCTGATTCACTTCTTCGTCGAAACCATTCAGCCCGGGGGTAGTTGCGGCAGTGATGCAGGCCTTGGCGGCTTTCGCCGCGTGCGCGGGAACCGCCGCATATCTCCGCGCGATGTCTGCGGCGGCCGCTGCAAGATCAGCCGCCGGTACGCTCCATTGCACAAGCCCCAGCCGCAGGGCTTCGGCGCCGTCGATCTGTTCCGCGCCTAAAATCAGCCGCAGCGCCACCGGCCGACCGGCAAGCCGTGTCATGCGCTGCGTGCCGCCCGCGCCGGGCAGCAAGCCAAGGCGGAGTTCCGGCAAGCCCATCTTCGCCTCCTGCGCGGCGACGCGCAGATCGCAGGCCAGGGCAAGCTCGAACCCGCCGCCAAGCGCCGCGCCGTTGATTTCGGCAAGCGTGACCCGGGGCAACGCCTCGATACGGGCAAATAACCGTTGATACCCCCGCACGGCGGCGATCTGGCGATCCAGACCATCCCCCGCAACAAAACGGTCCCGCATCTCCTTGAGATCGGCTCCCGCCGCAAAGACTTTCAGCGCGCTGCGAATATGCAGCACGGACCAGTCATGCCGCGTATCCAACCCATCCAGCAGCGCATGGAACTCGGCCACCCAGGCGTCGCTCATTGCGTTCACCGGAGGGCGGTCCAATACAAGCGTGGCGATGCCGCCCGCAACGTCAAGCTGAAACATGTCTAGCTCTCCGCCGCCGTGAAGGTTTTGGCAATTCCTCGCAAAACCACTTTCTGGATCTTGCCGCTGGGCGTTTTCGGCATGGCCTCGACGATCTCCAGCCGCTCCGGCAGGTAATTCCTGGCCAGGCGGCGTTGTTGCAGGAAATCGATCAACTCCGGGAAGGTCAGCGTCGCATCCTCGCGCAAAACCGCAAAAGCGCAGGCCCGTTCTCCCAGCCTGGCATCCGGCATGGCCACAAGGGCGACTTCCTGGATCGAAGGATGCTGATAAATCAGCCCCTCGATCTCCACCACCGGGATATTCTCGCCGCCCCGGATGATGACGTCCTTGGTGCGCCCGGTGATGCGCACATACCCGTCGCCATCGATCCGCGCGAGGTCCCCGGTTTCGAACCAGCCGTCCGCATCGGTGGCGTACCATTCCGGGTGCTTCAGGTAACCGACGAAGTTACTCGGCCCCCGCGTCTGCAACCGGCCCTCGGCGTTGGCGGGCAGCGGCGCGCCCTGTTCGTCTACCACACGGATTTCCATCCCGTCCATCGGACATCCATCGGTTTCGAATGTCTTGTCCGGCGGGTCGCCGATGCGTGTGGTCGTTACAGCGCCGTTTTCGGTCATGCCCCAGGCGGAGATGATGTTCGCGCCCAGATGTTCCGTCGCCCGCCGCACCAAAGCCCGCGGAATCGGCGCCCCGGCGGAGAGAAACGTGCGCAAGCTTGCCACGGTAGCAGGACGGCGCGCCGCTTCGTCGGTCAGGTCCGAAAGGAACGGCGTCGCCGCCATGGTGAAAGTAGCCCGCTGCGCCGCAATCAAATCCGCTGCCTTGGCGGCATTCCAGATGTCCTGAAAAACCACTTTGCCGCCCAGCGCGATCGGCATCACGATGCCATACATAAACCCGGTCTGGTGAGCCAACGGCGACGCCATCAGTACTGTGTCGTTCCGGTCCAGCCCCAACCGGGCAGCATAGGGCAGGACGTTGGAATACAGCGTGTTGGAGGTATGCATCACCCCCTTCGGCTCTCCGGTAGTACCTGATGTGTAAAGAATTTCGATGACATCATCCGGCCCCGGACGGCTCGCGGCGAACCGGCCGTCCGAGTCGAGCAAATGTTCGAACGCGCTCCCGCCCTCACCGCCAACGACGAGGACATGTTCCAGCGCCGGCAGCTTCGCGCGGATGGCGTCCGCCATCGGTTCGTACCGGAAGCCGCGGTATTCCCTCGGGATCACCAGGACTTTCGTTTCCGCCTGGTGCAGCATGAAAGCCATCTCCCGCTCGCGGAAGATCGGCATCACCGGGTTGGTGATCGCACCCAGCCGCAGCGCCGCCAGATGCAACGCGACGAACTGCCACCAGTTCGGCAACTGCATCGACACCACGTCGTTGCGTCCGACGCCAAGCCGCGACAGGCCGGCGGCGATCCGATCCACCTTCTGCGACAGCGACGCATAGGTCAGCGATGTGGATGCGCCCGTCATGCTGTTGTGGTCGACGATCGCGATGCGGTCGGGCGATGTCGCGACCCAGCGATCGAAGTCGTCCAGCAGCGTGCGGTCAGGCCAAAGGCCGGACGCTGTCATTGCCCGCCGCCGCGCCTCCGGCAAAATGGCATGGGTTTCCAAGGTTCTGCCCCCCTCTCGATCTGGCCGGTATGCCGGCTCCTTCAACCGAACGAACGTTCGTTTGGCTGATAATGCACTCATCGCGCATAGAAATCCAGCTATCCGCGACGCGGAGAGGTGCAATCGGATCGTCCGGTTAACGGGTCAAAGCGAGACGTGCACCAAAGCCTTCAGCGCATAGCCGATGACAAACGACAGGCCCGCGGCGCTCATGCCGATCAGCAGGGTTTCCAGGCCGGAGCGGGACCAGTTGGAAAGGGACCATTTGCTCTTGGCCGCACCGATGGCGAAGAACACCAGACCCGTCGCGGCCACGGACACGGCGAAACTATAGGCCAGCAGATAGCTTGCCAAAGGCACCAGCCCGCACAGCACGAACGCCGCGGCGGTGCTCAGCGCGGCGCGGACCGGCGATTTGATCGCCGGCGACAGGCCATATTCCTCGACCGCCATGGTCTTGGCCCAGCGGTCCTCGTCCGCGGTGATGACATCGACGATCCGTTCCAGTTCGTCGCCGTTGAAACCTTTGCGGGCGAAGATTTGCCGGATCTCTTCGCGCTCGCCGTTCGGGTCCACCGCGATGTGCTTTCGCTCGATCGTCAGCAGCCGCTCGTAGTCGTCCACCTCGGCCTTGGTGGCGCTGTAGTTCCCGGCGCCCATGGCGAACCCGTCGGCGATCAGGTTCGCGAGGCCCAGCACCAGCACGACGCTTCCCGGCATATCCGCGCCGACGACCCCGGCGACAATGGCGAAGGTGGTGATGGTCCCGTCGATCCCGCCGTAGATCCAGTCGCGCAGATAGTTCGCCTGCGCGTCCTCGGCGAGGCGCGCACGGATTTCGTCACGCTCATGGCTGTGTTCCAACTGCGAGCGTGCCGCCGCGCTTTCGTCGTCCATGACCGTCTCCTGACGCGCGCAACGTGATCGCGGGCCGCCGCCGGAGCGTTGATCTGCGTCAAAAGCCTATTTGTAATATTTGCGGAACTCCGGCTTGCGCTTCTCCAGGAAGGAGGCGACGCCTTCCTTCGATTCGTCGCTTTCGTAATACAGCTTCAGCGCCTGCAACCCCAGCGCCCCGATGCCGGCGATATTTTCGGAGTCGGCGTTGAAAGAGCGCTTGGCGATGGCGATCGCCGTCGGGCTGCGTTCGACAAGCTCCTTGCACCAGGCTTCGACTTCCGCGTCGAGCAGATCGTCCGGCACCACCTTGTTGACCAAACCCATCGCCGCGGCTTCGTGCGCGGTGTAACGGCGGCAGAGATACCAGATCTCCCGCGCCTTTTTCTCGCCGACGATACGGGAGAGATAGGCGGTGCCGAAGCCCGGATCGACGGAACCCATTTTGGGGCCGACCTGACCGAATTGGGCGTTTTCGGCGGCGATCGTCAGGTCGCATAGCGTCGCCAGAACATTCCCGCCGCCGATGGCGAAGCCGCGGACCTTGGCGATGACCGGTTGCGGCACAGCGCGGATGATGCTGTGCAGCGCCTCCACCGGCAGGCCGATGGTGCCCTTGCCGTCATAGCTGCCCTCGTGCGCCGACTGGTCGCCGCCGGTGCAGAACGCTTTCGTCCCCGCTCCGGTCAGGACGATGACGCCGATGGCTTTGTTCCAGCCGGCGCGATTGAACGCATGCAGCAGCTCATCGCAGGTGGTGCCGCGGAAAGCGTTGTATTTTTCCGGACGATTGATGGTGATGGTGGCGATTCCGTCGCGCTCCTCATAGAGCAGGTCGGTGTACTGATGCGGTTCGGCCATACGTTTTTTCCTCCTGTTGTCAGCGTCCGGCTGGCCATCCGCGGCGCTTGACTTCGCCGCCGTTGCGGGATGAACATGCCTGACCGACCGATCACTCATTCAGTTGCGGCGTGACCATACCGATGATCCTCACCGAAGAACAAGAGATGATCCGGGATACCGCGCGCGAATTTGCGCAGCGGCATCTGGCGCCCTTTGCCGCGGAATGGGAGCGGACCGCCACTTTCCCGCGTGACGCGCTGCGAGAAATGGGCAAACTGGGGTTTCTCGGGATGACCGTTCCGCCCGATTGGGACGGCGCCGGAACCGATTATGTATCGTACGCGCTGGCAATGGAGGAGATCGCCGCCGGCGACGCTGCCACCGCCTGCGTCATGAGCGGGCATAATTCCGTCGGCTGCGGCCCGGTCGTTGCGTTCGGTACGGACGACCAGAAGGAACGGTATTTGCGGCCGATGGCGCGCGGCGAATGCCTCAGCGCCTTCGCGCTGACCGAGCCGACGGGCGGATCGGACGCCGCGGCGCTTAAGACCCGCGCGACGCGGCATGGCGACGTCTATGTGCTGAACGGCACGAAGCATTATATCACGACCGGCAAGAATGCCGATGTTTGCCTGGTTTTTGCCTCGACCGATCCCGCGAAGGGCAAGCGCGGCATTACCGCCTTCATTGTCGAAACGAAAACGCCGGGCTACCGCGTCGGCCGCGTCGAGAAAAAGATGGGCCAGAACGCATCCGACACCTGCGAAATCCTGCTGGAGGACGTGGAAGTGCCGGTAGCGAACCGGCTCGGTGAAGAAGGGCAGGGGTACAAGATCGCATTATCCAACCTCGAAGGCGGCCGCATCGGAATCGCCGCACAGGCCGTCGGCATCGCCCGCGCCGCCTTCGATCTGGCGCTCGCCTACGCGCAGGAGCGCAAGAGTTTCGGCACCATCATCTACGAGCACCAGGCGGTGTCGCACCGCTTGGCGGAAATGGCCACGCAATTGCTGGCGGCGCGGCTGATGGTGCTGCACGCGGCTGAACTGCGCAGCCACGGCAAGCCCTGCCTGAAAGAGGCGTCGATGGCCAAACTGTTCGCCTCCGACATGGCTGAACGCGTCTGTTCCGATGCGATCCAGACCTTCGGCGGCGCTGGCTATATCGCCGATTCCGTGGTCGAGCGCCTGTATCGCGCCGCGCGAGTGACCCGCATCTATGAAGGCACCAACGATATCCAGCGCCTGGTGATCAGCCGCGCGCTGGCTTCATAACGGGAGGAAAACATGAGGCTCGACGGCAAGACAGCCCTGATCACGGGAGGCGTCTCCGGTATCGGCAAGGCTACCGCGCTTGAATTTGCCCGCCAGGGCGCGACCGTGCTCGTTGCCGATGTGAACGCCAGGGGCGGCGCCGCGGCGGAAGCGGAAGCCGAAAACGCCGGGTTGAAGGTCGAATACATTCCGCTCGATCTTGTCAGCCTCGCATCGGTCGATGCCTGCGCCGCCATCGCGCTGGAAAGGCACGGGCGAGTGGACATCCTGGTGAACGCGGCCGGCTGGGACCAGATCCAGCCCTTCGTGGAAAACACGCCCGAGTTCATCGATCGCGTCCTGGCGATCAACCTGCGCGGACCCATCGGCCTGACGCAGAAGCTGCTGCCGGCGATGATCGCTAACGGATATGGCAAGATCGTCAACGTCGCCAGCGATGCGGGCCGCGTCGGCAGCCTGGGCGAAACGGTCTATGCCGGCGCGAAAGGCGGCATGATCGCATTCACCAAGTCGCTGGCTCGCGAAACGGCGCGATACACGATCACCGTCAACTGCGTCTGTCCCGGTCCGACCGACACGCCGCTGTTTCATGCCCAACCGGAAAAGCTGCAGATCGCGCTGGAGAAAGCGATCCCGTTCCGCCGCATCGCCAAACCGCAGGAACTGGCCGATGCGATCCTGTTCTTCGCCAGCACGCGGTCGGATTACATAACGGCGCAGGTGTTGAGCGTCAGCGGCGGGCTGACGATGGTGGGTTGAGGTGAACCCGCCACGCCATCATGGCCCGGCTTGTCCGGGCCATGACTGTTAAGAAACAAAATCCTACCCCGCCAGCTTGCAACTTCCATTCGGCGGCGGAAACGCTACATCAGCCGCCACCGTCATATTAATGATCGGCTTTGCCACGCCATCAACCACACCAACATAGCCAAAGTAATTCGGCGTCATCAGTTGATGGTCTTCCTTGCGCAACAACGCATCGCCGTAAATCGTTGCGAACGTCGTGCCCTCCATCGCCCTGCCGACATCGGCCGGCACGACGCTGCCGGCCTTCTTCACCGCCTGGAACAGGACCTGCGTCCCAAGATACGCTTCCGCCTCGAAATTCGTCGGCGTGGTGCCGGGATATTTCTTCTGCCACGCGGCGACGAACGCCTTGTTCTCCGGCGTATCCAGGGTCGAACTGTAATTGATGATCCCGACGATGCCTTTCGCCGCATCGCCAAGCGTCTTCACCTGATTGTCGGCAATGAAACTGACCCCCGCGGTGAACACCTTGTCGAACAGCCCGAACTGGCGCGCCTGCTGCGCGAACGTAATGGCATCGCGGCCGGCCAGAGCGACCCACAAACCCTCCGCGCCGGAATCAGCGATCTTCTGGATATACGGCGCATAGTCGTTCGTTCCGAACGGCGAGTATTGCTCCACTTCGACACTGCGGCCGTTTTCCTGCGCAGCCCTGGAGAAACTCAGGCCGGAGTTGTGCCCCCACGCCGTATCGCCCGCCTGGATCGCCCATTTCCGCTGCGTCTGCTGCTTCAGCCAGGGCTGCACCACGGCGACATCCGACGAATCCGGATGGTTCACCCGGAACATCCGGCGATTGCACGCCTTGCCGGTGATGTCGTCCGCCTTGTTGATGGTGGAAATATAGATCGCGTTCCAGCGCAGAAGCTGCGGTCCGATCGCCAGACCTTCACCCGACGCAATCGTGGACAGCAGCAGATTATACCCCGACAGCGCCAGCTTTTCCCCCTGCTCCCGCGCGAGATCGGCTCTGCCTTCCGTATCCAGGTAACGAACCTCAACCTGCCGCCCGTCGATGCCGCCGGCTTCGTTGGCCGCGTCCACGGCAAAGTCCGTCGCGCGTTTCACCTGGTTCCCCAAATCCCCGTAAGGTCCGGTCAGTGCGGTGGGAACGCCGATACGAATCGGCTCTTTGGCCGCGCGGCCCGGGCGCGGCCGCGCGGCGGCGATCAGCGTAGCCCCGGCCAGAAGATGTCTGCGATTGAGCTTCATTGTCGTTTCCCCATCAGACGGCCACATGTTTTTTCAGCGTCTCCATCGACAGGCCGGCCAGCCAGCCGGCTTCGACGATCGAGCCCTTTGACAGAACATAATACCGTTCCGCCACGCGATGGACCAGACCAAAATTCTGCTCGATCAACAGGATCGCCGTCCCGGTTCGGGCCAGCGCCCGCAACGTGTCCACGAGGCCATCGACAATCACCGGCGCCAGACCCTCGCTCGGCTCGTCCAGCACCAGCAGATCGGGGTTCGCCATCAGTGCCCGGCCGATGGCCAGCATCTGCTGTTGCCCGCCCGACAAGGCCGTGCCGGCGACGTCCGCGCGTTCCCGCAACACCGGAAACAGATCGAACACCGCGGGCAGCGTCCAGGCGCCCTTGCGACCCACCGCACCGCCCAGCAGCAGGTTTTCCTTCACCGTCAAGCCCGGAACGATGCGGCGGCCCTGCGGAACCACGGCAATCCCCGCCCGGGCGGCGGTGAAGTGGCGAATCACGCCGATATCCCTGCCACGGAAAGCGATTTGCCCGTGGCGGACCGTGGCGACACCCAGGCAGGCATTGACGATCGTTGTCTTGCCGACGCCGTTGCGGCCCAGGATGGCGACGCGCTCCCCGGCGGCGACGTCCAACGACACGCCGTGCAGGATTTGCGCCCGGCCGTAATACGCATCGATGCTGCGGAGCGATAACAGCGTCATGCGGCGCTGCTGCCGAGATAGGCGGTGATGACCTCCGGCATCGCCCGCACCTCCTCCGGTGGTCCGTTCGCCAGGATGCGGCCGAGATGCAGCACCGTCAGGTGGCTGCAGATGGAAAAGATCACCTCCATGTCGTGCTCGACGATCAGCACCGTGACCTGCCAGCGCGCCGCCAGATCGCGCAGCAGCAGCGCCAAGTTCAGCGATTCCGCCATCGACAGTCCGGCCGCCGGCTCGTCCAGCAGCAGAACGCGGGGGCGGCCCACCAGCGCCAGCGCGACATCCACCCGCCGCTGATCGCCATAGGAAATATCCGCCGCCCGCTGCCCGGCCAGGGCGGACAGTTCCAGCGCGTCGATGACCTCCGCTGCATTGTTCGTTTCGGCGGCTCTGGCCGCCAACCCGATCTGCGCGGCGACGGTCAGGTCGGGAAAGACATTAGTTTTCTGAAACGACCGCGCCAGCCCGGCCCGCCGCCGCTGCCATGCGGGAAAACCGGTGATGTCCTGCCCGAACAGCGACACGCGGCCGGAAGCCGATTTCCCGGCCCGGCCGGACAGCACGTCCATCAGCGTCGATTTTCCCGCCCCGTTCGGCCCGATCAGGCCGCGGATTTCGCCGGGACGCAGCGCGATCGAAACGCTGTCCAGCGCGATGAATCCGCCGAACCTGCGGGTCAGGCCGATGCCTTCCAAAGCCAGGATGGTCATGCCGTTCGCACCCCCATCCGCTGCATCAACAAGGCGATGCTGCCGCTGGCGCCGCGCGGCAGCAGGACGGTGACGATGATCAGCGTGCCGCCGATGATCGCCGGCCAATGTTCCGTCAGGTCGCCCGCCACATTTTTCAGCAGGAAGAACAGCAGCGCGCCGAGCGCCGGGCCCCAGACGGCGCGGGTGCCCCCGACGACGGCCATCACCAGGGCCTCGCCGGACAGGCCCCAATACAGCACGTTTGGCGTAACGAAGCCGTTATAGAGCGCGAACAGAACGCCTGCCAGCGCGGCGATGGCCGCGGACAGCGCGTAGATCGCGGCGCGCGGCAGCAGCGTGCGGTAACCGATGAACCGCGCCCGTTCCTCGTTTTCCCGGATGGCCAGGGTCAGCGTCCCGAACGGGCTGGCGATCAGCACGGACAACCCGAACAGCACCAGCATCAGGACGATCCAGCAGACGACGAACATGCTGCCGGGCTGCTGGAAGACGCTCAGGTCCAGGCCCAGGATGCGGTCCGGCAACTGCGCGGCGATGCCGTCGTCTCCGTTCGCCAGGCTGCGCCAGCGCAGCGCCAGTTCATAGAACGCCTGCGCCACCGCCAGGGTCAGCATGGAGAACGCAACGCCGCCCAGCCGCAGCATGGCGGCGCCGAGCAGCAGCGCCAGCACGGTTGGCGCCACGACGGCGAGCAGCAGCGCCACGCCGATGGGCATCCAGCCATTGGTCGCGGACAGCGCCACGATATAGGCGCCGAGGCCGAAGAACCCGGCATGGCCGAAGCTGACCAGCCCGTTCTGCCGCACCAGGAAGCCGACGCCGGTCGCCAGGATGGCGTTGATCGCCGCCTGCGTCAGCAGTGTCAGCAGCAGGGGGGAGCCGAACAGGTTGGGCAGCAGCGCGCCCGCCGCGCCCGCGGCAAGAAAAACGGCGATCCGGATCATGCGCCGGCCTTCGCCAGACCGCCCGGGCGCCAGATCAGCACCAGCACCATCAGGACCAGCGGGATCATCGAGGCGGCCTCCGGCACGAACACGACCCCCAGGTTGTGCAACTGGCCGATGACCATCGCGGCGATGAAGGCGCCGGTGAAACTGCCGAGGCCACCGGTCACGACGACGACGAAACTGTCGATCAGGATGCTGCCGCCCATCGACGGAGACAGCGCCAGCAGCGGCGCCGCGATGGTGCCCGACAGTCCGGCGAGGCCGGCGCCGATGGCCACGACCGTCGCCGACAGGCGGTCCGTATCGACTCCCTGCATCCCGGTGGTCAGCGGATCGACGGAGGACGCTCGCACATACAGCCCGACGCGGCTGAACCGGAGCCACAGGGACAAACCACCCGCGACGAGGATGGCAACGCCGATCACCGCAAGGCGGTAGACCGGGAAGCTGGTGCCGGTGAGATGCACCACGCCCGACAGGATGGCGGGCGGCTGCACGGTGAGAAATTCCTTGCCCCAGATGGTGCGGACGGCGTCCTCCAGCACCAGAAGCAGGCCGAATGTTACGAGCATCGTGACGATCGGGTCTTCATCCTGCAACGGACGGAAGACGAACCTGTCCAGCGCGGCGCCGATGACGGTCAGGACGCAGACGGATACAGCCAGGCCAGCCCAGAACCCGGCGACCGAGGTCACGGTGAATCCGACATAGGCGCCGACGGTGAACAGGCTGCCATGGGCGAAGTTGACCACCCGGCGGAGGCCGAAGATCAGCACGAGGCCGACGGCGAGGATGTACAGCAGGCCGCCGTAGACGAGGCCGTTGAGGAGCTGGATCAGCATGCCCGCAACCAGCCGTGGCCGTGCGGCGCGCAACGGTCCTGCGCCGGCCATGTCAAGCGGCCCTGTGCGGAGCGCCGTGCCATTTGTTCCTCCCTGCCGGCGCGGTCTGCCGTTGTTGTCTGAACGATGGTTCATTCGGCAGGTCGATGTCAAGGCGATCAGATGCCTTGTGCGTTGTTCCCTCAACGTCATGGCCCGGCTTGGCCCGGGCCACCTATGCCAGCACCCTGCCGCGACAGGTGGCCCGGACTGCGCCGGGCCATGACGAATCGGGCAAACTGCCGCCGGATTAAATGCACGTTTGACCGAAGTACTACAAAGAGGCTAATAGCGACGCAAGAATGTGAAACACGTCAATCGCCAGCCCGGAGAACCCGATGACGCGCACGACACCTCAGAATACCCTTCGGATCGTGCTTGCGACCATGCTGCATGGCATGGGTGCGTTCAGCGCCTTGGCGGCGTAGGATGATGCGCTTTTTCGCTGTTGCGCTGCTGGGCTTTTTCGCCGCCGCGCCGACCCGCGCCAACGAAGACACCATCGATCCGACCCGCGCGGTCTTCGTCTCGCTGGCGGATCAGCCCTCGGTCGCCATCATCGATCCGGATACGGATAAAGTTGCCGGGCGCCTGGATATCGGGCTGGTGCCGCGGCAGATCGAACTGGCATCGTCCATCGGCAAGCTGCTGGCGATCGACGGGCAAAGCCCGGGGGTGAACATCGTCGATTTGAACGCTGGAACGATCCGGACCGTCACGCTCGACCTCGTGCCCGATCGGCTGACAGTAACCCCGGACGGCCTGACGGCCGCGCTGGTGAATACCGAAGGCGGCCGGGTTGTGCTGCTCGACCTGCTGCGGCGCCGTGTTCTGGTTAGCATCGGCGCTCTGCCGGCCTTGCGCGACACGGTGTTCAGCGCCGACAGCGCGAAGCTCTACCTGGCAGGAGAACACCAGGGCGCCATCGACGTCGTTTCCGTCGCCACCGGCCTTCAGGAAACCGCCATTGCCACGGGGTTGCCGCACGGCAGCCTCGCGCTGCGCCGGGCGCCGAACGGGCGCCGGCTGTATGTGCAACCGGACGAGGGCCGCAGTATCGGCGTCCTGGACCTGGATCGTTCCGCTCCGCTGACGCCGATTACGGCCGGTCCGGCACCGACCGTGGCGTTTCCGTCGGCGACAGGGGGGTATCTTTTGGTCGCCGACAACCAGCTTGGCACGCTGACGATCAGCCACGATCAAGACATCCAGAACGCTACCGTTCTGGAAGCCGCTGCGGGTGTTGGCGCGATCTACAGCGCCTGGTTCGATACTCTGGCGCTGGTGCCCAGCGCGGCGGCCCGGGCGGTGCTGCTGTATGACCTGGAAGCGATGCGACCGGCCGGGTCGATCGCGCTGGCGGCGGCGGCAGGCCGCGGAGCGGTCACGCCCGACGGCCAGAAACTGTATCTGCCGCTGGCTGATGCAGGAGAAGTCGCGGTGATCAATACCCGCCAGCGGCGCCTGACCGCTTCGATCGCCGTGCCAGGCCACCCGGACGCGGTCGTCCTGGCCGGCAGCTACGGTGTTTGCCACTAAAGGAACGAATCATGTCGCTGTCCATCATCGATTTCCACAGCCACTTCATCGGGCCGCGCTGGCCTTTGTCGGCGGATAATCAGGCTTCGGCGGCCGATCGTGCCCGCTGGAACGGGATCTATCGGCAACTGGCCAGCGTCGATGCTCTGCTGGAACAGGTGGAGGAGGGCGATCTTGCAGCGCGGGTGATCAACACACCCACCGCGCTGTTCGGCCCGGACAGCGGCAGCCTGTCAGCGGATAGTTGGCAGCGGATCAATGACGACCTCGGGGCGCTGGTCTCGGTGCATTCGGGCAAGCTGCACGGCCTGGCCAGCGTCGATGCATGGGCCGGCGATGCCGCCGCCCGGGAGCTGACCCGGGCGGTGCGCGATGTCGGATTGCGCGGCGTTTTCGTGGACAGCGCGAAGGGCGACCTGCTGCTCGATGCGCCTCAGGCACGTCCGGTGCTGCAAGCCGCGGCGGAGCTTGGCGTGCCGGTGTTCGCGCATCCGATCAATCCGCAGCCGCTCACCCGGCAGCTCGCGCCTTATGGTAGGCTGGGGACGTTGCTGGCGCGCGGCACGGTCAACGCCGCGACGCTTGTTGCGCTGCTGGAAGGCGGCGTGTTCGATGAACTGCCGTCGTTGCAGGTTGTCGTAACGACCCTCGCCATCGGCGGTGTGCTGCTGGCGGGCGGATTCGGCGAGGCGTCGGGCGTGCGGACGGACGCGACGACATTGCTGCGCCGGCACGTCTATATCGATACGATGAAATTCAATCCGGTGCTGATCCGGGCGGCGGTCGATCTGCTGGGCGTGGACCATGTGCTGGCGGGCAGCGACTGGCCGATTGTCAGCGACGGGCCGATTGCCGGGCGGGCGCGGGCGGGGTTTGAAGCGGCGGGCCTGACGGCCGCCGAGCAGGAACTTGTCTCGGGCGGCAATGCGCGGCGGTTGCTGGGTATTTGATACCGGCCCGGATCGGCGGCGCGTATGGCCGCCGCCACCGGCGGGGTGCGGCTTATGTTGCGCGAATGCACCAGCCGGGTGGCGCGGCAACCGGATTAACACTATTCACGCACGTTTATAAAAAATACAGTTGACACAAAAAGTGGTTTAAGGCATTGTCTGTTCGCTGGTCGCCATTATTGGCGGCACGTCGTCGACTCCTGACGTCTTCTCCCAAACTTGGCGGTGCCTCAGGGCACCGCCATTTCTTTGGCAAGAGGCCAGGGCGTGATCCATTTTACGAACGTTCCGGGAACTAACCGTTGGCGGCGCTGTCCCGGCGTATCGCGCCCCGTTTGCCATTCCCCCGATCCCCGGCCATCCTGCTCCAAAACCATCAGGAGCCCGACCCATGCGCATAGCCGTCATCGGCGCCGGAGGCGTCGGCGGCGCCTTTGGAGCCGCCCTCGCACACGCTGGCGCCGACGTCACCTTCGTCGCCCGCGGCGCCCACCTGAACGCCATCCGGACCAACGGCATTCGCATCGAGGGCGGCCGCGGCGAAACCGTCGTCAACCCCGCCGCCGCAACCGATGACCCGGCCTCCATCGGCCCGGTCGATTTCGTGCTGTTCTGCGTCAAGCTGTGGGACGTCGAGACTGCCGGCGCCGCCATCAAGCCGCTTATCGGCGCCGCCACCGCGGTGATCCCGTTGCAGAACGGCATCGATGCCGCGGACCGCCTGATCCCGATCCTCGGCGCCCCGGCGGTGATGGGCGGCGTCGCGCAGATCAGCGCCACCATCGCGTCCCCCGGGGTCATCCGTCAGACCGCAACGTTCATGCGGCTGATCTTCGGCGAGCTGGCCGGCGGCCGCAGCGTCCGCGGCGACGCCTTCCTGGATCTGTGCCGGAAGGCCGGCTTCGACGCGACCCACAGCGACCATATCCTGACCGATCTCTGGCTGAAGTTCATCTTGCTGGCGACCAACAGTGCGATTACCGCGGCGACCCGTACGCCGCTGGGCAAGCTGCGCGACGATCCCGACATCGCCCCGCTGTTCGTCCGCGCCGCCGATGAGGTGGTTGCCGTCGGCCGCGCCAAGGGCATCGCACTGCCGGATGACGCGGCGGAGAACACCGTCCGCTTCAACCGGACTGCGCCACCCGGGATGATGGCGTCCATGGCGCACGACCTGATCAAGGGCAGCCGGCTCGAGCTGCCGTGGCTGTCGGGCAAGGTGGTTGCGCTGGGGCGGGAGCTGGGCGTGCCGACCCCGGTGCATGAGGTGTTGTTTGCGGTGCTGAAGCCGTTCGTGAACGGGGCGGCGGGGTAGCGCGGTTTTGAACCCGGGGGAGGAGATGCCGCATGGCGGAGGCGCCGTCACGCTGGGAGTCGTCGCAGCCGATACGCTATCCCGATCCGGACGTGCTCGTCCTGGACCCTCGGTTCCGGAAAATCTTCATCGACAATGCCGGGATCCAGCGGATCGCCACCGGCTTCGGCTTCACCGAGGGGCCGGTGTGGTTCGGCGACGGGCGGTATCTGCTGTTCTCCGACATTCCCGGCGACCGCATTCTGCGCTGGGACGAAACCACCGGCGGCGTCAGTGTGTTTCGCGATCCCTCCCATTACGCCAACGGCAATACCCGTGATCGTCAAGGGCGGCTGGTCACCTGCGAGCATGACACGCAGCGGCTGACCCGCACCGAGTATGACGGCCGCGTCGTCGTGCTGGCGGATACGTTCGAGGGCAAGAAGCTGACCGGCCCGAACGATGTGGTGGTGAAGTCCGACGACACGATCTGGTTCAGCGACAACGGCGCGGGGACGCGGGGGAATTACCTCGGGCACAAGGCGCCTCAGCAGCATCCGTTCCGGGTGTACCGGTATGACCCGCGGTCGGGGACGATGACGGTGGCGATCGGGGACATGGCGCGGCCGAACGGGCTGTGCTTCTCGCCGGATGAGTCGCGGCTTTACGTGGCGGATACGCCGATGAAGGGGCCTCGGAGCACCCGGGTCTACGACATGGTGGAGAACGGCACGCGGGCGGTGAACGGGCGGGAATTCTTCGGCGGCACCGGCTGGGCGGACGGGATCCGCTGCGATACCGAGGGGAACCTGTGGTGCGCGTTCTCCGGCGGTGAGGGTGAGGACGGCGTGGCGGTGTTCGCTCCGGACGGTGTGCTGATCGGGCGGGTGTTGCTGCCGGAACGGTGCGGCAACCTGTGCTTCGGCGGCAAGAAGCGGAACCGGCTGTTCATGGCGGCGAGCCAGTCGGTTTATGCATTATACGTTGAGGCGCAGGGGAGTTAGCAGGCGCCGGTCGCAGGACGCCGCGGACTTTGTTAGGATTCGTCTATGGATGCTGCTCGGAACGTTCCGGAGTTCATGACCGTCGAGGCGTTCCTGGATTGGGATGCGCCGCCGGGCTATCTCTGGCAATTGCATGACGGCGTTCCGCAGGCGATGTCGCCGCCGAGCCCGACGCATGGCGTGATCCAAAGCCGCTTGGACCGGCTGATTGGCAACTTCCTCGAAAGCCGGTCCAGCCCGTGCCGCACCGTGATCACGCCGGGCGTCATCCCGGCGTATCGGTCCGACATCAACATGCTTGTTCCCGATCTGGCGGTCACCTGCTCGCCGATCAGGCCCGGGGATCGGGCGCTGCCAAATCCGCTCCTGCTGATCGAGGTTTTGTCCCCCGGGAACCAGTCGGAGACCTGGAGGAACGTTTGGGCCTACACGACGATCCCAAGCGTGCAAGAGATCGGGTTTTCCAGAGCGAGAAGATCGGCGCCCTGGCGCTGCGGCGTGCCTCGGACAGCACCTGGCCGGACCAGCCGGAAGCTGTCGCCGAGGGCGAACTGGCGCTGGAAAGCATCGGCTTCCGGACCTCTTTGGAGGAGATCTACCGCACGACCTGGCTCGCCGACAGCGCCTGATCCGCGTTGGTTTGCCGCATGGCGGAAAATGCTAGTCAATCCTTTGCACTTCGTGCAAAAAACGATTGTGTTTTTCCTTCGACGAGCTCGATTGGCTTCTTGCAATCCTTGCCGAGCACCGTCATTGCCATCGCGTGCGCAGCGTTCCGTAACGAACCGCCGCAACGAAACCGTTCGCAATCTCCAGTTTCCATAGCGTCGGCACGACCGCACCTTGATCCGCCACCTGATCAAGAACCGCGTCGGTGGCCGGTGTCTGTTCGTCCTCGAAAAACCAACTGAACGTCACCGAAGCATCAAGCACAAGGCTCAACGGCGTCCCTCGTTAATCAAGTCCTTAATGCTTAGCCCTCCGAGAGTGACACCCTTACTCATCTCCCGGATCCGTTGAGCAGCCAGGCGGGCTGCTGCCCGATCAGCGGTTGCTCCGGAAGGGACCAGACGCGCGACCTCCTGGCCGGCGCGGGTGATCACCACCTGTTCCCCGCTTTCCGCGAGGTCGAGTAGCGCACTCAGCGTAGTCTCGGCTTCGGCTGCCGCGATTTCCTTCATGTTGACCCGTCCGTAAGCCAGATGCCACCCAGCGTATAGCGCGTTTCCGTGCGCATGTCGTCCGTTGGATGATCCGGCCGGGCGTGCGGCCGGATTTGAAAGACGCCGGAACCGGCGGCCGGCGCTGACCGCGGTTAGGGGTTTCCAGCCCGAGATTACTCCGCCGCCGCCCGGCCCGCTTCCACCACGTACGGGAACCGCGTCACCTTCGCCATGTTCAGCCCCTCGATCCGCAGCAGCCGCGTATCGCCCGTCCGCTCCGGCGAGTGCACCACGCCCACGTCGTACAGATACGCATCCCCCGGCTTCATCACGTAATCCCGCACGAACGCCACCTTCCCGGGCGCGCCATCCGTCGGCCGCTCGAGGCATTTCCAGTCCGTCATGGTCGTCTCGCCCGCCGCCTGGCCGTAGATCGCCCAGGCCGGACCGTGATCATGCGGCTGGCTTCCCTTCGGCCCGACAAAGCCATGCGCCAGGATCGCAAATCCGAGTTCCGCGTCCTCGTACAGCAGATGCCGCTCCGGCGTGCCGGGCGGGATATACCGCGCGACGAACTCCGGGTCCGCCAACACGTGCGCCGCCAGCTCCCGCACCCGCTCCCGCCCGGGAGTCCCCGGCTGCGCCTTCAACGCCGCGCGACAGTCGGCGGCGAACTGTTCCAACGTGATGGCCATGCCTGAATCCTTCTACGAACCTCAGCGACGATACGGGTAACAACTACTGCGGTCGAGCGTGATTCGATAATGATCCGCCAATGCCTTGATCGCGTCGCCATGCTCCGGATACGGATCGGCGTTGCCCGGCCCGACAATGATGCACCCGCCGCCGCTGCCGCGCCCGCGGGGCGGCAGCATCGCCGTCACCAGGGCGGTGCCCTCCTCGTCGCGCAAGGTCAGGAACAGCGGCATCGAGCGGCGGATATGGTCTTCCTTGTTGATGTCCTGCTCAATGAACACCGAGGTATTCGGGTGGAAGGCTTCGGCGGCCCGTTCACGCTCCCGCCGGTAGTGCTTTTCCACCGCGTGCCGCATCTCCATCGACTCGGCAACCGCTTCGCCCTCTGTCACGAGGCGGAACCAGGTCCGATTGTGCGGTGCGTCGCAGACATACTCCATGCACGAACCTCGCTCAGCTTGGATTGGTCTGAGCGCCCATAGTAGGCTGGATCGCGCCGGGGATCAAACATGCGGAACGCCCGGGGGATTGGCGGCAGGAAACCGGGACGCGGACGGTGTCGTCCTGGTCGGCAGCGGCGCCGTGGCGGCCCCCTGTTGCTGACGCATGGATTGCTCGGGCTGCCCGGGTGGGCGGGTCGGTGGGTCCGGGCATACCCCCGTTCGGTGCAATGTTGACGATCGCCGCGAGCGCGTCGGACATGCTCGGCCGGCGGCCGCCGCAGACGGTGGCGGGAAACACCGTCCGGACCGAAACCGGATTCGTAAATAAAACTGTCACGTCAGACGTTTTATTCCGTACGATATATGTCCCGAAGCCGGGTGAAACGAGACGCAACCTCCAGTTGCGCGCATTCGGCATGTTGGAGCCCGGTTGCATGCAAGTTGACGCTAAACTCCGAGACGCTGCGGCGCTCGCGGCGATAGGACTGGTTTCGTTTGCAAGCGCAGCGCAGGCGCAGCTTCCGGCCTCGGCCTTCCAGGCCTACACCCCGGCCGATGCCGCAACCGTAACGCCCGGCCTTTACTCACTGTATTCCGTGCCGCTGGACAGCCTTGTTCCCACCCAGAGCAACGTCGGCTTCGCCGAGGTGAACGCCAAGGTGGCCGCATACAATCTGCTGCCGTCAACCTCCGCGCTGACCGCCGATCTGCTCGGGACGGTGGAACCGGTGGTGATCGGCCCGGGCGGCACGCTGTACCAGACCGACGGCCACCATTCGTTCGTTGCGTTGCTCGATTCCAAGTTCGGCGCCAGCGACCCGACGGTCTATGTGGACGTCATCGGGAATTATTCCGTCGATACGCCGACGCAGTTCGCCTCCGCGCTGGCCGCCGCCACCCAGCTTTATCCGTTCGACAACGGCGTTCAGAAGACGGTCGTGCCGACGGCGGCCAATCCGCTGTCGCCGCTGCCGGCATCGCTCGGCGGGCTCACCAACGACGCCTATCGCGGGCTGGAATACAGCGTCCTGAAGAACAAGGGTTCGGCCGGTGTCGGCCATGACAAGACGCCGGGCTATTCGGATTTCATGTGGGCCGACGCTTACCGCAACGCGCTGACGGCGTCCGGCGCCGGGCTGGCGACCCTGACCCCGGGCGACGCCAACGCCGCCGCCGCGTGGTCGCTCGTCGGCACCAACAAGTCCTCCATTCCCGGATACGGCACTGTCTCGGTCAACCAGTTGCCCGGCTATATCCTGCCGACGGGCGGCAGCGTCACCCTGACCGGCGTCCTCAACAACGCCGAACTGGGCACCGGAGCGCTGGACGGCAGCAACAGCGGCACGGTCGCCGCCTCGGCCGCCTCGTTCACCGGCATCAACGGCTATACGTCAAACGGCATCGTGGTCCAGCCGCATTTGTCCGGCCTCGTCATGCAGCTTGGCGCCGACGATAAAAGCACCGTCACGCTGGCCGGCACCGCGAACACCTATACCGGCGGCACCACCCTGATCGCGGGCACCCTGGTGGCGGCGTCCGACGGATCGCTCGGCGCGGCGCCGACAGGGGCCGCGATCGATCCGGACAACGTCGCCAACTCGGTCCGGGCGGCAAACGGCATCGTCTTCGCCAGCTTGTCGGAGGGCAACGCGACCTTGCAGTTCGGCACCGGCACCGGAGGCACCTTCGCCACCGCGCGGAACATTTCCATCGGCCAGGAAACCGCCAATTTCGACATGCATGGCAACACCGTCACCCTGACCGGCCAGATCGCGTCCTCGGACCTGAATACGTCGGGCGTGGCGCCGCTGACTGTAAACGATTCCATCGGCACCGGCACGCTGGTTCTGGCGCCGAGCACCGGCAGCAACGCGCTGTTCCACGGCAACCTGCAGATCAGTGCCGGCACGCTACAGGTTTCCAGCGACGCGGCGATGGGCGCCACGACAGGCCCGTCCTACGAAATCGGCCAGATCGACCTCGACGGCGGCACCCTCAAGGCCGGCGCTTCCTTCTCATCCGTGCGCAGCGTGTTCCTGAGCGGCGGCAGCACCTACGACACCAACGGCTTCGCGACCTCCTACGCCGGCAGCCTGACCGACACGCAGCGCACGCTGAAGGTGATCAATTCCGGCACCTCGGCCGGGTCCGTGTCGTTCGGCGGGCTGGACGTCAACGCGACGGCGACCCTGGCGCCGGACCACGGGACCTCGGCCGGCGTTTCCGTAAACCTCAACGGCATCACCCGCGGCGGCGACGCCACGCTGTTCCTGGCGCCGAAAAGCGGCACGCTGGGCACCACCGAGAAGGTGTTCTCGTCCGGCGCCTCCACCAGCCTGACCAACGGCATGGTCGCGCCGTGGATCATCATCGACAGCGGCGGCAGCGCCTCCTCCAGCCCGTACAGCTTCGCCACCTATGGCTCAAACGGCTATGTCACCGCGACCGCCGGCAGCACGAACATTACCACCTCCTCCGCCTCGCAACTGGTGCAGCAAGGCAGTAACGCCACGCTGACAAGCAATGGCCAGGCGTACGCATTGGAACTGCAAAGCGGCAAGACGATCACCGTTGGCAGCGGCAAGACCTTGACCCTGGGCGACGGCAGCGATCCGGCCGGCCTGATCCTGAACAGCACCGCGACCATTACCGGCGGCACGCTGGCGTTCGGCGGCAGCGAGGGCGTGATATACGCCAAGGGCAGCACGACCAACAGCAACGCCATCAACTCGGTCATCAGCGGCAGCGGCGGAATCACGCTGTCCGGCTCCGGCAACCTGAACCTGAACGCTGCTTCGACCAACACCGGCGCGGTCACGATCGACTCCGGCACGCTGACCCTGAACGTGGCCAACGCGCTGGCGGCCAGCAGCGGCGTCAACCTGCTGAACGTCAAGAGCAGCCCTTCGAACGCGGTGCTGGCGGTTAACTACAACAACACGCTGGCGTCGCTGAACAGCGCCGGCAACAACAGCAGCATCGTGCTGGCCGCGGGCAAGACATTGACCATCGGCGACGCGAGCACCGATGTCTCCACCTACTCCGGCGGGATCACCGACGGCAGCGCTGCGTCGGGCGTTGCCGGGGCGCTCACCAAGGCCGGGTTGGGCCTGCTCGACCTGTCCGGCGGCAGCTCTAAGGGCATCGCCCTGAATGCGGGCAGCACGATCGCCCTCACCGGGGGCCAGTTGCGGCTGTCTACCAACGAGCTCGCCAACGCCAACACCTTCACCCTGTCCGCCAACACGGAACTGCAGTTCGAGCAGGGCGGCACCGGCGCCTTCGCCGGCAACATCACCGGCGCCGGTCTTGTGCATGTCGAATCCGGCATCCTTCAGCTCACCGGCACCGGCAACACCTACACCGGCGGCACCACCCTGGAGATCGGCACCACCCTGCTGGGCACGACCGCGACGCTGTCGCAGGCGGCCGGCCAGACGATCACCAATGCCGGCGGCCAGTTGGTGCTGGATCAGGCCACCAGCGGCAATTTCACCGCGATCATGAAAGACGGCCAGGCCGCCGGGCAGGGGCCGATCCTGTCGGGGAGCTTGGTGAAGGATGACAGCAGCGGGGGGAATGGCGGCAACGTCACGATCGCCAACGCGCAGCAATACTCCGGCGCAACGACGGTGGAGGCGGGCACGCTGACCCTTGGCGCCACCGACGCCGTGGCGGCCAGCAGCGGCGTCACCCTCGGCCGCGTCGGCGGCGGAGCGACGGCCAATCTCGCGCTGGGCGCCGACAACACGCTGCAAGGCCTGAACAGCACCGCGGGCGACACCACCGGGGTGCAGTTGAACGGCCATGCGCTGACGGTGGCGCAGGCGGCGGGGACGGTTTCCAGCTTCGGCGGCAGCATCAGCGATACCGGCGCGGGCAGCCTGAACAAGACAGGCGCCGGCACGCTGGCGCTGAGCGGCGCCACCGCCGTCGGCGGCAATCTGACGGTCGCAGCGGGCACGCTCAGCCAGACCGGCGGCAGCCTGAGCGTCGGCGGCACGGTTGTTAATAACGCCACGCTGTCGGTGTCCGGGGCCACCGCGACGTACGGTGGCACGTTCACCAATAACGGGCTGCTGATCAGCGATCCGTCCACGCAAAGCTTCGCCACGCTGTCGGTGAGCGCCATCGGCGCGATCCAGGCTTCGACGGGGGATGTCTACCAGATCAGCGGCAGCTTCCTGAACGCGAGCACGCAGGCGACGACCTGGAACACCTCGGGCGCGACGCTGGAGTTCGTCACCGGGGCGAGCTCGGCCCATACGCTGCAACTGACCGGGCGGGATCTGGGCGCGATCTGGCAGGGGTATGACAACAACTTCGCCTGGGGAACGCTGAAGGTCGATGCGGACAACTCGGTGACGCTGGCGGACGGGCTGTCGCCGGGCAGCGCGGTGGCGCTGCATGTGACGGACGTGGTCGGGGCGGAGATTTCCGGCGACACGATCACCAACATCATCGGCGACGGGTTCAACATCTACTATAACGGCCAGGATGCTGCGGATGCGTATTTGCGCGGGCTGAACTACGCGCTGGCCGGCGGCGGGGAACTGATCGCCGATGTGCCGGAGCCGGCGTCCCTGGTGGTGCTGCTGTCCGGGGTGGTTGGGATCCTGATGGGACGGCGCCGGAGAGGGTAGGGGGTGCCGCCTGGACGGTGAGGGCCGCCGGGCCGGGTGATGGAGTGGGGGCGCGGGAAGAGCCTGTGTTCGTTTCAAAATCCGCGTTTCGACGCAGTCTCCCAGCCCGTGCGGGCACCACCATGGATGAAAAGGCTGGCGTGGCGGGCCCGGTGCGACGACCGCGGCCATCGGGTTTCGCAGTAGCAGAAAAGCAAGATGTAACACAGAGTAGCAGAAAGCAAGATGTAACACAGATTAGAGGGATTAAGCCACAGATTGCACGGACGCGGTCCCGACGCATGAAGCGCCTCCGCCAACCGAAGGTGCGGTACCGGCTGCGGCACGACCGTTCAGTGTAATTCGTGACTTAATACCTTTAATCCGTGCCACAGCTTGCTTTGTATACAACCCCCGGCTGCACGGTATCGAATCCCGGGTCGCGCGATCAGATCGATGACACACTGTCGAAATCATCTGCCGGCCCGGTTCGGCGGCGTGCCGGCGATCCAATTTCGTAGCAGAGGTCGAAGAGCGGGGCGCAGAGTGCGCAGAGCTGAATCCATGCCGCAACATTGGGTCGATTTCCTCTGCGCACTCTGCGCCCCGCTCTGCGCACTCTGCGTCGAAGCGCGGACTTGGTTCACACACTTGCGTTGCCGGTGGAGGCGATAGCTGGATCGCTACGGGCCCATTGCGCAACCGCCTATTTGATTGGCAATCGTTCCGGCTTACTTGAGGCCCGTCATCCCCGCTTGCGCAACGTCCCCAATCCCCCGACAATCGGCCCAACAGCCAAAGGGACCGAACGCGTGGCCGGATTCAAAAGCACCGAAGCCTACATCGCGACCCGCGATCTCGAAGTCGCGGTCAACGCCGCCGTCACCCTCCAGCGCCCCCTGCTGGTCAAGGGCGAACCCGGCACCGGCAAGACCGTCCTCGCGCACGAGGTCGCCCAATCCCTCGGCTGCCCGCTGATCGAGTGGCACATCAAGTCCACCACCAAGGCGCAGCAGGGCCTGTACGAATACGACGCCGTCTCCCGCCTGCGCGACGGCCAGCTCGGCGACCCGCGGGTGCACGACATCGGCAACTATATCGTCCGCGGCAAGCTATGGGACGCGTTCGAGGCCGACGAACAGACCGTCGTCCTGATCGACGAGGTTGACAAGGCCGACATCGAATTCCCCAACGACCTGCTGCTCGAACTCGACCGCATGCAGTTCTTTGTCTACGAAACCCGCAAAACCGTTGCGGCCAAGCACCGGCCTGTTGTGATCATCACCTCGAACAATGAGAAGGAACTGCCCGACGCCTTCCTGAGGCGCTGCTTCTTCCACTACATCCGCTTCCCGGATCGTCCTACCATGGAACGGATCGTCCACGCCCACTACCCCGACATCCGCAAGGACCTCGCCAAGGAAGCACTGACCGTGTTCTTCCAGGTGCGCGAGGTCCCCGGCCTGAAGAAGAAGCCCGCCACCTCCGAACTGCTCGACTGGCTGAAGCTGCTGATGGTCGAGGACCTCCCCATCGAGGCGCTGCGCAGCAACGAAAAGCAGGTCGTCATTCCGCCGCTGTACGGAGCGTTGCTGAAGAACGAGCAGGATGTCCACCTGTTCGAGCGCCTCGCCTTCCTGTCGCGCCGGGGCGGCTGATGTTCGCGCACCTCGTCCTGAGTTTGCGCTCCGCCGGCCTGCCGGCCTCGATCACCGAGTACCTGACCCTGCTCGGCGCCATGAAGGCCGGCGTGGCGGAGTACAGCGTCGATGATTTCTATTATCTGGCGCGCACGACGCTGGTGAAGGACGAGCGTCACCTCGACAAATTCGACCGCGTCTTCGCCCAGTGCTTCAAGGGCCTGGAACCGCCGGAGGGCGTCAAGGTCGAAGACCTGCCGGAGGAATGGCTGAAGAAGCTGGCGGAAAAACTTCTTTCGCCGGAAGAAATGGCAAAAATCCAGTCCCTGGGCGGCTTCGATGCGATCATGAACCGCCTGAAGGAACTCCTGGCGGAACAGAAAGGCCGCCACCAGGGCGGATCGAAATGGATTGGCACGGCCGGAACATCCCCGTTCGGCGCCTACGGCTACAACCCGGAAGGCGTGCGCATCGGCCAGGAGGAATCCCGCCACCGCCGCGCGGTGAAGGTCTGGGACAAGCGGGATTACAAAGACCTCGACGACACCGTCGAACTCGGCACCCGCGGCATGAAACTGGCGCTGCGCCGCCTGCGCCGCTTCGCCCGCCAGGGCGCGGCGACCGAGCTGGACCTTCCGGACACGATCCGCTCCACCGCCAACAACGCCGGCAGCCTGGACCTGAAAATGGTGCCGGAGCGGCACAACACGGTGAAGGTGCTGCTGTTCCTTGACGTCGGCGGCTCGATGGACGACCACATTCGCCAGACCGAAGAATTGTTCTCAGCCGTGCGCAGCGAGTTCAAGCACCTGGAATATTATTACTTCCACAACTTCCCCTACGAAAGGGTCTGGAAGCACAACCGCCGCCGCCACGATGAAACCATCCCCACCTGGCAGGTGCTGCGCACCTACGGCCCCGACTACAAGCTGATCATCGTCGGCGACGCGTCGATGAGTCCGTATGAGATCAGCATGCCCGGCGGCTCCGTCGAACATTACAACGAGGAACCCGGCACCGTCTGGCTCGACCGCCTCTCTTCCCACTACCGCCGATCGGCGTGGTTGAACCCGACACCGCGGCCGATTTGGGGGCATACGCGGTCGATCAGCATGGTCAACGACCTGATGGCCGGGCGGATGTATCCGCTGACGGTGAATGGCATCGACGAGATGACCCGGGAGCTGAGCCGTTAATCGCTGAACCCGCCGGTCGCTCATTCGTTTACTCCGTTAACAGCAGGAGCGACGCGATGAAACAGCCGAATACAGAACACTCAATTGCGCACACCGAGACGCAGCAGAACACCGGCAATCACAAGAAGCCCGGCACGCCGGATGAGCACGGCGCCGATAGGTTTGGCGGCACCAGGACCGGGAAGGAGAACGTCGAGAAGACGCCCGATGCCAACCCCGGAAAGGATTGAACGGCCGGGCGAACTCAACAGGCAAGGCGGCGATCGAAGTTCCGTGCCTTGAGCTGCCGGCTCAGCGCTGGCTCCGCCCGCCGGATCGCGTCGATCCGGTTGTGCGCGCCCAGCGCCGAATAGGCCATGGACAGGTGGACCTTCACGGTGCCGACCCCCAAATTCAGGTCGCGCGCGATCTGCTTGACCGATCGGCCGTCCGACAGCAGCCGCATCACGTCGATCTGCCGCGGTGACAGTTTCAGCGCGCTCGGGCCCGTCTCGTCAGCCTGCTCGGGCATGTCCGGCACAGGCGATAGGGGCGTCTTCTCCGTTGGCCTGGCCTGGCCGCCAAGTGGAAAGGGATCGCAGCGGCTCCAGATCGCCAGCCATGCCGGCACCGCCTCGACCGGCATCGGACGGGCGATCCAGAAGCCTTGCAGGTCGCAGGCGCCGAGGTCCTCAAGCGCGTCGGCGATGGCGCGGGTTTCAACACCCTGTGCGACGCACCCCGTCTCCATGTTCGCGGCCAGATCGATGACCGACTTCACGATCGCCCGCGAGTCCCGCGATGCTGTCATGTCGGTGACGAAGGATCGGTCGATCTTGATTTCCGAGAATGGCATCTGCCTGAGCAAAATCAGCGATGCGTAGCCGGCGCCGAAATTATCGATCGACAGGCGAATGCCTTTGAGCTGCAGCCGGCTGAGGATGTCCATGGTCAGCGTGGCGTCTTCGAACGCCGCCGTCTTGTTCACTTCAAGCCACAGTTGCTCCGGCGGCATGCCACCGTCCCGCAGGCGTTGCTCCAGCCGATCGGGCAGGGAACGCTCCTCCAGGTTGCGGGCGGAAATGTTGACCGCGATCGGCACGGTGACGCCGAGCTGCCCCAGGACGTGGTAGGCTTCCATGGTCGCGCCGATAACCCAGTCCAGCAAGGCGCCCATCGTTGCGGCGTCGCCCTCGGCGATCGGCAGGAAACCGGATGGCTGGATCGTCCCGGCCCCGGCTCGGTCCCAGCGGACCAGAGCCTCCAGCTTTTTCAATGTTCTCGGCTTCATGGCGACGATGGGCTGGAAATCGAGGCTCATTTCATCGTTGATGATGGCCGCCCGAAGCTGCTCGGCCGACACGACCCGCGGGGTGGCATGCAGACGTTCGAGCAGTTGCTCCAGAGCCGGGATTTGCAGCGGCTTTTCGAGCGTGGCGGCGATGTTCAGGCCAAGGTTCTCCGCCATCGCGCGCACGGTCGACAGCAACCGCGCGCCGTGCTCGCTGATGAGCACGATCTGGCCGGCGTAATGATGGTCCGCCAGCAGCCTCAATTGCTCCACGCCGTCGGTCTGACCGAGCTGCAGGTCCAGCACGATGGTCTCGGGCGCGTTGCACTGCAACAGCTCCCAGAACGCCTCGGCGTCGGCGACCGCGGCGGTGTCAAGTCCCTTGATGCCGGCGAACTTGACCACGAGTCGGCCGATGCCGGGATCATCGTCGAACACCAGGATGCGCATGGGGCTTGTCACTCCGCTACGACGGACGGCCCGGCGCCGAAGCTGTGGCCGCCCTGATTTGGCCTGTGCCGAGGGCCGCGTCCCGATCCGCGGTCTGAAACGCGACAAGATGTAAAAAATGGTTCCATGGGTGCCTTTTGTGTCGTTGCGGCGGTGGTCAATACAAATAAATATTTCAATCAGCCGGACGACGGAACTATACCACATGAGCATGGGCGACATAATAAAAATTTCAGGACAATAACGTATAGTTTACGATGGAAACAAGCCTGGGCTGTCCGGATGAGTGGCCAGGGGAGGGGAATGGATCAGCGCGGCGGAGTTCTACCGCCGGGGCGGCCCGCCGGACGCCATTGTCAGCCACGGCATCTGTCCGGCCTGCTACGGGCGCGGGGTGGGACCGGCGCTGCGGGCCATCGCGGCGAGGGACCGGACGGCGCCGCCATAGAATCAGCTACCCCGCATCGAGAACCGCCAGCGTATGGCGCGCGATCATGGCCTCCTCATTGGTCGGGATCACGAATACCCGCACGCGCGACCGATCCGTCGAGATCACCTGCGCGCTGTCGCGGTTGGCGAGGCGGTCGAGTTCGACTCCGATCCACTCCATGCCTTCCAGAACGCGCTGGCGGACATGCCAGGCGTGCTCGCCGATGCCGCCGCAAAAGACGATGGCGTCGATCCCCTTCAGCACCGCGGCCAGGCCGCCGAGCTCGCGGCGGATGCGGAAGACGAAATACTCGATCGCCTGATGCGCGTCCGGCGATTCGGACGCTTCCAGTTCCCGCATGTCGTTGGAGATGCCGGACATGCCTTTCAGGCCGGAGTCCTTATACAGGAGGTCCTGGATCTCATCGGCGGTCATTTTCTTTTCCTGCATAAGGTACAGCACGACGCCGGGGTCCAACTGGCCGCAGCGCGTGCCCATCGGCAGGCCGTCGAGCGCGGTGAAGCCCATCGAGCTGGCGACCGATTGCCCGTCGCGCACCGCGCACATGGAAGCGCCGTTGCCGAGATGCGCGATCACCACCCGCCCGGCGGCGTGGAGCGGGGCGATCTGCTTCAGCCGCCCGGTGATGTATTCATAGGAGATGCCATGGAAGCCGTAGCGCCGGACGCCCTCCTCGTAATAGCGCATCGGCAGGGCGAAGACGTCGTCGACGAACGGATGATGGCGGTGGAAGGCGGTGTCGAAGCAGGCGACCTGCTGCACGTGCGGCCAAGCCTCCCGCGCCGCGAGGATGCCTTCGACGTTGTGCGGCTGATGCAGCGGCGCCAGCGGGATCAGGGATTTGATGTAGTCCAGCACGTCGTCGGTGATCTGCACCGGCTCGGCATAGCGCAGGCCGCCATGCACCACGCGGTGGCCGGCAGCGACCACCTGCGCATCGGGGAAGGTCGCGCGCCGCCAGGCCAGGATGCGGTCCAGCGCGTCCTTGTGGAACGGCGCCCCGTCCGGCCGGGACCATGTCGCCTCGTTGATCGATTTGCCGGCGCCGTCATGGATGGAGATCCGCCGCTGCTGCCCTTGCGTCTCCACCTGACCGACGGCGACGGCGGACAGGGTTTCGCCTACGGCCTCGAACAGGGCGAACTTGATCGAGGATGAACCGGCGTTGAGGGTGACGACGTGGCGGGTCATGGCGGGTTGCTCCTGAAGGCTGTGCCGCGGGCGCTTCCTTACCGTGTTGACGGTGGGTGGAACAGCGTTTCAGATCAACGGCAAAAGTCGGAGGAAACACGGGATGGAGGATTTCGCCGGACGCATCGCGGTGGTGACCGGGGGCGGCACGGGGATGGGCCGCGAACTGGTCCGGCAGCTCGTCGCCGAGGGCTGCAATGTCGCGATGTGCGATGTCTCCGCGCACAACATGGCCGAGACGAAGCGGCTGTGCGAGGCGGACGGGGTGCGGCAGGGGCTGCGGATCACCACCCGGGTCGCCGACGTGTCGGATGAGGCGCAGGTGCTGCGGTTCCGCGATGAGGTGGCGGCGTTGCAGGAGACGGACGTCGTTCATCTGCTGTTCAACAACGCCGGCATCGGCGGTGGCGGCAGCATGATCGCCAGCACGCGGGAGGAGTGGGAGAAGACGTTCAATGTCTGCTGGGGCGGGGTTTATGTCTCGACCCGCGCGTTCCTGCCGATGCTGGTGAAGGCGGACCAGGGGCACATCGTCAATACCAGCAGCGTCAACGGCTTCTGGGCCTCGATCGGGCCGCGCACCCCGCACACCGCCTATGCCGCGGCGAAGTTCGCGGTGAAGGGGTTCACCGAGGCGCTGATAACCGATCTGCGGATCAATGCGCCGCATGTGCGGTGCTCGGTGGTGATGCCGGGTCATATCGGCACGCCGATCGTGGTGAACTCCCGCAAGATCCATGGCGGCACGCAGGCGGACGAGATCACCGCGCTGGAGATCGAGCAGGCGCGGCGGCGGATTGCCTCCACGGGGGCGGATGTGTCGGCGATGTCGGACGACGATATCCGGGCGGCGATGACCGAGCGGGCGCGGAAGTTCGAGGAGGAGGCGCCGACGAGCGCTGCCGCGGCCGCGAAGATTATCCTGGACGGGGTGAAGGCGAACCGGTGGCGGATACTTGTGGGGGATGACGCGCACCGGCTGGATGCGATGGTGCGGGAGGCTCCGGACCGTGCCTACGATCAGGACTTCTTCGAGACGCTCGCGGCGGAGATCGGCTGGCGGCTGGGGTCTTGATGTGCGCGTCGTCGCTTGCTGCGGCCCGTTATAGGCGATACCGTGGCGCGTAGGGCACGGACCGTTCGCCATGTGAGCGCGTAGGGCACCGACCGTTGGCCATGTGAGCGCGTAGGGCACCGGCCGTTCGCCATGTGAGTGCGTGCGGCACCGCCCGTTTGCCATGTGAGTGCGTAGGGCACGGACCGTTCGTCATGTGAGCGTGTGCGGCACGGTCCGTTCGCCATGTGTCATGGCCGAGCTTGGCTCGGCCATCCACGACTTGCGGTGCTGAACCAGACAAAGGCGCCTTCCAGCGGAGATTCTCATGCCTCGGGCCGCCAGTACCGACAAGTTCGAGCGATACCGGGCGAACCGGCGCGCGCCCGGCATGAAGCTGTTGCGGCTACGGGTGCCCGATCCGCACGCACCCGGTTTTCGCGAGGAAGCACAGCGGCAAACGCTGCTGCTGCGCGGCGCCGCCGAGGAAGCCGAGGCGCTCGATTTTATCGAAGCTGCCGCGGTGGATTGGGAGACATGAAGCAAGGATCGTCCTGGAAGGAGAGCAAACATGCAGTCATTCGCGAGGCGTTGTCTGATCATCGCCGGATCGGCAGTATTGATGCCCTCGGGAGCGTGGGCGCAATCGCCGTTCATAGGGACATGGAGCGGCTCCTGGGGCGGGGTAAACGAAAGTGCACTGGAGGTGACGGGCGTGACCGGAGCCGGCGTCGCACGCGGCGTCTACACGTTTCGCGACACATCGTCGAAATTCATCGCGAAAATCGAGAATGGCAGGCTGAGCTGGGGCGATCCGGTCAACGGCATCGGCTTTGAATTTACGTTGCGACCGGACGGAAAGCTGCATGGTGAGCGGTATGATCACGGCAGCCAGGCAGGCGATGTCTCCATGACGAAGACGTAAGGGCCACCGCGGAAGTCCGGAAACGGGCATCCGTGGGTGGGTTGGCCACTGCGGGCGGTTTATCAGCAGCCTCCGGATTTTCCGGCGGGCTGTGCGGCTGCAAGCCGAAGACCGGAGTTCCGGATGACAAGTCCGGGCTCAGCCGCGGGAAGCCTTACGGGGTCCAGTCTTTGATCAGATCATCCAGTTGCCGGTGCCGCGGATCGACCTCGCTACGGCGGATCGCTTCGAAGATCTCGTCGGGAAGATCGCCAGCGGCGTAGACCTGACGGTCGCGACGCTTCAGGCGCTGATACTCCCCGGCCGGGATGATGACGGTTCGGTCCTGGCCGTCGCGGGTGAGGATGACGGTCCGGGTCAGGGCGATATCCAGATAGCGATCGACCTGGTTGCCGAACTCGGTCTCGGATACGCGGAGGATGTCTGCCATGCCCGGGTCATAGGCCGGGTTCGCAGATCGTGTCGTCCGGCCGGGGCGGCTCGCCGGTTTTGCGGCGCATCAGCCGATCGAAGGCGTCGAAATCGGCGCGGTTGCGGCGCTCGGCGAAGAACTCCGCCGTGCCCATGGCCGCGAGCTTTTCCGCCACCGCCGTGGCGATGAACTGGTTGACGCTGGTGCCGTCGGCCGCGGCACGCCGCTCGACTTCGGCCTTGATCGAATGGGGGAGGCGCAGGGGATAGGTGCTTTGGGGACGCTTCATGTCTGAATCCTCCGTATCGCGCGGCAGCCGGGTGTCTGATCGAATGCCGTTGCGAGGTCTGTCTGTTGAATGCCTTGTGCTCCTCGCGGTCCGTCGCCGGAGCGAACCGTGAGCGCGCTTGATTGTCCCGGCGTCGCTATCTATTCTATCCATAACAGATAGAAAGGGATGCGCTATGGAAGTCACATCAACAGAGTTCCAGCAGAACGTTGGGCGCTATCAGGACGCCGCGTTGCAGGCGCCGGTCGCCATCACCAAGAACGGGCGTCCCCATACGGTGCTGATGTCGGCGGCGTTCTTCGAGTTGGTCACGAAGGGCCGGGTCGCGCGCCGGGTCGAGGATCTCGACGACGACACCCTGAAAGCTATCGCCGCCAGCAGCGTCGGGCCCGAGTATGCCGCGCTGGATGATTTCATTAAAGACTGGACTCCGTGAGTCTTCCGAAGCCGCGTCCAGGGCTTGTCATCTCCTATTCCTATCTGTGGGCGGACCAGCATGGAATAGGCATTGAGGAAGGGGCGAAAGATCGGCCCTGTGCCATCATCGCCGCGCACCAGGTAATAGCGGGGCGGGAGGTGGTGACGGTGATTCCTGTGACGCATACCCCGCCCGCCGGCAAGGACGATGCCATCGAGATGCCGTCGGCGCTGAAGGCTTTGCTCGGCCTCGACGACCTGCCGTCATGGATCGTCGTCACCGAAACCAACGACTTTTTCTGGCCGGGCCCAGACTTGCGGCCTCGGCGGGGTTTCGCGCCGGCCCGGTTCGATTACGGCATCTTGCCGCCCCGGTTCTTTGCCCATGTTCGCGACCGTGTCTTGCAGGCGTCTCGCAGCCTCAGGCTGCGAAGAGTCCCTCGAACAGAGTAGCGCCCGGTTTGGGCGGCATCTTTCGCGAGTTCCGGCCGGTCGCGAGGGAAATCCGGTCGCACCCGCGCCGGTAAGAAGCTTCGCCCGGCCACCGGGAAAGACCCTTTGTTTCCGTGTCGGTCCGGATTACAATCGGCGGATGGCCGTTCCCGACTATCAATCCCTTATGCTTCCCGTGCTGGTGATGTCCGCTGCTGGCGAGACGCGCGTCGGCGATGCCGTCGAGCGTCTGGCCGAACAGCTCCACCTGACCCCGGATGAGCGAACCCAGCTTTTGCCGTCCGGCAAGCAGACCTTGTTTGGCAATCGGGCGCATTGGGCCAAGACCTACCTGACCAAGGCGGGCCTACTGGAGAGTACCCGGCGCGGTCATTTCAGGATTACCGAGCGCGGCCGGCAGGTGGTCGCTGCGCATCCCGCCCGCATCGATAACGAGTATCTCAACCAGTTCCCCGAATTCCGCCAGTTCAAGGAGAGATCGGCCGAGGGAACCGCCCAGGAAGGCGTAGATCCCGCCGCACCGGCGCTCGTCAGCCATTCGGAGACGCCGGATGAGATCATGCGGGTGGCTCATAGGCAGGTCGAGACATCGCTCGGGCAGGATCTGCTGGACCGGGTTCGCGCTGCGCCGCCTGCGTTCTTTGAGCGGCTCATCGTCAACCTGCTTCTGAGCATGGGTTACGGCGGTTCCGCGGCGGATGCGGGCCGCGCGCTCGGTCGCAGTGGCGACGACGGTGTTGATGGGGTGATCGATCAGGATGCCCTCGGGCTTGATCGCGTCTACATCCAGGCCAAGCGCTACGCCGAAGGCAACAGCATCGGCGCCGGGGCGATCCGGGATTTTTTCGGCAGCCTCGATCGGCACAAGGCGACGAAGGGCCTGTTTGTGACCACTTCCACGTTTTCATCGTCGGCGAGGGAGACGGCGGAGTTTCTCAGCAAGCGGATCGTTCTGATTGATGGCGAGCACCTCGCCAAGCTGATGATCCGCTACAACGTGGGGTGCCGGATCGAGGAGGTCCTTCACATCAAGAAGGTCGATGAGGACTTTTTCGAATAATGGCTAAACGCGAAGAAGGAGGATCCCTGAGGTCATCCCCCTCCATTCGCATCGCTTGCTTAGGTTGATCGTGCCGGAGAGGACGACTTGCTGTGGATATCAGGAATATTTTCAGGGCTATAAGTGACCAGCTACAAGCCGAGTTCCGAAAAACTTCTGAGGTCGCTAACTCGGGTGGCAAGGGTGTGCTTAGAGAGGACGCACTAGGAAAGTTTCTTATCGACTATCTGCCGAAAAGATATGCGGTTGGCCGGGGTGAGGTAATAACTCCCGAAAACCGGACAAGCGGTCAACTCGATGTCGTGGTCTATGACGACACTCGTTGCCCGGTTCTGGTGCCGTCGCCGGCGCACGCTGTTTACCCAATTGAAAGCGTGTTCGGCGCGATCAGCATCAAGTCTCGCCTCAGCAGCAACGAACTGAAAGACGCTTACGGCAACATAGTGTCATTCAAACAGATTTTACTGCGAGAAAACTTTCAGCATTTCCCGTCTGGAAGCGGCTTCGTCATGGGAATGAGTTTCCCGATGCCTGTGACAGGTATAATCGCCTACGCGTCAGACAGAACCATCGAAGCCATCGCCGCTCAAGCTAAAGATCTTGACTCCCATTTGCAGGATATCACTCTACGCCCTGACTTCATTGCGGTAATCGGACTTGGCGTTGTAGGGCCGCGGCAACCGCTTCGAGGCGAGTTTAACAAGTTTACGCTTCCTGACGAGCCTGACGACAGAGTCCAAATCCGAAAGACAGGCAGACACACCTTGTTACAGGTCTATATGCAGCTCGTGCGGGAGCTTAACGCCCTCACGCTGCGTCCGATTGATCTCCACAATTATGATGATATGCCACGGATCGTCGGGCCCTATCGTGTTTATCGTTACAGCCGCTTCGGCGCCAGAAAATTGGACGGGAGCGGTCTTGGGTTTGCCATGAGGCTCACTTTGAAAGCCATTTCAGAGATTGTCTCGCAGTCCGTTCCTGTAACGAGACGACAGAACTTTCTAAATTGGCTCGGATCGCTTCCACTTGGAGCTGAACGGTCTTGGAACCTCGACGAGACGATCTATGAATACAACCCTCGCGGTCTTCCTCCTATTACTCAAGCCGGGATCGAAAATGGATTTGGGGCAACGCATATTCAAATCGACGATCGGGTCTACAGCGTACATATGGCTTCGCTTCCTCCTGGTGCATATGAGGAGGATCCAGACTTCACGTTTGATGAGTTGATGTCCAGCTAAGCGCGTCCTGGTCGCTTGGTCGGTTGGCGCGCCGGGGCCGGCATCGCTTTGGCCCCCGCTCTATACGTGGGCATCGCCGTATCTTCCATCCCCCTCACCGCTTGCCCAAATTCTCCAACAACGCCACCGCCCCCGGCAACTCGTGCCGCCGCTCCCGCAGCAGCTTCTCCCCGCCCACAGCGTAAACCGCCACCGCCGACAGAATATCCCGCAGCCGCCCGGGCGCACTCGCATCGAACGGCAGCACGCACCCGCCCGTGCGCTTCGCCAGATCCCAGAACACCTCCGCATCCCGCCGAGCCGCCGGATCCGCCGTATCATGCAGCACCACCAGCTTCATCCCGGCGACACCCATCGCGTCCGCCAGCCGGCGGCCCTGCATCACGCTCTCCTCGAACACGTCCCCGACATAAACCACCACCCGCACCCCTGCCTGCTTCCCGCTCGCCGACAGGATCGGCAGCAGCCGCGTGTGCCCGGAGATGCACTCCACCCCCGCCGCCCGGTCGCGCAGCGTGTTCGCATCGTTGGTGAACCCGGTGAACGTATGCACCCGCCCGCCGCCATGCACCGCCAGCGCCACGTCCAGCTCCCCCCGCAGCGCCTTCACCAGAGCGTCCGTCACCCGCCGCGCCGCCGCCCAGGCCGGCTCCCGCGAGGCCGTCGCATCCACCGCGAACACCAGCCGGGGCCGCGTCGGCGCCGACACCGGCGGTTCCGCATGCCCCACCGCCAGCAGCGCCGAGGCCGCGTCCGCCGCCGCCGTCACCGCCGTCGCGACTGACCGCAGCCGCGCCAGCATGCCGCCGCCCGAAGCCCGCGCCACCGGCCCCCCCGAAACCGGCGGCGAAACGCCAGCGTCGTCGTCAGGAACCAGCACAAAATTCGGCTTGTCGGTCATGGCCATCTCCCGATGCTTAATACCAACCGGTAATAAGAGCGACTCTTCCCATAAACCGTCATGACCGGGCCACCCCCGCCAGCACGTGCCGCTATAGGTGGCCCGGACGAGCCGGGCCATGACGGGTGGAACACAAGGCGGATTTGCATAAAGCCCATCCTGCTAGCGGAAGGGCGGCTCGTCAAAGCTGCGCAGCTTGCGCGAGTGCAGCGCCCCCAAATCCCCCCGCAGCAAATCCAGCGCCGCGATGCCGATGCGCAGATGCTCCCCGACAGCCCGCTGATAGAACGCGCTCGCCATGCCGGGCAGCTTGATCTCGCCATGCAGCGGCTTGTCCGACACGCACAGCAGCGTGCCATACGGCACCCGCAGCCGGTAACCCTGAGCCGCCAGCGTGCCGCTCTCCATATCCACCGCGATCGCGCGAGACAGGTTGATTCGCCGCCGCTCCTGCGACCAGCGCAGTTCCCAGTTGCGGTCGTCGTAGGACACCACGGTGCCGGTGCGCAGCCGCTGCTTCAGCGCATCGCCCCGCTCCCCCGTCACCCGCGCCGCCGCCTCCTGCAACGCCACCTGCACCTCCGCCAGCGCCGGTATCGGCACTTCCGGCGGCACCAGGTCATCGAGGATGCGGTCGCGCCGCAAATACCCGTGCGCCAGCACATAGTCGCCGATGGCCTGGGACTGCCGCAGCCCGCCGCAATGGCCGACCATCAGCCAGCAATGCGGGCGGAGGACGGCGAGGTGGTCGGTGATATTCTTGGCGTTGGACGGCCCGACGCCGATGTTGACGATCGTCACGCCGCCCTGCCCGTCGCTGCGCGCCAGATGATAGGCCGGCATCTGGAAGCGGAACCACGGCGCCGCGGCGATCCGCTCCGCCGCGTCCGCAAGATCGTCGCCGCGAGTCGCCACCACGCCCCCCGGCGCGATCAGGCGGTCATACGGAGAACCCGGGTCACCCAGCTCATCCAGCCCCCAGCGCACGAACTGATCGACATAGCGCTGGTAGTTGGTCAGCAGGATCCACGGCTGGATGCAGCGCCAGTCGGTTCCCGTATAGTGCTGCAGCCGCCCCAGCGAGTAATCCACCCGCAGCGCGTCGAACAGCGCCAGCGGCCGCGGCTCGCCGTCCTCGAACGCCCACAGCCCGTCCGCCACCTCGTCGCCCACGGCCGACAGCAGCGGCGTCGGGAAGTGCCGCGCCAGCTCAACGGGTGTGACGACGCCGCCCGCCAGCTCGTCGCCACGGTCGAGCACATAGGGGTAGGGCATCTCCTGTTCGCTATGGCCGACAGCCAGAAGGGCGCCGTATTCCGCCACCAGCGGCTCCAGTTGCTCCAGCAAATAGCGGCGGAAGAAGCAGGGGTGGGTCACGGTGGTGGCGTAGACCCCCGGCATCTGGATCTTCCCCCAGGCGCGGCGGTTGTCCGGTATCGGCGCATTCGGCTCGCACACCAGCCTCAGTTCGGGATAGCGGAATCGGCTGCGCTCCGCCGCGTCCGGCGGTTCGCCGCCGGCGGCAAACCGCGCCAGGGCGTTGCGTTGCGCCTGAACCGCCTCGGCGTGCATCGCCTCGAGCCGATCAACGGCCTGGTCGGGCGAAAGGGCGGTGTGGTGTCCATCAGGCATAGGCGGGAAATCCTCCTTGGCGGCAATTGCACGGAGATCGGGGTTCGCCACCCGTTTGGTAAGCCTTTACGTGGCGGACGAATCGATCGTCTCCAGAAAATCACGCGGGCGAGGCGGCCACCCGTCCATCGGCCCCCCCTTGCGCATTGCTGCAAACCTGTTACTGTCACTTCAACGAGGTGACACCGGCTGCAACAGCACCTCCCGGCGCAACATCAGTTGCGTGCCCCGATAACGGTGGCCAAGGCGTCAAGCCGAGCGGATGCTGGTCGAAACTTCCAAGGGCGCCCACGGGCGCCCTTCGCATGTCCAAGCCCCGGAAACTCCAATTCTCTTGACGCATACGGACCGGCAAGCCAACAGTCCGCCTGCTTCGATATGCGAAGCGCCGGGAGTCTTACATCCATGCGGCAAGGCTTGTCCCGCCGGGCGTTCGGTCGCTCGGCTTTCGCAGTAGCCGGATCGTTCGGCATCCTGCGCTACGCCCGCGGCGAACAGCCGCTGAAACTGCGATGCTCCCTCGACACGGCGCCATCGCATGTCCGCAATGTGTCGATCGTCGATTACCTGCGCAAGGTGGAGGACGCCACCGGCGGCCAGGTCACCAGCGAGGTGTTCCACTCCGGACAGCTATACGCCGACTTGAACGTGGCGAAGGCGCTGCTGCAGGGGCAGATCGATATGGCGGCGCCGGGCGACTGGACGCAGACCGGCATCGTCCCCGACGCCGATTTCTGCCAGCTTCCCGCGTTCTACGGCCACACCATCGGCGTGACCGAGCGCGCCTCGGACGGCAAGCCCGGGGATTTCGTCGCCCGGCAGCTTGAAAGCAAGCTGCGGGTCAAGGTCATCGGCCCCTGGATCGATCTCGGCTACCAGAACTGGTATTCCACGAAAAAGCCGCTGAACACGATCGAGGACGTCAAGGGCCTGAAGATCCGCAGCCCCGGCGGCGCCGGGATAAGCTGGCGCATCGGCTTCTTCGGCGGCATCCCCAACACCACGGCGTGGCCCCAGGTGCCGCTGGCGCTGTCCCAGGGCACCTTCGACGGCTTCATCTCGTCGAACGAAAGCTGCTCCACCGCCAAGTTGTGGGAAGCCGGAGTCCGGTATTCGTACCAGGACCATCAATACGTCGCCCAGTATATCCCGATGATCAGCCAGGCATTCTGGTCGAAGCTGACACCCGACGTGCAGACCCTGATGGGACAGATCTGGTTTTCCAACATCTCGACCTACCGCGCCAACTCCTATGCCTCCGAGGCGCGGGCGCGCAAGCTGATGGAAGACAACGGCGTCACCTTCACCGATCCATCCGATGACGTGCTGGCGGATAGCCGCAAGCGATTGCAGGCGGATGTCGCTTCGCTGGTCAGGGATGCCAAGCTGTCTCCCGACATCGTCCGGCTGTCGGAGGAGTCCGTCAACGGGTCGGCTTGACCGTGGCGGCCCGCCCGGACACGATCTGGGACACGATAGAGCGCACGCTGGTTGGCATCCTCGGCGCGCTGGCGATGATCGTCGGCCTGGTGCAGGTCATCGGCCGGTATTTCGTGCCGGCGATGGCGATCTCCTGGGCCGAGGAAGTCATCGTCTACCTGATCGTCTGGGCGGTGATGATCATCTCCAGCCAGCTTGTCCGCACCGACGGGCATGTGCGGCCGGACCTGATCCTGCGCCTTGTCCCCCCGGCCGGACAGCGCTGGCTGGAAGCGTTCAACTGCGTCGTCGCGCTGGTGTTCTGCCTCGGCATGGTCTGGTACGGGTGGGAGATCGTCGACACCTCGCTGATGCTGGAGGAAACCAGTTCCAGCCGCCTCCAGTTCCCGATGTGGATCTACTACGCGTCGCTGCCGGCGGGCGGGGCGCTGATGACGGTGCGCTACCTGATCCGCCTGTACCGCTATCTGTTCCGCTTCGACCCCGCGACCATGGCGGTCGGTCACGTGATCGCGGAGCACGAGGTGCCGCTTGGCCTCGGTACGCCGCGGGATCGCTGACCGGTGGGACCGTTCCTGTTCCTGCTGATGTTTTTCGGGCTGCTGTCGGCCGGCATGCCGATTTTCCTGGTGCTCGGCGCCTGCGCGGCGGTGCTGTACGCCGTTTCCGGCGAGCCGATGATCGGCGTGGCGCAGGTGATCATCGATCATCTGAACTCGCCCACGCTGATGTCGCTGCCGCTCTTCGTGATGGCGGCGGCGTTCATGCGCCAGGGCGGCGTGGCGAAGGCGCTGGTGGATGTCTCGGCGGCGTGGCTGGGCGGCATCCGCGGCTCGCTCGGGCTGGTGACGGTGGTGGCCTGCACGTTGTTCGCGGCGATTTGCGGATCATCCGTCGCGACGGCGCTGGCGATGGGCACCATCCTGCTGCCGGCGATGATCGAGAAAGGCTATCCGCGGTCCTTCGCGCTGGGCGTCATCGGTGCGTCCGGCACCATCGGCATCGTCATCCCGCCCAGCCTGGCGCTGATCCTGTACGGCATCGTGGCGGAGCAGTCGGTGCCGCGACTGTTCCTGGCCGGCATCCTGCCGGGCCTGCTTCAGGCGGCGGCGTTCTTCGCCTGGGTTTGGTACGACGCCCGCCGCCGCAACTTCCCCCGTGAACCCTCGCTGCCCCTGGCCGATCGGCTGAGGGTGACGGTCAGGGCGCTGCCGGCATTGGCGGTGCCGGCGGTGGTGCTGGTGGGTATTTACGGCGGCATCGTCACGGTGACGGAGGCGGCCGCGCTGGCCGCGGCGGCGGCCCTGCTGGTCAGCCTGGTGTTCTATCGCGGGTTCCGCTTCGCCGGGACCCTCTCGGTCATCGCCGATGCGCTGCGCAGCGCCGGGACGATCATGCTGATCGTCGCGACGGCGCTGGCCTTCGGCCACTGGATGACGGAGTCCGGCGTGCCGGCGAGGCTGGTGACCTGGGTGCTGGCCCATAACCTGCCGACATGGGCGTTCCTGCTGTCGATCAACGTGCTGCTGCTCGTGCTAGGGTGCTTCCTGGAGGTTGTCGCGGCGCTGCTGCTGGTGATCCCGATCCTCGCGCCCGCGCTGATCCCGCTGGGCGTCGATCCGGTGCATTTCTCCATCATCTTCACCCACAACATGGAAATCGCCCTGATCCACCCGCCGGTCGGCCTGAACCTTTATGTGCTGGCGACAATATCGGATGCGCCCATCGGCGAGGTGATCCGGGGGATACTGCCGTTCCTGATCCTGCTGCTGATCGTCCTGGGGACCATCACCTACGTTCCGGCGCTGACGATGTGGCTGCCGGGGGTGGTGTACGGGCATTGAGGACAAGCCGCGGTGGCCATTGATCGCCTTCATGGCCCGACCTTGCCGGGGGTCCGGTGACCCATCGGCCGTCGGCGCTAGATCGTTATAAAAGCCGCCATTTTTGCACGAACCTCACTGGCCACCGATGCGGTGACGGACGCTCCCGCGTAAACGATCGGCCGCGCGGTTATGTCGATGCTGCGTACCTGGCTGGTCAGGATCTCTGCGGCGACCGGGATCCCCGGCGGCAGCACAACGCTTGTGGGAAAGGGCCGGATCCGCGATGTGATCGGACAAACGACCGCAAGTCCGGTTTTTGCGGTGAACCCTTGTGAAGAGACAACCAATGCCGGCCGCTTGCCAGCCTGCTCTCGCCCCCTGGTGGGGTTGAAGTCCGTCCAGACGAGATCGTCGGCCCCCGGCGCCACGCATCGCTGGTCATTCGTCAACGATTTCGTGGCCGAGATCGGCCCCCCAGTCATACGCATCGCCGTAGAGATCCCGCCATTCAGCATCGGATTTGCCGGCGAACATCTCGTCCAACGTATACCGGGGTTCGGCCCGCCGGATAACGATTTGATCTCGGGCGGCTTCGATCTCGACCCGGACGCCCTCGGGGAGTTCGAAGCCGGCGGATATATCGGCTGGCAAGCGCACAGCCAAGCTCTTGCCCCAGCGCCCGATCACGGCAGATGTCATGGGAGACTCGTCAATCCATCGAGATATCTCCAAGATATATACGAGAAAGTCATGCGGTTTCCGGGCTTTTGTGGCCGCTCGGTTTGGGGCCGGCAAAGCCGGTGCGAACTTGAAGCTGGACCAGCCCTCGCCCGACGGCAAATCCTTGCCCAAACCGCCAGACCGGAACCCCCGGACCATGCTATTTCGCCGCGTCCGCCCTGAGCGTCTGCAGGCGCGCCACAGCGCTCCGATCGCCGAGCGCCGCCGCCTTCTGATACCATTCGGCCGCCCGGGCAGGATCAGGCTTGATGCCGACCACCCCCAATCGGTTGAGAAAGACAGGATCATAGGTTTCCGCCATGGCCGCCGCCGCCCTCGCGTTGCCCGCGTTCGCCGCATACTCATAAAACGAGCGGGCCGCGACGATATTCATCATCGCCAGCATCGCATCGCCACGGCTGAGCGCCGCCGCTGCCGCCGCTGACTGCTCCGGGTCGGATGACGGACCGGCAGGACGCGGCGCAGTCGTCGCCGGCGGGGACGGAGCGGCCACTGAAGGGGCCGGGATCGTCGCAGCGCTGCGGCTTGCCATTTGGGCGGGAGCTGCCGCGCTGCCTGACCCGGCAGGCGGAGTCTGCGGCTTCCCTGGCGGCGCGGCCTCGTTTCCCTTGGCATCCGCCGCCGCGGGTTCGGCGCTACGCCGGATTTCCGCCTGGATCTGCGGGGCCGAGGGGGCATCGCTTCGCTGCACCTCCGGCGGCGGAGCGGAAACCTGACCGGCGGAAGCAGCGGCGGGCGGCTCGTTCTTGAGCATGTCGGACGCCTCATCGGCGAAAATAGACAGCTCGCGCGCGGTTACCGTTCGCCCGGCGGCCTGTTCCTCGGCGGCGCGGCGATGGGACTCGGCGACGAAGTCGCTCAAAGCCTTGACCGTCCCGGGTGAGCGCGGAACGACGACCTTCAGCACGCGCTTCCAGGTGAAAATGGCGTTGTCGCCCTCCGGCGCCATGGTTTGGCCCGCCATGACCTGTCGAAGCACCAGGTTCAGCAGCGCCTCCACCCCTTGGTCCGCCGACACCGGAGCATTCGCATGCGGTTGCGCCGGCTGGTCGGCCTCGGTGCTGACCCGCGTGCCCACCGGGACGGACACCGCGGCCTGAGCCATCGCGACGCCGGGCGACAGGCAGCCGACCAGCGCGAGGATCAAAATGGTCTGTTTCATAACCCTCTCCCGGCCCGGCGCTTCGCCCGTTGGCGAACGGGTGGAGGTCAGGCCGGCAAACGTTGTTCCGCGGCAATAACCTCGTCCGCCGCCGCGTGGCGATGGCGGCTATGGCCGCACATAGCTCCAGCCCTGTTCCTCAAGCTCAACGATCCGGGCAATTCCGGTCGGGACGATGCGGGCCTCGGGAACCAGCGTGATTTCTTTGTTCTCCTGTTTTGACTGAGCAGTCAAGGTATTGCCGCATCCGGTGAAAACGACGTTCTTTGTGCTACCGGTAATTGCAGCGAGCCGATCTTTCACCGGGGAGGTGTCATCGCGCATCATGGTGAGGCCGGCGCCGTAGGCAACAAGCTCGACCTGCAGCGGTTCGCCCTTGTTCTTGTAGTATTTGACAAGGTTTTCTGCATTGTTGAGCGCCATGTTCATGATCGCCGGATCATTCTGCGTCACCTGAATGACCACCCTATGCGGCATCTTCGAGACCGAATGCGGCGGAATTAGGGTGGTCATGGTCTGCGACCGCGTAAGTGTCGGCACCGCAATGACAACGGCAACCCCGGCGCAGGCAATCAGCGAAGCCTTCATAACAGAGCGCATTTTCGTCTCCTGACGGTGGATCAGCTTACGTATTCCGGGGGAAGCATAGCGGTCATTTGCCATGCGTCCGCTTCCATTCCAGGAATTCCTCGTACAACTTCTGCTTCTCCAGGTCTGCCGGGACCGCGGGGGCGGCCGGCGCGCTCGATTCGCCGCCGTCGCCAGGCGACTTCGCGACAACCCGCGTCGCGGCGTTGCGGTCGAGCCATTCCTGCGCCGCGGGCAGGCGCTCCAGGCCCGGGACCCGCGCGTTCAGCACCACGTCCTTCCATTTCGGGTGGAAGCCCGGACCCTGGAGCGTGTCGAGGCGGCTGAACAGATACTCCGTCAGGCGGGCGACCCGCTTGTTACGGTCCGATCCCTTCGGCCAGTTGAACGCCGCCAGAATTGTCGGAATCGCAATGGTCTGCACATCCTGGCCCTGCTGGATCAGTTGCGGATAGTCTCCCGAAGTCAGTGTCGCCGGCAAATAAAACGAAGACGGATCGAACGGGACCGGAAGGAACTTGAACCCTGCCTCCCATTTGCCGCGCAGGAACGCATCGACCGGCTTCGAGGTGATGAACACGACCGCTTCCATGTCGCCCTGTCCGGATTTCATCTGCTCGAGCGCGACCTGATGCGGAATGAACGTCTTTTCCACGTCCAGCCCGAGGTGGTCGAAGATCAGCGGACCCGAATACGCCGCCGCGGTGCCCCGGGTGTTGAAGTTCACCTTCTTGCCCTTGAGATCGTTCAGCGACTTGATTTCGGGACGCACAAAGACATGCAGCTCGGACGGGAAAAGGCTGAGAATATAGGTGATCCGTTTCTGCAGGTCCGGCACCGCCGACCGGAACTGCTCCAGAGCGTCGGAATTGATGATCGCCACATCCACGCCCCTGAGGTAAAGCAGATCCTCCAGGTTTTCGCCCGGCCCGCGCGTGACGATCGGCAGCACGTGCAGGTTGTCGCCGTCATCCACCACCCGCGCTATATCTGAGGCGAAACGGATTGGCGCGCCTTCAAGCTGACCGGCGGCCACGCCGACGGTCCAGGCGTTCAGCTTCTCGACCTGCCTTATATCGGCGGCCCGCCGCGGCGACACCGGCGCGGGCGCCCGTGCCGCCGGTGCATCGACGGCACGGGAGTCCGAGGTCCCGGCGCTGGTGGCCTGAGATTGATCGGTCTGTTCGCCGCTCGTTTCGGCCCGGCCGATATCTTGCGAGGCCAGCATCAAAACCGCGAGCATCAAGAACGATCGCAGAATAATTGCTACTTTGTTCATTTCGACTTCCCCTTTGGGAAAGTCTATGGCACGGCTCATGCCAACTCAAAAAAGAACAAATTGTGATCCGTGTCCGCCCCGGTTGCGGCCAGGCGGCGCGAACGGAACCTCGCGTGCGCCCGATTTTTGCGCCGCGTTGCATAGAAAACCCGGAGTTCTCATCCATGGATGCGTCCCCGCTGCAACGCACCCTGCTCCGCCAGGCGGAAGACATCCTCGGACGATGCACCGCGTGCGGCGCCTGTGCCGAGATTTGTCCGATGCCGGGCCCGGCCGGCATTGGGGCGGCCGACCCGAAAGCTCTCGCCGCGATGCGATCCTGCTGGAGGCGGCGGGAATGATGCAATCGAACGGGGTCGACCTGGAGGAAGCGCGGGACGTGATCCTGCGCGATCTGCTTGGCGAGCAGCCGCTGCCGTTGGCCGCGCGGGGCTAAGCGTTCGAGCGGCGGTTACGGTTCGGCGTCAGCCCCGACCAGCCCGCGGGCAAATTCCCCCGCATCGAACGGCCGCAGGTCCCCCACCTTCTCGCCGACACCGACGGCATGCACCGGCAGCCCGAACTCCTCGGCCAGAGCCACGACGATCCCGCCGCGGGCGCTGCCGTCCAATTTCGTGACGACCAGACCGGTCACCGCCACCATCTCCCGGAACACCTTCACCTGCTGCACCGCGTTCTGTCCCGTCGTGGCGTCCAGCACCAGCAGCACGGAATGCGGCGCGGTCGGGTCCTGCTTGCGCAGCACGCGGATCATCTTCGCCAGTTCGTCCATCAGCGCCGCCTTGTTGTGCAGCCGGCCGGCGGTGTCGATCAGCAGCACATCCGCGCCGATGGTCTTCGCCCTGGTCAGCGCATCGAACGCCAGCCCGGCGGAATCCGCGTCCCGCCCGCCGGACACAACCGGCGTCCCTGTCCGCTCGCCCCAGATCTGCAACTGCTCCACAGCCGCGGCGCGGAACGTGTCTCCGGCCGCCATCACCGCGCGCTTGCCCTGGTCGTGGAACAGTTGCGCCATCTTGCCGATGGTCGTAGTCTTGCCGGTGCCGTTGACGCCGACGAACAGCACGACATGCGGCTTCAGCGCCGGGTCGAGTTCGAACGGCTGCGCCACCGGCGCCAGGATCTCGGCGATTTCCTCGGCCAGGGTGGAGCGCACCTCCTCATCGGTGACTTCGCTGCCGAACCGGGTGCGCCGGAACCCGGCAATTACACGCTTCGCCGCCTCGGTGCCCATATCGGAGGTGATCAGCAGGTCCTCGAGTTCCTCCAGCGCCTCGCTGTCCAGCTTGCGCTTGGTGAACACCGCGCTGATGCCGCCGGAGAGTTTCTGCGAACTGCGCGCCAGGCCATCCTTCAGGCGTGTAACGATACCGAGCGCCATCAGGCTGCCTCCGCCAATAAATGTTCGTGATTCGATCCCGTGACCAGCGCGCGCAGCAGCCGCCCGGGCGCGGCGGGCCGCGACAGAAGCACGGGAGCGAAATGTTCGCTGTGGCCGGAATCGTCCGCCTCGGTCAGCAGGGATACGACCGTCCCGACATGACCGCTGAAGAAACGGTGCACCTCGGTGCGTCCAGCCTCGCGCAGCCGCGCGGCGCGCTCCCGGCGGACGGGCTTGGGCACCGCGGGCATGCGGGCGGCGGGAGTGCCGGGCCGCTCGCTGTACGGAAAGACGTGCAGATAGGGGATTTCGGTTTCCTGCACGAAGCGCAGCGTTTCCTCGAACAGCGCATCCGTCTCGGTCGGGAAGCCGGCGATCATATCGGCCCCGATGGCGATCCCCGGCCGCAGGTCGCGGGCGCGGCGGATCGCCGCGAGAGCGTCCGCGCGCAGGTGGCGGCGGCGCATGCGCTTCAAGATCAGGTCGCTGCCGGCCTGTAGCGACAGATGCAGATGCGGCATCAGCCGCGGCTCCTCGCCAATCAGCCGCCACAGATCCGCGTCGATCGCCGCCGGGTCGATCGACGACAGCCGCAGGCGGGGAAGCTCCGGCACCGCGGCCAGCACCCGGCGGATCATCTGGCCGAGCGACGGCGCACCCGGCAAATCCGGACCGTAGGACGCGATATCCACCCCGGTCAGCACGACTTCGCGGAACCCGCCTGCCACCAGGGTCCGCACCTGTTCGGCGATCACGCCGATGGGGACCGAGCGGTTGGGGCCGCGGCCGAACGGGATGATGCAGAAGGTGCAGCGGTGGTCGCAGCCCTGCTGCACCTGCACGAACGCCCGCGATCGGCTGGCGAAGTCCGTCACCAGATGCGCCGCGGTCTCGCGCGCGGCCATGATGTCGGAGACAGCCGAACCGGCCTCCGGGAGCCAGCTTTCCGGCTTCAGCTTGTCGTCGTTGCCCAGCACGCGCTGCACGTTCGGCAGCGCGGCCCAGGCGGCCGGGTCGATCTGCGCGGCGCAGCCGGTGACGACGATGCGCGCCTCCGGCCGTTCGCGGGCAAGCCGGCGGATCGCCTGGCGCGCCTGGCGCTCCGCCTCGGCGGTCACGGCGCAGGTGTTGACGATCACGGTGTCGGGCACGGATGCCGACAGGCCGCGCATGACCTCGGATTCGTAGGCGTTCAGGCGGCAGCCGAAGGTGAGGACGTCGCTGCTCATAGCTCGATTTCGCCGTGGAAGGCGGTGACGGCGGGGCCGGTCATCAGCACGTGGTTGTCGTCTCGCCACTCGATGTTGAGCGTCCCGCCGTCCAGGATCACCCGGGCGTCCCGGTAGGTCAGCCCGCGGCGGTAGGCGTTCACCAGCGCGGCGCAGGCGCCGGAGCCGCAGGCCAGGGTCAGGCCGGCGCCGCGCTCCCAGACCTTCAGGCGGATCGTCGCGGGATCGAGGATCTGCGCGAAGCCGATATTGGCCCGCTGCGGGAACAGCTTGTTGTGCTCCAGGTCCGGCCCGAGAGCGTCCATGCGGACGGCATCGAGGTCCGGGACGAAGAACGTGGCGTGCGGGTTGCCCATGCTGGCGGCGGCTGGCTCACCCGGAAGGTCGAGGCGCAACGTATCGGCCGGTTCGGCAAGGGGGATGTCGGCCCAATCCAGCCGCGGCGGGCCCATGTCGACGGTAATCAGCCCGCCGCCAGCGCGCGTTGCGGGCAGGTCGCCGGAGACAGTGCGAATGGTCACGGCGCCGGTTCCGGCGTCGCGCATCAGGATGTCGGCAACGCAGCGCGTGGCATTGCCGCAGGCGCCGGCCTCGGAGCCGTCCGGGTTCCAGATGCGCATGAAGGCATCCGCCCCGGCAACCGGCTGGATGGCGATGACCTGGTCGCAGCCGATGCCGGTGCGCCGGTTGGCGAGAAAGGCGGCCTGCCCGGGCGTAAGGCCGAGCGGACGGACGCGTTCGTCGAGGATGACGAAATCGTTGCCGCAGCCGTGCATCTTGACGAAGGCCGTCTTCATACCGGCGGATATAGAGAAGCCCGCGGGTTTGCGCCACGTGTCGTCTGACAATAAGAAGGCGCCCTGCGGACGGCACCCGGGCCGATGCGGTCCCGATTCCTGGAGCCTTCACCATGCCGGAGGCGCCCTGGATCTTTCCGGCGCTCGCCGGACAACGTTGGCCAGGGCGAATCTGGATGCGCTGGCGCGCGTCGCGTTTCCCTTGACAGTCGAGCCCAACCCGCTGAACGACCCGGCCTTTTACGACAACTGGGTCGATCAGGTGGCAACCCGGCTTGACGCGGACCATTGCTGGGGCGGGTGGCTGGAAGACCGAGCCCATCTTTGGCGGGGACACTACCTGCCCGACGGCTGCACCATCCACCCGGGCATCGACCTTAATGTGCCGACTGCGACGGCGGTGCTGGCGTCGCCCAGCCGCCTGTTTCCCGGCCCGGCTCCGCTGGCGGGCCTGCGCTGAGCGCCGCCGCCACCGCGGGCAGGCCGCGCGATAGCGTGGCGGAACCCCGCGGCCCCGCCATGCCATCAGCGTCAGACAACGAGTTGCATGGCGGCTTGAACGGCAGCCGGAATGGCCATGGGTGGAATCGCCGGTTCGGCCAAATGCTTCACCACCGGAATCTCGGTGGGATTGCCGGTGCACCCCGCCCACCGCTCCGGCGCGAAGCCGTGCCGGACATAAAAGCGGTAGGCGTCGGTGACGGCATTCAGACAAATCGTCTCCGCACCATGCTCCCGGGCGAACTCTTCCGCCTTGGCGAGCATGGCCGACCCGAAACCATGGCCTTGAAGCGCGTCGTCGATGGCGACAAGGCGAAACACGGCGCGGCCGTCGGGTTTAAGATCGATCCGGATGGTGCCGATGACCTGTCCGCCGGCGAGAAAGACCAACGGATGGTTGGCCGGATTGCTCTCGTCCGGATGGAAGGGGTCATATTCGAAGTAGTGTAGCGTACCCTTGCCGTTGTACTTTTCGAACAGGCAGCGCTTACGGATTTCGTGGTAGCGGGCCCATTCACGCGAGCTCCGCGGTGCGCGGAGCTTTAGACTTCGAGGGCGCACAGAGCGACCCTTCTGCTGTTTCGTAAGCGGCGCCTCGGGCACCGCTCTTGTCGTCGGCGGGGAACTATATCGGTCCGCGTGGCGAAACTATGAAAACCCGATGTCCTTTTCGCACATAAAACCGATTTCAATATGGTGTCCCATAGTGCGACGCAAGGGGGCGAACTGTCAACAGGTAACCGGCATCGCCGGTACCGCAATCGGCGAAAAACGGCGGCACCTGAAGCGCCGCCGAAGTTTAAGGAGGAAACGTCCAAGAAAGCAGTGCGCCGGAGCGCGGTCTGCACGGGGACAGGCTGACCTTCACAACTGCGCCATGCAATTACCCAAAGGTCCTAGTCAGGCGGTTTCACCCGTCCGTCAGGGCCAGACGACGTTGACAATGGCGATGCTTCCGGGTTGGAAAGCCAGAATGATCAGGCTGCCTGACATTTGTGGTTGGCAAAGGTATCGCCGTGCGAGGGCGATGCCTCGCGTTGCCTCCGCAGCTCTCGTCGAGGAGCCAAATGCGGCACGTTGCATCGGCTTCACCTTCGCCGGCCGAAGCTTTTCGTTCCACGACCCCAATGGCGCCGATCTGGTCGCCAGGACGATGCAGGCTGGATCCTACGAAGCGCCGTTGCCAATCATCCTGATGGCGGCCGTGACCCGCAGCCAGGGGTTGTTCCTGGATGTCGGCGCCAATAACGGCCTCTATTCCGTTCTCGCCGCCAAGACACGCCCGGACGCAGCGGGGGTTGCGTTCGAACCCTACGCCCCCGTGCGCGACGTCCTGCAGGCGAACCTGGCGCTGAACGGTGTTGAGGCCCGGGTCGCCGTCCATGACGTGGCGTTGAGCGACAGCGCGGGTGAGGCGGCGCTGCACGTTCCGGACAGCAGCCACGGCTTGCTGGAGACGAGCGCTTCTCTGGAGCCCGATTTCCAGTCGACGGTGCGAACCGTCACCGTGCGCAAGGCCCGGCTCGACGACATCGCGTTGGACGGCCGCATTTCCGTCATGAAGATCGATGTCGAGGGACATGAGGCTGCGGTCCTGCGCGGCGCCGTCCGGCGCCTCGAACAGGATCGTCCGATCGTCTTCGCCGAAATGCTCCCGGGGGCGGAGCCGCATTTCCCGTTCATGACCGGGTTGTTCACCCGTCTGGACTACCTGATGTTCCGGTTGCGGCCGGATTGCGCCATTCGGGCGGAGGTCATCCGCTTCGACCCTTTCGCCTGGAACTATGCCTGCGTCCCCCGTGTCGCCCTGGCAATGTTTCGCGAATGCTGCACGACCCACGGCGTTGAAATTCTGGCGCCGGCTTAATTTGACAAAATCACATTCCTGGCCGGCCCTTCCGGAGATCCGGGCTTGACGTGAACCCACTTTGTCGAATCGATAGGCCTCCACCGATTCGAGCGCGTGGGAAGGCGAAATGAAGCAACCAG
>Ga0326728_10001040_pt1 | contig 101319 bp, 84 predicted proteins | sample MB3enrmetagenome_FD_207602 | JGI IMG/M metagenome (GOLD analysis project Ga0326728, IMG submission 207602) | Lab enriched peat soil microbial communities from McLean, Ithaca, NY, United States - MB31MN | ecosystem: Environmental > Terrestrial > Soil > Wetlands > Peat | place: USA: New York...
CCGCCGGGGTCAGTCCTAAACACCCGAAAAGGAGTGCGGCACTCAAAATGGGGGGCAGAATCAAGTGGACCGAACCCAACGGCCAAAAAAATGAGGAAACTCCTCTGCACTTTTCTCTTGACACGCCCACTAGCCTATGATAGCCTATATTAGTCGTCGCAAGAGAGGGCCCGCGAGCAAATGCGGCAAGGGAAGGCGAAATCGACCCGGCAGGAGGGAAAAAAGCGCGGAAATGGAAAAAAGATACTAAAATAGAGGGAACGAACTCAGCTATCTATTGTAAACAAATGACTTAACTTTTCAAAGGGCTCAAAACGAACTGGTTTTCGAGTGCCAAAAAAGGCAAAACGAACTCGAAAAAGTGGCTAAAACCCACCTTCTGTGCGAAATCGAACTGGAATTGGTGGGTCGAAAGGCGCCGGCGGATGGGCGAGCGCCAAGGGGGCTACACCAGCCTCGAATTTGACCGGACCGATAATTCATTGCGGAGAAAAGCAAATGGCATCATGGCGCGCTGTTTTGATGACGAGTCTTATTCTGATCGTGTTGGGTCTCGCCGCTTCGCCGGCGCCGGCTGCGGACGCCCAACCACAAACCAAACTCCTTGCCCCAACTCCACCCATGGGTTGGAACAGTTGGGATTGTTACGGCCCCTCGGTCACAGAAGAAGAAGTGAAAGCCAATGCGGATTACATGGCCAAGCACCTCGCCAAGCATGGCTGGCAATATGTGGTTGTGGACATTCAATGGTCCGAGCCTGAAGCGGGCGCGCACGGTTATCGGCCCAACGCAGAGTTGGTGATGGACGAATATGGCCGGTTGACTCCCGCCCTGAACCGTTTCCCCTCGGCGGAGAACGGGCAGGGTTTCAAACCGCTGGCGGACTATGTCCACAGCCTGGGCTTGAAATTCGGCATCCACATCATGCGGGGAATCCCCCGGCAAGCCGTGACGAAGAACCTTCCAGTGCTGGGCACGAATCTCCGTGCCGGCGATGTCGCCAACCCGAAAAGCACCTGCGCGTGGCTGACGGACATGTACGGCGTGGACATGAGCAAGCCCGGCGGCCAGGCCTACTACGATTCGATCGCCAAGCTGTACGCGCAGTGGGGTGTGGACTACATCAAGGCGGATGACATGAGCTCGCCCTATCACGGCGACGAAATTGCTGCCTTGAGTCAGGCCATCGGGAAATGCGGGCGACCCATGGTTTTGAGCCTGTCGCCGGGACCCGCTCCGCTCGAGCAGGCGGAAGACCTGAAGAAGCACGCCCAGTTGTGGCGGATCTCGGGCGACTTCTGGGACAATTGGAAGAGCCTGAAGGAGCAGTTTTCTTTGTGCCGCGCCTGGGCGCCTCACACCGTCCCCGGACACTGGCCGGACGCTGATATGCTGCCCCTGGGGCGCATCGGCATCCGCGCCGAGCGGGGCAACGAGCGCCACACCAACTTCACCCCGGACGAGCAATTCACCCACATGACGCTATGGTCCATTTTCCGCTCGCCGCTGATGTTCGGCGGCGACCTGCCCAGCAATGATGCGTTTACACTCGCGCTGCTCAGCAACGACGAAGTGCTGGCCGTGGATCAGCACAGCACCGGGAACCGCGAGTTGTTTCGAGAAGGAAATCAGGTGGCCTGGGTCGCCGCCGTGCCGGACAGCCGGGACAAATACCTGGCGCTCTTTAACCTCGACGACCACGCGCCCGCCACCCTGCGCGTGAAATGGGCGCAGTTGGACCTGAGCGGCCAGTGCGCTGTGCGCGACCTATGGCAACACAGGGAGCTCGGCAACCCCGATGGCGAGTTCAGCGTCGAAGTGCGTCCCCACGGCGCGCGGCTCTTCAGAATCCACCCCGATTAGGGGCTCGGGGCTGGGGGCTAGGGTGTGAGGTCATTGTAAGTGGCGAATGGTAACTTATGAATTGTGGTGGCAGGGTTTGCTTTGCGCACCGCACCAGGGTCTCTCACCGTTACGCTCCCTCAATTTACAATTTATAATTTACAATTTACTGTTCACTATAGAATTGCCCCAGCATCCAGTCCCCAGCCCCCACCCCCAGCCCCCACTCCCTTCAGACAACGCCTGCCCGATCTCATGCATCGCAAAATCCGGTAGGGACGCTGATGAAAAACGCGGTAGCGTTACGAATTGTCGCTGTTTTGGCTCTGGCCCTGGCCGGGACACAGGTTGCCTCGAGTCAACTTCCGCCCTCGGCGCCGCCGGCCACCTCGCCCACGGCCCCTCCAGATAACCCTGCTGCCGCGCTCAGGAAACCTGAGGACTTGCCACCGGAGGTCCCGCCAGACGCAGCATCCGAAAGCCTGTCGAAAAACTCGGCGAGAGAAGCGCCGCTGCCCAAGGCGGCTGCGCCGTCCCTGGAAACGTTTGCCACGGCGGGCGGAGCGGATAAGTTCAGGCTCAAGGCGGATGTGAATCTGGTCGTGGTCGAGGCGACCGTCCGCGATCAGGACGGCGGCATCGTGAACAACCTGGAACGCGAGAGTTTTCGTGTCTACGAAAACGGCGTCGAGCAGCAGATCAGTTATTTTTCTCGCGATGAGCTACCCTTGGCTGTGGCCCTGGTTTTGGATTGCAGCGGGAGCATGGGTCCGGTTTTGAAGCAACTGCACCGCGTCGCCTTCGACACGCTCTCTTCACTCAAACCGGACGATCAGGTGGCTTTGTTCGACTTTGCCGCCCGGGCGGAAATGCTGGTTGGCCTGACGAGGAATCGGCGGCGCATCGCGGACGGCATCGACACCATCCGGGCGGGAGGTGGGACGGTCATCCCCGACGCTCTTTACGAAGCCGCGCTTTACCTTACGCGCGCGGCCCCCAACCGCCGCCACGCGATCATCCTCGTTTCCGACAACCAAAACACGCTTAAGGGTTACGCCGACGAAGGTCGCGTGATTCGCCAGGCGCTGGAATCGGAGGCCGTGGTTTACAGCATCAGGGTTGAGGAAGGGTCGCACCCACGTTCGATGTACGTACTTCTTCCCATCTTTCGCGAGGTATCCGTCCCCAGGATAGCCCACGAGACCGGAGGAGAAGTTATCGACGCCCGAAACGTTGAGTCCATCCGCTCAGCCCTGGCTACCGCGATCTCGCGCTTGAAACAGCGTTATAGCCTGGGCTACTATAGCACCAACCGTCGCCACGACGGGGCCTTCCGGGAAATCGAGATCCGCATTACGGACGGTCCGAACGACCCCCAGCGAAAATATACAGTCTATGCCCGCCGCGGCTACTATGCTTCGACGGAAGACGCCACCTCACTCGACCTGCATCCTTGAAAGGCAGGTGTCAGGTGTCAGGCGCCAGGTGTCAGGTGTACAATATTCAGGTGATTCCATTCCATCTTGGCAAGTTTCTGGTCATCGTGGGTGTGCTGCTGGTCGCTGCCGGCCTGCTGCTGATGAGCGGCGTTAAGCTCCCTTTTTTCGGCCTGGGTAGGCTGCCGGGTGATATCGCCTACAAAGGCAAGCACGTCCAGTTCTATTTCCCCATCGTCACGTGTCTGGTTTTGAGTGCGGTAGTGACGCTGGTGTTGTGGGTGATTTCGCTTTTGACAAGAAGATAGGACGTCAGTAGTCCGTAGTCCGTTGTCAGTTGTTAGCGACGGACAACGGACCACTGACAACGGACGACTGACTCCGTTCTTATGAGCCAACCTCTCCTCAGTTTCGGCCCCACAAAGAAGATCTTCAGCGTCTCCGAGCTGAGCCAGGAAATCAAGAACCTGCTGGAGCGACAGTACCCGGACGTATGGGTAACTGGAGAGGTCTCGAACTTCCGCGCCGCCGGCTCCGGCCATCTTTATTTTACGCTCAAGGATGCGAACGCCCAGTTACGCGCCGTGTGCTTCCGCAACCAGGCGCGGTACCTGAAATTCAAACCTCAGGACGGCATTGCGGTGATCGCGCGCGGCCACCTGAGCGTTTACGAGGCGCGGGGCGAGTATCAACTTTACGTGGAATATCTGGAGCCCGCCGGCTTGGGCGCGCTGCAACTGGCCTTCGAACAGCTCAAACAGAAACTCGCCTCCGAGGGTTTGTTCGAGACCGCCCGCAAGAAACCTCTCCCGGTGCTTCCGCGGGCCATCGGCGTGGTCACCTCGCCCACCGGGGCCGTGATCCGCGACATCCTCCGCATCCTTCGCCGGCGGTTCCGCAATATGAACGTACTGATTTACCCCGTCAAGGTGCAAGGCGAGGGCGCGGCAGAGGAGATCGTGGAGGGGGTCAAGTACTTTAACCGCGAGCAAAACGTTGATGTGATGATTGTGGGGCGCGGCGGGGGCTCGCTCGAAGACCTGTGGGCTTTCAACGAAGAAGTGGTGGCGCGGGCCGTCGCCACTTCCGGAATTCCAGTGATCTCCGCGGTGGGCCACGAAACGGATTTCACCATCGCCGATTTTGTCGCCGACCTTCGCGCGCCTACCCCTTCCGCCGCCGCCGAACTTGTGGTCCACCGCAAGCAGGACTTCATCACCGAGCTCGAGAACCGCGCCCGGCGCATGGCCCAGATTATCCGGCTGCAACTTTCCGAAGCCCGGCAACGGCTGACGGAATTGCGCATGCACCATGCCTTCCAGACGCTCGCCACCAGGCTGGCCGAAAGAGCCCAGCGCGTGGATGACGCTATAGCATCGCTCGAGCGCTCGATGCGCTCCCGGTTGAATGTGGCGAGGCAAGAGTGGCTGCGAGCTTCGGCGGGGGTAGTCCGATACGACTTCCGGCGGCTGCTGGGTCTGAAGCAAGCCGCGCTCGGCGACCGGCTGGGGCGATTTGATGCCGCGCTCCGTCGCTTCCTGACGGAGAGACATAACCGCCTGGCGCAAGTGGAAGCTATTCTTAAGGAGCGCAGCCCGCTGTCCATCCTTCAGCGGGGGTACTCGATTACCCGCGACGCCGCCGGCAAGATCATTCGCGACGCTGAGGCCGTCGCACTGGGCAGCGATATTTCGGTGCGGCTCGCCCAAGGAGAACTTGGCGCTACAATCAAGGAAAGGAGGCGGTAGCCGATGTTTGTCCGAGCCTGGGTTCAAACTGATCACCAAGATCAACCAGCGCCTCAAGAACTGCTATCTAACCGTGTATTATGAATTCCAAGAAGTTCCTTATCAAGGGACCATTGCTGTCAGGGCAAACCAGGCAAATGCAAACTGGCAACCTGGACAGGCCGTCACCTTATTGGTGGCGCCCGACCCGCCGTCCAGTCCCCAGCGGCCGCATCTCATGATGGTTTATCCAGCTCCGGAGTTCAAGATCAACCCCAAGATATAAATCCGTGCTACCGGAGCTTCTGGAAGTCTTCGTAGGTGACACCAAGTTGTCGGAGGATCTTGAAAAAAAGAGGGGGGCCGATTTCTCGCCCGCCGTGGAGAGGGATGGTCACGCCGCGACCGTCAGGGTGGTTCCAGCGCTCGTGGCTTCCCCTCTGTTGCGTCCTTATGAAGCCGAGTCTCCGCGCCGTCCTCTGAAGCTCACGAGTTGTCGCGCTAGGCATGGACGATTTCGGTGGTGTCGGCGGGGAGTGGGATGCCCCTTTCGCGATATTCTTCGGCGATCATCTCAAAAACGTTGCCGAGCTCAGCGAGCGCGGCTTCGCGAGTAGGCATCAGCGCGTAACAGCCAGTGAGGCCAGGAACCTCCGCAACCCAGCAACCATCATCCTGGCGGTAAACAACCGTTTTATAGTCGTGCAGCGTCATCGGAGTTACCCAAGCCTTTCGCTGGCAGTATAACAGCGACCGATAGGCACGCGCAATGCGGGTTCAAGAACGGGTATCCGCCGGACGAGCGGGGAGCCTGGAGGTTTAGGGCCGACGACCGCCGACCGCTACTCATACCGCAGGGCCACGATGGGATCGAGGCGCGCAGCCTTCAAAGCCGGCCAGAGACCGAAAAACAAGCCGATGCTGGTCGCGACGACGAAGCCCGTGACGACCGACCAGAGTGGGACCGTGGAAGGCAGGCTGGGCACAAAAACTCGGATGAGAAAACTCAGCAGCCAGCCCACGGCAATTCCCATGAGGCCGCCCGAGGCGGTGAGCACCACGGCTTCCAGCAGGAACTGCCAAACGATGTCGCGCCGGCGCGCGCCGATCGCCTTGCGCACGCCAATCTCCCGCGTGCGCTCCGTGACCGAGACCAGCATGATGTTCATCACACCGATGCCCCCGACCAGCAGACCGATGGAGGAGATCACCACCATGACGAGCGCCACGGAGCCGATGATTTCGTGAAACTCGGTGATGAGGGACTCTGCCGTCGCGATCCCGAAGTTATCGGGGTCGGAAAGCTTCACGTGGCGGCGGCGACGAAGCAAGCCGCGGACTTCGTCCTCCGCCTGGTCCATCCTTCCGCGGTACGCCAGAACGCTGAGGAAGTGATCTTTAGCGTTGGGATAAAGCTTCTTGTAGGTCCAATACGGTATGAAGATGTCCCGATCATCGGGATTGTCTCCCAGGAATCCCTTGTACTTGTTGAGCGTGCCGACGACTTCCAACTCGTGTCCGTCTACCACGATGCCCTTGCCCACCGGGTCCTCGAGCTGGAACAGGCGTTCCACCACGTTGGCGCCGAGGACGGTGACGTCGCGGCGGTGAAGGTCGTCCGCCGGGGTGAAGAAGCGGCCGTCATGGAGCGACGAGTTCGCCAGAGCCAGATAGTTGGCATCCACGCCCATAAACTGGGCGCCCGACATCTCGCGGGCCTTGTAACGCGCCGTGGAGGGCGGTAGGCCAAAATCAGTCGTCCCCTGGAACAGGGCCACCGATACCTCCTCGACGTTTGGGCATTGCTCCTTGATGGCCTGGGCGTCGTCGTAGCTGAGCGGCTTACGTAGCCGCTCCTCGCGAGTCAGGCGGTGCGGCGTGCCCATCTGCAACTTGTAGACCCAAAGAACATTGGTGCCATACTGCTCAGCCATCTGCACCAATTGCGAATCCAGACCGGCAATGATGGAAGCCACCGCGATCACCGTGGTGGTGCCGATGAGTACGCCCAAAATGGTGAGGAACGACCGGAACTTGTGCGTGCGCAGGGTGTCGAGCGCTAACCGCAGGTTTTCTCCGACCGCGTGCCAGTAAGTCGTCATGCTATTTCTCCGCGCGCAGCGCCTGGATGGGGTCAAGAGCCGCCGCCCTCATCGCCGGGTAGATCCCGAAGAAGAGCCCGACCAGGGTTGAAAGCGTTATCCCCACAATGACGGCGCTCAGCGGCACGGCGGCGGTGAAGACCAAGTCCACCAGCCAGGAGACGAAATAGGCAAGGAGCACTCCCGCAACCCCCCCGGCGCAGGAGAGCGCCGCGGCCTCAATCACGAACTGCCAGAGGATGTCGCGGCGCCGCGCCCCCACCGATTTGCGAATCCCTATTTCGTGCGTGCGCTCGGTGACGGTAGCCAGCATGATGTTCATGATTACAATGCCGCCCACCACCATGAACACCGCCACAATGCCGATGGTGACGGCAAAGATGCTGCCGGTAAGGTTCTGCCACGCGCTCATCAGCGTTTCGGAGGCGTTGATGCCGAAAGTGTCGTCATCGTGGTAGGGGATGTGGCGGCGCGCCCGCATGAGGACACGAACTTCATCTTCGAGCTCCAGCATGGATTTGGAGTCAGGCGCCTTGACAAAAACAAACAGCTCCAGGCGCGGCATGTAGAGGTTGCGGAAAGTGCCCAGGGGAATAAAGACGAAGTTGTCCTCGCTCATGCCGAACGCGGAGCCCACCTTGTCCGCCACGCCGACAATGCGGAAGCTCTGTCCGCCCACCAGCAATTCTCTACCAAGCGGATCGACCGACGGGAAGAGCTTGTCCACGATGTCCTGGCCAATAAAACAGACCCGCTCGTTGTGGCGGTAGTCCTGGTCAGAAATATAGCGGCCATAGAGCGCCTTTTCCCGGCCGATGTCCGCGTGGCTGGGGGTGATTCCCTCCAGAGTCACTTCATCGATCGAGTGGCCCTGATACCGCGCCTCGGGACCGGGCTGCAACGGCGCGATGGCGCTGATCGCCTCATAGCCGACCAGCGTTTCCCGGAGATACTCATAGTCTTCGATTCGGATGGGCCGGTTGCGCCGCAGCGCTTTCAAATAGTCGTCGAACGGCTGTGCCCACATGAACTGATGAAGCACAAAGGTGTTGGTGCCGAGATTGGCGATCTTGGTGGCAATGTAGAGGTTCATGCCGTTCACTACCGACATCACGACGATCAGCGTAGTGGTGGCGATGACGACCCCCAGCAGGGTGAGGAAAGAGCGCAGCTTGTGGGTACGGAGTTCCCCCAGGGCGTTCCAGAAGGCTTCGCGAACCGGCACCCAGAAGCCAGTCTGCTGCCGGAGCTCTGCTCGCGGCTTGGCGAGGGCAGTTCGGGTTTGGCTGAAAACGGCCATATTGACTACTTTCATTGTGCGCTTTGGCCACGGGCCTGCCTAGGGCACCGGGAGGCAGCCTCTTTGCAGTATACGCTGAGGGCCTCGGAAGAGTTTCAACGACCAGTTTACACCATAAAGGCGAGCGCGTGACCTCGGCTGGGGTCGGATCAAATGGAAGCCGACCGGAAGCCTGAAGAGTTAGTCACCCTGTTGGTGGCGCCCAGCCCTCAGCCCAGGCCCCACCGTCCATATTGCTTTGCAGTATAACAGCGACCGATAGGCACGCGCAATGCGGGCTGGGCATGCGGGCTGGGCATGCGGGCTGGGCAGCGGACTGGGCCGCGACGTGCGCAAGGGATGAATTGGGCTGTTATTGTCGGCTATCTTGCATGTTGAACTCTGCTGCATGCGGGCGTAGAGTGCCATCATGGGAAGGAACATGGACCTTGTCGGGCTTGGGGCGGCAATCTTGCTCCCCATGCTCGTTGCCCAGAACTACCCTACCCCCACCAAAGAGCCGCTGGTCGTCGTCAAAGGCGGAAAATACGGCTGCATCGACCACAATGGCACGGTCGTAGTACAACCACAGTTCTTGTGGGGGACGAATTTCGAGGACGGCTTCGCAACGGTTTATGTCTGTGGCCGCTCGGTCTCGATGGACGAATCCGGCAAGCTGGTGCATCTGCGACCTGCAAACAAACATGAGCTTCGACCGCGGCGACGAGGTGAAAGAGTCGGATTCGTTGATGTTTCGGGACAGTTCAGGATAAATGCCATTTTCGATGAAGCCTTGCCGTTCTCCGATGGATTGGCCGCGGTCCGCGTGGGTGATTTATGGGGATTTATCGACACAAGCGGTCGCCAAGTAATCGCTCCACTGTTCAAGTCCGCGTTCTACTTCATCGAGGGCGTGGCCACTGCGGAGACGGGGGATGGTTACGTTCTCATTGATAAAACTGGAGCGATACTCGCGCGCGGGTTCGAACAGCTTCACGGCATAGTTGCGGAGGGCCGCGTGCCCGTGGGCCGCGACCACAAGTATGGCTACTTAGACCTGCGCGGCAACGTAGCTATTCCTCTGACATATGACGACGGTAACTCTTTTAGTCGTGGTTTGGCCCCCGTAAAGAAAGGGGAAAAGTGGGGCTACATCGATAGAGATGGCCACACCGCAATCCCGTTCATTTTTGATGAGGCTGGCCTGTTCGCTAGCGGACTCGCGCCCGCCAGAATTGGAGATGAGACCGGTTTTATCGACCGTTCGGGAAAGTTTGCCTTTCACCTCGCGTTCAAGTATGCCCCCGGATTTCTCACAGGAAATGCTGACGGGTTGTTTGTAGCGGATTCGGATGTCTCTCGATTCTGGACGATCGACGGCGCTTTCGGTTACGTGAACACGTCGGGAAAGGTCATTTGGGGTCCGACTGTGGGAAGCCCAGACCATGCGCCCCTTATCAGGTGGTCAGAAGAGGACAAAGTTAGAAGCTGCGACGGAGTGCCCCAAGCGGTTCGCGAAGCGATTGCCTGCTTTCCTGAGGAATGACTGCTTCGCTCTCACCTTCGGGCAGTCACCCATTCCCTCTGTTCAACGGCGATTAACTGTTGATAAACTCCCATCCTACCGGTGACTCTCAGGAGACCGATCTCGGCGGGAGTGGATGGGACGAGAGAAGTCGCCTTACTTGGCGGTGTAAATTCGCCGCTACAGTTTGTAACCAATCTTGCGCAGAAAATCTTTGCGGAATCTGATGTCGGCTTCGGTTTCGATGCCCTTGGTTTTCAAGCCGTCTATGACGCCGAGGATACCGCGGCCCTGCTCGGTTTCGGCGACAACAACCTCGACGGGATTGGCCGTGGCGCAAAAAATCCGGCACACTTCCGGGACGTTCTTGATGGTGTTCAGGATGTTGACCGGGAAGCCGCCATCCATGAAGATGATGAAACAATGCCCGCAAGCGAGCGCCAGGGCGTTTTTCTGCGCGAGTTCGATCAGCCGCGGGTCGTTGCCGGAGTAGCGCACTAAGGCAGGGCCGGACGATTCGCAGAATCCAATGCCGAATTTCATTCCGGGAACGGTTTGGACAATAGCTTCGTGCAGGTCCTCGATGGTCTTGATGAAATGTGATTGGCCGAGGATGAAATTCATGTCGGCAGGCTTTTCAATGGTGACGGTTTTAAGTTCCATGTTTGGCTCCATCCGCAGATTCATCCGCAGATTACGCAGATTGCACAGATTTTACTCTTCAGACACTTTGAGGACCGCGAGGAAAGCTTCCTGCGGGATATCGACGCGGCCCACGCGCTTCATGCGCTTCTTGCCTTCCTTCTGCTTTTCGAGCAGCTTGCGCTTGCGCGTGATGTCGCCCCCGTAGCACTTGGCCAGAACGTTCTTGCGCATGGGCGGGACGTTTTCGCGAGCGATCACTCTTGACCCGATGGAAGCCTGAAGCGCCACTTCGAAGAGCTGGCGGGGAATGAGCTTGCGCATTTTTGAGCACAGGACGCGCCCGCGCGCAAACGCCTGATCGCGGTGGCTGATGAATGAAAGAGCATCGACCGGCTCGCCGGCCACCAGGAAATCCACCTTCACCAGGTCCGAGACCCAGAAGCCCGCAAAGTGATAATCGAGCGAGGCATAACCACGCGAGACGGACTTCAGCCGGTCGTAAAAATCCAGCACGATTTCGTTGAGGGGAAGCTCGTAGGTGAGCAGCACGCGCTTGGGCGAGACGTATTCGAAACCCTTCTGTACGCCCCGCTTCTCCTCCAGCAGTTTCAGGATGCCGCCCAGGTATTCATCCTGGGTGAAGATTTGCGCCCGGATAATGGGTTCTTCGACCTTCTCAATGTCACCCGCAGGCGGAAACTTGGTGGGCGTGTGCACCTCCAGGACCTCACCCGATTTGGTGGTGACGCGGTAGCGGACGCTGGGGGCGGTGGTGATCAGGTCGAGATTGAATTCGCGCTCCAGGCGCTCTTGGACGATTTCCATGTGCAGCAGTCCGAGGAAACCACCGCGGAAGCCGAAGCCCAAGGCCTCAGAGTTCTCCGGCTCGTAGAAAAGCGAGGAGTCATTCAAGCGCAGTTTCTCGAGCGCGTCGCGCAGGGCCTCGTAGCCGCTGGCGTACACGGGATAAAGCCCCGCGAAGACCATGGGCTTGATTTCCTCGAAGCCGGGAAAGGGCGCGGCGGCGGGTCGCGCGTCGTCCGTCATAGTATCGCCGATGCGTGTGTCCGAGATGCGCTTGATATTGGCGATGACGAAACCGACTTCACCCGCCTCGAGGCGTTCCACGCGGACCGGCTTGGGCGTCAACACACCCAGCTCCTCAACCGTGTAGACCTGGTCATTGGACCAAAGGCGAATGCGCATACCCACGGTCAACGCGCCCTCGACAATGCGGCTCAGCACCACCACGCCGCGATAGCTGTCGAACCAGGAATCGAAGATGAGCGCCCGGAGTGGAGCTTCCGGCGAGCCGCGCGGCGCCGGGACGCGCGCCACGATGGCCTCCAGCACTTCATTCACCCCAGTGCCCTGTTTAGCGCTGATCAGCAGAGCCCCGCTCGGATCAAGCGCCAGCGCGTGTTCGATTTGCTGCTTGGTGGCCTCAACGTCCGCGCCCGGAAGGTCGATCTTGTTGATGACCGGGATGATCGCCAGGTTGTTGTTCAGAGCGAGCTGGGCGTTAGCCAGGGTCTGCGCCTCGACCCCCTGTGAGGCATCGATCACCAGGACTGCGCCCTCGCAGGCGGAAAGGCTGCGCGAAACCTCGTAGGAGAAATCGACATGGCCGGGGGTATCGATCAGGTTCAACTGGTACTGGTTTCCATCCTGAGCGCGGTAGTGGAGGCGGACGGCGTGCGCCTTGATGGTAATGCCCCGCTCGCGCTCGAGGTCCATGGAATCGAGCACCTGGTCGGACATTTCACGTAGCGATAGCGCGCCGGTGATTTCCAGCACACGGTCGGCCAGGGTGGACTTGCCGTGGTCAATGTGGGCGACAATCGAGAAGTTGCGAATGTAACGCGCGTCCGTAATGAGTAACCCTTTGAAAATCTAACAAAAGGGCGATACCCTGTCAAACTTGAAGCTGGGGTGCAATCATCCCATGGGGTCGTTCACATTGCTGGACTTCGTGGGCATTGAGACGCCATACTATGCGTCAGGGGAGCTGGACATGGCTTTCGAAAACTTACTGTACGAAAAGCGGAATGGCATCGGGTATGTGACCATCAACCGTCCCGAGAAGCTAAACGCCCTGAACCAGAAGGTAATGCAAGAGTTGCAGGAGTGTTTCCAGGACATCGAAAAGGACAATGAGGTCCGCACTGTCATCCTCACGGGGGCCGGGGAAAAAGCCTTTGTGGGAGGCGCGGACATCAACGAGCTGGCGGTTCTGACGCCGGTGGAAGGCAGAGAGATGTCGGTGCGCGGCCAGAAGGTTCTGGACCTCATCGAGCATTTGGGCAAGCCGGTAATTGCCGCCATCAACGGCTATGCTCTGGGGGGAGGCTGCGAACTGGCCTTGGCGTGCACACTGAGGATCGCTTCTGAGCATGCGCGCCTGGGACAACCGGAAGTCAAGCTGGGCCTAATCCCGGGCTATGCCGGAACACAACGCTTGCCGCGTCTGGTGGGCAAAGGACGCGCCCTCGAAATGCTGCTGAGTGGCGACCCCATCAGCGCCGCCGAGGCCTATCGGCTCGGCTTGGTAAACCAGGCAGTCCCCGTGCAAGAACTCATTGCCACCGCCGAGAAGCTCGCGCAAAAAATCATGGCCAATGCGCCATTGGCCGTGAAGTTCGCGCTCGAAGCCGTAAGCCACGGCTTGGAAATGCCGGAAGCCGAGGGCCAGTTCCTGGAGGCCACGCTTTTCGGTCTGTGCTGTACGACGGCGGATATGAAGGAAGGCACGCGAGCGTTTTTGGAGAAGCGGCCAGCGAGGTTCATTGGCAAGTAGTCCGCTTCGAAATTCGAAAAGCGAAAATCGAAGCTCGACGCTGATGCCCGTTTTCGGTTTTCGCTTTTCGAATTTCGAATTTCGCTCTTCCCATGGGATCACGCAGAAAATCCCGCGAATTCGCCATGCAGATGCTCTATCAATGGGAGATCTGCGGGTACACTCCCGCTCAGGTGCAGGCGACCTTCTTCGCCAACCAAAAGGCGGATGCTGACGTGGAGAGTTTCGCCCGCGACCTCTTCAATGGCGCGGTGGTGAATATTGAGCAGCTCGACCGTCTGGTTCGTGAACATGCTGAGAATTGGCATCTGGAGCGCATAGCAGCCGTCGACCGCAACATCCTGCGCGTGGCCCTGTACGAACTTCTCCACCACCCGGAAACTCCCGCTGCGGCCGTGATTAACGAGGCGCTGGAGATCGCCCGGCGCTTTTCCGGCGAGGGTTCTGTCGAGTTCGTCAACGGTGTGCTCGATGGCATCCGCAAGACCCTTCCATCTCGGTGAGCAGAGCTTTTACCTGCTCGGCGGAGGGGGCCTCGGCGTAGAGACGCAGGACGTTCTCCGTACCCGAGGCACGCACCAGGAGCCACGCCGAGTCGCCCAAACGCATCTTGGCGCCGTCCAGGTGATCCACGGAGGTCACCTTTAGACCGGCAATGCGCTTGATCTTGTTTTGCCCCACCAGACGAACAATGCGCTGGGCAACGTCCTTAGCGATTTCCAGGTCGACGCGCCCGTAGTAGTGGGGACCGAACTCCTGAGTCAGTTCCTGGACCAGCTCCCCGAGGGTTCGCCCTCGGTCTGCCATCACTTCCGCCAGCAGCAGGGAGTTCAAGACTCCATCGCGCTCCGGCAAGTGCCCCTTGACCGCGATTCCCCCGCTCTCTTCGCCGCCGATCAGCACGTCGCGCGTGAGCATCAACTCGCAGATGTACTTGAATCCGATGGGCGTGACGTGCAAGGGAAAGCCGTATTTCCGCGCGAGCTTGCTCACCATCTCCGTGGTGGAAAACGTCTTCACCACCTCGCCGCGCAGCCCCAGGTCTTCCGCCAGGTGCTTGAGCAGGATGGAGAAGATCTTGTGGGAATCAATAAAAGTCCCATTGCGATCCACGGCTCCCAGCCGGTCGGCGTCGCCGTCCGTAGCGAAACCGGCATCGTAGCCGCCCTCCAGGACTGCCTGGCGAAGCTGCTCGACATGAGGTTCGATGGGCTCCGGATTCAGGCCCGGGAAAAGCGGGTTGTGCTCTCCGTGGATCTCCCGGCAAGGAATTCCTGCCTCGTCAAAAAGCCGGGCCAGGCACCCGCGCGCGGCGCCATACATCGGGTCGATCGCAAAGCGCCGGCCTGAGGCTCGGATTCGATCGAGATGGACAAGGCTTTTGAGCCGCTCCAGGTAAGGGCCCACCAGGTCCACGGTCCGGATTTCAACCGGCCGGCGTTTCCGTGGATGTGTCCTTGAACGGTCCAGGCGGTGAAGGTGTATTTCAATCCGTCGAATGATGGAGGGAGCCGCAGAACCTCCGTAAGGCGCCTTGAACTTTACCCCATTCCAGCGATAGGGATTGTGGCTGGCCGTGATCATGATGGCCCCGGCCGTCTGCCTCGTCACCACCGCATAGCTTACGGCGGGGGTGGGCGTGGCCCGGTCAGCCAGCAGCACGGGAATGCCCGATGCCGCCACCACCTCACTGGCGTGCTGGGCAAACTCGGCGGAAAGAAAGCGAGTGTCGTAACCCACCACGAGGCCCTTGGCAGGGTCACCCTCCTCGCGGACATACTGGGCGATGGCTCGGGTCACGCGCTGCAGGTTCGCAAAAGTGAAATCTTCCGCGATCACACCGCGCCAGCCGTCAGTTCCGAACTCAATCTTATCCAACATGTGTTACAACAGATCGTGCCGGCCCAGGCGAGCGAGTTCCTGGACGGCTTTTCCGACATCCTGAGAGCGGTCACGCGCGCAAACCAGCAACGCGTCATCAGTCTCGACGATGATCAGGTCACGAACCCCCACCATAACCACATACTTCTTTGGAGAAACCACCTTAGTGCCCTGTGAATCAAGGCTGAGGCTGGCGCTGGGCCGGACGTTCTTCTCCAAGTCCTTTTTGCCCAGCTCGTACACGACCGCCCAACTCCCTACGTCGTTCCATCCAATGTCAGCGGGCACCGCATAGATGTTCGAGATCTTCTCCAGGAGCGCGAAGTCAATGGAAATGTTCCGGAACTTGGGGTAAAGGCGTCGAAAGGCGCGTGACCGGACTCCCCCGGCGTCGGCGATTTGAGTCAACTGGCTTGCCATTTCAGGCTGGAAGCGCTGGAAGTTCTCAATCAGCGTCGATGCCTTCCAGATGAACATGCCGCCATTCCAAAGATACCGTCCCGAAGCCACGAAACGGCGCGCGCGCGCCAGCGTTGGTTTTTCTATGAAACTGTCCACGTGGAACACTTCGTGGCCAGGCACTTTCCCTTCGCGCCGCCCCAGGCGAACATACCCAAAGCCGGTATCGGGCCGCGTAGGCTTCAGTCCCAGAACCACGGAGCGACCCGGCTTGGAAGCCACCCGGCACGCCGAAGCCAGGACCTGCCGAAAAACCGCAGGCTTGGCGATGACCTGATCGGAAGGCAGAACCACCATCAGCCCTTCGGAGTCGCGCCGGGCGATCTCCTCCGCGGCGACTCCCAGAGTGGGGGCGGTATTCCGCGAGGCCGGCTCGCCAACAATCTGATTGGAAGGGATGCGCGGCAAAAGCCGGCGGACCTTCTTCAATATCGGCTCGCTGGTGAAGATGTAGATGTGTCCTGAGGGGATGACGGGCTGGATGCGCGCTACGGTTTGTTCCAACAGCGAGCTCTGCCCGAACAGGGTCAACAATTGTTTCGGGTGTTTACGGCGGCTAAGCGGCCAGAAACGCGTGCCGCTGCCTCCAGCCATGATTACGGCGTAAGTATGCTTGAATACTGCATCTTTAGTCATGTTTATAAATCAAAGACAACTTTCTCCACGTGCTCGGGGGGAACGTTGCGAGCCGCCAGCGGCCGCCTGAAGTCCTCGAGGAGGTTGGGGACGTAAAACTTCAGGAAGTAGGTTGTCTGTTGGGGAACGAACCTGTAGGCGCCCGCCGCTGGGGGTATTATCCACGTCTCTCCGGTCCGATAGCCCAGCCAGCCCGAGGTGTTTTCAACGCGACCCTCGCCTTTAAGAACGGAATAAACCTCCACGCGCTGCGGCGAACTCTTAAAGGCAGCCATCTTGCGCAGGAATATCTCCTCGACCGCGAAGTAACGGCAAGCCACAATGTACCGCCGGGTGCCGAAGGGTTCTTGAAATTCCCATCGTGGGAGCCGCCAGTATGGGCGCAAATCCTCCCGGATAACGTCCAACCCTTTGGCCAGATGGAGTGGGCGGGGTTTCCCGTCCAGCCCCACTCTGCCAAAGTCGTCCAGGCGATAGGTGAGGTCTGAATTCTGCTCGACCTCGAACAGAACCAGCCCGGGGCCCAACGCGTGGACCGTGCCGGGCGGAACGAAGATGGCCTCATCGGCCTTAGGGTAATGCCGCTCGAGGAGTTCCTTCGACGTCCCCTTTTCGAAAGCTGCTTTAAGCGCCTCCTTGGTGACCCCCGGCTTTACACCCAGAACGAGTTCCGCATTTGCGTCGGCCTGGAGGATATACCACATTTCGCACTTGCCGACATTGCCCGGGTCGTGGACGCGCGCATACTCATCGTCCGGATGGACCTGGACTGATAGCCAGTCGCTCGTGAAGATGTATTTGGCGAGCAGCGGAAAACGCGGGCTATTCCATGCCCGCCCATGGAGTTCGGGCCCATACTTTTCGGAAACCTCGCCCAGCGTAAGACCTGCTACGGGACCGTTCAGAAACCGGGAAGTATCGTCGGTGACCCAGACCTCTCCGATCAATTCGCCAGGTTGGCTCACGCCGCCTGAGAACTCCGCTTTTCTGGAGGCGGGGGAATCAGTTTCCCCTGACGCCGGGTAGATGGGCGAGAGATCCTCCCGGCCCCAGATTTTTGGTTTGAAGGCCGTGGAAAGCTGAAGAGGAGTGCTCAACGCAGACATGACTCACTCAGACCTTGGAGAAGAACGCTGCCATACGTCGTAACCCCTCATCAATGTGTTCAAGCGAGGTGGCGTATGAAATGCGGATGTGTTCATGAGTTCCAAACGCAGTACCGGGCACCACCGCAACGTGCGCATCCTGCAAAAGCCGGTCTGCCAGCGCGGATGTATCTCCCAATCCGTCCTTCTTCAGATAATACCCGACATTGGGGTAGGCGTAAAAGGCGCCGTGCGGAGGAACGCAGCGGATGCCAGGTATGGATTGCAATCCCTCGATGAGACGATCCCGGCGGTGCCGGTACTCGATACGCATCGCATCCACGTGGGTCTGTGGCCCCTCGACGGCCGCCAGCGCCGCCTTCTGCGCGATGGACGTGGGGTTCGAGGTCGAGTGGCTCTGGAGCTTCAGCATGTTGGCCAAAAGTCTCGCCGGACCCAGGGCGTATCCCACTCGCCATCCCGTCATGGCATAAGTTTTCGAAAAGGAGTCGACAATCAGCAGGTGCTCCCGCTCTCGCGAGGAACCAAGCGAGAAAGGTTTGCGCCCGTCATACAAGAAATGGGAATAGCATTCGTCCGACATTAGAAGCAGCTTATGCCGGACCGCCAGCGCCAGGAGTTTTTCCATTTCCCCCGGAGGAACCACTGCGCCGGTGGGATTGTGCGGAGAGTTAACGACCAGGACTTTGGTCTTCGGGGTGATCAGTTTTTCGACGCCCCTGGCGTGCACCGCAAAATTCTCGCTCTCGAGCGTCTCGAGCAGGACGGGCTTGCCACCTGCGTATTTGATGATTTCAAGGAAGCTGACCCAGTAGGGAGTAGGCAGGATCACCTCGTCGCCATCGTTCAGCGCCGCGGACATCGCCTCAAAGATGGCCTGCTTCCCTCCCACGGTCACCAGGCACTCCTCGACCGTGTAGTTCGATCCATGGTCCTTCGCGTGCTTCTCAACCAGGGCGTGCCTCAGCTCTCGGATCCCGCCGGTGGCCGTGTATTTGGTGAAATCCTCTTCAATCGCTCGGATGGCAGCTTGCTTGATGTGCTGCGGAGTGGGGAAATCCGGCTCACCGGCGCCAAAGTCCGCCAGCTTCGTATCCCTGACCTTCAGCTTTTCCGCCTTTTGCAGGACGGTCGCGATAGTCGAAACCGAAATCCGAGAAATGCGCTCCGAGAGCTGCATTCCAACCTCCCTTAAATTTTATTCTGAAAGACTTTCTGATGAAGCCGATCCTCGACCAAGGGGGGAACCAAATCCTTCACCGATCCCCCGTTCTGGAAAATCTCTCTGACCAGGCGTGAACTGACGTAGTTGTAGGACTCTGCGGGAACCAGAAAAACAGTCTCGAGGCTCGGCTCGAGTTTGCGGTTCATGATGGCCATCTGGAGTTCGTACTCGTAGTCCGTGAAGGCGCGAATGCCGCGCAGGATGATCCCGGCCTGCTTTTGCTTGGCGTATTCCACCAGCAGCCCGCCAAACGTCTCCACGGAGACGTTGGGCATTCCACAAGTGGCTTCCTGAAGCATCTCGACGCGCTCCATGACGGTGAAAAGTGGCGTCTTATCCGGGTTCGTCAAGACCGCAACAATCAAACGTCCAAAGATCCGACGCGCCCGCTCGATAAGATCGAGATGACCGTTGGTAATTGGATCGAAAGACCCGGGATAAATCACAACACTTTCAGACATAAGCTGTCTGGCAAACCGCGCCCCCAAGATTGCACCACGGAATAAACATTCTAACGTTTGGCCCAGAACATTGTAAATGAGAATCTGCGCTCAAGCGCCGTAGGGGCAGGCCTCGTGCCTGCCCATTTCAGGGCGCCCACGAGGGGGCAGACGTGTCCAAATTACGATCGATCGGGTCGGCGACGGCCTGCGGCTCCGCCGCCTGATTTGCGGAAAGGCTTCGCCTTTCCGGAAAACGTGGTTTCTGGAGAACCTCCTCCGCGCAGGCTGGAAGGCTGAGCCTTCCAGCCTGCGCGGAGGAGGACCAAGGCTCCGGCACTGCCCGGAAAGCCGGAGGCTTTCCGCAAGGCAGGGCGGCAGAGCCGCGCCGAGCGCTCAATGGGGTCTGTAATCTGGACAGCCCAGCCACGAGGGGCGCCCCTACGTCGATTGCCGCGATGCATTACCCTTAAGATTCCGGCGGAGCGCTAAGCCCCAAGCGTTCCTCTCCACAGTAGCAAACAAATCGCCTGCCACGCAGGAAGCCCACCAGTGTGAGCCCGCACTCGCGAGCCAATTCAACCGCCAGACTGGAGGCGGCAGAGACCGAGGCCAGCAGTGGAACTCCTGCCACCAGTGATTTTTGAATGATTTCGAAAGCCCCTCGGCCACTCGCCAACAACGCACAGTCGGCCAAAGGAATGCGGCCTTGCAACAAAGCCCAGCCGATGACCTTATCCACTGCGTTGTGCCGCCCCACGTCTTCTTTTACGGCAATCAGCTTTCCGGAGGCTTCGAACAACGCGGCGGCATGTAACCCTCCGGTTCGCCCAAAAACTACTTGGGCAGAGCGCAGGGTTTCGGGAAAACTACAGAGGATTTCGGGATCGAGGCGGAAGCGCGGATTGGGCCGCTTGATCCCTTGCAGGCGGCACCCCTCGATAAATGCCTTGCCGCATAATCCACAACTGGAGGTCGCGAGGAAGTTACGTTTGGTCCGCAGCGCATTGAGAGTCTTGCGGCGCTTGAGTTCGACATCAACAACATTCCGATCGGACCCTGCTCCGTCGCCAAATCGGAAATTGGCAACATCTTTCGCCGAACGGATGATTCCCTCGCTGAAAAGGAAGCCTGCCGCTAATTCAAACTCATCCCCGGGAGTCCGCATGGTCACGCTCAGGGGGCGCTTCCCAAGCCGGATCTGTAGCGGTTCTTCGCCCACCAGGGAGTCACGCAGACGCCGCACCTTCCTGTCGTTCCATTCCGACACGGTCGCGGAGTTCACCGAACGTGCATCAGACTCCATCCCTTCGCGCTCCTTAGCTGAACCGCCTTGAATCCCATTGTAGGCTCCCCAGCCGCGCTGAGTCTACACCCGCCTCCTGAATTTGCGTCTGCGTTATGGCGCCGGGCACAATTGGTGTATGATGAAGACAAGATGAGTGTCGCTGGCCCAATCTACTTTGAGATTATCGACTTCATCGCCGCCGGAACCACCCCGGAGGCAGTGGCTGACTTCCGCCCTTCGCCAGAAGCTCAACAGAGACTTGCAGCCTTGATCGAGCGCGAGAAGGCGGGCAGCCTATCACCGGAAGAGAAAGCCGAACTTGAGCACTTCATGGACTTAGAACACATTCTAAGAATGGCAAAGGCGCGGGCCCGCCAAATCCTCTCCCGTGGCGAGTGATATCAACGAGGAACTGCGAGCCGCGGTGGCCCAGCGGGCAGGTCAGCGTTGCGAGTATTGCCTCATCCATGAAGATGACGTCGGTTTCCCGCACCAGGTTGACCACATCCTCAGCCGCAAGCACGGCGGTTCCTCCACCTTTGACAATTTAGCGTACGCCTGCGTGGTCTGCAATCGGCACAAGGGGAGTGACGTCGCTTCGATCGATCCGCGCACGGGCGAGATTGTTCCGCTCTTTGATCCTCGGCGTGACCGCTGGGTGGACCATTTCCGGGTGGTTGGTGCGCTGATTGAACCGATCTCGAGTATCGGCTTGGCAACGGCGCGCCTGCTTCGACTCAACGCGCCGGAGCGAGTCCTCGAGCGCCAAATGCTACAAAGCTTGGGCCGCTCTCCGCAGTTGTAAGTTTCCCTTCAAAGCAAAGGCGAGGCGACGCGCGGACCTACGGTGCAAAAACCCGTGTCCCAGCAGGCGAGGATTCCAGATGGGCACGCCGAGTTGGTCAGCTTCCATACACGCATACCGCAGTGGAGAGGATATGGTCGCGAGCGAAGCGATTGGGCGATTTCTCCAAGGACGAACGAAGGACGAAATCCACTGGAGCGCCAACCAGTTCCTCCGCCTCGCCCGCCATTTCGAGCAAAGCGGCGGCGCCGACCGGCACGGACTCATCCAGCGTCACCAAGAGGTCCACATCGCTGCGGGGACCGGCTTGGCCACGCGCCGCCGAGCCAAAAATCTCCAGCCTGCGGATGTGATGTTTTTGGCAAAACGGACGCAACCGCCTCCGCAACTCATCAGCGGACTGTATCTCAGGATCTCCGCCCATAGCGGCAGGATAGCCCGTCCGCACGTTTATTTCAAGGCTAACCGGGCCAGATCGGTCTTGTGCTTCCCTATTGCCTCGATTGATGATCCGGAAACGGGCGCCCACCACGCCGGCGCCAAATCGCGTTCGGTTGCCGAAGCCCTTGAGGCTCAGCATAGATGTCCTGGAACTCCTGCTCGAGGAGCGGCAAGGCCACCGATGATCGCGCATAGGGCGTATCGCGACCGTGAACGGGGGCAAAGGCACGGAACGCAGGCGGATCAGCGGAAGTTGCTGATCAGGATGACGTCGCTGTTTTCGCTGCCTCGGGTAAGCGCGAGTTGCTTGCCATCCCGCGACCAATCAAAGTCGAAGATCAGTCCCGACTTGAAATGCGTGATTTGTTTTGGCGGTCCACCCGGCAGTTTCTGCTGCCAGATATTGGAGACGCCCTCTCGGGTCAAAACGTATTCAACAGCCTTGCCGTCCGGCGCCCAATGGGGACCACCTGCCGCCGCCGGCCAGTCGAATTGGTAGGTGGGTGTACCGCCACCGAAAGGAATGACCTTCATTTGATTCGGTTTGGAAATGTCGCTGGACACCGCGAGATAGACGATCAGCTTGCCGTCTGGAGAGATACTGAAAGATGAGTAAGGAGTGTCCTGCGTGACTGCTTGTGGAGGCTTCTCACCCGTGACAGGCACTTGTACCATGGTACTGGAAGCGCCCTGCCGATAAACCACCCACTTGCCATCCGGAGAGCATTGCGGGGACGACGCAAAGCTCTCGTCGGCCAAGCGGACGGGGTTTGAGCCATCGGCATCCACGCGCCATACCCCGACCTTTTTTTCCCGGTTGGAGAGGAAGACGATGTAGCGCCCATCGCCACAAGCCGAGGGCTCCCAGTTTTGCCGTTCGCTGGAAGTCAGCAGGGTGCGGCTACTTGCCTCCGGGTTTACGGCGAAGAGGTCGCCATCCTCATTGGCAAGAATAATGCTGCCGTCGGGCATCCAGGAAAACTGGCCAATGATGGGGTCATTCGAGGTGATTTGCCTTGCTCGTGCGGCATCTCCCGCCGGGGCTACCCATAGATCGGAGACCGTTGTTGTCTCCGTATCGACGAGAGTTGTGCCATCGCGAGTAAGGTCAAGCCAGCCGAAATGGTAAGCAGTCAGATCGTTGGTGAGCCGGCGTACCTCCCCTTTTGGATACGGGATGTACCAAAGTTGCCCCCGATAGGCCGGGGGGTCTCCCCCCGCCACCAATAGACCGCTCCCATCGGGCAGCCAGCGCGGACGGCCAATGGGGTGTGGAGCGGAATAGACTTCGCGGACCGATCCATCCGCGACAGATATGGCCCACAGCACAACGCGCAGTCCCTTCGCCGTCTCATAAGTTGTAACCGCCACCGTCTTTCCGTCGGGAGACCAGGCCGGGCCGAACAGGTTGCCGATGGCAGACCGCGTCACGAGCACCCGTTCGCCATTCCCGTCGGCTTTGGCAATCAGAACACGAACCTCACCCTTTTCGGGAACTCCCCGTCCAAAAGCGAACTCTGTCCCATCGGGAGAGAAACTAATGGGCGTGTCGATATCGCGGATCAGTAGACGCGGCGTTCCGCCGAGCACGGGCATCTGGTAGAGAAAGCTGTAAGCAGGGCTGTTCTTGTCGGAGCGGACGAAGTCAATGTAGTTACCGTCCGGAGAGAAGGTCAGACCCTGAAACTTGACTCCATCGGGAGGCAAAATCTGCACGTCGCTGCCAGTGGCCACCTGGCGAACGTTGAGGCTCTGTTTTTCCCCCTCACGCAGAACGTAGACCACATAGTGCCCGTCCGGGGAAATCGCCACATTCGCGGCGTTCCCACTCTGCGTAACCCGGGTGATCTTCATAGCCTGCACATTCCATTCGCTCCTGCGCGCATTGAGCTTGAACAGATAGATTCCCAGTACAACCAGCAAAAGCACCAGCCCAAGCAGCATCAATGCCAGCACCCCTTTGTGGCGTCGGGCTTCATTGAGTATGATTGCGCTACTGGAGTGGGGCCCTGCCCCTGGACCGACGGATGCCATGGAACCGGCCGAGGTGAGCTCACTCACCACGCCCGAGTGGCCGGAATCCGTGTCGCGCTTCAGCCGCTTCAGGTCGCTGCGGATGTCGGAAGCGTGCTGATAGCGCAACTCACGGTCCTTCTCCAGGCACTTGTTGATGATTCGCTCCAGCTCGGGGGGCAACTTGGGATTGAGTCGCACCGCAGCGGTCGGGGCCTTGTGCAGAATCGCGCCAAAAATGACTGCGGAAGTACTGCCGGAAAAAGCCTGGCGGCTCGTCGCCATCTCGTAGAGCACTACCCCAAAACTGAACAGATCAGTCCGTGCGTCCAGCTCTTCACCGCGCGCTTGCTCCGGGGACATGTAGGCGATTGTACCCACCGCGGTGCCGGGGCTGGTCAAAGCGTCCTCGGACGCTTCCATGGTAAGCTGGGCACTAGCGCCAAGCGCCTCGGCCACTCCCTTCGGTTCGGGCGCCAGTTTGGCTATGCCGAAGTCGAGAATCTTCGCTCGACCCCGTGTGGTCACGAAGATGTTCGCCGGTTTGATGTCACGGTGGATGATGCCCTTGGCGTGTGCGGCATCCAGCGCATCTGCGATCTGGATCGCCAGATCCAGCGTTTCCTCGGTCCTCAATGGCCGGCTGGCAATGCGATGCTTCAGCGTTTGGCCTTCCAGCAACTCCATCGCAATAAAGGGCTGGCCGTCGTGCGCGCCGACTTCGTAGATCGTGCAGATGTTGGGGTGATTGAGGGCCGCCGCCGCGCGCGCCTCGCGCTTGAAGCGCTCGAGTCCCTGGGGGTCGCGGGCCAGTGCTGCCGGCAGGAACTTCAGGGCAACAGGCCGGCCGAGAGACGTGTCTTCGGCCTTGTACACCACACCCATGCCGCCGCCCCCAAGCTCTTCCAGAATGCGATAGTGGGAAATAGTCCGACCGATCATGGCGAGACGGCCTCGGAATGCTTGGAGTCAGAACTTCGGACTGTCAACTGTTGACTGTTAACTGGTTTTCTGGCGGAGAGGGTGGGATTCGAACCCACGTGCCCGCTTTTGGCAGGCAAGACGCTTTCGAGGCGCCCCCGTTATGACCGCTTCGGTACCTCTCCGGGATAGGGACTAGGGGCTGGGGACTGGGGGCTGGGGACTACTCCCCCAGCCCCTAGCCCCGCTTTCCTGACACCTGACACCCGGCACCTGACACCTTTTACCTCCTGCGGCGGAAGAACTCGCGCAGGATGGCTGCGCATTCTTCGGCCAGCACTCCGGAAACAACCTCAACCCGATGGTTCACTTTGGGGTGGTTGAGGACTTTCAAGGCTGACCCACACGCGCCCGCTTTAGGATCCGGCGTGCCGTAAACTACCCGTCGCAGGCGCGCTTGGATAATCGCGCCAGCGCACATGGCGCACGGTTCAATTGTAACATAGAGGTCGCAGCCTTTCAGCCGGTAGTTCCCAAGCTTCTTGGCGGCGCGGCGCAACGCCAGGACTTCCGCGTGGGCGGAAGGGTCCGAGAGGCCGAGGGGACGATTGTGGCCTCGCGCAATGACCTTCTCACCCTGGACTACCACGGCGCCGACGGGAACCTCCCCCTGAGCATCGGCCTTTTGTGCTTCCCGAAGGGCGCGACGCATAAAGTTCACGTCCGCGGTTGAGGAGGTCTTTGGTGACAATCGCCGGCCCATTGGAGTATCGTAGCAACGAAGAAAGGAAGTTGAAACTAGAAAGCAGAAAGCAGAGATTAGAAATCAGAAAGCAGAAACCGGAAGGTAAGGCGGCCGGTTTCTGATTTCTAATTTCTGCTTTCTGCTTTATTTCGAAAGGAGATCTCATTTCGATGATTAACCGAAGAGCTTTTATACGGAATACTGCCTTGGGCGCCGCAACAATTGCGGCAGGGACCAAGTTGGCGGACAATCTTTTTGCCAACCCTTACGGCAAACCCATTGGGCTTCAGCTTTACACGGTCCGCGATCAACTCGAGAAGGACGTACCGGGCACGCTCAAAGAAGTGGCCGCCATCGGCTACAAAGAGGTGGAGATTTATGACCTCTATGGAATGTCAGCGGCCCAATTCACAAAGCTGTTGAAGGACAACGGGCTTACTGCCGTCAGCGGCCATTACCTGCTGAATGTTGAAAAGACCCAATGGGAGAAGAAGGTCGAGGAAGCCAGGGAATTGGGTCTCAAGTACATGGTCCATGCCATCCTGGATCCCGAAGAGCGAAAGTCCCTTGACGATTATAAGCGGCATGTGGAGTTGTTCAATAAAATCGCCGAGCAAACCCACAAGGCCGGAATGCAGTTCTGCTATCACAACCATAATTTTGAATTCCAGAAATTCGACGGGGTCACTGTCTACGATTACCTTTTCAAGCACTTGGATCCTCACCTCGTACAGTTCGAAATGGACTGCTTCTGGGTCACGCACGCCGGACAGGACCCGGTGGCCCTTTTCAAGAAGCACCCGGGCCGTTTCCCGTTGTTGCACATTAAGGATGCGAAGGCCGGGATCCCGCCCTCAACCGAATTTGACGCCAGGATGGGATTATTTGCCGAAGTGGGGAAGGGGACCATCGACTGGAAGCGGATCTTCGCGGCAGCGCCTCAGGGGGGCATGAAGCACTTCTTCGTCGAGCAGGATTATTGCGAAGTTCCGCCGCTCGAGAGCATCAAGATCAGCTACGAGTTCCTGCACAAGCTGACGGTTTAGTTCCGATCCCCGAAGGGGATCAATTAAGTAGCCGGGGGCGTTGCCCCCGGCTACTATCTAGTGCCCTTACAGGGCACGAGGGAACTACCCTTCAGTCTTAGCCTGCGGCGCCCGTTTCTGACATCACGGATAGCCAATTTCGGCTATACATGCTCAGAATCACAGCGAAGGACTCAAGATGACAGACCGGCTATTGGCCCAGGGGGAGAAGCTGGCCTTTCTCGAGGTGGCGCGTCACACTGGCGTGGCGTGCGGCGCGGGGATCGTGTGTCACCAGGATGATGGTTTTCTTGAAGTCGTGGTTCAATTGGGAGAGGATATCGAGAATCTCTTCGGCAGAGTGCGCGTCCAAGTCGCCCGTAGGTTCATCGGCCATGAGCAGGGTGGGGTCGGTAACAATGGCGCGCGCAATCGCGACGCGTTGTTCCTGACCGCCCGAGAGCTGCCGGGGAAAGTGTTGGATGCGCTCTTGCAAGCCGACAAGTTTCAAGGCGGCGAGAACATGCTCTCTTCGTTCTTGCGAAGACAGCTTGGTGAGCAGCAGGGGCAATTCGACGTTCTCGAAGGCAGTGAGAACCGGAATCAGGTTAAAAGTCTGGAACACAAAACCCACGTGCACGTTTCGCCAGGCGGCCAGCCGGTCCTCGCCCATGCTCGCCACGTCTTCGCCCAGAACGCGCAGTTCCCCGTGAGTGGGGCGATCGATTCCGGCGATAATATTCAGAAGGGTTGTTTTCCCGGACCCCGAGGGGCCCATCAGGCAAAGAAACTCGCCCTCTGACACGGTCAGATTCACATCTTCGAGCGCGGCGACCTCGAAAGAATCTCGCCGGAAAATCTTGGAGAGCCCTTTAGTTTCCACGACAGTATTAGGCATGGTGTGTCCTTTGGCGGAGTTGTCAGTAGTCAGTTGTCAGTTGTCAGTCGTCAGTCGTCAGTTGCAAGGCTTCAGCGATCCCCTTTAAGCTTTCACTTTTTGGCATCGAGTGCCTTCTGTTCTTCCCCAGCCCCCGGCCCCCAGCCCCTAGTCCCTAGCCCCTAGTCCCTAGTCCCTGGCTTCACCCTAACCCGCTGGCCTGGGGTCAAACCATCAACTCCTCGCACCACAATCTGCTCGTTGGGTGAAAGCCCATCCACAACCTCGACGCGGTCGCCGAGGTCACGTCCCACTTGGATCTCGCGCAGCCTGATATGCGAACCATCGATGACGAACACGGCCGGCTTGCCGTCCTTTTGGGTCATGGCGGGGCGGGGGATGGTGATGATCTCGCGGACGGTTTGCTTCTGATTCTCAGCCGGCGCCAGGAACGACACGTGGGCGTTCATCTCGGGGCGCAAGTAAGCGTCCGGGCGCAGAATTTTGACCCGGACTTCGATGGTGGCCTTCTGCCGGTTAGCTTCGGGTGAGATTTCCGCCACCACTCCCTGGTAAACCCGGTCGGGGTAGGCGTCGGCCGTCACGCTGCATTGCTGGGCAGCCGAAATGCGGGAAAAGTCGTTCTGATTGATGTCGAGTTGGGCCTGGAGGTCATTCAAATCCGCCACGGAAGCGACCGAAGCCTTGACCCCGCCGGTGCCGCCAAAGTTCATGGTGGAAACCATTTCGCCCTTCTCGACCAGGCGCTCCAGCACCGTGCCGGTGACGGGGGCGCGGATCAGGGTGGAATCGACCATGGTTTGGGCGTACTCGACGGCGGCTTGCGCCTGGGCGACCTGGGCTCGAGCGTATTCAATCTCTTCGATGCGGGGCCCGATTTTCACCAGTTCGTAATTCTTGCGAGCGCTTTCGAACTGGTTCCGAGTCACATCGTATTGCATCTGCGCGGTATCGAGCTGTGACTGCGAGCTGATCTCTTGCCGGAACATTTCTTTGGCGCGTTTGAGGGTGATGTCGGCGTTCAGGAAATTGGCCTGGGCCTGGTCCATCGCGGCCTTGGCGCCATCGATCTCCTGCGGGCGCGATCCGGTTTCCAATTCCCGCAGGCGGGCTTTCAAAACCGCCACGTTGGCCTGGGCCTGCTTGAGTTGAGCGACGAACTCCGTGTCCTCGAGGCGCACGATCACCTGGCCCTCGCGAACCTGGTCTCCCTTCTCAACGCCCACCCAGGCCACTTTTCCCACCACCTTGGAACTGACGTCAATGGGGTGATGAGCCACGATGTATCCGCCGGCGGTCAAAACCACGCTGCCGGTAGCGGCGCTTTGCTCGAGCGCCGGCCGCTCGACCTCCACCTCAGCCGCGTTGCCCAAAATGCGTGAGACCGCCAGCCCTGCGCCTGCCAGCAATACCAACGCCACCACGGCGTAGAGCAACGGCCTGCGCCCTCCTTTGTCTTTTTGGTCCAGCGCGTCCTTCTGCGACCGGTCGATTTGCAAGACGCGCAAGTCCTTTGATGGAGGGTCGACAGGGTCCATATTCTCGTTTGCTCCTAGAGGGCGGTCAGTGCGTCACGCTCTCAATGTTACGAGACACGTGACAGAGCACCAACCTTTAAACAGACCGTAACACGGCTCGAAAGTTCTCGGGCACCCACGAGGGGTGCCCCTACACAGACCGCAAGGCCGTTACGATGTTTTCGTGCGCGGCCCGCCAGGCGGGGAAAAAGCCGCCCAAAGTGCCCATAAAGATCGCAAAGATCATACCGCTCAGCAGCAATGAGGGGGTGACGCGAAAGTTGAACGCCACTTCACTAAAGGTGGCGAAATTGGTGGTCCCCGTGGTCAGGCCATTGACCGGCAGGGCCAGCACGCAGCCCAGCGCGCCACCCAGCGCCGCGATGAGCACCGACTCGAGGACGAAGGAGAAGAGAATGCTTCCCCGCGAGTACCCCAGCACCCGCAGCGTGCCGATTTCCTTGGTGCGGCGCGCCACTGCCGCGTACATGGTATTCATGGCGGCGAAAGACGCCCCCACCGCCATCAAAACTGCAATGAACAGTCCCAAGGCTTTGATGGGAGCCGCAAAGCGAGTCTGGCTTTCATAGTACTCGCGCTCGGTCTGCGGTTTCAGGTGCAAGCGGCGGTCGCTCGAGATCTGGTCGCGCAGGCCGGCGACGCTGCCCGCGTCGGCTGCCCGCACCATCACGCTGGAATAGGCATCGCGGTCAAAGTCTGAGGCCAAGTCATTCACATCCGTCCAGATTTCTGAGTCGTAGGCGGTGCTGCCCGCATCGAAAGTGCCCACCACGGTCCAATAGCCCTTGGCAAATTTGAGTTTGTCCCCCAGGCCGCAGCTCTCGAACCGGCCGGCAATCTTCTTGCTGGCGATGACTTCCCTGAGGCCGGACCGGAAAAAGCGGCCCTCCACGATCTTAAAGCCCGGGCGAAGCGCGGGGCCATCCGGGCCCAGGCCGCGAATCGTCACGTTCGACCCTTGCGTCTGGCCTCGGCGTGGAAGGTTGATGAGGATAATCAGTTCCGGGGAGACCCAGGGCCCGCCCTTGTCTGTTTTGGCGATGCCGTGCAGGTACCTGATCACCTGGAGCGAGTCACGCGTGACCGAACTGGTGGATTCTGATTGCGCCCCTTCCCTCATGATAAGGACGTTCAAGGGTTGTCCGGTAGCCGACAGGGAAGTCTGAAGTCCCTGGGCAAGCGCCATGAGCACCACAAACACGGCGACCGTGAGGGTGATACTGAAAGCCGTCATGAGCGTGGTAGTCCTGCGAACGATCAGATTCCGTGCGTTGTATTTCAGCGGGATCGTCATAAATCGTTTCCCTTTTCAGCCCGTAAAACGGAGCGCCTCCGCGATATTGATTCTGGCCGCCCGGTAGGCCGGCCAACTCGCAGAGAGAACGCCTAAGACGATGGAAAGCGCCATACAGAAGAGAAGGGTCTCCGGCCTCATCCTCATGTCGGCATAGACGAATACCCCGATCTTCCTGAGGGCCATCGCATCGTAGAGCAATTTGGCTCCTCCCGCACCCACCAGCGCCCCGCCCACCGTCAGTATCAATGATTCTCCCACGAAAAGAGCCAAAACATGACGGGAAGTGAATCCCAGGCTGCGCATTACGGCTGCCTCTGTCACTCGTTCCCGGATCGACATCGCCACGGAGTTGGCCACAATGAGCAGGACAGCGAACGTGACGGCGGCGCCGATCATGAGAATGATACCGCGAACGTTTCCGAGCATGGAGATGAATCCTAGCAGAAAAGCTCCCTCCGCTTCGGTCTTGGTTTCTGAATCAGTATCCCGGAAAGTCTGGTCAATGGCCTGCCCGACTCGCGCGGCGATCTCGGGACGTTCGACCCGAATCCAGTACAGGTTGACCTGGTTAAATTCTCCCATGGCCTCGTTGAGGTAGTCATAATGAAAATAGAACTGGTCGTCGGGCCCGCCCGCGAACGTTCCGCGCAAGACAAGTTCAGGAGCGATTCCGTACGGACTCCCCATCAAAGTAATCCGGTCCCCGATTTTCCAGTGGAACTTCTCGATCAACTGGCGGCCGGCCACCGCCGCCACCCGCTCGCGCTTGAAGGCCTCCAGTTGGTCGGGAGCGATTCGGGCCATATCCAGCACGTCGAATACCGTGTTGGCATCGATGGCGAAATTGGCGAAGCTATTGGCGGGGTCCTTCCAATATCCTCCAAACCAGTTCATCGGACTGACGGCCACCACTCCCGGCACAGCTTTAATTTTCTGCCCGTAACTGCCCGGCATCATGAAAGTGATGCCACTCAGCCGCCGTACCATCATGCGAGGGCTCCTTTCCTCGCCCTCAAAGGGTTTTCCGAGCGCCGTGTAAACCATGGCCAGAGACGATAACAGGAAAAGGGAAATGGCCACACTGGAGGCGGTGAGTATGGTCCGTCGCTTGTTGCGCAGCAGGTTTCTCAGTCCGAGTCGCCACATATGAAGTCAAAAGTTTAAAGTTTAAAGTCTAAAGGCCAACGTTTACGGTCCACAGTTTGAGGTCCAAAGTCTAAAGGCTAAGGTCTAAACGCTAAAATGTAAAGGGCCGGGTGCCGGGTGTCAGGTTCCAGGTGGCGGGCACCAGGTGTTAGCTGTTGCGCGCCAGGGACTCGTTTATCCTTTATCCTTTATACTTTATACTTTACCCTTTACCCTTCGTCGTCACCTGACACCTGAGTTCCTCAGCCCACGTACCGGAGCGCCTCCGCGATGCTCATGCGCGAAGCACGGTAGGCGGGAACCAGGGTGCTGGACAGGCCGATCGCAATGCCCACGCTCAGAACAACTCCCACCGTGACGACGTCCACCTGGATATGAAGGCCCATGGCTCCCCCAATTCGATATCCCGCGACGAGGACGAAGGCGGTCTCCGCCAGCAGGCAGCCGAGGAGCGCGCCGGCTACGGAAACCGTCAGAGCCTCAGCAGTCAGTAGAGCCAGCAAATGCTTCGGCCGGAATCCCAGAACTCGTAGGATGGCCAATTCGGCGGTGCGTTCACGGATCGACATCCCCATAGTGTTTGCCACCACCAACAGGATGGCGAAGACCATAGCCGCCGAGGTGCTCAGCACGATCAGCTTGACGTTGCCGATCATGGCCAGGAAGTCGAGCACCCACTGGCCCATGGGTTGCGTGCGTGTTTCTATCGCGTCATTGCGGAATTGATTGTCGATGGTCTGCATGAGGCGTGGGACGTCCTCCTCCGTCTGAGCGCGCAGCAAGAAGGCCATGGGTTTATCCGGGCGGCCCTGCGCTTCGTTCAAGTAGTCCCAATGGAACGCCAGCATGGACTCATCCTCCGCGGTATACATGCCGCGCAGGGTCAGGTCCAGATCGACGTGGTATCCGGGGCTTCGCAAATGAATCCGGTCGCCCAGTTTCCAACCGTACTTGAGGGCCGTCCGGCGTCCAGCCACAACTGCTGTCTTTTCTCGAGCGTAAGCGGCGAGTTGCTCTTCAGGCAGATGCCAGCGCGTGTAGATCTTGAAAAACGTGGCGGGATCGCTGGCCAGCGCGAACAGGAAGTCATCCTGGGGGCCATACAGGCTGTCCACCATGGTAATGGGGGTCGCAGCCGCAACTCCAGGGAGCCGAGCGATGCGCTCACCGTAACTTAACGGCAGGGGAAGCATCATCGAGGTGCGCGCCGAAACCGACAGCAGCAGACGCCACTCGCTGGGCATTGGGGGATTGGCAAAAAAACGATAAGTAACGCAGAACACGGTCAACAGAGTGATCGAGGTGGCGATACTCAGGAACGTCAGGATCGTCCGGCGACGATTGCGAAGAAGGTTCTTGATGACCAACTGGCGGCGTGTCATAGCTCCTGGTTGATTGTACGCCAAAAGCCAGAGAAAAGTTCTGTGCTTTATCCCGTGTAGCGCAGAGCCTCCGCGATGCTCATGCGGGAAGCGCGGTAAGCCGGGGCCAAGGTGCTGGACAGGCCGATACCTATGGCCACACTCAGGACGACCCCCACCGTGACCGCATCCACTTTGATGTAAATGGGCATGGCTCCCCCAACTCGATATCCCCCAATGAGAGCGAAGCAGATTCCCGCCGCCAGGCAGCCGACGAGCGCGCCGGCTACGGAAACCGTCAAAGCCTCAGCAGTCAGTAGTGCCAGCAAATGCTTTGGCTGGAATCCCAGAACTCGCAGGATGGCTAACTCGGCGGTGCGTTCACGGATCGACATCCCCATAGTGTTTGCCACCACCAGCAGGACGGCGAAGACCATGGCCGCCGAAATGCTCAGCACGATCAGCTTGACGTTGCCTATCATGGCCAGCATGTCGAGCATCCACTGTGCCATGGGCTGCGTGCGTGTTTCCATTTCGCCGTTTCGAAACTGATTGTCGATGGTCTGCATCAGGCGTGGGACGTCTTCCTCCGTCCGGGCACGCACCCAAAATCCTCCAGGCTTGTCCGGGTGGCCCAGTGTATCGTTCAGATAATCCCAATGGAACGCCAGCAAGGATTCGTCTTCAGCGGTATAAATGCCGCGCAGAATCAGGTCCAGATCGACGTGGTATCCGGGGCTTCGTAAGTGAATCCGGTCACCCAGTTTCCAACCGTATTTGAGGGCCGTCCGGTGTCCAGCCAGAGCCGCGGTCTTTTCTCGAATGTACGCGGCGCGCTGGTCCTCAGGCAAATGCCAGTCCGTGTAAACCTTGAGAAAAGTGGCGGGATCGCTGGCCAGCGCAAACATAAAGTCGTCCTGACCGCCATAGAGGCCGTCCACCATGTTAATGGGCGTCGTGGCCACCACTCCAGGGAGCCGTGCGATGCGCTCACCGTAACTCAGCGGCAGGGGGACCATCATCGAGGTACGCGGCGCAACCATCAACAGCAGACGGAAGTCGCTGGGCATGAGGGGATTGCCAAAGTAACGATAAGTAGCGCAGAACGCTGTCAACAGAGTGATCGAGGTGGCGATGCTCAGAAACGTCAGGATCGTCCGGCGACGATTGCGAAGCAGGTTCTTGATGACCAACTGGCGGCGTGTCATGGCTCTCAGTTGATTCTACGCCAATAGCCGGAAGAAAGTTCTGTGCTTATCCCGTATAGCGCAGGGCCTCCGCGATGCTCATGCGGGAAGCTCGGTAAGCCGGGACCAGGGTGCTCAAAAGGCTGGTGAAGATTGCGACGCCCAATGCAGACAAGCACCCCGCGAGGCCGATTCTAAGGTTAACAAGCAGGCCGCCCCCGAGGGCATATCCGTCCACGGCCCGGCAGATTGCCCAGGCAGCCAGACAACCGACTGAAGCGCCCACCAGCGAGATGGCAAGAGATTCAGCCGTGAGCAAGCTCAACAGGGTATTGGTGCGGAAGCCCAGCGCGCGGAGAACGGCAAGCTCCGTAGTGCGCTCGCGAATGGACATGGCCATGGTATTCGCCATGATCAGCAAAATCGCAAATACCACAGCTCCGGAGATGCTTACCAAGATCAGCTTCACATTGCCGAGCCAGGAGATAAAGTTCACAACAAACTGTTTGACGGTTTGGGTGAGCGTCTGGACCGTTTCGTTTCGAAACTGCGCATCGACGGCTTTCATCAGGGACGGCATGTCGTCGGCTGAGTTGGCCAGGACCCAGAACTGCCCGGTGACGTTCGGACTTCCCAGCACGTCGTTGAGATAGTCCCAGTGGAACACGAGGTAGGAATGCTCCTCGTCGGAATCGTAGATGCCCCGGAGAATCAAATCGACGCCAACGCCGAAATAGCTTGGACTGCTTACATGGATGTGGTCGCCCACTTTCCAGCCGTATTTGTTTGCGGTGCTGCGCCCCGCGATCGCCGCGACTTTCTCCCGCATGAACTGCTCCTTCTCCAGCGACGACAATTGCCAGTCGGGAAAGAAAGTAAACAGGATTTGTGGATCGAGGCTCAGTGAGGCGATCACCGTGTTTTCGTCCTTGTAGCGAGCGTCGAACCAGAAGACCTGGGTTACGGCGTGCACACCTTCCAGCCGTTCGATGCGGCTTCGGTAACTGATGGGCATAGGTTGGACGGGTGAAGTGCTTGCAGACACGATCAGAACAAGGTGTGAGCGCGCGCTGGTGGAGGCCGGAGGCGACTCCAGGAAACGATAGGAAGCAAAGAAAATGACCAGAAGGGCGAACGAAACCGCCACGCTCGCCGCGGTCAGCAGAGATCGGCGCCGATTACGGGCGGCGTTGCGGAGGACCAAGCTTAATAAGGGCATACGAAGTGTAAAGGGTAAAGTGTAAAGGGTGAAAGGTGAAGGGCAAAGGGCGAGGTGTAGAGCGTAAAGGGTAAAGGACGGATTCACTCCAGGGCGTCTGCGGAGCGACTACTCCTCGCCTTCTATCCTTTAACCTTTACACTTTACCCTTTACACCTCCTTCAGCCAACATACCGCAGCGCCTCCGCGATGCTCATTCTGGAGGCACGAAGCGCCGGCAGCAGGGCGCCAATGACGCCCACTCCCGCCGAGATTCCTAGCCCCAGCGCCGCGGTTCCGAAGTTCACGCCGAAGTCCGCGAGGAAGCCGCCCTGATTCATAACATAGCCTGTGCCAAGGTAAAAGCCAAAACCGGCGGCCAAGCCGAGGAGTCCCCCCACGAGAGTCACCACCGTGCGCGTCACTTTCATCCACGGGCGCGAGACGGAAGAGCCGGCAAAGAGCATCCAGGTCCCATAGGCCGCCAGCAGCGCGACGCCCACGGCGTAGAGCATGCCGAAAGCTTTGCCCTTGGTCGAGGTGATATGGATGAAGCTATAAGTGGTTTTGGCGCCCAGGGCGCCGAGAATCCCGCCCAGCATGGCGATGGCCACCGACTCACCTACCAGCAAATATAGAATTGATCTCTGGCGGAAGCCCAGAGTCTTCAAGACCGCCACTTCTCCGGTGCGTTCGCGAACCGACATCGCCATGGTATTTCCCGCCACCAGCAGGATGGTAAAAACCACGGCCAGGCAGATGACGTTCAACAACAATTTGATATTCCCCAGCATGGACACGAAACTGAGGTTGAATGCCTTCTCGGTTTCTGTCTTGGTTTCGGCGTCGGTATTCCTGAACATGGCGTCAATCTTATCCGCCAAGCGGGGAATATCCTCTGCAGTGGCGGCCTTCACATAGAACGACCCCGTGCGCCCCGGGCGGCCCAAGGATTCGTCGAAGTAATCCCAATGGAAATAGATCGCGCGCTCCACGGAGACGTCTTCGGGGTCGGTATAGACGCCGCGAATGATAAACTCCAGATCCGCGGGGTATACCGTTCCCTTGAGAGTTATGCGGTCGCCCAGTTTCCAATGGTAGGTTTCCATCAGCCGCTTGCCCACTAGGGCGGCGGTGCGCTCTCGCTTCCAGGCGGCGAGTTGGTCGGGAGGGATCACGAGTTCATCGGCAATCTTCTCGAAGTCGTCAACATCGGTGGCAAAGTTGGCGAAGAAGTTGCCCGGGTCGACATAGTACCCCCCGAACCAATCCATCGACTCGACATATTTCACCCCCGGCAGGGCCGCGATGCGCTGCTTGTAGGAGACGGGCATCGACTCCGTCATACTCGTGGCGCGGTGAACGACCAGACGAAGATTCGAACTGTTTGACTGACCGACGGTCTCGAGGTTGTGTAGGACAGCCCGCAGGGTGCTGACCAGAAAGATGGAGACAGTGATGCTCAGGATGGTCAGCACCGTCCGGCGCGGGTTGCGCACGGTATTCCTCAAGATGAGCCGGATAATCTTCATCGCGGTTCTCCTGTGCTCGGCTCAGGACTTCCCGGGGACATGGGCGGAGAAATACGCATCGAGCCCGGAGGCAACCTCGGTGACGCCCCGGAGGAGATTGTGATCGAGCGCCGACACTACATCCGGGATTTCCTTGCCTTGCACGGGCTCACTGTGTGAATAGAAGTGCGTCCAGAGGGTTTTGCCGGTCTTGCGGTCAAGCAACTCGAACTCCATGGTCACCAGCGCGGCGGTACTGCCGGCGTCAACCTCTTCGAAATCGTATAACCTGCCTTGCAGCACAAACTCGCCCTGCGCCGAACTGCCAAGCTCTGCCACGGATTGGTACTTGCCGGAGGCTCGAAGCTGGCGAATCAGCGTGACCTTCAGCATCTGCACGGGCGGCTCGACCCAATGGTGATAGTCGTAGGTGCCGATCTGATTGGGGCCGGTACGATAGGCGATGGGTTCGTCCTGCAGGATTCCGGGGGCGCCGATGTGACCAATGAGTAGCGCGATCGGATACACGCTCGTCGAAGGCTGGGCCGCCGGGGGAAGCTCCACGGTGTAATATCGGATGGGACGTCCGCTGCCGCAGGCGCCGAGGCCCACGGCTGCAAGCAAGACCCCGATGAAAAGGACCGTTCGACGCATGACTATCGCCCCTCTTTCCTACTTCTCACCGGGCTGGCGCTCCCTGGGCTTGTCCGCGCGAATCAGGGTGTAAGGCCGCCGCTTGAGGGTTTCGGTGAGATCTTTCAGATGTTGGGTGGTTACCCGGACATTCTCGAGTGTCTGGTCAATGTTGTCGGCATTGTAGTCGAGCGTCCGCTCGAGCTGGTCAAGGACGGACGATGCAGTGAGGAGCGTCTGCCGCAATTCCACGACAGAACTCCGCAGGTCTTGCCGGTTTTCAAGCACCACCGCGTCGATGTGGCCCAAGGCGTCATTAGCCTGCGCCATCGTCTTTTTCAAATCGTCCAGCAGCGGCACGAGCCGCGCGCTGGCCGTCTGGATATTGTTCAGGGTCCGAGAGACCTTGGGCCGGTCCTCCGCCAGCATGGAATTCGCGTTGCCCAGTGCGGCGCTGATGTTGGAACGATTCTGGTCACTCAGCAGGTCGTTGGCGCGGGCCACAGTCACTTGCAATTCGCCGAGACGCTGATTAAGGTTCTGGAGCACCTGCTGCAACATGGGCTTGAGCTCGCCCACCATGCCACTGATATCACTGAAGCTGGTCGTCTCAATCGATTGGACCACGCTGCCCGGCGCTGCCGCGGGAGCCTGAGGGGTACCGGGGGTGAGTTCCACGTAGTTGTCGCCCAGCGCGCTCAGGGTCGCGATCTTGGCCACGCTGTCGACCTTCAACGGGATGTTGCGTGCCACGTTAAAGTCGACCTCGATGCGAGTCGAGTCCTCCGGGTCCACATGGACCGCTTGCACTGATCCCGCCTTCATGCCTCCGAATCGGACCGCAGCGCCCGGCTCCAGCCCAGCCGCGAATTTGAAATAGGCCCGGTGAGGGATGTTGCCACGTCTGAAGGTGCCGGCCACGGAGAGCACGGTGGCGATCAGCAGGGCGGCAGCCACCAGCACAAATAAGCCTACCCACACCGGCTCGCGTCTCGAACTCATGCTATTCTCCCACCCAAGGAACAAGCCGGAACCACCGGCGCCCGGACGCTTGCTTCGCCGGACATTGCCTGGCTTCTCAGGGCACGGTCCGCTGCTAGCTCCTTGCCTCCCTCTCTCCTGTCAGCATTTGCAGGTAATTCAATTCATCTTCGACTTGCGGCTCCGGCACGCGGTCAAGAAACTGACGCACGCGCGGGTTGGTGCTGGCCGCGAGCTCCTGCTTCGTGCCGTTCGCGATGATGTCGCCGCGGTCAATCAGGAGCATGCGGTCCGCGATCAGGAAGGCGCTGGCCAGTTCGTGCGTGACCACCACCATCGAGATGGCGTAAGCCTTCTTCAGATTCAGAATCAGGTCGTCGATGCCCGCGGCAATGATCGGATCAAGCCCGGCGGACGGTTCGTCAAAAAACAGGATTTCCGGGTCCATCGCCAGCGCGCGAGCCACGGCGGCGCGTTTCCTCATGCCGCCGCTCAGTTGGGAGGGCATGAAGTCCTCGAAGCTCGCCAGCCCCACTTGCTCCAGTTTAATCCGCACCATGATCTCGATGGTGGATTTTTCGAGCCGAGTGTGTTCGTGCAGCGGCAGGGCTACATTTTCCCCCACCGTCATGGAGCCGAAAAGAGCCCCACCCTGAAATGACACGCCCATCTTCTTTCGAATCCTGTCCAGCTCGGCATCCGAGGCCTGAGCGATGTTCACGCCTTTGATCCACACTTCTCCGCCGCTCGGCCTCTCCAGCCCCACCAGGGTCCGAAGCAAGGTACTCTTGCCTGAGCCGGAACCGCCCAGGACCACCAGGGTCTCGGCGCGCTGCACGTCGAAGCTGATCCCGTGCAAAATCTCGCGCTCGCCGTAGCTCACACTGAGATTCACTACCGAGATCATCGGGCGTTCGCCGACAGACTCACTCATAGGCATCTCCAAGCAGGACCGCAGGTGCAGATCAGCGGTTTGTGACGTAGAAGAGAGCCGTGAACACCAGATCAACCATGATCACCATAAAGATCGACGTGACTACCGCCGCGGTGGTGGAGCGCCCCACCTCCTCAGGGCCGGCTCCAGTCGAGAAACCCTCCTGGCAACCGACGGCGGTGATCACCACAGAAAACAGCGCGCTCTTCAGCAGGCCCGTGAAAATATCGCGCAAGAGCAGGGCATCGCGCGTGGCCCGCAGATACGACGCGAAGGTGAAATCGGCTCCTGCCACGCCGAAAAGACATCCGCCCATCACACCCATGAAGTCAGCCCAGATCGTGAGGCACGGCACCATCAACAGCATCGCCTGGAACTTCGGCGCTACCAGGAAGGCTACCGGGCGGAGCGCCATGGTCCTCAGCGCATCGACCTCGTCGGTGACCTTCATGGTGCCGATTTCAGCGGCAAACGCAGAGCCCGACCGCCCGATCACAATGATGGCGGTCATCAGCGGACCCAATTCCCGGACAATCGAGACGGCGACGGCGTCGGCCACAAAATGAATGGCCCCGAGACGCCGCAATTCATAGGCGCTCTCCAGTGCCATGATCAAGCCTACAAAAAAGGTGATGAGTGAGACGATGGGTATGGCTTGCACACCCACGGCCATGGCCTGGTGAAAAGCGCGCTGCGGGCGCAGCCGTTGGCCTCGGAAAGGCCCTATGAACGTGATGTAAGCAGATTCGCCCACCAACTGGGCCAATCCTCCGACGTACGCCAGACCCTTTAGTGTTTCGAGCCCGACGCGTTCCGGCAGCGCTGTGATCCCTTCGGTCTTCACTTTGAATAGCTCCGATCGGGCCGCCCGTCATTCCCGCGAAGGCGGGAATCCAGTCCTGTGACAGCACATTGCCAAAGGTCTGCAGAGTGGATTCCCGCTTTCGCGGGAATGACCAGGTCTCGCATTGACGCCAATATCAGCCGCCGGGGCAAGAGGCGAGGCCACGGTTGGGCATGTGCCATCATGCCTGCAGGGCCTCCTCTTCGGTTTCGCGAATCTCAAAGACCTTGGTCAATCGCGTCAGTTGCAGAACGTCATGCACGGTGGCATTCAGACCGTATAGAACCAGCCTCTTCTTCGTGCTGCGCGCTTCCCTAAGCACTTCCACCAGCGAGGCAATCCCGGAACTGTCGACGTATCGCACCTCGCGCATGTTCACGACCAGCCGAGGGGTCTTCTTCAAGGATTCCAGGAGGGTCCTGCGCAAATCAGGCGAGGTGGCGATATCAATGTCGCCGGTCACGTCGATGATGGTGGTTCCTAATTGCTCGCGGGTTGCAGTCTTCATCGGGGCCTTCTTCGCACGTGCGTAACTGCCGGTCAAGCTTTGCTCCTGACGCCGGGGAGGTACTTCTTCAGGCGCAGCAGGTTCCCCTCGGGAAGTCTTTCGTAGCAAACCTCGTCCATAATCTGCCGGATGATGTGAGTCCCACGCCCGCCTGGAGCCAACTCGCTCAAGGGCTGAGCGCAAAACTTGGAGGGGTCTGCAGCTTCGCCATGATCGACGAAGCTGAACTCCAGGCAATCCGAATGCGCCTGGCAGTTCAGGTCGATCTCCCGGTCACAGCGATTCTTGTAGGCGTGCCGGATAATGTTGCTCAGAGCTTCATCGACGGCGAGCGTGATCCTTCGGCACTGCTCGCCCTCAAAGCCCCAGACCGCGGCGAGCTCGGAGACGGTACTCCGCACCACGCGCAGAAGGCGAGGATCGCTCGCCATCCTCATGCGAAACTTCAGCGGACTGCCCGGCGGCAGAGTCGCCGGGTGTTCGGGGGTACTCCCCTTGTCGCAGCTCATAGCGGTTCCGATTGTCAACCTGGTGCCGTAGATATTATACCCATTTTGTCGCGATACGTCAGCCTGTAGTAGTGGGGCAATTTGAAGTAGAGGCGGCTTTACGCCGCCATTGGGCGAGGTAAACTCCTCAAATCTTGAATCTGCAGTTTGAAATCCTATCGGCAGAGCCTGTGCGCCAATCGCGACCCCGGCATCCCACCTACCACCTGCGGCATCTCGCACCTTGATTCCGAGCTTTGAAATCGCATACATTCGTTAAGCGACTTCAATCTAACGGATTGGAACCAAAATGAATAGGTCAAGGGGTTGCAAGATCTTGACAATAGCCATACTCGCTTCTTCAATTGTGCTTTGCGCACATCGAGTGTTCTTGCTTCAGGGGGCGCAAATGGAGCAGAAAGAAGTACTAGGCCGGTATTTCACCAAGCGGACCTATGACCCGAGTCCTCTGCCCAAGTTTGAGGAGCTGAAAGACGAACTCCCGTCGCCCATCTATGATGACAACCCTCTGTGGGTAAAGACTTACTGGAAGGCCTGGGAGTTAGCCTTCCACAACTTTCGCGAGCCGGCCCCGCAGAGCGGCTTCGTCTCGCAATTCATCGACGCGGCGTTCAACCAGAACATTTTCCTGTGGGACAGTTGCTTCATGACCATGTTTTGCAACTACGCTTATCCTCTCGTGCCGGGAATCTCGACGCTCGATAATTTCTACGCGAAGCAGCATGAGGACGGAGAGATTTGCCGCGAAATCGTCAGGGCCACGGGCGTTGATTTCGGCGCGTGGGTAAACCGCGAAGATTCCCCTCTCTTCAGCCGATGGGGGTGGCCCGGCCTCAACGAGAACCTCGTTCAGACCCGCAAATCACCCGTAACCTACAAAGACCGAACTCCGCCCACCCCTAACCCGAGATTAACCCTTGACGCGCTCGACCACCCAATCCTGGCATGGGCGGAAATGGAGCATTACCGGATCACTGGGGACAACCGCCGGCTGCCGGAAGTGTGGGAACCGCTGACCCACTACTACGAGTCCCTGCAAAAGTACCTGAAACAGGGGAACGGACTCTACATTACGGACTGGGCGAGCATGGACAATTCCCCCCGCAACGTCTATTTGAAAAGCGGTGGAATGGGTATTGATATTTCCTCCGAAATGGTGCTTTTCGCAAGGCAACTCGCCACCATCGCGCAAACTCTCGGCAAGAGTGACGAAGCCCGGCAGTACTCTGCGCAGGCGGACGATCTGGCCGAGATCGTTAATAAGAGCATGTGGGATAACCAGCGCAAGTTCTACTTCGACCTCACGGTTGATGGCAAGCCTGCCCCCGTCATGACAATTGCGGCTTACTGGACTTTGCTTGCCAACGTCGCTTCACCGGCGCAAGCAGCCGCCTTGGTTGCGGAGCTGAAGAACCAGAATACTTTTGGACGGACCAACCCGGTTCCCACGCTGGCGGCCGACCAGGAAGGGTACGAAGCGGGAGGCGGGTACTGGCGAGGTTCTGTGTGGGCGCCCACCGAAACCATGGTTATTCGAGGCTTGGAGAACCTCGGCTATGACGATCTGGCGCGCGAGATTGCTCTGAAGCATTTGGACCTGGTGGCCAGTGTTTACCAGAAGACAGGAACGATATGGGAAAACTACTCGCCGGACGCCGTCCAGCAAGGCAAACCGGCCAAGGCGGACTTCGTGGGTTGGAGCGGAATTGCGCCCATCATGTACCTGCTCGAGTGCGCCATCGGGCTCAAAGCTGATGCCCCTCACAACCGATTGAATTGGCAGTTGCAGCCCGGAGGCCGCCGCGGCTGCGAACGTTTTCGGTTCAACGGACACATCGTGTCTCTTGTCGCGGAGCCTCAGCCCGGCCAGTCCAAGCGGGAAAGAATCACCATCCAATCTGACGGCCCGTTCGATCTGCGAGTTCGATTTCTCGGAGTGGAAAGACAATTCTCCGTCTCAGGCGGCAAGCAGGAGTTTGAAATCGTTTCCGATCAACAGGCTTCACAATAATGCGGAACGTATCCGCTACCCGCGTACTGGTACGCAAGGGCAGAGGCCCGGGGGGCCGAAAGAACTTAGCCCAGGGCCAACCCTGGGTTCGGAAAGCCTTTTGGTTCGCGGGAGCCCCAGCGGGGCGAAAGAAAAGGTTTCGACGCGGGAACTCCTCCCGGTTCTGCCGCCCCTTCCGGGGCTCGACCGGCGCTTGGGCTTGGTATCCCAGGGCGCCCTGGGCTAAGTTCTATCGCCCGCTAGGTGGGCTCCCCGCATCACCCTGCTGGTGCCGTCGCAGCCTTTTACGCGTGTGTCATGCAACATCGGCGGCACTCCCACTCTTATGTCGCACACCCCTGGCCAACTGGCCAGCCTTGCGCTTGATAAACCCAAGCACTGGAGATTATCGTGCGTTTGAGATTTCCTCCCCGTCGGACCAGCCGCAAGGCCTCCGGCGGGGTTTTGCTTTTAGGGGCTAAGATATATGCCTGCCGAGCCTCCGGTGAAGCGCGTCGTCACGTTTGTTGCAATGCGAGCGGTGGGTCTGGCGCTCAAATCTAGAATCTGATTCTCCCGTCCACTTCCTACAAGCTGCCAACGACCTTTCCAGGCCCGCTTCTCAAATCTTGAATCTGCAATTTGAAATCACACCGGCAGAGCGTGTGCGAGGCGAGGAACCACCTTGCAATTATGCCGCGGCATGGCATTTTTGCAAGGTCAATCCGACGATCAGGCAGGATCGCGCGCCTGTCCATCAACGATGCTCGCCAGCCCTCCGCTGCTGACTCCTGCTCTTGTATCTGCCTTGCTGCTATAATCAAACGGAAATTGTGTGCGGGGCAGAGCATGAGGCTGGGAATAGACTTCGGTACAACTCGAATCATTGTTGCCTTCGCAGATCGGGGCAACTACCCGGTCGTATCATTCGACGCTCCGGACGGTGCCCGCGACTGGTTCCCTCCCCTGGTTGCCGTCAAGGGCCAGAGCCGCGTGTATGGGTGGGAGGCTTGGGCGGCGCAGGAAGACCCGGGCTGGACAGTGGTCCGGTCGCTCAAGCGGGCGCTGGAAGGGGCTGGCCCGCAAACGCTGGTTCAGATCGCCGCTCAGACCGTCCCGATGTTCCAATTGCTGGGCGAGCTGTGTTCGGCCTTGCGGATCGACTTGCTCGAGCATTCCAATTTGCCCGGCGTGGAAGCAGGCCTTCTCGAGGTGATGCTCGGAGTGCCGGCCAATGCCAACAGCAACCAGCGATTCTTGACGGCGGAGGCCTTTCGGCAAGCCGGCTTCCACGTTTTGGGACTCCTGAATGAACCTTCGGCCGCGAGCATCGAATTTGGCCACCGCGACCGGAGCTCAGGTCACAAAGAAGCAAATAGGCACATCTTTGTATACGACTTGGGAGGAGGAACCTTTGATGCCTCGCTTGTCGAGTTGGATGCGAGCCAACAGCGCGTCATCGCTTCGGAAGGTATCAGCGCACTGGGAGGAGACGATTTTGACGAAATCCTCGCTGAGCTGGCTCTCGATTCGGCGGGGATCGGCGCCGGCGAGCGCGGCAGTCTCTCGCAAGCGGAGATGTTTCACCTTCATGAAGAGTGCCGTGCCCAGAAGGAAAGCCTGCACCCGAACACGCGACATATCTCCGTCGACCTGGGGGCGGTGCGGGAAGGTTGGCCGGAGGTCTCATTGCGCGTCGCTGACTTTTATGAGCGCTGCCACCCGCTGGTTCAGGAGACCTTGCACGTCACGGAAGACCTGCTCGGTGCGCACGGGTATGGCCCGTCGGGATCTTCGGCCTGTGCTCAGGCGGGGGAACAGAATCTCGAGGCCCTCTACGTCACGGGGGGTGGAAGCGAGCTTCCGATTGTGGCTCGCATGCTCCGCGAGGTGTTCGGCCGCCGGTTGAGACGCTCCGCCTACACTCGGTCCGCCACGGCCATCGGTCTGGCCATACAGGCCGATGCGCAGGGAGGATACGTCCTGCGCGACAAGTTCACCCGCCACTTCGGCGTTTGGCGAGAAGCCGACCAAGGCCGAACCGTGGCCTTCGATCCACTGTTCTCCAAGGGAACGCAGTTACCTGCGCCCGGAGAGCCGCCGCTGGTACAGTCGCGCCAGTACACGCCGGTCCATAATATTGGCCATTTTCGCTACCTCGAATGCAGTCATCTCAGCGATGAAGGACGCCCCGCCGGAGACATCACCGTCTGGGACGACATTCGCTTCCCGTTTGACGCGGCGCTGCGCGACATCTCGGACCTTAGCCGAGTGCCCATTACCCACCTCGATCAGGGCCTCGGGCGACAGGCAGAGGAGAGCTATTCGTGTGACGCGGGCGGAAACGTGAAAGTGACGATCGCGAATCTCTCGGAAGGTTACAGCCGGTCGTACAGCGTGGGGTGTTGGGTCTCGGGAGATACACGCATTGTCCCGGGCCGGAAGAGGAAAGGCTCACCGCGCAGATAATACACGAAGGCTGCCATCAGAAGCGGTGTCCTTCATGGAGCAGCTTGCGGGTAATTGGCTCGCCGAGGCCGAGATGATGTTTCTCCCCGAATTCGACCATGCGCCGAACGGCTTCCAGCCGCGCGGGCTGCCCGGCGGCGGCGTTTCGTGCTGGTGGTCGGGCGGCGCTCTCAACGAGGGAAAGGAGGTATTGCTCCAGGCGCATGCCGCTGGCCCCTACAATTTTGGTTGCGGCCCAAGGCAGACCTGCACTACGTAGTTCCTCAGTGGGCAGGGGTGGCGGGGGCTCCACGGAGCTTGATTTTCTTCATGAGAAACATGAAGGGGATCATGGCGAGGAAGGTGAGGCCGAGAAGCCAGAAAGTATCGGTATAGGCCAGCATGGTGGCCTGGCGGATCAAGTCGCCATAGAGCAAGCCATGCGCCTGGTTCAGGGCCTGCACGGGGCTCGACCCTTGCGACATGAGGAAGCGGCTGGCGCCCGACAGGGAAGCCGCGTAAGCGGGATCGAGCGGGGTCAGGTGGCTTACCAGGACGGACTGATGCACCTGGGCGCGGCGGGCGAGCATGGTGGTGACGTTGGCAATGCCCACGCTGCCGCCGATGTTCCGAGCGAGGTTGATGAGGCCCGTGGCGTTATTCATTTTTTCTTTGGGAATGAAGTAGAACGCCATGACGTTGATAGGGGTAAAAAGAAACGCCATGCCCAAGCGTGAATAGGCCCAGGCCCAGAGGGCGGTGCGGAAATCAATCTGGAGATCGAAGTGGGCCATGTGCAGAAGCGAAAGGCCGGTGATGGCGAGTCCAATGGCCACCAGCCAGCGAGCCTCCACGACCTGGGTCAAGCGTCCCACAATGGGCAGGGCGATGAGGACCAGCAAGCTGCCCGGTGAAAGCACCAGCCCGCTCAGCAAGGCCGTGTAACCCATAAGCGTCTGCAAGAGCAGGGGCAGCAGCACGGTGCTTCCATAGAGCACGAACCCCAGCATGAACATAGTGAAAGTGGCGAGGGCGAAGTTTCGGTCTTTGAGCATGCGCAAATCCACTATGGGGTCGTCGCTGTAAAGCTCCCAGAGGAGCGCTCCGACCAGGCCGACGAACGCTACGGCCGAGCAGCCGATGATGAAATTCGAGCCAAACCAGTCATCGCGCTCGCCCTTGTCCAAAACTATCTGCAAAAACCCGAGGCCCACGCTGAGCAGGCCTAACCCCATGTAATCAATCTTCACCTCGCGCCAGTTCTTCCTGACCAGATAGGGAGGGTCGAAGATCAGCAGGTAGGTGAAAAGCAGGGAGAGCACACCCACCGGGATGTTGATAAAGAATATCCATCGCCAACTGTAATCGTCGGTGATCCAGCCCCCCAGGGTGGGGCCGAGGATGGGCGCCACCACGACGCCCATGCCGTAAATGGCCATCGCCATCCCCTGCTTCTGTTTCGGAAAACTCTCCACCAGGATGGCTTGGGATATGGGTTGAAGAGCCCCACCGCCCGCCCCTTGCAGAATGCGGAAGAACACGAGCAGGGGCAGCGTTGGGGCCAGGCCGCAAAGGAACGAGCTGACGGTGAAGAGCGCCACGCAGGTCATGTAAAAGCGCTTGCGCCCGAACAGCGAGGAGAGCCAACCCGTAAGCGGCAGCACGATGGCGTTCGAGACAAGGTAGGAGGTGAGAACCCAGGTACTCTCGTCCACGCCGGCCGAGAGGTTGCCGGCGATGTGCGGCAAGGCCACATTAGCGACGCTGGTGTCCAGCACCTCCATGAAGGTGGCCAGCATCACGGTCATGGCAATCACCCAGGGATTGGTTACCCCGTTTTGCCGGGCACGGGCGAATAAACTTCTCATAAGGTCACTAAAGGCGGTAGGTGGCAGATGGTATGTGGTATGTGGGGAAAAGCCCTCGCTCCCCCACATACCACCTGCCGCCTAACACATACGGGTAGGTCGTAGATGGTAGGTGGGGAAAAGCCTCCGCCCACATACCACCTACTACCTACCACATACGGTTCCGGTCAGCCCTTGAAGCTGTCTCCCTACTGGACAGCGGCAGGACTTACGCGCCCAACCCCCAGGGCGCTCAGAATGGTGGCCAGCACAACTTCCTCCCCCAACTTGGAGGTGATCATCAGGTCATACAGGTGACGGTTGGCCCAGTCCTGGTTGAAATACCGGCGGATGAGCGCCGCGCGTTCCTGGTCTCGCGCTTCCAGGGCGGCTTCCGCTTCCGCCCGGCTGGCGTGCCGGCTGCAAACGCGGCTCAGCCGTTCGGCGCGGGGAGCGTATATGAATACATGAAAGGCGTCGGCTCGCGGTTGGAGAATGCACTGGCTGGCGCGCCCAACGATCACGCAGTTTCCGATGTCCGCTGCTTCTTCAATCACGCGCTGGGACAGCGAAGCCATGGTGTCCGCATCGAACAATTCGGGGAGAGGACCAGCCATGATGCCGCGCGTTAATCCCCCTTGCCACAGCGCCCGGACCAGGCGATTGACCCAGGGATCGGGCCGCTCATCGTATCGCTCCGCCAATTGGGGATCCACTCGAGCCACCTGCGCAATCTTCTCGACCAGGCACCGGTCCAGCAACTTCCAATCCAGCCGGTCCGCCAGCAGTTGCGCGATGTGGCCTCCCCCGCTGCCGTATTCCCTTGCCACCGTGACTACGCGGAACATGATTCACCCCTTATACCAGTCGACAGCAAACAGATCGACAGCACCGTGCTCTTTGGTTTTTGACTGTTAACTGTTGACTGTTAACTGTCGACTCACTTCGTGATGATCGTCGCGTCCACATTCATGCCGGGGCGGAGGATGGCCTTGTCCGGCGGAACGGGATCGACCAGAATCTTCACCGGTATCCTCTGCACTACCTTGACAAAATTCCCCGTGGCGTTCTCCGGCGGCAAGAGGCTGAGCCTGGCGCCCGTGGCTCCCGCTATCGAATCCACGTGGCCGGTGAAAGTCTTCCCGTACATGTCCACATCGATTTCCGCTTTCTGTCCCGGGCGGACTTTGGCCAACTGAGTCTCCTTGAAGTTGGCGGTTACCCAAATGTCCTGAAGCGGAATCAGGACCAGCAGGCTTTGGCCGGGCTGAACGATCTGGCCGACTTCGACCGACTTCTTGGTCACCACGCTATCCACAGGCGCCACTACTGTGGTGTAGCTCAATTCCAGTTCGGCGGCCTCGAGGTTGGCTTTGGCCTGCGCGACTGCGGCCACAGCGGCCGCGGCATCGGCCTGCTTAATGGGAACCTGTTTGTGGTTGGCTCGCGCCTGCGCGACTCCGGCGCGTGCCTGGTCTACCCTATCCTTGGCCGCCACCACCGCGGCCTTGGAGCTTTCGGCCGCCCGCTCTGCGGATGTCAGTTGGTCCTTGGCCGCTCCCAGCTCGCTTTCCGCCACACGCGCGCCCGCCAGATACGCATCGTACTGTTGCTGCGAGATTTCCTGCTTTTGCACGAGGGGCTTCATGCGCGCCAAGTCAGCCTGGGCGCGGTCGTTATCGGCTTGCCGCGCGTCCACGTTGGCCCGCGCGAAAGCCAGTCCTGAGATGGAATCCTTTTCGTAAGCTATCTTGGCTCGATCGTATTCCGCCTCCGCATTGGCTAACTGCGCGTCGGCGGAAGAGGTATAGCTTTGCGTCGTTTCCTGCGTCATCGGCACGCCCACTTGAGCTGCCTGGGCCTGGCTTTCTGCGAGTGCCAGCGCCGCTTTGGCTTGGTCCACTCGAGCCTGGTAGTCGCGCGGATCGATACGGACCAGAACCTGGCCGGCCTTAACCGGCTGGTTGTCATCCACCCGCACTTCGGCGATCTCCCCGTAGATCTTGGCAGCCATCGGCACGAGGTGGCCGTCCACCTCGGCGTCGTCCGTGCTCACCCGGTAGTAGTAGTACCGGATTAGAACGATAACCAGAATGCCCACCGCGGCCAGCCCCCACAGGAAGGCCCGGCGAAACTTCGGCTCGGCCCACCGGCTGGTCATGCTCTGTCTTTCCGGCTCCTGCGGCGCCGGGACGGACGGCCCCCGGCTCGTTTCTTTCTCGAGTTCAGCAACGTTCGGTTCCATGGTCTTTCCACCTCACTTCGCGTAAAGGCCTTCGGTTTGGCCGATGGCATGTGCCAGGTCGGCGCGTGATTGGTTATAACGGTACAGCGCTGCGATCTGATTGTCGTTGGCGCGCGCCAAAGCGTCCTGTGCGGTGATCACTTCGATGTTGTTGGCAACCCCGGCCTGGAAGCGGTCACGGGCCTGGGTCACCTCTTCCTGGGCCAGATTGACACCCAGGTTGGCCACATCCACTTCGTGCCGCGCGGACTCGAGTTGCGCGATCCCGGTCTTCACTTCCAAGGCAATCTGGTCGCGCAGGTCCTCTCTTTCCCGCGCGACCTTCCTGATCTCGAGGTCCGACTTTGCAATCTCGGCGTGGATTCTGCCGCTGGTGAAGAGCGGTACGTCCAGGGAAACTTGGAAAGTATAGGAGGGAATAACACTCGGCAGCGAAAGGCCCTGGTAGGCCCAGTTTCCGCCCAAGTTGATACTGGGGAGCCGGGATTCCCGGGCCGTCCTTTTTCCAAGTAGGGCAATCCTTTCGCGCGCCTCGAGCGCCTTCATCTCCGGCCGAGATATGATGGCTTGTTCCAGGCTCTGGTTGGCCTCAAATTCGGGAGTTTGGAAAAAGCTGGGTTTGTCCGCCAACTCTACTTTCTGGTGCGGGTCGAGGTTGAGTAGTCGTACCAGTCCGAAGAGGGCGACCTCTTCCTGCGTCTGCGCCTCGATAAGGCGCTGCTTTTCGTTTTGCAGTTCGACGTTGGCCCGCAGCGTGTCCAACCCGGTGCCCACCCCGTTTTTTTGCAAGTCGAAAGCCTGGTCATAAAGGGCCTGCGCTAAATCGACCCGCGACTGCGCCGCCACCACCGCTGCACCCGCCCGCAAGCCTCCTAGGTATTGTGAAACCACCAGCAGCACGGTCTGCTCCCGGACGGCCGTTTCCTGAGCCTCACTCGCCCGGATGCCTTGGTGTGCCGACTGCCAACGCCGCCAGAGGGTCAGATCGAATATCGGCATCGAGAAGTTCGGGCCTGCCTGAAAAAACTGAAAGGGCCCGCCATGCTCGGGGATGCCGGGGAACTTGCTGCCAAACAGCGCATAGATGTTATAGCGCATTGCTCTGTCCACAGTCTCAAAGTCCGCCTGCGGCAGGAGGCCGGAGCGCGCGATGTCCCGATCCTGGACGCTTTGCGCCAGATTCAAGTTGGCGATTTGCACTTGGGGGCTCTGCTTCAGTGCAAGCTGAACTGCCTCTCTGAGCGTCAGCTTCAGCGGACTGCTATCTTGCGCGCGTGCGCTCCCAAAGCAGAAGAGCATGGGAACGGCCAGCAGAATGAGCGTCCTGGCGATGGTGCGTTTGGAGCCATGCGATCCATTTGCGTTGCTCTTCTGTTCCCCGTCGCAGCCACAAATCTCTTCGATGATGGATCTGGTCATTAGTCCGGTTGCGATCAACTTTGCCCCCTGGCCGTGAATCTTGGCGAGAAGACACTTACCTTTGGAATCGATGAACGTCACACCCGCCAGTTCCACAACAACATTCTTCCACTTTTCCAGAGTTGAGCGCCAGCAACGCTCGAACTCGCCCACCCACGGGCCCGCGAGCTTGCCTTCGAGCTTTAGAGTGACTTTGCCCTGTTCTTCTTCGACCTTTGTAGTAACTCGGAGCATAATTGCAATTCACCTCGCCCATAGACGTTAGAGGCAAGCCTCCAACCAAAGGCCCGCTGACTTTTACCATCTTTAACTACTTATGGACAAGGGACTTAACCGTAGCAATCGGACTTGACAACTGCCTCGCCGAATCAGCTTCAGCCGATATTTCGGCACAAGCCGAAATCTCGGCAACAAAAACATCCTCGGCACTGTCCATCCTTGATCCCCGCAGGGGATCAATACAGTAGCCGGGGGCGACGCCCCCGGAATACGTGCCCCGCACGCAAGTCCGACCCTGAAAGGGTCGAATCCGGGTGGCGTCACGCGGGTCCTGCGTCCCGGGGCTGAGGGCAATCCGACCCTTTCAGGGTCGGCGAACGAACGTCGCGCCTTCCGGGGGCGTTGCCCCCGGCTACTATCTTATGCCCTTGCAGGGCCCCAAAAACCTGCCCTTCGATCTTAACCTGCGGGGCCCGTTTCTGACATCACGGACAGCGTTTTTCGGCTATTCTCGCTCAGAATGGACACTACCCTCTTCTGCTATCCATCGACCATTAGCAGTCGGATGCGAAGAGTCCCGGCAAATACCTGCAAAGGGGGTAAGCACGGTTTCGAGCTGTCGCCACAACAGGCTCGTAGCTTTCGTCTTGAATTCCGCCACGCAGCCGTGGCGCCGGTCAGGCGTTGACCGAAATGCTGGTCGAGCGCGGCTGTGACGAGTTCTGCGTTGGATAAGATCCGCCACTTCCACTAAGCTGCTGGAACTCCTGTTGCAGGCTGCTGAATACCGACTGAGCGGTAGCGAGGTTGCCAGATTGCAGTGCTTGACCCAGTTGGGTAAATAACTGGCTGATTGCGCTGGTTCCGTTCCCGCCGCCACCGTGATGATGATGGTGACCCTGCATTTGCGCTCCTTGATTTTGGAAGTCTTGCTGAATCGTCGTATAGTCCTGCTGTGCAGCCGAGAGATTCCCGGCCTGGAGATCTTTCGAGAGTTGGTTGAAGGCCTGGGCGATGGGATTGTTGCTCTGCGACGAGGAAGTAGAATTGTTCTGCGGCATGAGTTGCTGTAACGTGGCAAAGTCCGATTGCGCCGCAGATAGATTCCCTGACTGGAGGTCTTGGCCGAGTTGCTGAAACTCCTGCTGAACCTGCTTCATCTTGCTCTGGATGTCCTGGGCGCTGTAATTGAACAAAGTGCTGCTGGAAATGCCGGATACTGACATTGTTATCTCCTCTCGTCGGAACCAGTCTAGCAAGGCGTCTCATCGGCACTTTCTGGCTGACCTTCAGTTGCCTGATTCCTCCCTGGGTGGGGCAAGTCTCGTGCCAAACGCGCCCGACCGCAAAAGTAGCCAAGCGACACATTTGGCGACCTTTAGCTCACCGAATCCTCAGTGTGCTCTGCTGACGCAGAAGGAACCGCGCAAGGCCTGCCCACCCCAAACCCGGCAAAGTCTGCCCAGTTTCTTGCGGACCGCTCAGAATGACACAGGACTTTTGGCTCAGGTTTGGAGCCCGCTGCGCTCAGTCGGCCAGCTCCATTCCAGGGAAGAAATAGCCGATTTCGTAGGCGGCGGTCTCGGGGGCATCCGAGCCGTGGACGGCGTTGCGCTCGATGCTAGTGGCGTAGAGTTTGCGGATAGTCCCGGGGGCGGCATTGGCCGGATTGGTGGCGCCCATCACCTCACGCAGGCGGGAGATTACGTTTTCGCCTTCGAGGACCATCACCAACGCGCGGCCCGAGCTCATGAACGCGGCAAGGCTCTCGAAAAACTGCTTGCCGCGATGCACGGCGTAAAACCCCTCGGCTTCCTTCTTGGAAAGGCTCACCAGGCGTGCCGCGACGATCTTGAACTTATTTGCTTCGAACATTTTGATAATGTCACCGATGTGTCCCGCTTCAACAGCGTCGGGCTTAACTATCGTCAGAGTGCGCTCGATTGGCATAGGCTCCTTAAAGTGTAAAGGGTAAGGTGTAAAGGATAAAGGGTAAAGTATAAAGGATAAAGGGCAAGGCAACGTTACCCTTTAGACTTTACCCCTTGGACTTTACCCTTTACACTTTACCCTTTAGACTTTTTTTCAGCGTTTCGCCGATAAGCGCGGGGCTTTCCGCAACCGCGATTCCCGCCGCCTGGAGTGTTGCGATCTTGTCTGCGGCAGTCCCTTTGCCCCCCGAAATGATGGCCCCCGCGTGGCCCATCCGGCGGCCCGGCGGGGCCGTGCGGCCGGCGATGAATCCGACCACGGGTTTCTTGACGTTCGCCTCAATGAAATCGGCGGCTTCCTCCTCGGCCGTGCCCCCGATCTCACCGATCATCACGATTCCGTGCGTTTCCGCATCTTCGTTGAAAAGCCGCAGAACATCCACAAACGTGGTCCCGATTATGGGGTCGCCGCCGATGCCGATGCAGGTAGACTGGCCGATGCCCAAGGCGGAAAGCTGGCCCACCGCTTCATAGGTGAGGGTCCCGCTGCGGGAAACCACGCCCACATGGCCTTGCCGGTGGATGTGTCCCGGCATGATGCCAATCTTGCACTTTCCCGGTGAGATAATGCCCGGGCAGTTGGGACCGATCAGCCGGGTCGTGGTTCCGGAAAGAGAGCGCATCACCCGCGCCATGTCGAGCGTGGGGATGCCTTCCGTGATGCAAACCACCAGCGGCAACCCCGCATCAGCGGCTTCGAGGATTGCGTCGGCGGCGAAGGCCGGAGGCACGAAAATCACAGAAGCGTTGGCGCCGGTCTTTTCCTTCGCCTCCTGGACGGTGTTGAATACCGGCACGCCTTCAACTGTGCCGCCACCTTTGCCCGGCGTCACCCCGGCAACCACCTTGGTCCCATAGGCGATGGCCTGTTGGGTGTGAAAGCCGCCCTCGCGGCCCGTGATGCCTTGGACCAGCAGTCGCGTGTTTTCGTCAACTAAGATGGACATAGAATTGATTCATTGATCCATTGGTTCATTGATCCATTGGCAAGGTCATCGGTTTCCCGCCGTACGCAACGTCCTAATCTGGAATCACAAAAGACGTTAGTGTGACTTCCACCCTTGGATCGAGGACGGTGAAATCAGACTGGGCGCTCTATGGTTCTTGCTGTCCATGTTGCTCATTCGGATCGACCTTCCCAGCTTCAGATGACGGATGAGTTCCTCTTCCGTCGTGACCTCGTATCTGCGACCAAATTTCCCGTCGCTCGCAACAAACATACCGCGCTTATTCCGATGGGGGCTCAAGACAATGCCCGTTTCTTCGCCCCGATCAACCCTGTACGAAAGCATTTTCCCACCTCCGTGCCCTCTCGTGACCACCTCCGTTTGTCGAATTAGGACACTACCCTCGCTGTACGCTGGGACGCCGCGAAAATCGCGAGCAGCTCGGTCGCTTCATTGTGTAAACTCTCCATTCGAGAGCGTGCGACGATGCCTGTCTCAACCAACAGCTCCAGCCAGAAGACGGTTTCGTCGATCTCCTCCACAACGAGACCGATCTTGGCGACAAACTCGGCTCTTGACCGCGCGCGGCACACGGCACGGTAATTTGCTGCAACGGACGTCCCGGAACGCAGAACTTGCCTTCCGACAACGCGCCCTTCGTCCCTCTTCGGTAAAGCTTGGTAGAGTTTCACGATACGAATTGCAAATTGCTTCGTCCGCTTCTTTAGCTCTTCTGCTGGGTACGTTTTCTGCGTCTCCACGGCCCCACCTTCCAACGAATGAATGAGACAATGATTCAATGAATCAATGGGTCAATTCTTCGCCAGCGCCACCACTTTTTCCGCCGCCTCTTTCATGCCGTTGGCCACACCGAAATTCAGCCCGGACTCCTGCAGAATCCTTTGCCCCAGCCCGACGTTGGTGCCCTCGAGGCGAATCACCACCGGCGTTTTGATGCCCAGGCTTTTCACCGCCGCCACCACGCCGTTCGCCACGATATCGCAGCGCATGATGCCGCCAAAGATGTTGATGAGCACGGCGCGCACGTTGGCATCACTCAGGATAATCTCGAAACCCCGGCGAACCTGTTCTTCGTTGGCGCCGCCGCCCACATCCAGGAAATTGGCCGGGCGTCCGCCGGCGTACTGGATGATGTCCATGGTGGCCATGGCGAGGCCGGCGCCATTCACCATGCAGCCCACGTTGCCGTCCAGCCGGATATAATTCAAGCTGTAACTCGAGGCTTTCACCTCGAGCGGGTCTTCCTCATCCAGATCGCGCAGTTCGCGGATGTCCTTGTGGCGGTAAAGCGCATTGTCATCGAAGTTCATCTTGGCGTCGAGGGCCAGCAAGCGGGCGTCGCGCGTGACAACGAAGGGATTGATTTCCACCAGGGAAGCGTCCGTGGCGATCATGGCCTGGTAAAGGCAGGAGAAGAAGCGCACTGCCTCGTTCACCAGTTTCGCGTCCAGCTCGAGCCCGAAGGCCAGCTTGCGCGCCTGGAAAGGCTGAAGGCCGAGGGCGGGGTCAATGAACTCTTTCAAAATCCTCTCCGGATGCTCGGCGGCCACCACTTCAATTTCCACGCCGCCCTCACTCGAGGCCATAAACACCGGGCGGGCGCTGGTGCGGTCAATCACCAGGCCCAGGTAAAGCTCGCGCGCCACCTCCAAACCTTCCTCGATCAGCACGCGCTTCACCACACGCCCCTCAGGCCCCGTCTGGATCGTGACCAGCTTCTTGCCGAGCAGCTCGCTGGCAATGCGCTCGGCTTCATTCGCGTCGCGGGCCAGCTTCACTCCGCCGGCTTTGCCTCGGCCCCCGGCATGAATCTGCGCCTTGACCACGACGGTCCCGCCCAAACGCTCCGCCACCGCGCCCGCTTCTTCAGGGCTGTAGGCCACTTCACCCCGAGGAGTGGCCACGCCGAACTTCGCCAGTGTTTGCTTGGCTTGGTATTCGTGAATTTTCATTGTAGGAGTCGTCAGTTGTCCGTTGTCCGTTGTCAGTCGTCCGTTGTCAGTCGCCAGTTGCGGAATAAGCCCAGATAACCTTCGGTGCGACGAGTTTTCTCGTCTGCGAAAGTGTGGGATTACAATTAGCCTGTAATCTGGCAGTATAAGAAATGTGCATCGCAATTGCAACGAGCATCGCGCCGGCCTGCGAGGGGCAAGTCGTTACGCCAGAAGCGTAGGCTTGAGACCCCCTCACCCGGCCCGCCCCGGCCGAAGAAATCGCCGGTGCGGTCCACCATCTCCCCCAAGGGAGAGAGGGATGAACCTGAACGGGGGCGAGAGCGCGGGCAGGCAACTGACCCGCCGCGGCGGGACGACTGACAACGGACAACGGACAACGGACTTTTGAAACTATGCAAATCCGGGAGGCCATCCAAAAAACCGTGGGGCGGCAGCACCTCAGCCGCGAAGAGGCGCGGGCGGTGATGGAGCGGTTGTTATCAGGCTCGGTGCCGGACGGGGAGATCGTCGCCTTCCTGGCGGCTTTGCGTGACAAGGGCGAGCAGCCGGAGGAATTGGTGGGGTTCGCGGAGGTGATGCGCGCTCACGCCGCCGAGGGGTTGCGGCAGGCGGGAGTCGATCTGGAAGCATGGCGGAGTGGCGAGCCCCTGCTGGACACCTGCGGAACCGGCGGCGATGGGCACGGCACCTTCAATGTATCCACGGCGGTGGCCCTGCTGGCTGCGGCCGGCGGAATCCGCGTGGCCAAGCACGGCAACCGCTCCATCTCCAGCCGTTGCGGCAGCGCGGACGTGCTCGAAGCCCTCGGCGTCGCCATCGACCTGCCGCACGCCCGCATTCCCGCCTGCCTGGAGGAAGTAGGAATGGTTTTTCTCTTCGCCCCAAGTCTGCACCTGGCCATGAAGCACGTCATGAACGCGCGGCGCAGCCTAAAAACAAAATCCGTTTTCAACCTGCTGGGCCCGCTTACCAATCCCCTGCGAGCTTCGGTCCAATTGGTCGGGGTTTACGACGCTTCCCGAACCGAGATGATGGCGCGCGCGCTCGGTGCGGTCGGCACCGAGCGGGCATTCGTCGTGACAGGCTCGGACGGCATCGACGAGGTCACTCTTTCCGGCCCCACACGACTCTCCTCGAGCGAGGGCGGCGACGTGCGGACGCGCGACGTGACCCCGGAAGAGTTCGGCCTGGCGCGGGCTTCCCTTGAAGAGCTGCGCGGCGGGGATGCAGAGACCAACGGGCGATTGCTGCGACGCGTCCTCGAAGGCGAACGCGGCGCACACCGTGATGTGGTGCTCGCCAACGCTGCGGCGGGTTTTGTGGTGGCGGGAAAGGCTGGAGGCTTTATCGAGGGAGTCGCCAGGGCCGCTGAAGTCATCGACTCCGGCAGCGCACTTCGGACGCTCAGGAGGTTGGTGGACTTTACCCAGCGGAACAGAAGCTATTGATTCATTGATTCATTGGGTCATTGGGTCATTGGTCCACTCGCCTGTCATCCTGAGCGAAGCGAAGGGTCTCCGCAGTTGTTTTTTGGGCTCTACAGGCTGCGACGAACTGAAGAGATCCTTCGCGGAGTTTACCCTGAGCCAACTGCCGAGATTCTTCTCCCGCGGCTGCGGGATCAGAATGACAGGCGAAGGGCTCAGGATGACAGACCGGCGTTTACGCTCCCGATAGCGCAACTGACAACGGACCACGGACAACTGACAGCTCCTGGCAACCCTACATCTTCAAGAAGTTTGCTAGTAGCTGTTTTCCCGCCTGGGTGAGGATCGATTCGGGATGAAATTGGACGCCCTCGACCTTCATTTGCCGGTGGCGCAGGCCCATGATAAGGCCGTCGGGTGAGGTGGCGGAGATTTCGAGGCAGGCGGGCAGGCTCTGGCGCTCGACGATCAGAGAATGGTAACGCGTGGCCTCGAAGGGATTGGGCAGGCCCTCGAAAATCGTCCTGCCGTCGTGTTGGATCTGGCTGATCTTGCCGTGCATCAGTTCCGGCGCACGGATGACCTTGCCGCCAAAGGCTTGCCCAATGGCTTGATGCCCGAGGCAAACTCCTAAGATGGGGACACGTCCGGCTAGCTTGTCGATCACCTCCAGGCAGATGCCAGCTTCGTTGGGAGTCTTGGGTCCGGGTGAGATGACAATGGCACTGGGCAGTTTCTTTTCGATTTCATCCACAGTGGTCTGATCGTTTCGGACGACGCGCATTTGGGCGCCCAATTCTCCCAGGTATTGCACCAGGTTGTAGGTGAAGGAATCGTAGTTGTCGATTACGAGGATCATATCGCGGCCTATTCAAAGCTATTATAGTGGGATTTTAGACTTTGGATTTTGGATTTTGGATTCACGAACATGCTTTGTCGCTGTCTTGCAAAAAGGCAAACCCGAAACGGTAATCGGATTTTGGATTTTGGATTAAGGAGGAGAATATGCAACGAACCAAGCGACGAGAGTTCCTGAAGTCAGGTATCGGCTCAGCCGCGGGGATCGCCGGCTTCAGACTGGCCAAGGGCGGTGAGGCGCTCGCCAACCCGGTCGTCCCTGAGACGGCTGAGACGGCCGGAACGCCGCCTCCATTTCATCTTGGCTTGGTGACCTACAATCTGGCTGTGAATTGGGATATCGAGACCATTATCAAGAATTGCGAGGCGACGGGGTTTGAAGGGGCAGAACTGCGCACCACGCACAAGCACGGCGTGGAGCCCTCCATCAGCCAGCAGAGACGGGCAGAAGTGAAGAAGCGCTTTGCCGATTCGAGGGTGCGGCTGGTGAGCCTGGGAACGACCTGCGAATACGAGTCGTCGGATTCCGCCACGGTGGAAAAGAACATCGAAGAAACGAGCCGCTGGTGCGAGCTGGCACAGGACCTGGGCTGCCTGGGCGTGAAGGTCCGCCCCAACGGGTTCCCGAAGGGCATTGCGCACGAGCAGACCCTCGAGCAGATCGGCCGCGCCCTGGCCAAGTGCGGAGACGTAGCGCGCGACCACGGCGTGGAAATCTGGATGGAAGTCCACGGGGAGGGTACACAGCTTCCGGCGAATGCTCATCAAATCCTCTCGGTCGCAAATCACCCTAAGGTGGGCGCTTGCTGGAACTCGAATCCTACGGATGTGGAAAACGGCTCCGTCGAGAAGAGCTTCGAGCTGCTAAAACCCTGGATTCGCAGTTGCCACATCAACAACCTCGACAATAAAGCTTATCCCTGGCACGAACTGTTTTCCTTGCTGCGTGTCATCAACTTCGACCGCTATACTTTTGCCGAGGTTGCTGAGCCAAGCTGCGAGCCACTACGCTTCATGAGCTATTACCACGCTGTGTGGGACTACCATGCGGGGTTGGGGAGACCGTAGGAAATAGGGAATAGGGAGTAGGGAATAGGGAATAGGGAACTGGGAATTGGGAACAGGGAATAGGCAGAAAGCAGGAAGGCAGAAACCCAGTAGCAAAAACCTCAAGAGCGAAGGTCGGGCCGTTCCCTATTTTCTACTCCCTATTCCCTACTCCCTGTTCCCTATTCCCTGTTCCCTGATTTGGAGGACGTATGTCGAACGAACATGTGCGGATAGTCGACCCCAACCTTCTGCCGGTGGTTGTAGAGCCGGTGACGCTCGAGGGGCAGTTCATACGGCTGGAGCCGCTTTCACTCGAGCATCATGTGCAGTTGTGCGCGGTGGGCTTGGACGAGGAACTGTGGCGATGGATTCCCCAGGCGGTGCGCACCCCCGAGGAAATGCGCGCCTATATCAAAACGGCGCTCGAGTGGCAGGCAGCGGGGAGCGCGCTTCCCTTCGCGACGATCGAGAGAGCGACGGGCCGGGCCATCGGAAGCACGCGCTTTGCCAACATCGACCGGGGCAACCGGCACGTGGAAATCGGCTGGACATGGCTGGGAAAGCAGTGGCAGCGCACGGTCGCCAACACGGAAGCGAAGTACTTGATGCTCCGTCACGCCTTCGAAACCTGGGGCTGCCTGCGCGTGGAGTTCAAAACGGACTCTCTCAATGAGCGGTCACGCGCCGCCCTGCTGCGCCTCGGGGCGAAAGAGGAAGGTATTTTTCGGAACCACGTCATCACCTGGACCGGGCGCATCCGCCATTCGGTTTATTACAGCATCATCGATTCCGAGTGGCCGGCGGTGAAAGCCCAACTGCAACAAAAGCTAAGGGGGTTGAGCAGCAACGCAAGATGAGCGAAACGGTGCAGCACCTCGAGGGTGGGGCATACATTGTTCTTTCTGTATGCGCCATCTGTGCGAGGGCAGGGATAAGTTTGGGGCGCATACATGAAGAATCCGCCGCGGCGGATATGCGCCACCCCTGGCGAACTGCAAAGATCCTTCGCTGAGCTCAGGATGACAGCCGACAGCGCCGGCCCCGCTCTTCACTTCACGAACTCACCCTGCTGGCCCTTCGACCAGGGATCGTAGTTCAGGCTGAACTGAACCCGGTCGGGTATGGGCGGGTGCGAAAAGAACAAGAAAACGTCCACCGGATTGGGATCGGGATCGGACAGGTCCACCTCGCCCAGAATCTGGAAAGCCTGCGCGGCTACCTGCCCGGAATCGGGCGTGAGTCCGTGCGTCACTTCCAGGCCGTATTGGTCGGCCTGATGCTCGTAATGACGGCTGACCGCACTCCCAATAGGACTCGCTACAAAGGAGAAAAAAGTAAGGAGAAACAGCAGGGCCGGCAACGACGCCCAGTCGTCCAGACCCCTGATCTTCCACTTTTCGCCCCAGCGGGTTAGCACCCATCCGATCGACCGAAAGCCGAGATAGAAGAGGACAAGGAGGAGGGCCGCAAAGAAGATTAGCTGCTTGGGGATGTGCTTAAGAACATAATGGCCCGTTTCATGACCCGCCACGAACACAATCTGGGGGGTGTTCATCTTGGCGATCGTGGTATCCCACACCACGATGCGTTTGGAAGCGCCGAAGCCTGTGACGTAGGCGTTTAGCTCTGTGGTCTTCTCGCCCGCCCCCATCCAGAACATGCGCTGGGGCGGGATGTTCTCTCCGGCGCGCTGGACCATCTGCTCCAAGCTCGCGGTTAGGGCGGGATCCTTCTGTTGGAGAGGCTCGAATTTGTGGAACAGGGGTTCAATGATCCAAGGTGACAGGAAAAAGATGAACAGGAGGATGGGCAGCGAGCACAGCCAGAAATAGAACCACCAGCGGCGAGCGCTGCGCCGGATGACCGCGTAGAGAAGCCAGATCAGAATGATTCCAATCACGAAGGAGATCAGCTCCGCTTTGGCCCAATCCCAGCTCCACGAACCCCATCCCTGCACCGAAAGTCCGTACGCCCGCGAGATCCACTGATCGTAGATATCCGCCGGCAAGCCGAGAACAGCCATGGTCAAAAGCAGCAGGGGCGAGAACACCACGCACTGCAAAAAGCGCCTGGACGAGAACTTCTCCGCCCAATCGCGGTACTTGGGCGCAAGCTTCCAGAGGAGGATCAGCCAGAGGACGAAGAGGCCATAGACGAAGCTGATCAGTTGGAAGCGGAAGTGAATCCGCCCAAGGTTATGTGCCTTCTTATAAAGCTCGGGAGAAAGCGTGTAGGCCGTGACTTTTGGCTGCGTCGCGGGTTGAATTGTGGTGCCCGGAGCCGGGGCTACGCTCGAACCCGCCGATTGCTGGGGCCCGCTTGAAGGTGTGGAAGCGGGCGCGGTTTGAGCGGCCAAGGCCGGACATACGAGGATAGCAAGAGCCAGAGCAAGGCAGAAGTTTTTCATGTTGAGCTGTTTCCCTTCCGTAGCGATTAGCTTACGCTCACCCTCGGAAGCTCCAGTGCGGGGCGCGCAATGGCAAGGAAAGTATCACCGGAAAGATTGCAAGTCAAGCCGGCTCGAGGCGATAGCGCTCCCCCGCCTGCGTGGGGAACTGCGCGATCTCGCCTTTCATGGAGACGACGACCGGCTCGTTGTCTTTCGCCCGCGTCACCTTGAGCTGCGCTTTCGGCCAGGGGTTGACCAGCTTTGCCATTGCTCCCTTCTCACTGAACAGCGTCACCTGCGAAACCGCTTTGCCATCATAGGAGGCGCTGAGCAGGAAGGCCCCCATCGCGCGAAGGTCGCGGAAGCGCGCCTGTCCCAATCCTCGAGTGTTCGGGAACAAGCGGATGGCGCCCGTGAAGCTCTGGAGCATGCATTCGTTCAACACGGCGGGCAGCGATAGGTTTTCCGTCCAAACGCCCATGCGCATCATGAAGTCGAAATCAAGATTGTCCTGGTAGCGGCCATCCATCTGCCGGACGCGGTCGTTGGCAATGCCGTTGGGCAACAGGCAGTAGCGCACCTCCTTCTTGAACCAGTTTAGATCCAGCATCCCCAGCCGCGCGCGTATCAAGGGCTGATAGACGAGGTCGTTGCCGCCTTCCAGCCGAACTGTGCGCGCCGTGCGCTTGGCGATTTCCAAGTGCTCTTCGTTGCGGCCAATTCCCACCTGCTCTGCGGGGAAGACCGGGGCAAGGGTTACGGGGACGTTGTAGACGTGCTCGGGAGGAGCGTCGAGCACGTCCAGCCAGACTTCGCCGTAGGGCCCCGGAGTTTTCGGGTAGGGCGCAAGATTATCGCGGACTTCCGCCCACTTGTCGCGCTCGTCGCGGTCAGCATCCAGGATCTTCGAGGCCTCGAGGATAGCGTCCAGCAAGAACTGCGCCAGCGCCAAATCCATGATGCAATCTTTGTTCAGGCGGAAGTCCACCGTGCAGCCCCAATTCTCGGGTGAGGCGCTGGGAACGATATGGTATTTGCCGTCGGGCTCCTTTTTGACGAAAGCGACCACAAAATCGGTGGCAGCGCGGAAAAGGGGATAGACCCGTTTCAGGAACACCTTGTCGAGTGTGTAACGGTATTGCCACCAGAGGCTTTGCACGGTCCAGGGCGTCTCGCAGATTTCGTAACCCCAGGGTGGCGCCGGGAAAGGCACCACCTGGCTCGGTACCGGGTAGGCGGAGTGCGGGAAGAAGGCGCCGGGCAAGCCGAATTTCTCGTGCGCGTAGCTCTGGGCCATCGGCAGCAGGCTTTCGACAAGTTCCACATAGGGAAGATTCTGGTCCACATGATTGCTTGAAAAGATTCCCCAGAAGACCTGTTGGGTGTTGTAGTTCATGTGGTAGTCGCCGTGCCAGGCAGTGCCGATCTTGCCGCTCGTCCAATTGCCAAACAGGCCCGGGGCCACCTTGCCCGCACGCAGGCAGCAGGCCAGAAAATACTGGTTGTGGTACCAGATCTTCTCGAGTTGTTGGTCCTCGAACTCGACGGCGGAACGCGACCAGAAATCCTTCCAGCCCTTTTCCGTTTCCTGCTGGAGTTGCTTCAGGGAGACTTGCGCCAGGCGCGCCACCTCGCTCCGGGCAAAGGCTACGTTATCGGCGTGGTCGCGGGGTGTGAAAAGCGTGAGGTCGAGGCGGAAGGGCTGCTCTTTCTGACTTCGCAGGAAGACGCAGGGCAGGGAGTTAAAGTTCCAATAGGTTTCTTTGCTGCCTGGTACCAACCTTTTCAGCGTTTCCTGGCTTTCCGCCAAGCCTTCGACGGCCCAGGCGCCTTGTACGCGGGCACTCAAGGCAAAGTTGCGGTCGTTATCCATCCGAGGAGGGTTCGGGTTCTCCGGGGTCGGCACCGTCGCCGGGAAGTGCTGATAGCCGGAGAATTCCGCAAACCCCTCGCCTGCGCTGCCGTCGATCTCCGGCGGCGGGAGCTGGGCTCGGGCGTCGAGGTTCGGGCAGTAGGAAACCGAGACGAACGGGGCAAGTTCATCGCTCGAGACTGAGACGTGCCCGGTGTTCCAGTTCACGAAGCAGCGCGCAGTCACCTTGCGATGCTTGCCGCGCAGGTCGTCATGCTCGAGCTCGAGCGTGAAAAGGCCGTTCGAGGGGTCAAGCGCCTGCCGCAAGACGCGGACTTTTCGCGAATCCCAGTGAATCCACACAATCCCGCATGGCCAGGGACGCGGCCAGGATTTGGCGTAAGAGGAAGTCACCTTCATCGTGTAATCGCGGAAAAAGTCGATGCTGGATTCGAGATAGAGCATGTCAGGCTTGCCCTGCCTCTTGGCTTCTTCGCCGGCCCGCTCCCAGAGCTTCAGCAGCTCGTTGAAGGGCAGCACGTATTGATAGTGGTCCTCGCTCACCCGGATGTCCCAGGAATCTTCCTTGCCCAGGTGGAGGCCCAGGGCGTCCGGCCGTACGGTGACGCAAAGGCCGATGTCCCCGTTGCCCAGCAACATGCCTTCGAAGAAATTCGGCGTGGGCAGGTCGCGAACGATTTGATGGCGCTTGGCAATTCTGAATCCATCCAGGTTGGCATCTTTAGAAAGTGGTTGAGTTTCGGCGGGCAGCGCGGCGGCGGCAGCCGTGGCTGCGCTCGCTTGCAAGAATCTTCTTCGGCTGGTTCTCATTGCGCACCTCCGCGTAGACTGAATTAAGGTGCCTATACTACCACCAATGGCATGTCATTCTGAGCGACGATAACCGAAGGGCGCTATCCGTGATGTCAGAAACGGAGCGTAGGCTCGAGACCCCCTCACCCGGCCCGCCCCGGCTGAGGAACGCCGGCGGCGGGCCACCCTCTCCCCCAAGGGGGAGAGGGCGGCCCTCTCCGCTCAAGAAAAAACTCACCACGGAGCGCACAGAGCCCACAGAGAAAAGCACTTCTGCTCGCGCCAGCAGGGATTACAAGGCTACGGTTCCTTGTTTGTTGACCCACAGTCTTTCCCTGCATCTCTTCTCCGTGATCTCTGTGGCCTCTGTGGTGAAATCTCGTCAATCGGCAATTGGCTGAAATGGGAAACCCAATCAGAGCGCCTGCCATCGAACCAGAGGGTGTATAGTTTTAGTTGCCTAAGACTCTTATAAGGACAAATCTGGAATGAAACGACTCCTCTGCATTTTCGCTTTCCTCGCACTCTCTCTATCAACAGTTTTCGCGGGCACCTTACCCCCGTGTCTTGGAGGCGAGTCAATCAGCACTTTTCGGCTGCTACTCCAACCGGAAGGGAAAAGCCCGGCATTACCACTAAGCTCGGTCAATATCATTGAGCGGGGCGCGAAGTTGAAATATGAACCGATCCACGTGCCTGGTCCCATTAAGGACAAGGCGCAGATCGCGATCTTGCTCGTGCCCGCCCCCACGGCGTCAAAAGAGGAAACGGACGGCTCCGCCCCAAAGGGTGGGGCCGCGTCACCCGAGACTGAGGTATCACCCCAGGAGAAAGACAAAAACCAAAGCAAGGACAAGCAGAAGGACCTCGTGGTGCTGGAAGCGCGGCCCGCGAAGAGCCCCGCGGAATGGGTGATTCCGGCGCGGGCGTCCATCGTGGGTGTAGTTTTTGGTCCCCACGGGCTGGATGTGAAGAAGGTGAGCTCATTGGTCGAGAAGAACGAGGACCTGATCCCGCAGCTCGCGGACTATGCGCAGGAGACGGCCACCGTGCAGGCCCTGATTCAAACGCTCTCCAAAGTCGAGGAATCGCCTACTCCCGGAACGGATGTGAATGCCGCTCTGACCGGCTTTTCCGCCGAATATGGCATGGCGGTCCCCAAGCTCGATACCGCAGCTCCCACTAACCAGCAGGCAGCTCAATTGCTTCAGGCTGTACTTCCCTCGCTCTCCACCTACGACCCGCTTACCTCGGGACGCTCGGCGGTGGTGGCGCAGTCCACAGGGTTGGCGTCATCTGTGGCGGCCCTATTCTTCGGCACGCCGGTTGGCTTGGCGGCGGGAGGCACGGCGCTCTTTATGAACCTGCGAATCATGATGTTTCCTGACACCGATTTCCACAGCGCGTTCACACAGTCCCTGGGCACTAACGGGCTGGCGCTTTGTACCAAGGACCAGAAGGTGAAACCACGCACCAGACCCGCGTATCTCTGGGTACTGCGTGTTCCGGATGTGGGAGCCCCCAAGGCTTCGCTGCCTGAGACCATGCGCCTTCCACTGGGCTGGAAATCCGCCATTAAAGTTGCGTGCGCAGATCCCCAGCAGCTCAAAATTCTTCCGCGGGTGCGGGACTGGCAATTGGTCTCCTCCGCCCACGCGGCTGAAGTCCCCGTGAGCGTCGAGGTGGGAACCTCGGATGACACTCTCGAGCTGGACCTCAGCCACACAAAACTTCCGGTAGGGCAGTACCGGCTTGCCGCCAAATGGGATTGGGATCCCGTTGAAGTGCAGGGCGCCATCAACTTGCGTCCCTTCGCAGATTTTTCCCGCGCCAGGCTCAGCCCGGATTCAGAAGACCGCTTGGTGGAAGATACCGGCCTGGTGAAGATTCAACTGACGGGCGCGGATTTCGAGTTCGTGAACAAGGTTACCATCTTGCCTTCAGGAGACGTAGCGCCGGTCCCGCATGCGGGAGCGGCGCCTGCCCCGACGAGTCGGGGCGCTACTCCACATGAGACCGAGGGATTACCCAGGGAACTGTTTTTCGCTTTACCCAAGGGCAGCGGCAGCGGCGAGCAGACGACCATGGAGGTGGAAGTTGACACTGCGGCGTTGCATCCCGGCTCCTATCTCCTGAAGCTGACCCAGACCAACGAATCGACCCATGAACTTGGAATTGTAATCCACCCTCCAAACCCCACCCTGTCCAATCTCCCCCTGCGAGCGAACCTCGGAGAGCCACAGCAGACCGTTACACTCGAGGGGACTGGGCTCGAGCGCCTCGAGGCGCTTAGCAGTGAGGGCGCGACGTGGGCGTTGACCCCTGTTCCGGCGGGCGCGCAGAACCTGCATGAGCGTAAGGCCGGCGTCAAGTTGCCGGCTCAGGTGAAGCAGGGAGAAAAGCTTGACCTCAGTATGAAAGTCTTGGGGCTTCACAGTCCGCTGGAAACTTCCAACGCCCTGCTGGTGGCAGGGCCGCGGCCGAAGATCACCGGCGTGAGTGAATCCGCCGCTCAAACCACCGACGTAGCCCTCCGCCAGGGGGAAATCGCGGCTGGGGCGCCGGTGAGTTTTGCGATCCAGACTGAAAATGCCGGACCTCACCCCATTTTCGAACTGAGCTGTGCCAATGCAGGCGACGTGAGGAAACCCCTCACTCTCCATCCCGGAGACCGAAACGGAACCGCGCAATTAGACTTCGCCGGTGAAGGCATGCTCTTCCTGTCCGTTGATCCTGGAACAGTGGGCCAATCCGGTTGCAAGTTGGATGCGACTCTATCCGTCGATGAGACCGGCGCCTCCGATCCTTACACTTTGGGCCGGGTCATTCGCCTGCCGCACATTGAGAAATTTCTGGTGACCGATGAGAAGGAAGGCGGCCATCTCTACATTGGAAGCCTCACCGGCCAGGATTTACAGACCATCGAAAAGACGGCCTGGGATGCCATGAATGGATATCCCGTGCAGGGAATTCCCACCCCCGTTGCGGGAGACCCCCAGGAACAGACCTTGAAAATCGAGTTGCCGTGGCCGCCACCCTCCCCCCGCGCGCCGCTCTACGTCTGGTTGCACGGCGAAACCGAGGGACGCCTCACCCAGGCGAAGTACTAGGAGGCTCATGAAACAACATGAACGCATCGGGCGGCGTCAATTCCTTCACCACTCCGCTCTCGGTCTTGGAGCGGCGCCGTTAATTGCTAATGCGGCCTTGTCGGCAAAGGGGCAAGCCGCCGCCAACCCGGCGCCAGCCCAGAGCGGTCCCGCGTCAAATTCCAATGCCCTGATGTTGCAGGCCAAGTTCGGATCAACAGATAAGGTGTGGATTGTGCGCGATCGCCATTCGGGCTTTCCGGAACAGTTGGCATCTTGCGAGTTGGCGCGTGGCTTGCGGAACCTGGGGCTCGTGCGCGAGCCTGTCCAAGCTCTCCTGGGCGAGGGCGTACTGCCAGCGTCCGGCATCGTGTTCTCTCTTTCAGTCAAGAAGGAAGCCTTTAAGCATCCTGAAGCGTACGAAATCTCTCACGAATCCGGAGGCGGCAAGGCTTCTCGTGTCCGGCTGACCGGCGCCACGCCTCAGGCTGTTCCCTACGCAGTGTTTGACTTCCTGGAGCGCCAGGGCGCCTTCTTTGGGCTGGATGGCGAAGTCTACCCGCTGGAGCCGGCACACGCCCTCAATCTGCCGCCCGTCGGTCATCCCTGGCAAGCGCAGCCTCGCTTCAACGCGCGCGGACTTGTGCCCTGGCCGGACTTTCTCAATTGCGTGACCGTCTACAATCGCGAAGACTGGCGCGCCTACCTCGAAGCCATGGTCCGCATGCGGTTCAACACACTTGGCGTGCACGTCTATTCGGGCGCGAACCAGTGGACCGAGTCGTTCCTTTCCTTTGAATATGCCGGGGCCGGCCACTTGGCCTATACCGACACCAGCGCGACGAACCGCTGGGGCTATCTGTCGGAGCGAACTTCGCGTTTTGGCATGGGGGCTGCTGACTTTTTCGCGGATGAAGTCTTCGGCTCGGAAGCCACCACCAAGGCCAGGAGTTGCTGGGAGGCGGAAGAACTTGCACAGCAACTGTGGAGGGAAGCCTTTCAGTACGCCAAGCAGCTTGGCATCCGTGCCGGAGTCGGGTTCGAGCCTTACCAACTCCCCGATGAGATTTACCGTGCGATTCCTCCTGAAGCCCGCTACTCGTCGGGCGACGCAAAGATCCCGGGCCCGCGCATCGATCCCGAGTCGGTGGCCGCGAAGGACATCCTTGAGGCACGCCTGGGGAGGCTTCTGGAGGCTTATCCCACCCTGGATTACGTCTGGTTGTGGGAAGACGAGGGGATGAGCTGGGCCAGCCAAAGCCAAAACGTTCCGCTCTCTGTCACTCCTTTCAAGCAAGCCTATGATTTCCTTAAGCGCCATGCCCCCGAGAAGCGCCTGGTGATTTCGGGCTGGGGCGGCGTGGTCCGGCATTTCGCCTATTTCCATAAGGCGCTCCCGGAAGAGATCATCTTTTCCTCGCTCAACGACAACCTGGGTTGGGACGCCGTGAGCGACGAGTATGGAAAGCTCGAAGCTCGTGAGCGCTGGCCGATTCCCTGGCTCGAGGATGATCCGGCCATGTGGCTGCCCCAATTCCATGTGTCTCGCTTCGTGCGCGATATGGACCTGGCGGAACAGTATGGGTGCCAGGGCCTTCTGGGCATCCACTGGCGGCATCGCATCATGGACATCGACGCCGGTTTTCAGGCCGGCTACTCGTGGAACAAAGAGCTGACCCCGACCAGATTCTTCCAGGCTTTTGCCTCGGCCCAGGCCCGCGAGCCACGAGCCGGCAAATTGGCGAAGGTCTTGGAGGACACCGACCACGACCGGCTGGTCCTGTGCTCGTGGACAGGCGAGATCAAGAATGGTCACAGCGAGGTCCACGAATACACGGGTGACTATGATGAAGCCTTCCAGTTTTGGAATGGTTACGAACCTCCCGAGAGTGTAAGGAAATCGCAGGCCGAGGTGGCCCAGCAGCTCCGCGCGCTCACGGATTCGGCCTCCAGCCCGGCGGAGCGCGAGCGTCTCAATTACCTCACCCGCTTCATCGAGTTCCTCACTCCCTATTCCGAATCGTGGTCGCTGGCGCTCCATCTGAACCAGAAACTGCAAAAGGCGAGTGAATTGAAGAAACAGAACAAAGCCGGCGAAGCGCGCAACCTGATTGTGGCGGAAGGTGTGCCGCTCTGGCTCAGAATGGCGCCTCTGGTTCGAGAGGTCCTTCTCGATTACCAGGAGATTGTGAGCACCAGAAATGATCTTGGACAACTGGCTTCGATGCATAACAAGTACGAGCGGCTGGCTTTGTATCGGTTGCGGGCCTCCATGAAGGAGTTCCTGGGCGAGCTGCCACCCGAAACGGAGCGATTGTTCGAGGAAGTGCGGCAGCCCGACCCAAAGGCAAAGGCTCGAGCCTTTGTTCCCACGCGCCCAACGGTCCTGCGCAAAGGGGAACACGCGCGCGTCTCAGCCGTGGTAGCGGGAGCGGGCCAGGTGGCAAGCGTTACCCTTTTTACTCGCGCCAAAGATTCTGACCAGTGGGATCGTCTTCCCATGAGCTTGGCCCACCGGCGGACGTATGCCGGCGAGATCAAATGGCAAGAGACAGCCCCGCTGATGGATTATTACGTCCAGGCAGAGATTGAAACTGGCGGGGTCAAAAGAACCTTTACGTCTCCGCCCGAGGCGCCAGCACGGTTCTATACCGTGACCCTGCTCTGAGCCTTGTAGGGGCGGCCCTTGTGGCCGCCCTGGGGCAACCATCCTGCGCCTGCGGGACCCCTACGATGCGCTTCGACGACGCGATTTTTCACGCCTTCTTCTGGCCGGAACCCCGAAGGGGTTGTCGCCGCGGCGACAGTAGCCGTGGGCAAGGGCACGGTTTTTGTGCCCGCCGCCCACGGGCCGCGCCCCCATCAATGGCCGTCGACCCCGCAGGGGTCGAATCCGTGAACTGACGGACCTCTGCGGGGCCGAGCACGGTCATCGTGGATTCCCGCCTGCGCGGGAATGACTGCGATTTCGAGCGACCGTGCCTTGCAAATGACACCACTACCCGGACATCCTGTCTCTTGACACCCGAAAAGAGATAGGCTACAATTCTAAGGTGAAGCTAGGCAGGAGATCAGACCCTTGCTGGGACCAATACGCTGCAAAGTCGTTCTTCCTTATTGCCCATTCCCTATTCCCTGTCCCCTATTCCCTGTCTCCTGTTCCCTGTTCCCTGTTCCCTGTTCCCTATTCCCTTCCGCTTGTGCGTTACGTCTTGTTCGAAACACCATGCGGCGTTGCTGCGAACTGCGCGGACCCATTCCCGAAGATACACCCAGCGGCACGAAAAGCCCGGAAACGGACTGTCCGCATGATGGATAAAACATCAGTCCACTGGCAGGGAGCAAAGAAAGAATTCTTAAAAACTGAAGGAACGAAGCGGGAATGTCTATGAAAACAAAGGTGAGCCTTGGAGAACTCGGGAACGAAGCGGGAATGTCTATGAAAACACAGGTGCTTAGCCGAAAAATGCCGGAATATTATTGAAAATAAAGGCAGTTACGAGCACGAAGGCGCGCGTTCAACGCGATGTCTGAACTTGAGGAACCATCCCAGCTTCGCCCTTCCCCTTGATTATTGACAAGAGAAAATGTTCTGTGTATTGTCGGTAACTGAGAGGAGTGCGATGAGCAAACCGACTGACCTTGTGCAAGGCACTTTGGATGTGCTGATCCTCAAGACCGTTGCTCTGGAGCCCATGCACGGCTGGGGCATCGCGCAGCGTATCAAACAAGTCTCGAAGGAGGTGCTGCAAGTGAACCAAGGGGCCTTATACCCCGCGCTGCACCGCCTCGAACAAAACGGCTGGATTATGGCCAAGTGGGGCGAGTCGGATAACAACCGCCGCGCCAAGTTTTATTCCTTAACTCCGGCGGGGTCCAAGTACTTGGAGCAAGAGCAAGCCCACTGGCAAAAGCTCTCCGCCGCCATTGCCCTTGTCTTGGAGACCTCGTGAAGTCGGAGAGCTATCAGCTGTCAGCTGTCAGCTGTCAGCGATCAGCAAAGACCTACGCGTTCAAGAAGTGCCGCAGAGGGTCAACTGCTTGGAAAAATGTGCGCGCCTGGGACTTTTCCTGGTGTCTAAGGGCTGAGGGCTGATAGCTGACGGCTGATAGCTGATAGCTGAGTGCTGAATGCTGACGGCTGATAGCTGAAGGCTAAGAACATGCGCTGGCTTTACAAACTCCCGCTACGACTTCGCACCCTGCTCGAGCGCAGTCGTGTCGAACAGGAGCTGACAGACGAACTTCACTTCCACCTGGAAAAACTGATGGAGGAGAAGGCCGCAAAGGGGATGACCCCGGAAGATGCCCGTTATGCCGCCCTGCGCGAGTTGGGCGGTGTCGAACAAATAAAGGAGGAGTGTCGCGATATGCGCCGGGTAAACAACATCGAGAACCTCATTCAAGACCTCCGTTATGGCTTGCGGATGCTGGCAAGGAATCGCGGCTTCGCGGCGGTGGCCATTCTCACACTCGCATTGGGCATCGGCGCGAACACCGCCATGTTTAGCGTGGTTGATACGGTCTTGCTGCGCCCCTTGCCTTTCAAAGATCCGTCGCGCCTGGTGTGGGCTACGGAGCGTTTCGCATTCAATCACGCCGCCGCAAACGTCATCAGCCCCGACTTTATCGGTTGGAAGGATCGCAACCAGGTTTTCGAGCGAATCGGCGCTGTGGGCGGAGGCGTGGGCGCGAATCTTACCGGGGTGGGCCAGCCGGCGCGCGTCAGCGTTACGAACATCACCGCCGGATTCTTCTCAATGTTGGGCGTTCAGCCGATCGCCGGCCGCACGTTCCTGCCGGCGGAAGGCAAGCAAGGCCAGGACCACGTCGCGCTCCTCAATGAGACGCTGTGGCGCAGCCGATTTGGGGGCGATCCCCACATCCTGGGAAAGACTATCCGCCTTGATGACGCCGCTTACACAGTGGTCGGTATAATGCCGGCGAATCTGCGATACCCCGCCGCGGATGTATGGACACCGCTGGCACTCGATGCCGATGTGTTTTCTCCGCATTCTCCCCGATGGTCCATCCTCACGGTCATCGCGCGCCTGAAGCCCGGCGTTCAAATCGGCCGGGCGCAATCCGACCTGCAACTCGTCACCCAGCAAATGGACCGGGAATACCCGCCGCAAGCCGCGCTGTTCCGGGCGCATGAGCGTGTGGAAGTGATCCCGCTTCACGCGCTGCTCGTCCAAAACGTGCGCCCACTTCTCCTGATTCTCTTGGGAGTCGTCGGATTCGTCCTTTTGATTGCTTGCGCGAATGTCGCCAACCTGCTGCTTTCGCGCGGCGTGCTTCGAGCGAAGGAGATGGCTGTGCGAGCGGCGCTGGGAGCGCGGCGTTTGCGGCTAATCCGCCAATTGCTCACGGAAGGCTTGCTGCTGGCAGCCGCCGGAAGCGCACTCGGGCTCCTTGCGGGACTGTGGGGAACGAAAATCCTCGAGCAACTCATTCCTTCCAATCTTCCCTCGGACATCCACCTCGACCTGCGAGTCCTCGCCTTCTCCGTCGCCATCGCCGTTGTGGCGCTTCTAGTGTTCGGCTTCGTCCCCGCCTTCATCGCCTCCCGAACCGAGGTGAGCGAAGCGCTTAAAGAAGGAGGGATGCAAGCGGAAGCCCGTCCCGCCGCACACCATTTGCGCAGCCTGCTATCTGCCGGCGAAATCGCTTTGTCCCTGATTCTGCTTGTCGGGGCCGGCCTTCTGGTACGGAGTTTTCTGCGTCTAACCGAGGTTGAACTCGGCTTTGACCCTCATGGCGTGTTGATCGCCACGGTCGATAGGCCCTTCACGATGGGCTTCGACTCCCAGCGCCACGCAGCCTTCTTCCACGATGCGCTGGAACGAATCCGGAGCCTGCCCGGCGTCAAAGACGCGGCACTGACGACACACTACCCGCTGCGGAACTTTAACAATACCACTTTGATGCTCAACGTCCGGGGCGCGGAGAACTTTCGCCCGGCGCAACCTGTCCCCATCTCTGCCGTTAGCCCGGATTATTTCCGCGTGATGCGGATTCGTTTACTCAAGGGACGTGCCTTCGGCGAGGCCGACAGCCACGACGCACAGGGCGTGGTCATCGTAAATGAGTCGTTTGCGCGGATGGTTTTTAAGGCACAGGACCCCTTGGCGCAGCAGATCAGCTTTGGCCCGCCGCCAGCCTCGTGGACGCAGGTGGTTGGCGTGGTTGCGGACGTAAGGGACAACGCGCTCGAACAGGAGCCCATCCCGGAAATCTTCGTACCGTATCTTCAGCAGCCCTCTTTCAGCATGGCCGTTGTGCTTCGAACCCCAGCCAGTCCACAGGCGCTCGCGGGGGCGGTTCGGGAAGCCGTCGCCAGCGTTGACCCCAATCAACCGTTGTCCGAGGCCATGACCATGGACGAAATCCTCGCGAACTCTGTGGCGCCTCGGCGTTTCCAAATGATCCTGCTCGGACTGTTTGCGCTCCTCGCCTTGCTCCTTGCCGCAGTTGGAATCTACGGCGTGGTCAGTTATTCCTGTAGCCAGCGAGTTCATGAATTCGGCATCCGCATGGCGCTGGGAGCGGAGCGCCGAGATTTGCTCCGGCTGGTCATCCGCCAAGGAGCCAAACTCACGCTCATCGGTGTGGGTATCGGTATTGGCGGCGCGCTCGTGCTGACGCGCTTCTTGTCGAGCCTGCTCTACGGGGTCAAGCCCACCGACCCGCTGACCTTGGCCGGCGTCTCGTTGATTCTGACCGCCGTGGCGCTCTTCGCCAGCTACATCCCGGCTCGTCGCGCGACGAAGGTCGATCCCATGGTGGCGTTGAGGTACGAATAGGATTCAGGATTCGGGATTCAGGATTCAGGGAAACCTTACGCGTGGCGGGATGAGTGACAAGACGGAAGCAGGAGCCCGGTGACGGGAGGCTGATAGCTGACGGCTGAAAGCTGAGAGCTATTTCAAAGAGGAGTGTCGAGACATGCGCGGAGTGAACTACCTCGGGAATCTCATTCAGGATGTGCGCTACGGTCTTCGGATGGTGGGCAAGTGGCGGGGGCTTACCGCGATTCTGGCCACTACCCTGGCGTTGGGCATTGGCGTCAATACGGCTATCTTCAGCGTCTTGAATGGATGGCTGCTCCGGCCGCTCCCCGTGCGAGCGCCGGAGCAAATCATGGTTCTTGCCTTTCGCCCGAAGGAAGCGTCTGAATCGAAGTTTTCTTATCCTGACCTCTCGGATTTCCAAAGGCAAGCGGACGCGTTCTCCAATCTATTCGCTTACGTTCCAGGCGGCGCGGGGATCAGTGGCGGCGGCGTAGCGACTGAATTTGCCTACAGCGCGGTGACGGGCAACTATTTCTCAGCCCTTGGAGTGAAGCCGCTGCTCGGCCGGCTCTTGCTTCCTGGCGAGGGCGAGAAGCCGGGCGAGGAACTGCGGGTGGTGCTTGGCTACTCCTTCTGGCAAAAGAGATTCGGTGGCGATGCCGCCATCGTCGGCAAGCGGGTTCTTGTCAATGGGCAACCGGCCACAATCATTGGCGTCGCGCCAAAGGAGTTCCACGGCACATTTTTTGCTTTTGATATGGACGGCTACCTGTCGCTCAATGCGCTGCCGCTGGTGCAGGATTCGAGCGGGTTCTGGACCGACCGCCGCGACCGGGAATTGATGGTGCTGGGAAGGCTGAAGCCCGGCGTCAGCATAACACAGGCGCAGAGTTCGCTAACCGTCATTGCGGAGCGCCTGGCCGCCCAGTATCCCGCAACGGATAAGGACTACACGGTGCGTGTCATTCCGGAGAGATTGGCCCGGCCGGCCCCTTTCGTCACGAACTTCGTTCCCGTCATCGCCGGTCTATTCCTGTTTCTGCCTGCCCTTGTCTTGCTGCTGGCGTGCCTGAACGTGGCGAATATTCTGCTGGCACGGGCGACGGCGCGCCAGCGTGAGATAGCCATTCGCGCGGCCTTGGGCGCGGGCCGCGGGCGACTCATTCGGCAGATGCTCACCGAAAGCCTTCTCCTAGCGTTGCTGGGTGGTATCGGAGGCGTGATCTTTGGGGAATGGGCGATCAGCGCCAGCGGTTCCATGATTCATTCCGTAACGTCAACCTCATCAGGTGTTGCTTTCCGGATGGACTACAGTCTTGATTGGAGAGTCTTCGCGTACACCCTGGGAGCGGTGGTTTTATCCGGAATCTTTCTCGGCGTCTGGCCCGCCTTTCGTGCCGGGCGAGTGGATGTGAATACCCTGCTGCACGAAGGCGGGCGGAGTGATTCTGCCGGCGTGGGCCGTCATGGAGTCCGTAGCATTCTGCTGGTGGCGCAAGTGGCGGGCTCGCTGATGTTGTTGATTGTCGCCGGCCTTTTCGTTCGCAGCCTCGAGCGGGCCGAGCACATGGATCTGGGCTTCGATCCCGATCATGTCCTGAACGTCATGCTGGACGTGCACCAAATCGGTTACGACGAGACACGCACGAAGGCCTTCTACCGGGAGCTTGAGGACCGGGTCCGCGCCATGCCGGGCGTCCAATCAGCCAGCCTCGCGCTCACCGTGCCCCTGGGAATGCCCAGCCCTGCGAGCCCCATTTATGTCGAAGGTCATCCCCTCCCTTCCGGCCAGGTAGTCCCAGAGATCTCTTTCAACCGCATTGACCCGGGGTACTTTGAAACGATGCGGGTTCCGCTACTCGAGGGGCGCGCCTTCCGGGACTCCGACAACGAAACGGCGCAGCCGGTGGCAATCGTGAATCAGACGATGGCGAAGAAGTTCTGGCCGAACAGAGACCCGGTCGGCGAACGCTTCAGCACGAAGAGCCCTACCGGGCCTTTCATCGAGGTGGTGGGCCTGGCCCGCGACGGACAAAGTATGTGGCATTTCTCACCGGAGCCTCAGCCTTATTTTTATCTCCCACTCGCGCAAAACTTCGCTTCGTTTCTGTCGCTACAGGCTCGGACGTCGGTCCCTCCGGAATCGCTGATCCTAGTGGTGCAAGAGCAGATCCGCCACCTCGCGCCCGATCTGCCGATGTTCAATGCCGGCACCATGCAGCAAGGGATTCATGGACTCGGCGGCTTGTTCATCTTTCGTCTGGCAGCCGCTCTCGCCGGAGTCATGGGAATCCTGGGTCTGACGCTTGCGACTGTCGGCGTTTATGGCGTGGTTTCGTTCGGCGCGGTGCAGCGCACGCGCGAAATCGGGATTCGCATGGCGCTCGGCGCTTCGCGTCGTGCCATCCTCGTAGCGATCGTGCGGCAGGGATTGCAGCTTGCACTGATTGGGATCGCGGCAGGATTGGCGGGGGCGTTTGCGCTCAGCCGGCTGCTGCGCAGCATGCTGGTGGGGGTCAAGCCGGGTGATCCCGGAACCTTCATCGGTGTATCGCTGCTCCTGCTCGCTGTCGCGCTCCTGGCGAGCTACATCCCCGCACGGCGCGCGACGAAGGTCGACCCCATGGTGGCGTTGAGGTATGAATGAAGTTGTCAGTTTTCAGTTGTCAGTTTTCAGTAAGAACCAGAGCGCGCAACTCTTCGAGCAAGAGACAAGTCCGAATGTGCCGACCGGAACCGAGGGATTGAAAACTGAGAACTGACGACTGAAGACTGAGAACTATGCAAGAGGATTCAAGATGCGCAATCCCGGGAAGCGGGTGAAGTCCCGGTCGGTGGTGGCAAGGGTCGCTCCGTGTTCTATGGCCAATGCCGCCAGGTGGGCGTCCATGATCAGCGGTCCATGGGCTTGTCCCTTGGTCATCAAGTCGCACAGAATCTCCCAGTGCCGTTCGCCAGGGTTCACGATGGTGACGCTCGGGTGTTGCAGCCAGCGCGAAACAATGGCGACCGCCTCAGCGGTGGAAAGCGGATGTTCCAAAGGGCGTGGGCTTGTGCCGATGCGCACGAAGGCAAGAAGCGTCATCCACGTGAGCCCGACACTTTCTCGGTTGGAAACAGCGGTTTCGAGCCAGCCGCGAGCAGCTCGATGATGAGGAGAGGAAGGATCGTGAGCGTAAAGAAGCAAGTTCGCGTCGACCAGGATCATCGGTGGAGAGGCCCTTCGATCTGCTCGATAAGTTTCCAAACGCAGTCGTAGCTGAATCCCGGACGCAGGCCGAGGGGCCGTGTTTTCACTTTGAAAGGAGGAACTGACGCAGCCTTGGAGCGGGCGCTCAAGCCGAGGCGGAGACAGTCGTTCACGATCTGCTTGACGGGTTTGCCGGACTGCCGCGCTTCGGCCCGGAGCTTGGCCGCCAGATCGTCGTCGAGGGTTAATGTTGTTCTCACATCTTGATGCTACCCTCCAAGGCATCGAGATGTCAACGTGAAGAGCGGTCAGCAGTCAGCAACGACCTGCGCGGTGAAAAAAGGGGCTGGAGCAAATCGCGCACCCGCGGCGGGCTGAAGGCTGATAGCTGAAGGCTGAGAGCTAAAACGATGCGCTACCTTTACAAACTCCCGCTGCGGCTCCGCTCGCTGTTCAAGCGCGGGTGTGTCGAAAAAGAGCTGAGTGACGAGCTCCGCTTTCACCTCGAGAAGCTGACTGAGGAAAACGTCGCAAAAGGGGTGACACCGCAAGAGGCCCGCTACGCCGCATTCCGTGAGTTAGGCGGCGTGGAACAAATCAAAGAGGAGTGCCGAGATATGCGACGAGTGAACTGCATCCAGACCTTCCTGCAAGATGTTCGTTACGGTCTGCGGCAGTTGCGCCACAGTGCTGGCTTTACGGCGCTAGCTGTTTTCACTCTCGCCGTCGGCATCGGGACCAATACGACATTCTTCAGTATCGTCGATGGCCTGTTGCTTCGTCCCCCGGCCAATGTCGTGGCCCCGGAAAGGCTGGTCGCACTTTACCAAACGGTGGCCAAAGGAGGGGTAGGTGGCTACATGGCTGTGTGGTCTTACCCTGACTACTTGTACTACCGACAGGGCAATGCGGTTTTTTCCGAACTAGCTGCGTACTCCCCTGTTCCCGTCAGCATCAGCGTAGAAGGGTCAAACGAGCAAACGGTCGGCGACATTGTATCCGGCAACTATTTTGCGGGGTTGGGGACAAAGGCTTTTCTCGGACGACTGTTTGTGCCCGAACGGGATGACACGCCGGCATCTCCGTTGGTTGCAATCGCGAGCTACGAGTTCTGGCGAAGCCGCTTCGGAAGTGACCCAAGTGTGGTGGGGAAGCCCCTAACCATCAATGGACACCTCTTCACCTTAATTGGGGTAGCTCCCAAGGGAACGACGGACGTTGGTTTGCAGATGGCGCCGGCAGTGTGGGTGCCGCTGGCCGCCCAGCCTGCCATCAACTGGCCGGAAAGTGGAGCGCTAGAGAGCCGCGGAACCGGTTGGCTCACCGTACTGGGCCGTCTGAAACAGGGTGTAACGCGACAGCAGGCCCTCTCGCAGTTGAGTTCTCTCTCCTCGCAACTCGATCGGGACTATCCGGCCGTGGAGCAAGGACGAGGAGTTTCAGTCGAATCTGCCACGGCGCTGCCTCCATTCTTTCGCGGGAGCGTCATCGGATTCGTTGTCCTTTTGCAGGTGCTGGGAGCGCTGCTGTTGCTCATTCCTTGCTCGAACGTCGCCGGCTTGATGTTAGCGCGGTCTTGGTCTCGTCGAAATGAAATGACAATTCGCCTAGCTATAGGAGCCAGCCGTGGCCGCATCATCCGGCAACTGCTAACTGAGAGTACGCTAACGGGGTTGCTCAGCGGAGCGACGGGTTTAATGCTCGCATTCTGCGGAGCGGAGTTCCTCACGCTCCTCAAACCTCCGGTTGGTCTGCCGATTGCCCTCGACCTTCGGCCCGATATGGGCGTCCTTGGGTTTACGCTGGTCGTGGTGGTCGTGACGGTGTTGCTGCTGGGGACCGCACCCGCACTTCGCCTTTCGCGCACGAGTCTTGCGCCGCAGCTCGGGCATAGGAGCGATTGGGGAGGTGGTCGGCGCTTCAAGGGACAACATCTGCTTCTCGTGGTCCAGGTGAGCGTCTCCTTCCTGTTGCTCGCGGGAGCAGGTTTGTGCGTGCGAAGCCTGCGCAACGCTGAGCTCACCGACCCGGGGTTTGAGACCCAGAAGGTCCTCACTTTTTCTGTCTCTCCCGCATTGAACGGGTACACAAAGACTAGGCAGGCCATGTTTTACAGGCAGCTCGGGGAGCGCCTGAAATCCTTAGAGGGCGTGCGGTCCATAAGCATGGCGGCATCAATACCACTAAGCTATGGCGAAATTCAAACCACGGTTGGTACAGAGGGCGGCTCAGGCGCCTCAACGCAGCCAGTCCCTGTAGCGGAGAACCTGATTGCGCCTGGCTATTTTGAAACGATTGGAATCCCAATCATTCGGGGTCGAGGATTTCTCGATGCCGATAGTAGCCAAAACAACGTCATTATTAATGAGACGCTAGCCCACCGATTCTTCCCGGCACAGGACCCGATTGGCAAGCAATTGGCAATTGGCGACGTTCAACATCCACGCTCTGCGCAAATCGTAGGAATAGCCCGCGACAGCAAGTATCGCACTTTGGGAGAACCTGCCCAGCCGTTCTTGTATGAGCCGTTAGCGACTGGCTTTGAAGGTCCAGCAGGCACAACGGTTCTGCTGCGCACATCAGTGGCGCCTCGCACCTTGATTTTGGCTATCCGCAACGAACTCAGAGCGCTCGATAAGAACCTGCCTATAACGAAAATGGAAACGATGGGAGAACACATCCGATCGGCGCTCTGGCTGGCGCGCACGGCCGCGACGCTTTTCGGCATCGTGGGGACAATTGGGATGCTTCTGGCGATGATAGGCCTTTACGGCACGGTAGCTTACTCGGTCGTTCGCCGGACAAACGAGATCGGTATCCGCATGGCGTTAGGTGCTCAACGCATGGACGTGCTGAGGATGATTGTGAGGGAAGGCCTTTTGCTTACTTTCGTCGGCATGGGTATTGGGCTCGCGGTTGCTCTCGCCCTCACACGGTTCCTCAGCAGCCTGCTCTACGGAATGAGCGCAACCGACCCACTCACGTTTGTTGCGGTTTCCCTACTGACCACCGCCGTGGCGCTGCTGGCCTGCTACATCCCCGCCCGGCGAGCGACCAAGGTCGATCCCATGGTGGCTTTGAGATACGAGTGACAAGTGACCGGTGACACGTGACGAGTATGGCGAGTTTTCCACTTTCGTTTGAAGAACGTAGGAAACTCGAAAGTCGATCTGAGGCGAGTGGCCCGAAATCTGAGTTTACCCCATTTGGTCTAACGCAGCCTTCGCCGCCAGGAGCACGGATGGTGAAACCCATAGAGACGATCGCGCCAAGCGGTCCAAGGCAGCTCCGGCCTGAGTACGACTCAAGTGGCCCATGGCTGCCGCCCACAGCACAAGTCCCAGGGACCCGTGAACCTCCAGTCCCAATGACTGCGCAACCAGCCGCGCACCAGCGTCATCGGTCAGCAGCCAATCAGCTCTCATTTGACGCGCCAGTGCGATGGCCTGGGCTTCCCCATAATGCAGCAAGCCTGCCTGTTGCCAAGCCCGCGCCTCCAGCGCTGGAGCAGAATCGAGTTGGGTCACATGCAACCAAGTGGGCTTGTGAACCTGCCAGGCAGCTTCATAGCTTCGCATTTCAAGATCGACAGCACTTGGAATATGAACATTGCCTGGGGCTGATAACAGTTCTCGTACGCCGGCTTCTCCGAGGTGCAACAATGGGCCGGTATCGCACACGATGCACCTCATTGTTGCGCGTTCTGTTTCTCTCGAAGTGCCCATTCAATGTCTTCGAGCTGAAAACGCTCTTGGAGTTCCGCGGCGCGGTGGCCGAGGAATTCCAGAAGGGCTACACGAACCGCCTCCGCTTCGTCGTGGAACCATCCCGTCTCTACCAATCGCGACAGTTCCTCGGCGATCTTGTCCGGCAAATCGACTTTTATGGATTTCACAGTAACTCAATCCTCGGAGATCGAAGTGTCTGCGCGTACTCTGTGAGAGTAAGTCCTGCGGCGGGATGAGTCAAGGCCCTCGGGCGATCCGGCGGTTCGCACCGATCGAATGGCGACGTTGCGCCACGAGTGACGGGGGGACAATGACGAGCAAGAAAGGCCGTCCGCCGTCAGCAATCGGCTTTCAGAGGACTCTGGTGCTGACGATCGCTGATAGCTGACGGCTGAAAGCTGAGAGCTAAAATGATCCGCTGGCTTTACAAACTCCCGCTGCGAATTCGCTCGTTGTTCAAGCGCGGGCGTGTCGAAGAGGAGCTGAGCGACGAACTGCGCTTCCATCTCGAGAAACTGATTCAGGAGAAAGTTGCGCGAGGGATGACACCGCAAGAGGCCCGATACGCCGCGCTCCGCGAGCTAGGCGGCGTGGAACAAATCAAGGAGGAGTGCCGCGATATGCGACGAGTCAACTGGATTGAGAATTTCCTTCAGGATGTTCATTATGGCCTTCGCATGCTGGCCAAGAATCCCGGCTTCACTGCCGCTGTCGTCGTGACGCTCGCCCTCGGCATTGGCGCGAACACGACCATCTTCAGCGTGGTGTGGCGCCCCATGCGTTACCGTGACGCCAATCGCCTTCTGATGGTGTGGGAAACACGCCCCGACGGCGCCCGAAGCGCCGTTTCCGCTCCCACATATCTCAATTGGCGCGATCAAAACGCGTGCTTCGAGCAACTCGCCGCTGTTCGCAACGCGACTGTCGCCTTATCCGGAAACCCTCCCATCCTGGTGTCAGGAGCGCGCATCACCCCGAACTTTTTTGACACTTTCGGCTTGCGGCCCGAGCTGGGACGCTTTTTCTTGGCAGCCGAATTCCGCCCGGGCGGCGACAGGGTAACCGTCCTGAGCCACGAAATCTGGCAGACCCACTTCGGAGGAGAAGCGGGCATCGTGGGCAAGGCCATCCGCCTCAACGGCGAGACGTACGTCGTCGGCGGCGTGGCGCCTGCTGATTTCGAGTTCTTGGGGCGGATGGATGTCTGGATGCCTTTAGCCCTTCCCGGCGGGGCGCTCGACCGGCAAACTCGCGACTTGCTCGTGGTGGGACGGACCAAGCCGGGCGTTACTGCCGCCCAGGTGCGGGAGGAAATGCGGACGCTGGCAGCTCGAGTCGCACAGGAATCACCCGAAACGAACAAGCAATGGAGCGCGCTCGCACAGAACTTCTACGAGGCTCTGGCGGGCCCGGGCGTCATTCTGATGCTGGTTCTCCTCTTCACCATTGTGTGTGTGGTCCTGCTCATGGCTTGCGCGAATGTTGCCAACTTGCTTCTAGCTCGGGCCACCACGCGTCAGAAGGAGATTGCGGTCCGCATCGCTTTGGGTGCAAGCCGCTGGCGTGTGGTCCGCCAACTGCTGGTGGAGACTCTTCTCATGGCCCTGATGGGCGGCGCGCTGGGCCTTCTCCTGGCCTTCGGAGCGGTGCGCTACCTCGCAACTCTCCCTGTCCTTCAGGCGCCGGGACTGGCTCCTATCGAGATGAATCGCGTGGTCTTGGGATTTGCCGTAGCGCTCTGCCTGGCCGCGACAGTGCTTTCCGGATTTGCGCCCGCCTGGCAAACCACAACCACGAATTTGATGGAGCACGTCAAAGCCTCGGGCCGTACCGCGGTGGGAGATCGAAACCAGAGCCGCCTGCGCAACGGGCTCGTGATGGCGGAGCTGGCATTGTCTCTGGTGCTCATGGTGACGGCCGGGCTTAGCCTGCGCAGCTTCATTCGCTTGGCTCGAGTCGATCCCGGCTTCCCCAGCAAGGGCCTGCTGACCGCTCACCTGTCGCTGCCGGCTCCGCAGTATGCCGACGCGGGTCACGTCCGGACGTTCTATGCAGAATTGCTCGAGGGGGTACGCTCGATCCCCGGCGTGGAGGACGCCGCAATCTCCACCGGCCTGCCGCCTATGAACTTTGAATTCGGCCAGCCTTTCCGCGTGGAGGGCCGCGATCCAGCTTCGCCCGCCGCCTCCGGCGTCGCGAATTACCAGGTCATCAGCGCCGGCTACTTCCGCACCCTGGGCCTGACCGTGCTGAAGGGCCGCAACTTCTCCGAGGACGACCGCGAGGGGTCAACCCCGGTGGTGATCATCAATCACAGGCTGGCAGAGAAGTTCTTTCCAGCGAGCGATCCGCTGGGCAAGCGTTTGCTCGTTTCGGAACTCGTTCCAGGCCGCAACGATCCCTCGGCGCCGGTGGCGCTCGAAATCGTCGGCGTAGTGAATGACGTGAAGAACTCCAGATTGAACGAACCCAGCAGCCCCGAAATCTATGTATCGTATCTGCAAGCACCGTGGACCAGCGAATACCTCGTGGTCCGCAGCCGGAGCGAGACAGAACCTCTTGTGGCCACTATCCGGAACGCTCTCCGCGCCATCGATCCGGATCTGCCCTTGACCCGCGCCAGCACCATGGACGAGCGTTTCTCGAATTCGCTCGCCGGGGGACGCGTCGTCGTGGCCCTTATGGTCATCTTCGCTCTCATGGCGCTCTCGATGGGGAGCGTGGGGCTCTATGGCGTGATCTCCTACTCGGTGACTCAGCGCACCACCGAGTTCGCTGTGAGATTGGCTTTGGGTGCTCCCCAGCGCGAGATTCTCCGCCTGGTGGCGAACGGCGCCTTGCGCCTGCTGCTGATCGGCGGCGCAATCGGGATGGCGCTGGCCCTTGGAGTCGCGCGCCTCCTCTCAAGCGCGATTTTCGGCGTCAGCCCCTATGATCCCCTCACGTTTGCGACGGTGGTATTGGTACTTCTGGCCGTGGTCCTCACCGCCAGTTACCTCCCCGCACGCCGGGCCACGAAGGTCGATCCTATGGTGGCGCTGAGGTACGAATAAAGCAGTGCCTAGTGCCTAGTGGCTAGTGGCTAGGTGGGGGAAGCTCGCGGCCTGTCTACCGACGGATGACCAGTCACTAACCGCGAGTGCTGGCAACTAGGCACTAAGCACTAGGCACTAGGCACTAGGCACTAGCCACTTGCCCGTTGAGGGGGAACACGATGAACACTCTGCTTCAGGACGTTCGCTACGGCCTGCGGATGCTGTCCAGGAACCCTGGCTTCACCGCCGTCGCCATCCTCACCCTCGCCCTCGGCATCGGGGCAAACACGGCGATTTTCAGCGTGATTGACGCTGCTCTGCTGCGTCCGCTGCCCTATGACAGACCCGAGCAACTCGTAAACATCTCGACGCTGAATTTGAACGGAAACCGTGTGGTCATCGCTCCGGACTTCAAAATCTGGCAGGAGCAAAGCGGAGTGTTGGATTCAATCGGGGCTTTTGGGTTGGGTTTCAACGGATATAGCGAAGGAGCGAACCTTACCGGGGCGGGGGAGCCGGTGCGAGTCAAGGTCGTCCCCATTACGGTTGGATTTTTTCATATGCTGGGGGTACAGCCCATTCTGGGGCGCAGCTTTGGCAACGACGAGGGGCGGCGAGGTCATGATCGTGTTGCGCTGCTGAGCGCCTCGGTTTGGCGCAAAGAATTTGGTGGCAACCGCGATATCCTGAACAAAACGATTCGTCTTGACGCCACCCCTTACACGATCATCGGAGTCATGCCGGCAGGTCTGCTTTACCCACCGGGAGACCTCTGGGTGCCGGAAGTGTTGGACGCGTCGAACTCGCTGCCGGCGAATGCCACCTGGCCGATGCTCTACGTCATTGCCCGCCTCAAGCCGGGAGTGAGCCTCGCGCATGCCCGGGCGGACTTGCAAGTCCTCACGCATCGGCTCGACCCGCAGTTTTCGCCAGGGCGGCAGAGGGGCCATTCCCGCTGGCAGGTCCGGGTCATCCCGCTTCGCCAGTTGCTCGCGGGCGATGTTGGGCATCTTCTGCTCATTCTTTTGGCAGCGGTGGGTTTTGTGTTGCTGATCGCGTGCGCGAATCTGGCCAACCTGCTCTTGGCCCGGGCCGCCGCGCGCGGCAAGGAGGTTGCTGTCCGGGCCGCGCTGGGCGCGGGGCGAAGCCGGCTGGTCCGTCAATTCCTGGCCGAAAGCGTCATCCTTGCGTTCTTCGGAGGACTTCTAGGGTCAGTGCTGGGGCTGGTGGCCGAGCGCGCCATGAGGGATCTTGTGCCTCCTCAACTTCCGGCTGCGGTCACCCTCGATCTGAGGATTCTCGCATTCGTCATCGGAGTCTCGGCAGGCGCGGTGATTTTCTTTGGATTGATTCCGGCCCTTGCCGCCTCACGAGTCGAGGTGAATGAGGCCTTAAAAGAAGGAGGGCCGCACGCCGGCCTCAGGAGGGGCACGCATCGCCTTCGTGGCTTGCTGGTGATAACCCAGATGGCGCTGGCGCTGATCCTGTTGACGGGCGCGGGCCTCTTGGCGCGCAGCTTCTTGCGGCTCACCGAGGTAGACTTGGGTTTCGACCCACATCACCTCCTGCTCGCCGACGTGTGGCTCCCAGTCACCACCCTTGATGAGCCGCAGCGCCAAGCCAATTTCTTTCACGACTCGCTGGAGCGGCTGGTCGCGCTGCCCGGAGTCGAAAGCGCAGCGGCCACGACGCACTACCCGGTGTGCGTTTTCAACGAGTTGGCAACGGGCGTGCTCGTGTCCGGCGGACCATCCCCCGAACCGGACCATCCGATTTCGATCGCCCAAATAAGTCCCGACTATTTTCGGACCATGGGAATTCGATTGCTTAAGGGCCGCCCCTTCGACGATCGGGACGCGAGCAACGCTCGCAAGGTCGTCATCCTCAGCGAAAAAGAGGCGCGGAGCGCATTCGCAGGCCGCGAGGCGGTTGGGAACGAAATCAGTCTCGACGGTCCCAAGGGCCCGTGGAGGACGGTGGTGGGCGTCGTGGGGGACACGAGGAATTACATGCTGGAGCGCGAAGCGTGGCCGGAAATCTTTATCCCCTACCAGCAGCAGCCGGCACTTTTCATGACGCTCGTCCTGCGGACCGCCGGCGACCCGATGCGCGCGGCCAACAGCCTGAGGGATGCCGTCCAGAGCGTCGATCCCAACCAGCCTGTCTCAGGAGTTCAGACCATGGACGACATGCTGCAAAAACTGATTGCGCCCCGCCGGTTCAAGCTGGGCTTACTCGGTTCGTTCGCCCTGCTGGCCTTGGTTCTTGGCGCCATTGGACTCTATGGCGTGATTTCCTACGCCGTGACTGAACGGACGCACGAAATCGGAGTGCGCATGGCCTTGGGAGCAAAGCGGGAGGATGTTCTTAGACTTGTGGTTGGGCAAGGCTTCAAATTGACATTGATTGGCGTGGCGGTCGGCCTCGCCGGTGCGTTCGGCCTGACGCGCTTTTTGTCGAGCTTGCTTTACGCCGTCAGGCCCACCGATCCGCTCACATTCGTGGCGGTTTCTTTGCTGCTGATAGCGGTGGCGCTGCTCGCATCTTACATCCCTGCGCGCCGGGCCACGAAGGTCGATCCCATGGTGGCGCTGAGACATGAATGAAGTCGTCAGTTCTCAGTTATCAGTTTTCAGCGAGAACCAGAGCCAGCAACTCTTCGAGCAAACCACAAGGCCGAATGTGCCAATCGGAACCGAGGGATTGAGAACTGACGGCTGATAGCTAACAGGATTCAGGATTCCAGGAGGTCGGTAGCTGATCCGCCGCGGCGGGATAACTGAGAGCTGTGAACTGGGAACTGTGAACTGTTGACTGTCGACTGTGGACTGAGAACTGACAACTGAGAACTTACTACTGTCCGAACTCGGGACGAGCTGTCCCAAAAGCGGACACCTCAGCCGGGAGTCTCCCCCGCTTTTATCCCTAACTCATTGAAAATAAGTGCCTCAATGAGGAAATGGGTTGGCACTCCTCGTGCCCTGAATAGCTTCGGAGAGTTTCCATGGATATCCCACGTGAATCTGCAAAGCGGCAACGGAGAATCCGCAGGATCATTTATTCCGCCGTAGGTCTAATAGCCATCGCCTCAGTCACCTATGGCCTTTCGCGCCTCAAGCCCGCGGCGCCCAGCGTGGATAAGGCGACGGTCTGGGTTGACACGGTCAAGCGGGGGCCGATGTTGCTCGAAGTGCGCGGCTTGGGCACTTTGGTCCCGGAGGAGATTGTCTGGATTCCGGCGACCTCAGACGGGCGGGTGGTGCGTCGCATTCTGCCAGGTGTGCATTTGCAGCCTGATTCGGTCATCCTGGAGTTGAAGAACCCTGAGCTCGAGCAAGGCGCTCTGGACGCCGAATGGCAACTGAAGGCCGCCGAGGCTGAGTACAACAGTCTCAAGGCGCAGCTTGATAGCCAACTCCTGGACCAGAGGGCGGCCGCCGCCACGGTGCAGGCTGACTATCGCCAGGCGGTCCTCAATGCCGAAAAGGATGCCGCCCTGGCCAAAGCAGGTTTGGGGGCGGAGTTGAACTCCAAGCTGTCAAAGGCCAAGGCCGACGAGTTGACCACCCGCAATCAGATCGAGCAAGACCGGCTGAGCGTGAGCGCGGCCTCCGCCAAGGCCCAACTCGAGGCCCAGAAGGCCAAGGTAGAACAGCTTCGGGCTCTTTACCAGTTGAAGCAGGCGCAATTGGACCGGCTTAAAGTGCGGGCGGGAATTGACGGAGTGCTGCAAGAGGTGCTGGTGGAAGTGGGCCAGCAGGTGACGACGGGCACGATCCTGGCCAAAGTGGCCGACCAAACCAAGCTGAAGGCGGAGTTGAAGATTCCCGAGACCCAGGCGAAGGACGTTCAGAGCGGACTGCTCGCTTCCATCGACACGCGCAACGGCATCATTTCCGGCCATGTGATGCGGATTGACCCGGCGGTGCAAAACGGAACGGTGACGGTGGACGTCAAACTGGAAGGCGAACTGCCGAAGGGCGCGCGTCCCGACTTGAGCGTCGAGGGCACCATCGAAATCGAGAACTTGAAGGACGTGATCTACGTGGGGCGGCCGGCTTTTGGCCAGCCCAACAGCACGGTGGGGATATTCAAGCTGGATGCGGAAGGGAATGGCGCGACGCGGGTGCAGGTGAAGCTGGGGCGAAGTTCCGTCAACACGGTGGAGATTCAGGAGGGACTGGAACCTGGCGACCGGGTGGTGCTTTCCGACATGTCCACTTGGGATGCGTTCAATCGGATACGGCTGAACTGAGAGGCTAGTGGTTAGTGCCTAGTGGCTACGAATGAATTGTGAATTATGAATTGTGAATTGTAAATGTTTGACTACGACATACATGGAGAGTGCCTTTTGTTAATTCATAATTTATAATTCGGAATTCAGGATTGTTTGACTGACAACTGAGAACTGGCGACTGAGAACATCACCAAGGAGATGAAAATGGACTCGAACTCGCAAGGCGAAGCTACCTCCCGGAACTCACCGCAAGACAAGTCGAATGGTTCCGGTCAACCCCTGATTCAACTGGAAGGCGTAACCAAAGTCTTTTACACCGAAGAAGTGGAGACGCACGCCCTTTCCGGCATCCACCTGGAGATCAAGAGAGGCGAATATCTTTCCATCGCCGGTCCCTCGGGCTGCGGGAAATCCACCTTGCTTTCCATCCTGGGGCTGCTCGATTCACCCACCGATGGCAAGTACACTCTGAACAGCACAGGGGTCGAGGACCTCTCTCTATCGCAGCGCACCCGCATTCGCAACCGGGAGATTGGCTTCATTTTCCAGGCCTTCAACCTCATCGGCGACCTCAACGTGTATGAAAACGTGGAGCTGCCGTTGACTTACCGGGGTATGCCTTCCGCCGAGCGCAAACAACGCGTGCAAGAGGCGCTGGAAAGGGTGGGGATGGCGCATCGCATGAAGCATTATCCCTCGCAACTTTCCGGGGGCCAGCAGCAGCGCGTGGCAGTGGCTCGCGCCCTGGCCGGGAAGCCCTCCATCCTGCTGGCGGACGAGCCGACGGGGAACCTGGACTCGAAGAACGGCGAGGCAGTGATGGACCTGCTGCGGGAACTCCACCGCGAAGGCGCCACCATCTGCATGGTAACTCACGATCCGCGCTACGCCGAGTTCGCCGACCGGACCATCCATCTGTTCGATGGCCAGATCGTGGAAGAGACCAGCGGAAATTGAACGGTGGTCAAAAATGCCGGAACGCAGATAATCTAGGATAACTGACCCCTCTCCCTCCTTCTCTCCCTTGGGGAGAGGACGGCTTTTCTTACCTCAACTCCACTTTATTTGGCGCGCTCCAGGCGGCCGCCTTCGCGGCGGTCGGCGCGCAGGAGCAGAATCGAGAAGATCAGGCCGCAGAAGCCGAGCGCGGCGAACATGACCTGGCTGGCGGTATAGCTGTGCGTGGCATCGCGCAGGGCGCCGTTGGCCACAGGGTAGGCCGCCAGACCCAAGTTCTGGATGGCGGTCATCAAACCGAACGCTGTGCCCACGCAGCGCGCCTCCACGATGAGCGGGACCGACGGCCAGAGGCAGGCGGGGACCAGCACAAAAGCTGCACCCAGCACGATCATCGAGAGCACCGGAGAAAAGTGCGTCAGCCCCAGAAGCAGATGCGCGGGAATGATGAGCAGCGAGCCCACCACCATGAGGGTGGCGCGGCGGCCCACACGGTCGACAAAGTTGCCCGCGAAGGGTGCGAGTAGCATGGAAGCCGCGATGATGATCGACGTGGCGCCCTGAGCGGTGGTAAACATGTGCGTGAAGTTGTAGAACACTCCGGCGAGGAAGCCTAGCCCTTCAGCGGAAGCCATCGGCATGCCCCACTTGTCGTGAAAGAAGTCGGTGGCCAGCGCGGTAAAGGGGAAGATGGCGGAGTAGAACGTAACGCAGATTCCCACGGCATACCAGTAAGAGGGACGAAACTTGCCCACGTCGCTCCAGGTGATCTTGTCGCCGGCGCCGGCCTCGGGCAGGCGCAGGATGGGCTCGGCGTGGCGATCCATCAGGGTGTAGATCCAGTTGCAGAGCAGGCTTCCCAGGCACAGCGCCGCCGCAATCCAGAGCGCTCCGCGCCATCCCAAACGGCTGGCCAGCAGTTGTTCAGTATTGAAGGAAAATAGCGTGCCGAGGCGGGCGATGGTGAGGGTGATGCCGAATGCCATGGCCAGTTCCTTGCCGGTGAACCAGCGCGCAATGATGGCGCTTTGCGAGACGACCATGGATTCGGAGCCGATGCCGAAAAGCACGCGCCCGGCATACAGGACGGGTAGGCTGGGCGCCCAGGCGACCAGGGCGGCGCCGGCGACCACGAAGCTGGAGAAGATCAGGCTGGCGCGGCGCACCCCCACGCGGTCGATGAGGAAGCCTCCGCCCAGCACCGCGAAGACCGCGGCCACGCTGTACATCGTATACATGGTGCCGATGGCGGCGCGGTCGGTGTGGAACACCTGGATGAGAGTGGTCTCGATGGCGCCCACGCTGTCGTAAGCGAAGTAGCTGCCGAACGACATCAGGGCGGCAAAAGCCAGGATGATGAAGCGGTAGGGTTTGGCGGTGGGGTAGAAAGGGCCTTGTACTGACGGAGACATAAGTCTGCGAGTATAGCATTGCGCGGCGGCTGGGCGTAGCACACTAGCAGTTCCGCGGACAAGCAGCCACGCGTGAGGCGCCGTTTAGGATCATGGTGGCCGTCCGGTGATATGATGTGGCTTTGGAGTGCGGCCCGCCGCGGCGGGCCGCCGCTTTCCTCCCGCGAGCTTGCTCGCGCTCATCCCGGCCTGGGGCACAATTCTCGCCGGGAAGCTGGTCCCGCCGTGCGGGAAAGGCGGCAGCCCGTCAATTGACGTGCCGTACTCCAAAGCCGGGGCACTTCAAGAGTTGCGGAGGGTCTTATGCGCGATTGGCCTCACAGCCCGGTTCACCGCCTGGCGGAGCCCGGAGCTTACATCGTGACCGCTGGGACATACCTCAAGAAGCCCACTTTCGCCGGCCCCCAACGCCTCGAGTACCTCTGCGACCGGCTTCTCGAGCTGGCGGAAAAGTACGATTGGCAATTGCAGGCCGGGGCGGTCTTCCCCAATCACTACCATTTCGTCGCCTTGTCTCCGGCGCAGGCTGCCTCTCTAACCTCACTCAGCCGACATCTGCACTCTTTGACCACCATCCAGGCGAACCGCTGGGACGGAACCGGCGGGCGCAAGGTGTGGTTTCAGTAATGGGAAACTAACCTGACCTACCCGCGGTCCTACTTCGCCCGCCTGAGTTATGTCCACCGGAACGCAGTCCATCACCGGATCGTGCGCGAGGCCGCGCTTTATCCCTGGTGCTCGGCGGGCTGGTTCCAGCGCCGAGCCACGACTTCGTTCTACAAGCAGATTATGCAAATGAAGATCGATCGCGTCCATGTCGAGGACGAGTTCGAGGTTGATCTCAGAGACGTTTAGGGTAGGTTTGGAGTGCGGCAGCTTGCTGCCGCACTCCAAAACAATGCGCCGTCGCTGAAAAACGTGGCTCTCGACTACCCCGCTGCTGATTTCTTTCAGCCCGTTGATCAACCGGCTGATCAACATTATCCAATTGATCGTCTACCAACGATGGATCACCTTGACAACTAACCCTCCGCGATCAACGATCCCAAGTGGCGCACTTAGCGGCGCCACAATCGATGGCAGACATAATCCCCAACGCTCCTGAGCTCGCAGGCAAGTTGCCCAAGCCGGTTTTTCACGACCCCAACCACCACATCAAGATTTATCAGGGTGATTGCCTGGAGATTCTCGCCGCCATTCCCGCAGATTGCGTCGACCTGATTTTCGCCGACCCGCCCTATTTCCTTTCCAATGACGGCATCACCTGCCATGCGGGCAGAATGGTTTCCGTGAACAAGGGCGCGTGGGATAAGTCCAAGGGCCCCGACCTCGACCATGAGTTCAACCGCGCGTGGCTGGCGGATGGGCCGCATTCCGCCGCCGCTATGCGGCTTGCATCCTCTCACTTTTTTCCTCATTATTATGCCTTAGTCGGCCGATAAAAATGCGATGATTAAATTGAGAGCTGCGAACTTCCGGAGTTGAATGTCCGCTGAACCTCTCAAGACTTGCTCCTCATGGAACTTGATTTACGTTTGGGGATTGACATGAGTGCCAAATTTGTGCGATGACTACGAGTAGCGGTGATTGGATTATGAGCCTAACGGGAGATAGAGTGTCGGGGAGGTACAGATACGTCCGGGAGGAAAAGGCAGGGGGAGCGACGTTCACCCCGAATGGATTGGCGAGCTTTGTTGCCCGACAAATTGTTGCGAGTCTAAGTACTTCCGACAGTAAGCTGCTTCGGGTAATCGATCCAGCGGTCGGTGAGGGAGCCCTGCTGCTGAGCCTTTTGGATGAGTTAGTGTCTCATGGGTTTCGAAATCTTGAAATCCACGGCTTTGATACCAATCCAGAGTCCTTAGCGGTGGCGAAAAGCGCTCTTGAAGCAAGATTCCCGTTCGTTGCGATACGGTTTCGAGTCGGGGACTTCCTTGAATTTGCGGGGCAATCGGCGGGTGGAGAACGCTCCTTGTTCGCTGTGGGGCCGCCAGAACGGTTTGACGTGGTTATTGCTAACCCGCCATACGTGCGGACTCAAATTATGGGAGCGTCACACGCCCAGAGGCTGGCCTCGCATTTTGGTCTGACCGGCCGCGTGGACCTGTACTACGCTTTCATTCTGGGAATAATTGAAGTTTTAGAAGAAAGCGGGGTGGCGGGTGTCATCGTTTCAAACCGCTTCATGACAACGAAGTCGGGCGCGGCGGTTCGGAAGGTTCTTCGCGAGTCCGTTTGCATAAGGCACGTGTGGGACCTTGGGGATACTAAACTTTTCGAAGCGGCTGTTCTTCCAGCCGTTTTGGTCATGACAAAGGGCCGGCCGGTCGGAGAGAGTAGAAATCCGGTCTTCACGTCTATTTACGAGACGGAAGTTTCCGCAGGCAGCGAAGCGAGTGACGTGATCGCAGCTCTAAGTCAGTCCGGGAGTGTCGCGATTGAAGACGGGCGGCGCTTCCAAGTGATCCATGGGAGATTAGACCTTAAGAATGAATCGGATCAGGTGTGGCGAGTGGCAACTGATAATGGGGACTCGTGGTTGAGAACAATTGAAAGTCACACTTGGCGAAGGTTTGGCGATATTGGAAGCATTCGGGTAGGAATCAAAACCTGTGCCGATAAGGTGTTCATCAAGCGCGAATGCGATTGGGACGGAGTGCCGGAGTGCGAGCGCCCGGAGCTTATACGGCCTCTTATTACCCATCACGTAGGGCGGAGGTTCAAAGCTGACGCCACAAAAGGCACACGGTGGGTTGTGTACCCTCACATTAACGATGAAGGGCAGCGTGATGCCGCCGATCTTTCTCTGTATCCTCGGACGGCGGCATACCTTGAGAATCATCGCACGACGCTGGAGAGCCGGTCGTATGTGATCGAGGCGGGTCGGCGGTGGTATGAAATCTGGGTTCCGCAAGATCCGGGGGCATGGAGCCTTCCAAAGCTTGTGTTCCGCGACATCTGCGAAGCTCCAACGTTCTGGGTAGACCTTGACGGGAGCGTCGTGAATGGAGATTGCTATTGGTTGGCACTGAATCCCGGTCTGGACACAGATTTACTTTGGCTGGCCGTGGCTGTGGCTAACTCGTCTTTCATTGAAGCGTTTTACGACCACCGTTTCCACAATAAGCTATATGCGGGCAGACGGCGCTTCATGACCCAATACGTCGAACAATTTCCATTGCCCAACCCATCCAGAGAAGAATCTAGAAGGCTAATTGGTCTCGCAAAGCGAATATACGATTTGACACCTTCGGTGTTAACCGCCGATTTGGAGTCACAGCTTGATTCTCTTGTGTGGCAGGCCTTTGGCGTGTCAGTCGAAGAAGTCAGCCGGTAGCGGGATTTGAAGTTTTTTGTTCAGCACTTTTCCTTGAAACTGCGGGAACCGAGCGAAGAATGCCTCTCCGGTCGTAAGAAAAATGTGAGTGAGAGTGACCGTGGACCCGTCCGTGTTCGCGTAGAAGAGGACATAGCGGACGTCGCAATGTTTCAATTGCTGACCGAGGACCTTCGGAACATCGAGGGGGGCTTGGCTGTCCGGGCGCACTAAGCCAAGATCAATAGTCGCTGCGGTCTGCAGCTTGGCTTCGAGCAACTGATGCCGGACGTCCGGGAATTGTCCGTCATCTGCGTAGGTAGAATAGCCGAGAGCCTTACAGACAAGCCGATGAAGATCGGCCCCCCTCAGCCTTTCCTGATCGCGTCCCCTGTCCGGAAACGAAGTTCCTACCAAGGGAAGCAAGCGGCGAAAGAGTACGGCTATGGGAAGAACTGTTCCGGCGCTAGGGTTATCCGTTGGTGAAATGGCGTGAAGGTCTGCCCGGGCATTTACTATCGGCCTAACGGTTTGAGTATCGTCTGGGACAATAAGTTCGGCGGCGTCTGTTCGGCAAATGAGCCGGGCCTGATATTTCTGAGTCAGAGTGCCTGTTGTGTCGAGCTTTACAAGCGCATCGCCAGTGACGACCTTCACGCACCGGACAACGCCCTCGGCGGACGGCCGGATGATGACGTAACGCCTCGTTGGAGCTAGCTCTTCGTTCCAGATCTGAAGGTTATTGCGTTTTTGGGTGTAGGTGTCGAACATCTGACCGGGGAATCGCGGCTTCGTCTTGGCAAACCTAGCGGGAACGGGGTAGCCGAGAGCTTTACAGACTGCCGTTTTTACGACTTTTGAGCGTGTGCGATTCGGAAGTGCGGCCAGGTTGAGCCCAGCCAAAGCCGTATTCAACAGTGACTCCAAGGCGGGTGTAGGAATCCAGAGGGTTGGGTCGCCAACTTCAATCGGGTCGTATATGGTGAGCCCGCTTTTTCGAATGTGGTCTGCGTAAACAGAGACGGGAGGATTAGTGTTTTTTGCCACGGCGCTGTGACCTCGGGGTCAAAAGGTTTGGCACAGAAACCCCCAGCGCCTTGCTGAATACTTCAAGGGTGCTGAGCGTGACGTTTCGCTCTGCACGCTCAATTGCACCTACATAGGTCCGGTGAAGGCTGCACCTGTCGGCAAGCTCTTCCTGGGAGACACCCAACCCCGACCGAAGGAGTCGAACATTCGTCGCCAAAGTTTGGCGAAGCTCAATACCGGGCTTTCGAAGTGTTCTTTTGCTCTTCATTCAACAGTTGGTGCCAAAGGGTCGAGCACCAAGGATGATTCTGATGATGCCTATATGTCTACAGCACACGAGTAGCATTCTAAAGGCATACTTCCTGAAACCGCGCGGGCAAGAATATCCCCAGCAGCTGCCGCCCGAGGCACCGCAGGTTATTTCCATCACGTCTATGGTATAGTTCCCATAAACGGAAACAATTGGACATCTATCGCGACTGAATTTAAGCATTCTCAGAGTCCCGCTGGAGCATCGTGTTCGCGTCGAGATGACCTTGCCCCCAGGGCGTCGCGGCGCGGGCCGGTGCGGGAAGAATTCCTCGTCCACTTACCTGTAAGTCTTTCTCTACCCACATTTCAATTCATACAGATAGTTTCCGGCGGGCTGGCGGAGACGCAAGGAACAATCGTCTGCGCCAGCCCGCGGGATGGAATAAGACGCGCCATATAACGTGGAAATTTAGCGATGAAGAAAGAATGTAACTTTTCGAAGGGTGAAGGCGCCAAGTTCTACCGACCAGAAGCAGAACCGAAGTCGTGCGGGCGCTCAACGCCAACGAGTTCACCCTCCTGGACGCCTACACGTTTGTTTGCCTGGCAGCTTGAAAAGCTGTATCCCGACGATCGCCACGTGCTCGACAAAATCCGCCAGCAATTGCAGGTGTTGCGCGACCTGGGCTTTGTGCAATTCCTAGGCCACGGCTGCTACCGCAGCTTGTAGCCACGGGCGCCGCGGCGACGACCAGTTCTGATTGTGGGTTCTTCCTCCGGCGGGCTTCAGATGCGGCGGAAAGGCGCTTCCCTTGTTGTCCTGCGGAGCGAAGCTTTGGAGTGCGGCCCGCCGCTTTCCTCCCCGCGAGCTTGCTCGCAGTGGGCCACGGTCAGCGTAGCTCTGATCGTGGGCTTTTCCCATCCCCAACACCCTTTCGGCTGTTTAGGCGACACCCTGCAAGGAGAGAATCTTCTTCGTCACACTGGGGGGAAAGTCCACAAACAAGAAATAGCCACTGTGATAGAGGTAATCCTCGCCGCTCTCGTCGACAATCCGCACCAGATCATCCTTCGCCGCCACCGGATCGGGGAGAACCCGATAAACCTTGCCAGGAATGAGCGAGGCCTGATAATCGGTATTGTCGATGCAAAGGGCGAACGGTTTGGTTGGTGTTTTCATGATTCGTCCACGTAGCGCTTGATCTTCATGTCCCTTTGGCCGATCCCATGCGCCTCATACCAGTGTAATTCAACGGCGCGTCGAGCGCCATTCGCAAGGCGGACGGTAGCTGTCCCTTTCATCTTTCGCCACCGACCTGGACCATAGGCCTTGCGGAGGTACGAGCGGATTCTGATACCCGGGCCCGCGGCAATGACTTCCACGTTTGCTATGGGGCCAACGACCTCAAACTTCATTCACCCTCGCGCCCGGGACGTGGTTTCGCTGGCGTCTCGCTCGAATCCCGCACATCCATTGTAGCGAATTCAACCTGCTTTTGCAGAATTCTTGCTGCCACCTACGGGCGACCACCCCTGCACCCCACCTGATCCAGGAGGGGAGCACGGTAGCTTCCTTTCTCGAGTGCCATGCAATAAGGCCCACAGAGAACACGGAGTCGGAGGTGTTCCGCTCGGTGCTCAAGGAACATCTCGCCCTCCCACTGCCTTTCAAATCTTGTTCCAGTACCAAAGGCGGTAGCCGGCTGCACGGTCCAGGGGCTTCTTGGCGATCTTGAGATGCAAAAGGATCTGGCCGCGATGGTGGCCCTCGTGGGCGAGCGCGTAGCCGAGAAAAGCCACCGGACCCAACTTGACGCCTTTGATGTGCCCGGTGCGTTCCGCTTCGGCGAACAACTCCCCCATGGCCTTACCGGAGTCGATCAGCGCCTGCCGCAGCGTCGCGCGGGGAGCCGTCCCGCCGGGGATTTTTTTAAAGGTCTTCGCCAAAGCCGGCGCGCGGCGCTCGAGCCAATAGAACCGCGCCATGTGAATGTGCACAAAATAACTTGTCACTGACTTACCCCGCGGGAGGATGGTGGCCGCGAGCTGCTCGTCGCTCAGAGCATCGAGCAACAACAAGTTGACGCGGTTATTGAGATGCCAGGTTTCGGCGAGATTGCACTGAACAGTGGAGTGGCCGGCCATAGGCCTCCTGAAGTTTCCTGTTATCCGCGCCGCCCAATGCGCATCGCGGTGGAAAAGCCGCCCGCCATTAAGATCGGCGGGCCGGAAAGCGGGCCTTGCGCCACATTTTCTTCCGGCGGGGGTTGAGCGAGAAAAACCTGCGAACGTGCCACTATTGACCGCCCCCCAAAATCTGCTTCCAGCGCGCCCAAGCATCGATGCGGGCCTGGCGATTGGCAGGGCTCGCGTCCGGAGCCTCTCCGGCGCGCATGAAACCGTGGCCGGCGCCTTGATAGGTGACCGGCTCGAAAGTTTTTCCGGCCGCTTTCATCTGCTCGCGGGTATCGGGAACCGTCGCCCCAATGCGCGAGTCGTTTTCCGCGTAGAAACCGTACACGGGCGCGGTGATTGCCGCCATGGCCTCCTTCGCGGGCGGCGTCCCGTAAAAAACAAATGCGGCGGCAAGATCCGTGCGATGCGTGGCAAAGCGGAAGCTCTGGGCCCCGCCCCAGCAGAAGCCGGCCACGAACAGCTTGCCGCTCGAGGCGGGAATCTTCAGGGCATAATCGGCGACGGCGTTGAGGTCTGCGGTGATCTGGTCGGGATTAAGATGACTCACCGCCTCCACCGCAGGACTACTCATACCTCCACCCGCACTCCCCTGGGGAAAGTCGCTGCTCCGGCCACCGTTCGGTCCCATGCCGGAAAGAAAGTCGGGGGCTACGGCGATGTAACCGGCCTCCGCAACTTGATCAGCCAAGTCCTGCACCCAATCCGTCATCCCGAAAATCTCATGGATGATCAGCACTACGGGCGCCTTGTCCTTTACCTCGGGGTAGACAACGAAAGTCTCCACCGCGCGCCCCTCGTGCTTTATGGTGACCCACTCGCGATGCCGGGGGGACTTTTCAACTCGCGCGCGCGCCCAGTCCTGGGCCAGTACCTGTGATGCGCTCAACAATAGAAGAAACCACACCATGATCGGTCGCATATTTCTCTCCTGATTGTCCATCTCTTGGGGCTCTGCTTCCACCCGATTGCACTCTGGGGTGAAGAGGAACGCATGAGGGTGCGTTCATTACTTTTGTAATTCGCTGAGTGCCGCAAGTACGTCTTCACTGTGGCTAGCCGGTTTAACGCCGGTCCAGACTTTAGCGATTTTGCCATTTGGATCGATTAGGAAGGTGTTGCGGGAGGCAAACCCCCTATCGCTCAGCGAGCCGTAGTCGGCCACGACTTTCTTGTCGGTATCCGCCAGAAGCTTGAAAGTCAGGCTCTGTTTGGTACAAAAATCCTGGTGGCTCGCGGTAGAGTCCACGCTCACACCAACAATCACCGCGTTCTTTTCGGTGTATTTCGAAAGGTCGCGCTGAAAGTTGTGCGCCTCGATAGTGCAGCCCGGCGTGTTGTCTTTGGGATAGAAATACAGCACCACCCACTTGCCACGAAAATCCTTCAAGCTTACATTACTCCCGTCCTGCGACGGCAGAGTTACGTCGGGCGCCTCTTGGCCAACTTGCGGAAGATCTCCGGCCGCGGCCAGCGAAAAGGCAAATCCCACGCACACTGCGGTCAAGCTGAAAACACGAGCAAGGTGCTCCAGGTTCATTATTTGTGACCTCCCAAAGCCAGAATTTCGGTTTTCGCCCTACAGATAATATACACCCCGGCGCATCTGAATTCAATGCCCGAATTCGACTGTAGGGCCACCCCTTGGGGTGGCCTGGGGGGGGCAAGGACCACGGCGGTCCAAGCTACCAGCTCACGCCAGGCTCAGCGCGGCTCTGCCGCCCCGACTTGCGGAAAGCCTCCGGCTTTCCAGCCAGTGCCGGAGCCTACCCCCTCCTCCGCGCGGGCTGGAAGGCCAAGCCTTCCAGCCTGCGCGGAGGAGGTTCTTCAGGAGCCACGTCCTTCGGAAAGGCGAAGCCTTTCCGCAAGTCAGGCGGCCGAGCCGCAGGTCGTCATTGACAGCGTCGAGCGGAATCTGGACAGGCCCGGCACAAACCCCGGCCCTACACCCCAAATTAGGACACTACCAGAGCCTTTCCGCAAGTCAGGCGGCCGAGCCGCGCCTCCCGAAGACGTCTCCGGTGAAAACGTAGAAACTGAAGAGGCCGCCCCAAGGGGCGGCCCTACAGAGACCGCTGTTCTCCGTGACCTCTGTGGCCTCTGTGGTTGACGCTCTTTACGGGCCATAGACCAAAACGCGGAACGTCCCCGGAACGGCTCTCTGCTGCGGACGCGCTTGGCCTGCGCCGGATGTTGCCGGTGGACCAAAGTCTGCCGTGTCCACAAAAAGCTTGTGTGTCTTGGTATCGAGCCCCATGGTCTTGGCGCCGAACTCGGTCTTGACCTTCTCGACCTCGCTGAACTTGCCAGGTGAGTCTTCGTGGAAGATATGGATCATGCCCTCGCGGGTCGAGCAGAAGATCATGCCGGTTTCAGGTTCATAAGCGGCGGCATCCACGCCCGCCGAGATTGGGAACGATTGCATGACCTTTCCGCTGTCGGCGTCCATCACTACGAGCATCTGCGGGTTGCGGCCGGCGCTGAACAGCCGCCGGTGCTTGGTGTCCATCGCCAGGGCCGTGGGCCTTCCGGCGGGCGCAACCGGCCAACGCGCTTTGGTGGTGAGCGCGCGGGAATCAATGGCCACTACTTCGTTCTTGTCTTCCATATTGACATAAACGGTTCCCTTGCCGTCGGCGACGGCGAATTCAGGACCTCCACCCAGCGCGATGGTCCCCACCACGTCGCCACTCTTAGCATCGATCACCGTGGAACTGTTGGGGTCTCCATTCATGGCAAAGACGCGCTTGGAGGCCGGATCGTAAACAACGGAGTCGGCGTCGTTGTCAGCTTTTGCCTCGCCAATGACCTTGAGGGTCTTCAGGTCGAAAATAACCACTTTTCCCTGGGCTCCATCGGTGATGAATCCCCGGCCGAACTCGCGGGCGATGGCAACTCCGTGGTCCTGTTTCAAGCCCGTGATGTTGCCGATGAGGCTGCCGTTGTCGGCGTCGATGACTTTAATCTCCGTCCCATGCGACAGGTAGACGCGGCGCGCCGAAGAGTCGACCGTAATGTAATCGAAATATTCCCGCGTACTACCCTCTGCCACACCGAAAGTGTATTTGGTAAGCAGGTGATAACTGGCTTTCGGCGCCAGGGCAAGAGCAAAAGCGCCGAGCAGCACAAAAGACACGCTAGAGGCAAGACGTTTGAGGCCCGATGACAAGATCATATCAAACCCTCCCCTTATTTGACGGTGGAAGTCAAGCTTGCTTAATCACTCCTAGGTTGGGTCCATATTATAACCCCCTGTGAGCAACTTGGGCCGAGGCTGTCTCGAAATTAGATACGGGTCCGTAATGGCCGCCGAAATAGTGGTCATTCATGTAGCTGTTGCTGCTGAAGCCACTCAAGAACAACGTCATGGGCGGGCTGGCGCAGACGTTGTTTTTTAACGTCTGCGATCTGCCGAAGGCACGTTTCGCCGAGGGTCGTGAGGAGATACCCGGGCCACCTCCCTGGTCCCTTCGGAGAATCGCAGACTCCAGACTACGGAGTCTGCGCCAGCCGGAGTGGGACACGCTCAGATGCACACCAGGAAGGGCGGTGCCGATTCCGGTGAAGGCAGCCGTTGAAGTTGCAGCTTGCCTGGTTGAGTGTTAAGCTAGTGTAGTGTCCAACAAATAGATGGACAATAGGCGGAGTTCGGTTTATGCTTAGGCATGCCACGAAAACTTCCCCCATTGACTTTGAATTCCAGCCAGCACCAGCAAGTTCGGCAGTGGCTGAG
>Ga0326728_10001042_pt1 | contig 101103 bp, 68 predicted proteins | sample MB3enrmetagenome_FD_207602 | JGI IMG/M metagenome (GOLD analysis project Ga0326728, IMG submission 207602) | Lab enriched peat soil microbial communities from McLean, Ithaca, NY, United States - MB31MN | ecosystem: Environmental > Terrestrial > Soil > Wetlands > Peat | place: USA: New York...
CGAATCCCACTTTGGCCTTAAAGGCCCCACTGTGCCGTTTGCGTTTCGCTTTCATCAGTCTGCTTTTCCTCATCAGACCGGCAAAAGTCCATCTTAACCAGTGGTCTAGTTTTTGGGGTCCACCTCAATGGTGCGTACAGCGACTTGGCTTATCGCGCCTTGCCAGATCCAGAGGAAGAGCACCATGAATACAAAATACCAAATCATGGAACTCAATCGCGGGTCGAGCTTGCCCGCTTTCTTATCGTCCATTCTTGGAGTACGCTTGATCATCAATTCACTTTCATGGGATTTTTCTTCGATCCGGTATTGGATGCGTCCAGAAATCCCGCTCCGGTCAGCCCTCCTATCTCAAGACTCATGCCATCCCAAACCATTCTTGCAACTCATTATGCATTAGATGGATATAAACGGGGAAGTCATTGCGTTTGGCCTGCGAGTCTTTGCAATTTGCAAAATCTCGCAAATGAATTGCGAGCCTTTGTTTAACTTCTGCACAACAGAATTGTTGCTCACGAAATTAATCGGGAGCGTGGATGGCCGGCGCCAGCCAACCGGGGAGTCAAACCGACGTCAATACTGTTTTCATAGAACGCCCCGCAAAAACTTCAGGCCTTTGACCGCGATCTCGTCGCGTGTCGGCTCTATCGGGCGCCAGATCGCGGCTGCCCGCGCAATCACTTTAACGTCGCTGGTGAACGATTCGATGACGACATCCTTGTCATATCCGATTTCATGAAGCGCCTCGGCGATGGGCTTCCACTGTATATGATCGTTGCCGGGCGTGCCGCGGTCGCTGCCGCAAGCGTGGAAATGGCCAAGCAACTTGCCCGCTTTCCGGATCGCCGCCGCCTGGTTCTTCTCTTCAATATTCATGTGGAAGGTGTCCAAGAGGAGCAGCAAATGCGGGCTGCCGACATCGGCCGCCAGGTTCAAGGCCTGATCGCAGGTGTTGATAAAGTCGGTTTCAAAGCGGTTGAGCGGTTCCATGCAGATCTTTCTCCCCCGGTCGCCGGCGTAGGCGCAAAGAGTCTTGAGATGCTTGACCACCGTGCGCCATTGTTGTTTGTATTCCCGCGCGGGCACGGCCTCGGCCCGTCCCACCGAGGAATAGACCGCCCCGACCATGGAGGGGCAATCCAGGGCCACCAACTGATCCAGGAGCGCCATCATGTATTTGAGCGCCGCCTGTTGTTCACGCGGGCTGCCGCGCAGGTCCCGGCCCGGCCCCACACAAGCACAGGCCGAGCCGCACGCCAACCCCGTTTTGTCCAGCTCCCGCTTGACCTTCTGTGGATCAATGTGCGCGGTGGATTCAACGGGGATTTCGACAGTGTCGAAGCCCCATTTCTTGAATGTTGGAAAAAGCTTGGTGCTTTGTGTCGTGAAAGGCGAAGTGAACAAAAAAGTGTTGATGCCAAATCTCATGGTGCCGTGCAGACTGCGTCCGTTGCGTGGCGGCGTCAACTGTGGATTCTCGGTGATGATTGCGTCAAAACGAACCGGCGGTTTTTCATTGACCTGCCAGGCGGGGTCAAGTCCCATTGCCGCAATATTTTACCGGCGAAACAGAATATGAACGGCTCTTCGTCTCCATCCACCTCCCCGAACAGATCACAATTGTTTTGGTTAAGCGTTTTGGCTCTGGCCACGGGCGGGGCCGCCTTCACTCTGCGCGGCAACATATCCAGCGATATGCAAGTCAATTTGTTCGACCCGATTGACAAGCTGCATTCGGGCAAGATGGTGGCCACAGCACTGCTGGGGTATCCGTTTTTGGGTTACGCGCTGATCCTCGCCATCGGCAGTCCCCTGTTGGATTACATCGGCATGAAACGGATGCTGCTCTTCTCGCCGTGCAGCGTTATCGCCGGAACGGCGTTGACGATCTTCTCCCGCCATTTGCAGGGGGTTTTGTCGGTCTATCAGTTGGTCTGCGGGGGGATGTTTCTCGTTGGCTTCGGCCAGGGAGTGGTGGATACGGTGATCAATCCTTTGACAGCGACGATCTATCCCGATGACAAAATCAGCCGCATCAACACGCTTCTGGCCTGGTGGCCCGGGGGCATTATAATTGGCGGAATTCTCGGACAATTGATGACCCGCCAGCATATTGGATGGGCCGTGCAGTTGGGCGTGGTCCTCATTCCGACCGCCACGTTCGGCATTCTGGCTTTGACTCAAAAATTTCCGCCAACCGAACGCGTGGCGGCAGGCGTCTCGGCCCGCCAGATGTGGGCCCAAGTATTGAATCCCTTGTTCATTTTGTTTTTCCTGTGCATGTTTTTGACGGCGGCCTCCGAGTTGGCGCCGGGACAGTGGGTGCAAATGGCGCTGACCCGCACGGTGGGCATGAACGGCATCTGGTTGCTGGTCTACATCAGCGGGCTGATGTTTCTAATGCGCCATTTTGCCGGACCGCTCTCTCGGCGCCTTTCGCCGATGGGGCTGCTCTGGCTTTCCAGTTTGCTGGCCTCTCTGGGCCTGCTGGCCTTGAGCTGCGCCCATTCGCCCTTGACCGCTTTGCTGGCGGCGACGCTTTGGGGCGCCGGAGTCTGCTACATGTGGCCCACGATGGTGGGCAACGCGGCGGAACGATTCCCGCGCGGAGGCGCCCTGGTCATCGGCTGGATGGGCGTCGCCGGGGACCTTTCGATTTACTTTGTGCTGCCGTTGATGGGGAGAATTTATGATTACGCGAAGATCAAGGAAGCCGGCGGCCCGGCCGCGTTTGAGGCGTTGAGCGGAGACAAGTTAAATACCGTACTGGCGCACGCCGGGCAATTTTCCTTCCGCGCAGTCGCTGTTCTTCCGGCGTTTTTGCTGCTCGTCTTCGGCTCGATCTGGCTGCGCGACCGCGCCCGGGGCGGTTACCGGCCCGAGAAAATCCAGCCCGTCAATCAAGTTCGAGACACTTGAGCGCCGGTCTAACGGGTGTTACCGTTGGGAAGATCAGCAGCTTTATGACTGATAGCACTGTTCGGTTTTCCCCGCAATAATGTCCCAACTGAAAACCGTTTCCGCCGCGCGCCGGCCGTTGCGCCCCATCCATCTGGCCCACTCGAAATTCGTGAACAACGTTCCCAGTCCCCACCCCACCGACTCGGGGGTGGCATAGACTTTCAACCCGGTGACGTTGTGCCAGATGAATTCGCTCGGACCGCCGTTCTGCGAGGCGACCACCGGTTTGCCCGCGGCCCAGCCTTCGAGCGCGCTGATGCCAAAGGGCTCGTTGCGACTGGGAAGGCACACCACCTCACAAGCCTTGTAGAGGTCAATTAAATTCGTTCCGTTTTGGTAGCCAAGAAACCGTGTCGCGTGGGAAACTCCGAGTTGACGCGAACGCCTTTCCAGTTCTCCCCGCAAGTGTCCGTCGCCGGCGAATACGAATTTGGCGTTGGGATAGTGGCGCAGCAATCCCGGCACGGCTTCGAGCAGCAAATCCGGACCTTTCTGCACACACAACCGGCCGCTGAACAGTGTCGTGGGATCCACCGGGCCGATGCCGTAGCGGCGTTTGACGGCTCCGGCATCGATGAACCCGTTGAATTTGTGGACCGGCACGCCGTTGTGAATCGCCCAACATTTCCAGTCCGGCAGATTATACATCCACGTCAACTCGCCTTTGAACGCTCCGCTGACGGCGATCACGCGGTCGGCGCAATACGTGCCGTGCCTCTCATGATCCCGAATGCGCGCGGAAACGCCGCTCCAGAAATGGTTCCCGCTTCGGCCGTACTCGGTGGAGTGCATCGTGAGCACCGCGTGGTGGTCCGGGCGGTTCCGCTTGATCCACACCGTCGCGTTGGACGCCAGCCAGTCGTGCGCATGAACCACGTCGAAATGCCCGATGTGATCCTCCGTCTGCAAAAAGTGCCAGACGAACGAGCGGCACATCTCCTGAATCTCGTCCACGAGACTGCGGCTCAAATTGTGCGGACAGTGGTGATACCACACCCCGTCAATCCGGCTGACGCCGCCGCTGCCGTAGCCCGGCCGGGTGAAGACATGCACTTCGTGACCGCGACGGTCCAGCGCGGCCGCCAGTTCGGTCACGTGCGCCGCAATCCCTCCCACCGCGTGAGAGTGAAGCGTTTCCCAGCAAAACATGGCAATCTTCATAACAAATTGATTTGTCGGCTCTGCGGCCGCTGTCTCATCGTCCAGCAGAAGCGCGCCACAAAAACTCACATCGGCTCAATCATTCAATCCGCCATGGTGCCATGGAAACGGATCTTTATTCTTAGGTTTCCGCCACTTGGATACGAAGGACGGCAGCGTTCAGTCCGCTCAGAGCCGCCTGCGGCTGGACAGAATTCCTGACCCTTGCCGACAAGGTTTCACGCTTGGCGACCGCATCATTTGTCAGGGTACTTTCCTGTTGCTTGGCTGCCGGAAGCTGGCGCCCGGCCCTGACTACCGCCGTCTGCCCTTTTTCGTTGCCCAATTCAAAGGACCCCTTACGCGCGCTGCAATTGCTGTTCGGCTTCGAACCAATGCTTTTGGTCACAGCCCGGCTGCTGTCCTTGCGAAAGCCAAATTTCGTAAGCCCTTTGTGCAATCGCTGCCTGCGAAGGGGCTGTTCTTCTTGTCGGCTTGGCTGGATTGACCGAAGAAACGCTGGCGGTCGCAGCTGGCGTTGATTTCATAGCGCCCCGAGCGCTTGAGGTGGGGAACGCGGTTTGGCCTGAATTTGTAGTCATATTTTTATGTTTTCTAAATCTGTTTTTGTTTGTTTTTGTTCAGTTTGAGCCGCCATTGCGGCTCCCGCTTCGCGGTGCAGGGAATAAAAGGGAGGGATTGCCCATGCCAATGGCAGTCGGACACCTGGTAAACTGAGCTCCGTTAGTAGTCACAATGTAAGCCATAAACCGGGCCAAGCAAGATAAATCGGCATAAATCGTCGGCCGGGCAACGTTCCAATGGATAATTGCCAAACAGGGTCAACTGTGAGAAACAAACAACACGCGATTCTTCACAGTATCGCCAGAGATTGGACAAACACTGTCCAAGGCCAAGATTTTTAGGTAGTGGATCAAAAACAGCGGCTGTTGAAGCCGCTTGGCAGGGAATTCCGCGCTTGTCACGGATGCTTGCACTGACAAGCTAAAGGCCCTAATTGTCGATGGCCAGAATAATCACAACTGGCGGGCCACGACTCCGATTCTCCAAACCGCTCTCGAAAGCTCCGGACGGTTCACCGTGGACGTCGCCGCCAGTCCGCCGCAAGGCCAAAGCATGGAGGATTTCAATCCTGACTTCTCCAAATATAGCGTCATAATCCTCAACTACAACGGCGACAATTGGCCTGCTGCGACAAAGACTGCGTTCGGGGATTACGTCAAGAACGGCGGGGGTGTCGTCAGCGTTCACGCGGCGGATAACTCCTTCCCGCGTTGGGTGGAATTTAACAAGATGATTGGCGTCGGTGGCTGTAGCAAGCGCAACCAGGATTCCGGTTTCATGATCCGCTGGCGCGACGGCAAACAGGTTCTGGAGGTCGGCGATCCCGGCAGCCGGGGAACGCACGGCAAATACTTTTCGTGGGACGTTGAGGTTCGCAATCCAGAACATCCAATCACCAAGGGCCTGCCGCCGAAGCGGCTGCATACCTCGGCATCAAGGCTTGCTGACCATCCGATGTTTTCGTCTTGATCTGGAAAGTCCTTTCCGACATAAACCCGCCATGAAATTCAAACGTTCCATTGTCTCCACCCTTCTGCTCGCAGGATGGGTTCTCGCCGGCGTCACTTCGTCACGTGCAGCAGACAACCCGTTTCTCGGTTACTGGTCCCTGCACCTTCCCGGAGGCGGTGCTGGCTGGCTGGGCGTCAGCGGCAGTGGAGATGATCTCAAGGTGCAAATGCTTTGGGGTGGCGGCAGCGTTTTTCCAGTGAATAGCGCACAACTGGTGGACGGCAAACTCGTGCTGACCCGCCGACATGTGACCAACCGCAAATCTGCAGATGGCAAACCGATTGCCATCAACGAAACCATCACCGCCACACTGAACGGCACGGACGGGCTCAAACTGGTCACCGCCACGCCCAAAACCGAAGGCGGCGAACAGCGCGCGGAATTTTCCGGCCATCGCCAGCCGCCCCCGCCTCCAGCCCCGGACTTGAGCAGAATTAAACTCAGCCCGCCCATTGAACTCTTTAATGGCAGCAACCTGGACGGCTGGGAACCAGTCGAGCCAGAGGCACTCAACGGCTGGCACGCCGACCATGGCATCTTAATCAACACCCAAAAACAACAACCGGGCCAGCCACACCGTTCGTTTGCCAACCTGCGCACCGTGGCGGAATTTGAGGATTTCTCCCTGCACGCCGAAACCCGTGTGCCCAAGAACGGCAACAGCGGCATATACATTCGCGGCACGGACGAGGTGCAGATTTTTGACAGCTATGGCAAGCCGCTTGACTCGCACAACATGGGGGCCATTTACAGCCGCATCACCCCCACTGCGGCCGCCGAGAAGCCGGCGGGCGAATGGCAGACGGTGGATATTCTTTATGTAGCCCGGCACGTGACCGTCGTGCTGAACGGCACCAAGATCATTGACAACCAGCCGGTGATCGGCCCCACGGGTGGTGCGCTGTGGCCGGAAATGGATCGCCCCGGCCCGATTTATCTGCAAGGCGACCATACCGACATCGAATACCGCAACCTCGTCTTACGCCGCGTGGAGTGAAATCCAAAAAACATAATGAAAGGTTTTCGATTTTCACCAGCGGAATCTCTCTGCCTATTATTCACGTGAAGCAAAAAAAATTACTTTTTGACTAATTAAGTGCGTTGAGTTAAAGGTAATGCCGGTTAATATTTTGGAGAACTTCCGTGGAAATGAAAACGGGCCGGCGTCCCAAATATCGCGAGCTATTGGCCGATCCTGAGCAGCCTACCGGTGTGGCTTGGAAAGTGTTCTCCGCCGATCCCTACCGCGGAACTTTGAATTTAATCACGCGCGAAAGAACCGTCGCCGCAAGCCAGTGCGTCCAAAAGGGGGTTGTCTTCTCGCTGAATTGGGAAATCACCAAACCCGACCCGGGCCTTTTTCATCGCAAAGTCTGCCGCCACGTTTTCTTGGAGGATGCGGATTCCACCGACGATTATCTGGATGGGTTTTACCTGCAAGGCTCCAGCCAGTGGGACGCGCTTTCCCATGTTTACCATCCCCAGCGCGGCCATTACCTGGGTCTTGGGAAAATCAAAAGCCCATCGGAAAACCCGATTGGCGTTGATCGGCTGGCCAGCCAGGGAATCGTCGGACGGGGCGTGCTGGTGGATATCGCGCGGCACCTCCAAACAGAGGGGCGCCGGTTACAACCCATCTCATGCGACCGTATTTCACTGGCAGATTTTAAAGCGGCTTTGGCTCGGCAACAGGTCCAACTCCAGGAGGGCGACATTCTGGCGTTTCGCACGGGTTGGTTGTCGAATTGGCGCACGATCCCTGAATTTCGCCATGAGGTGGCCCGCCAGCCGAGGATTCCCGGGTTGAGCGGCGCGGCGGACTTCGCCGAATTCTTGTGGGACACTGGGATTGCCGCCCTGGTTTGTGACAATCCGACGGTCGAGGTGTTCCCATTTGAAAGCCAGACCGACAACTTGCATCATCGGCTCATCGTCAACCTGGGAATGCCCTTGGGGGAAATGTTCGATCTGGACGCGCTAGCCGCCGATTGTGATCAAGACCGCCGATACGAGTTCTTCTTCTCCGCCGCTCCGCTCAATCTGCCAGGGGGCGCGGGTTCCCCGGCCAATGCATTGGGCATCCGTTGAGTCGCTTGCCGCCTGGGAACGTTCCAACCTTATTATGCTTCCAAGGTCAGCTTCAGCGCTGTGTTCAGGTGATTTCTCAGCCTTTTGACGGCCTCGTCAGGGTTGCGCTCGCGCACGGAGGCAAGGATTTGCCTGTGTTCTTCAAAAGACCGGCTGACTCGACCGAAGCGGAAACCGACCGTTGTAACCAATAACACCTTGCGCACAAGAGGATCAAGCGTTTGGGCCAGGATGCGGCTTCCCGAAGCCTCGGCGATGGCCATGTGAAACTCGTGATCCGCTTTGCGCCGCTCATAGGCGGCGGCTTTTTCGCCGGCTGCGATGAGCCGGTCTGTTTCCTCTTGCAGTGCGTTAAGTTGCTCAATGCTCATGCGATGCACCGCGCGCATCATCGCCAGAGGCTCCAGGAGAAGACGAATCTTGTAAATGTCTTCCACATCCCGCGAGTCCATGATGTCAACACGCCAGCCCCGGCGCGGCAAGCGCACCAGCAATCCATCATTGCGCAGCCATTCAGCCGCTCGCCGCACTGTGGCAGGATTGACCCCCAATTCATTGGCCAGAGGCCGTTCATTGATAATCTCGCCCAATTTAAAGTCGCCCCGCAGGATGCGTTCCAGGATAATCTCATAAGAACTGTCAGTCTGATTGGCAAAATCAAACGCGAAATCGCCGCCCCCTCTTCCTTTCGGCGGATACGAGGCGACAATCGGCTGGCCTCGTTCATTCATCTTGACCCAGCCTTCCTGGGCGAGACGTTCAAGCGCTTTATTGAGCGTGGTTCGGCTGACGGCCAAATCATCGGTCACTTGCCTGGCATTGATCCGCGTGCCGATCTTGAGCTTTCGGAGGGAAAGCTGCCCCACAAGGTGATCATAAACCCGGTCCGAAAGCGTTTGTCGCGCCACAAGGGGCAGGGCTTCTTCTCTATTAGGCGGTCTCATGGAATACAATCATTTTAGATTTCCGAGTTTATAATTCCCATTAAAAATTCCAAGCTGAAAAATTTCAACAGCGACCGTGGGCAGGCGCATTCGGGCAAACTCCGTCGCCTGTGGCGACGGGAGGAGAAAGTCCCCGGCCAGCCACAACCCGCGTCAATTTGAGCAAGCCAGAGCACGGGGCGGCTGATTCTCAGCGCGTTGCAGCTTGCCATTGGGATTCGTTTCGGCGCTGCAAAGCGCTCCGCGCTTCAACTTCGGGCCGGGCACTGTTCAGGCGCGGCTGGCTTGCAGGACGCGATAAACCAAACCGCCCGGCTTGGCGGGCGCGCCGAAGTCGGCGCCTTCAATAGCCGCCGGCAACGACCACAGCATCATGTCTTGATAATAATCGTTGCCGAAAGTGCGTTCGCCGGTATCAACGTCCCCGCGCATGATATTAGGCATGTCCCAAGTGTAGCCTTGCACACAAAACAGGTTGTGCCAGACCTTGCGGGCCAGTTCGAGGCCGAATTCTTTTTGCCCCTCATACATGAACGTCATCGCCAGCATCAACGCCTCCGGGGGAAAATACGAATAGGTCCCGTAGCCTCGAATTTGCGCGGGGGTGCCGTCTTTGTTCGCATAATTCACCGCGCCGTACCGCGTCACCGCGACATTGCAGCGCTTGATGGTTTCAAGGGTGGCCCGGACGTGTTCCCGGGGGAGGGTGCTTGCCAAACCGTGATGATCGGTGATCCACTGGCCGTCCAATTGATACCCAAAAACCAAATCAGACTTGCGCCCGGTTTCAGGCTCGAAATAATTCAAGTAATAACTGCCGGTCCAAAGCTTGTTTTCCATGGATTGCGCTCCAGCTTCAATCCAGTCACGGCATTGGCGGGCGAAAGCGTCATCCCCGGCCAGCTTGGCGAAGCGCTCGGTGATGCGCAACTGCGCCAAATGAAGGCCGCCTACGTGGGCGGTCATTCCGCACCAGCCCGGCTCGGGTACTTCAAACCATTCCGTCCCTGCGTTGCCCGTGGGCATCGCTATGATCCGGTCACCCAAGGGATAGGCTGGCCGCAGATTGACCGTCCAGATCATGCAACTCTTGAGCATCGGATAAAAATCCTTGATGAAGCCGGGGTTTGGATCACCGTAACAGAGGTAATAGCGGTCCAGCATCGCCGCCAGGGAAATCCCGTTGGTGGTAAATTGATAGCCCCGGGTCGTGTTGGCGAAATCCAGCGGCGGCGTGTCCCCCGTGCAGCCGCCAAAAATCCACGGAGGAGCGCCGTCCGCAAATTGATAGCCTTTGTATCCGCGGAAGGTGGACAGCGCCAACTGGGGAAAGAAATAGACCAGCGGGGCGTTGCCATAGAAAGAACAGGGAATGCACTCGATTTGCGGGCAGCCGCGCGGGCACTCAATCAACCCGTATAGGCCGTCTTCCTCCGTGACCCAGTCGGGCAACGGACTTTTCTTTTGGGCCCAGAGTCCATCTTCGGGAATCATGTAGAGGACATTGACCAGCGCATCGCGCAACCAAACCGGCAGTTTGTCTTCCGCGTAAATGACTTGTTGCCAGGCCAGCACCCGCCTGAAGAGGGAAGCGTGATGCCGCGCCAAATGCCCGGCCGCAGCCAGAGCATCCGGATAATGTTTGACATACATGTGCGTGAACACGTGCGGCGCGTTGGCCCAGTTGTAGCCGCCCGCATTCCACGTCGGCGCGTTCCAAGTCGCCGCAAAACGCACGACACGGTCCTGGCCGGCCTTTAGATCGAAGTCCACGGCCGCCGAGAGGTTCGAATCGTCCGGCGCGTGCGGCGGCAGAGCAGTTGCGATGGCTGCCCAGCGTCGTCCGTCCCGCCCCAACCCGCCGCCCAAACGCACTTTCTCTTCGCCGATGATTCCCAGGGCGCAGGAACAGAGTTTGCCGCTGACCACCAGCCCTCTAAATCCACCGGTCTGTGCCGGTTGGCGATCGAATTGATCTCCGCCCGCTTCCTGAGCGGTCGGTCCAGGAAAGTTCATGGCGATGGTTCCGCGTTGGCGGCGGTTGGTGGTGTTGCGCAAATGAACTTCGAAGACCGCCCCGGGCAGCATGGAACTGATAACGTCTCCCGGCAGCAACGGCGACCAGGCGCGCAACCCAACGCTGATCGGCGCATCCGTTTGAAATTCCAAGTCGGCCACTGGATAATGGCCCCAATAGAGAATTTCCCGCGCCGAAGCGACTCCGTCGAGAGAAAGTTTGTCCGGCGGGGAAGCCAAGGGAACGTCGCTTTGGATGTAGGCCTTGTCTTTCCAGAGCTGAAATTTGTGGCCGGCCTCCGCATACTGGAATCCGCCCCATCCCTTTTTAACCTGTTTTGGATCGCATAGCACCCACGTCTGGCCGGCGATGCTCAAACCCAACAAGGGTTGATTGTCCGGTCCGCGCCGCGGAGTCACCGTATTGAAAATCGTATTGTAGCCCAGCATGCCGCTGGTCTCCAGGTCAAAACAACCGGTGTCCACGCCGCCCAACGCCATCCCATTGGTGACGGTATTTTGGAGACGGTAAATGATGCCGCAGACCGGCTGCGAGAAACCAGCGGCGGGAAATTGACGCCATTCCGCTCCGGGTTGATCGGTGGGAAAGAGAGTGGCTGCGGAGTTGATTTCTTTGCCGCCGGCCAGCCGGGGCATGGCAAGGCCGACGCTCCAGACCGTCGCGCTTTTTATGAATTCACGTCGTTTCATGTCTTGTAGATTGGATTGATGAGACGTTAATGGCTCCCTCCGTGCCCTTGGGCCAGGCTGTTGGCGTAAGCCAGGACCGCCATGGCCACGACCAAAACGCCAATGCCGCCATACAAAGTACGGACAGCGTGGCGGGATGTCCCTTTCCATTCGCCCGTCATAAAGCCGATGGTCGAAGCCACCATCAGCGCCATGCCCAGGTTAACGCCATAACCGACCGTCGTTCCCAATTTCCCCAGGAAATATGCGCCGACCCCGTAGGGAATCTGGGCCAGAAAATGCACGCCGCCCATCGAGGAAGCCACGACAAAGTCACGCCCGGACCCCGGCGCAAAATAATTCTTCCAGCTTCCATCCCGCAGCATTGAACCCCCCATGAAGATCAACAGCGCCGTTATGCCGCCCCAATACATCGGCATCCAGCGAATCAGGGTGGCATAGAGGTCCAACCGGCCCAGATGGCCGGCCGATTTTTCCAGCGGCTCGGCGTAGTCGTAGCCCAAATTGGCGCACGCACTCAATACGCCCGAACAGGCGCACCACGTCATCCCCCGCCAGAAGACGGTGCCTTTGGCACGGTGCGTTACCATCGTGACCGGGGCGGTTTTGATTTCTTCGGCCACCGCCACCAAGCCGCCCTCGACCGGGATCTGGGCCGGAAACTCAACCTGCTCCTGTCCCGTCCCGCTGCCTGCCGTCTCCCGCTCTCGCAAAACGCCGGCCTTGCCGCTGATTGCCGTGCCCGTCAACAGGAGCAAAATGCCAATGATAGTCCACCACCGGGCGTCCGCAGGCACGCTGTTCCAGCGGCGAATGAGCGGAATTCCCGAACCGACCGCCACCGACATTCCTTTGATCATCGCCGCGCCCAGCGCCATGCCCAGCAGATTGAAGCCGAAAGCATACGTAATCGCGCCCAAACCCCAGCCGAAGCCGAAGACAAATACGGTTATTAAAGTGGCCGTCGCGGTGGCCGAAATCGCGTCGGTCCATCCGGGCAAAAGGAAGTTAATGGCGATAAGCGGCACGACCACCGTGGCAAAGAGCAATGAGAGCAACGCCGTGTTCGGGACCGTATATTTGCGCTGAATGCGATATTGCAAACCGAACGCCCCGCCCGCCACCGACGCCACGAAGATGAAGCCAAAACCAGGAATGAGCGGATTCATGGGCAATTAGTCATTTGCAATTTGCTGTCACTTCCCTCCGGCACAACGCCGGCGGAAAAGGGACCAATCATCTGGCCAATGCTAACCCTCTGCACCAATAGAGCGCAAGAAAAAACCTATTTTGATTGCTAAAAAAACATTTGCCGCCCCGGTCCATCTCCGCTAAAATGATCCACTAGACGGCGCGGCGATTCGCTGCAAACCAGGATCCGCGATGGCGGCCGTCGCCGGCGCGGTGGCGAATGGACGCAAAACTCAAAAATAAGACGGCGCTGGTGACCGGGGGAACCAGTGGCATCGGCCGCCAGATCGCCGTGTGCCTGGCCGAAGAAGGCGTTGATGTCGCCATCGTCAGCCGGAAGGCGGATCCACCAACCGTCGAAGAAATTCTGAGTCGCGGCGTGGCCGCCCTGGGAATCGAAGCCGACGTCAGCCGCGAGGCGGACATCGCACGGATGGTCGGCCAGACCATTGCAAGGTTTGGCAAGCTGGATCTTTACGTCAACAATGCCGCCACCGCCGAACACCAACCTGTGACCAAAATAACCGCGGCAGCCTGGCGGAAGACGGTGGACACCAATTTGGCGGCCTGCCTGTGGGCTTGTCGCGAGGTCTCCAAGCACATGATCGGGCGCGGCCAGGGAAGTATTTTGGTGGTCGGCTCGACTTCCATCTACACGCCGGGGCCGCGGGAGGCGGTGTATCGAATGACAAAATGCGGGCTGAAGAGCCTCACCCAGAGCCTGGCCATCGAGTTGGCTCCGTTTGCAATTCGCGTCAATTTGCTGGTGCCCGGACATTACCGCACGCGCCTCACGGCCGGCCTTTCTCCCGAAATCGAAAAACGCCTCATCGGCGAAATCCCGTTGCGGCGCTTTGGGCAACTGCGGGACTGCGGCTATGCCGCAGTCATGCTTTTGTCAGACCAACTGAGCGGTTATATCACGGGCGCCGAACTGGTGGTTGATGGCGGACTTTCTCTGCGCCCGCTGAATTTTTTGTCGGACGAGGAACTGCGGCGGATAAATCTGGAATGAAACGATGGAAGGATGGGAGCGCAGGCAGGAGCGCGGACGCAAAACAGGGGGCACTGTGGGAAAGGAAGGGTGCGCGCCACGGCGGGAGTCGTTCCGCTGACGGGGGGCGGTGCTGGCCAGGCACAGGCTATTTTTATCAATAAAAATGCATTTAAGAGCAACAAAAAGCTTGTTTTATTTGTGTCTTGGCCTAAGCTGTCACGAAACGGCGGAATGAGCGGAGCCGGTCGCCGGTTCAAGGCCCGGCGCCATCCCGTTCACACCGCTGAAGGATTATGCCAAGATTTGCTGTCGGACAACTCGAACAGTACGTGATCGCCGCATTTGAAGCGGCCGGCTCCTCGCCCCGTGAGGCGCGAGTGGTTGGAGAACATCTCATTAACGCCTCCCTGGCCGGCCACGACTCCCATGGGGTGACGCGGCTTCCCCAGTACTTCAATGCCATCCACACGGGCGCGGTGGCTCTTAACATGCAGCCGAGGATTGTTTCTGAAACCAGTTCGACCGCGACCCTTGATGGTCAAAGCGGATTCGGGCAGGTCATCGCCAACGAAGCCATGACGCTGGCGATTGGCAAAGCGCGCGCCTGCGGCGTTTCGACGGTGGCGGTCCGCAACAGTTATCACTCAGGATGCATCGGCAGTTATGCCAAATTGGCGGCGGGAGCAGGGACGATCGGCATCGTTGTGGTCAATGCCGGCGGGGGCGGCCAGTACGTGGCGCCCTTTGGAGGACGGGAGCGGCGGCTGTCCACTAATCCCTTGTCGGTGGCCGTGCCTTCCAGCAACGGCCATCCCCTGGTCCTGGATATCGCCACCAGCGTCGCGCCCGAGGGCAAGATTCGAGCCTTCTATCAAACACGCAAGCCGGTGCCCCCTGGCTGGATGACGGATTCATCGGGAACGCCCAGCACCGATGCGAAGGACTTATACGAATCCGCCGGCGCTTTGCTCCCGCTGGGGGGCGCGGTGGGTTACAAAGGTTTTGGCTTGTCCTTCATGATTGATATCCTGGCTGGCGCGCTCTCCGGCGCCGGCTGTTGCCGCCTCGGTGCGCCCGAGGCAAAAGACGGACTGCTGATGATTGTTATTGACATCAGGTGGTTCGCGCCGATGGAGACCTTTTACAACCACGTGGCCACGCTGGTTGACCATGTAAAATCGTGTCCGCCCTCGCCCGGCTTCAAGGAGGTCTTTGTTCCGGGGGAACTTGAATTCAGAGAAGAAAAAAAACGGCGGCGGGAAGGAATTGTCTTGGAGGAGGGCAGTTGGCGCGAAATAAGGGAAGCGGTGGCGTCGGTCGGGATGACCGCCAGCCCGTCGGAGCAGCTCCCGCCCCCGATCGTCCCGGCCGCAGAAGCCGTTCATGATTCGGTCGGCTCGGCCTAGTCGCGGCAGATCATCAATCGAAGCTTGAATTTATGGAAAAACTGATAATTACCGTCACTTGTGACTCAACCATGTCCTATCCCGGCAACCCGCACAACCCAACCCCTCGCGGCCTGGAAGCGGTGGCGGAGGAGTACGTCCGGGGCGTCAATGCCGGCGCAAGCATTTGTCATCTGCATGGGCCCTATTCGGTTGACAAGAAAATACAAGCCGATGGGACGAAATTATCCGATCTTGACATACCCGGCTGGGCACGACTGAAGGCCCTGATCACTGACAAGTGCAGTCCAGTTATTCAGTACGGCATTGCCAATGGCCGTTTCCCACAGCGCAAAATCCTCATGCGCGAACAGAAGCCCGACATGATTTCCACCTGTTTCAATGCTCACGACGAATGCTTCGATTACGAGCCGGGGAATCCGCCGGTGGAACTCTACGGCTTGCACGATCGCGAGGAATTGGCCGAATATTGCCGCGTCACTCGCGAATGGGGCGTCAAGATTGAAGCCGAGTGCTTCCACTATGGCGGGGTCTGGAACGCCCAACGCATGGTGGCCAAAGGGTTGCTGGAGGAACCGGTTTGGATTACTTTTTTCCTGGGCTGGCGCGGCGGCTGTTTCACGCCGCCAACGATCAAAGCCATGCAATACATGCACGATCACCTTCCCAACGGCTTTGTTTACAACACTTCGGTCATGGACCCGGCAGAACACTGGCGCGTGCTCACGACGGCCATTTTGCTGGGCGGCCACGTCCGCGTGGGAATGGAAGACAATCCTTTTCTCCAATCCGGCCACTATGCGCGCAGCAACGCGGAGTTAGTCGAAAAAATCGTTCGCATCTCCCTTGAGCTCGGGCGTCCGATTGCGTCGCCCGCCGAGGCGCGCAGAATTGCCGGCATCAAAGAAAGCCCGCAACGAGGGTTGTGACGCCGACCAGGCCCGCATCCAGCGATGAAAGCCGCCGCCTTGCACAAAATTGGAGATCGCTTCCGAATCGAAGACCTGCCCGTTCCGACGATTGCTCCCGATGAAGTCCTGGTTGAGACGCGCACGTGCGGCATCTGCCGCACGGACCTCCACATTCAAGACGGCTTGGCCTACATTCCTGATTTCCCACACATCTCCGGACACGAGCCGGCAGGGGTCGTTGCAGCCATAGGCGCCTCGGTTGACAGTTTTAAGATCGGCCAGCGGGTGGCGCCCTATCTGTTCTTAACCTGCGACAACTGTCACTTCTGCCGGACGGGTCGTGATGCTCAGTGTTCCCATGTCAAGGGGATTTTGGGCGTTACCACGCCGGGAGGCTTCGCGGAATTCTTCAAAGTCCCCGCGCGCAATCTACTGGCGCTGCCGGCGACGGTCTCATTCGAAGCCGGCGGCCTGGTCAGTTGCGCCGTGATCACCGCCGTGCATGCCTACCGTCGGGCTCGTCTGGGTCTCAATGACCTTGCTGTTGTGCTGGGTGCGGGAGGCATTGGGCAGATTCTGGTGCAGATTCTCAAGGGCGCCGGAATAAGAACCGTTGCTCTTGGACGGTCCCCCCAAGGCTTGGAAATGATGAAAAAGGCCGGCGCGGATTTGGCCCTGGCCTTGGGTCCGGACGCCATCAAACAAATCAGAGATTTCCCCGGCGGGGAAGGGGCGCGCTGCGTTTTCGAATGTGTCGGCGCCGCCGCCACGATGAAACTGGCGAGCGAGGCCGCCCAGCGCGGCGGCCAGATTATTGTCATTGGCGAGGAGCCGGAGTTTCCGCAGATTGATTCGATTCAAATCGCCCAGCGGGAATTGGAGATTATCGGCTCGCGCAACGGCTCCCGCCAGGATGCCCGCGACGCGTTGGCATGGATGGCGTCGGGTGTCATCCAGCCGCCCATTGCCGGCCGATTTGCCCTGGAAGAACTGAACGAGGCGATGCGCTTGTTGCGCACTGGCCAGGCCCATGGCCGCTTGATCATCTTGGTCAATGATGCTGCCCGTTGAGTCCTAACGTCTTCATGACTTTCTTGACATGGGGCAAACTGGACTTGGTGCCCGCTTCGGGAAAGGGGTAGAGCCATAAATCCAGCATCATTGTCCCTTTGAAACGGATCTCTTTCAATGCCGCCGTGATGGCCGCCAAATCCAGGCAGCCTTTGCCGATGGCAAAATGGAGCTCAGAACTGACTTTGTCGCTGTCCGAGAAATGAACGTGCTTGATGCGATGGCCCAGTTTTGCAATGGCCTTGACGTATTCGTTGGGCAACCCGACGCCAAAATGACAGCAATCATAAGTAACACCAAAAAAATCAGAATCCACGCGGTCGCAAAGCTCAACCAGAAAATCCAAATCCATGCCGAGGGTGAACGGGTGGACCTCCACCGAAACGCTGATTCCTTTGCTTCTTCCGTAAGGGACCACTTCCCGGAAAATACTTGTCGTCTTATCGAGAATCCAACCATGCAGGTCGGCGCTCTTGGCGCTCTTGGGCTTTCGGCCTTCCCAAGTGAGCAATTGGGTCATCCCGAGCGTCTGGGCAATATCTATGTCCCGCTTCAGCCCCCCGATGATCGCTTTCACGGCGCGACGTGAATCCAAAGGAGCGAAATAGTCTGCACCGGCCGTGTTCAGGCGCACCAATGACAGCCCCAGCGATGCAGCGTAGGCGGCGAACTCACGCCGCAGCTCGTTGGTGCGGCACATTTCAATTTGGGGCGGCCAGATTTCCAATTGCCGGTAGCCGAATCCGGCTGTCAGGCGCAGCGCTTCTTCAAGTGGGTAACGATGGAAAATCATCGGATTGCCGATGGGATTCATGGAAGCTCCTATCTTTGATGATATTACCGATGTTCAAGCCGGTTTAATGCTTCTGCAGCCTTGGGGTCGCCGGCCGCTTTGGCCCGAACGAGCGCTTCGTTCAGGCCCAGGATGGCATTGCGCACCGCCAGGTCCTCCTGCTGTGTCAGTTGTCCCGAAGCGATCATCTCTTGCAGGATGCCAAAGGCGGCATCGTACTGCTGGTTCTTGAGCGCGGCGACTTCCGCCTTTGCCTTGTCCTGCGCCCAGGGATTCGTATTATCGGCAAATATTCTTTCAATCTGGATGCTTGCTTCGGCCGGAGCCACGGAATGCGGCAGATGGCTGGCCGTTTCCGCGTGGCGGACGAATAAAAAAAGCCTCAGCACCACCACCAGACCGACAACAGCAAGCCACCACATGATCCGCTTCATAAGAACTGCGATTTCGGTTCTACGGGGATTATCCCGTGTGTTTCTGATAAACAGTCAAATCTTCCCAAGGCGCAAACAGATGTAACGTCGCCACTATTCAACAACGCCGCATTTTGTCTGGGGATTGGCCTCGCTGTGTTTACAGGTTGGTGCAATTCAATACAGGTTGGTGCAATTCAAACGACTGGGAAAGTTCGTCTGTAGAGCTTTCCACGTATTGTACGGCATATATTCCGCTGAGCCTCCGTAGCATCCCACGACCGTCCCGGTGCCGTTGCCGATGCCGACCATGCTGCCATGCAACCACCCTGGATCTTGATCCGGATCGTTGGCCGCATCGTTCCACATGGCCAGCGGATTGTTCCAGGCGCCTTCCATCAGCAGGATCCAATCAGATTGAAATCCGCCTAACCTCAATCCCACGCCATGATTCCAAACGCCTGGTCCTGGGGCGCTGGTGGTTTCATAGAAGTAAGTCATGCATTGCAAGGCCCTTTCCCTCCAATACAGGGCGGGGAGTCCGCCGGCAAAACCGTTGTCCGGAGTTGGATCGTTGGGGCACCAATTAATGTTCCGGTTTGGCTGATACGGATAGTTCTGACCTTGCGTAATATTGGTAACGGGTTCGCCGGCGGCTTCGTCAAACTTGCAAATCCAGCATGCCACAGGCAATGGCCCCGCTCCATGATAGGGCAAGTGGTCCTGACTGTCGTTGGCGTACAAGTGAGCCGCCAGCAGGATCTGCTTGTTATTGTTCAGACACGTGGTGAGCCGGGCTTGCTGCTTGGACGCGGCCAGCCCCGGCAACAGGATGGAGGCCAGGATGGCAATGATGGCTATGACCACCAATAGCTCGATCAAGGTGAAGGCCCGCCGCTTTTCACAAATGCGTGTTGCCGCAAAGAGGGTTTTCAGAGTTTGAGACTTCCTTTCGAAGGCATGCACGGGATTCTTTACTTGGTCAATTCTCACGCAACCGGTCTGTTTGAACTGCGGAATGGCTTGGGATGACACCCGCAGCAGCAACCATGCCAGGATGCCGACGGCCCCACCACCCAGCTCCTTCAGCGTGCGTCCAACCCTCTTGGTAATGACGGGGATTCGGATGGATTTTCCCGAAGGATCCATCGCCCGGCCCTGCTCGAATCCATGCCGAAGTTGGAAACGCTTTTTCATTCAATGCTAACTATTGGTAAGAAAATACAGTTTTTTATTGTTTAAGTCAACAGAAAAAACGGCGCTGGTGCCTTTTTTTCGTGTTTTAGCCCTGAATACGATCTTTGCCACTGAAAAACAGATTTAAAAACGGCTCTACAGCATAATTCAGGGGTCAAAACGGCACATTTCTGGGCAGCGTCATCGGCTGGTTGGTGCATAAAATGATATTGGAATCGTTGCCGCTGTTGTTTTCGGCGGGCGCGAAGAAGGGCAGGGGCGGAGTGACCTCGATGACGTTATTGTTCGCACCCGGATCCAGGATGATTGAGCGGGTGCGGTTGCTCTCGTGGGAACGGGCATGCCAGTCTGCGGTGCCCATCATCACGAACCAGCGGCCAAAGGAGCCAGCCGTGCGGATCGCGACGGCATTGCTAATGCTTGCGTCCACGTTGACAAACCAACAAGCCGAGTCAATGCCATTGTGCTCCTCGCGAATGCAGGTGTGGCACATGCGCACATAATCGAACCAGTACCAGTCGGTGTCGGTCTTGCCCGAGCCTGGTTTGTCCGGCGAGGCGGGGCGGGCGTCCGGCACGAAAACTCCGATATCAAAACCGCGAATATCAGTGCCCTCGAAGCGCATCGTGCAGACGTTTTCCACCGACGAATCAACGCACAAACCGATGCCCTTCTGGCCTGTGCCGATCAAACCCGTGAAACCCACGATGCTCATGAGTGAAGGCATGTTGGTCGTCGGTTTCACCCGTAACGCCGCCCCGGTGGAACCGCTGAAGACCGTGCCGAGGTGGAACCGGCACCGGTTCAGCCCTGTCAAAACCACCGCGTCGCCGCTGGCGGGCAGATAATGGAAACGCGCGCCTTCGGCCTCAATGGCGCAGTCTTCGGCATCCGGGATGACGAGCGTGTCGTCGAGGAAATAATCCCCGGCGAGCCACTCGACCGAATGCCCGGCATAACACTCTGTGGGAAGGAGAGTCCTGGGGTTGCGTTCGTAAACGGTCTTGGTGCGGCCGGCGCGCGTGAACGAGGCCAAGAGCTTGATTTGGTCGCCCATGCCGTCACAGATGATGTCGGCGCGCGCCTTGGCCTCAGTGGGAGAATTGGCGGCGGCGACGATGATATCCGCACCTCGCGAATTTCCTGGCACGAGGCCAACCAGTATCGCCGAGGCGAATATAATTTGAAGTTTCATAGGCTGGATCGTTCTCTGGGTCTCTGCTCACTTGCTCTGGCGGGTGACGGAAAAGGGATCATTGAAAGGGGTTCTTGATATTAGCATCTCATTTCCTTTCACCCTTCCGCCGGCGATAGGGAGGGTGATTAACGTAACCCGGCGATTCCGTCTGGAATCGCTCCGCTGTCCATAACCGTCAGATTCGCCCATTAGATACAATGTGTCAATGCATTCTTTGAATTACTTTCCATTATCCAGCCGGCCCTGATTTCCAACTGCGTCGTTCCGGCTCAGGGCAGGCAGGTCCGTTATGGGCTGGCGGCCCATCTGGTTCCGCCATCCGAGGCTCCGCCGCCGCGGCCACGGCTTTTTTCTTCGACATCCAATTCCATGGTCGGTCAGAACGCGCAACTTGTTTCTGCGGCCTTGAAGATCAATGGTTTGCAAAAAGAAGTCGCAACGTTGCGCCGGCTTGACGGGGGGCGCTTCATTCCACGCGCGAGCAGGGATTGCTGTGGTCTTTTAGCAATCAAATCCATTTTTTAAACACTTTTATGAAGATTTTTCTTGCTTCTTGCTGCCATTTCCTGCAGAATCGGATTCGACCTAAAGATTATGACGACTTTTATGAATAAAACACGCATTGCACTTCTGACGGTCTTGCTGTCCTCGATTCAGTTGATTCAAGCGCAGATCACAATCTCAATTCAACCCGCCATCCAGGTGACTAATCTCGTCACCGGCCTCTGGGCGCCCCTTGGGGGGATCCCCAACAGCGGCGAGAATGTTCTCATTCCCGTCGTCGCCAGCGGCTCCGGCACGCTGACCTATCAGTGGCAGATCAATGGGAGCAATTTGGTTGAAGGAACCAACTATATTGGCACTCAGACCACAGCCCTGAGCATCCCCGGCATCAACCCCAATGCACAGGGTATCTATACGGTTATCATCGGCAATGGAGCGATCTCCATTACGAGCGCGCCGGTGCCCCTTTCGGTGCAGGCGCCAATCGCGGTCTATCCGTGGGCATCCCATGATCTACAGGCGCAGTTTTCCACCAATGGCGCCCCGTCGGGCACCAGTCCCCCCGGCTGGCAATACTGCGAGGGCCTGGCATTTGACAGTGAAAGTGCCATCAGTCCGGGCGGCCTGCCGCTGCCCTCATTTGTCAGCGGCAACCTCGATCCGAATTGGAACGAACTGGACTTTGGTGCTGGCCAGCCGGGCTGGGATGGCAATGTACCCGGGTATTGGGCCGGATGGGCGCAGAGAGTCAACAATGGCACGCTCGGCGGCACACTCAATGGCAACAAGGATGCCACCGTGGGACAAATCATCGGCTACCGGAACAGCGCGGTTTTTGTCGTTCCCAGCGACCTTGCTCCCGGCGTGGCCAACCTCTCCGGGGGCATTTGGAATCTGCGTCATTTCGGCCGCAGTGGCACGTGGAGAATTTTCCATAATGACGGCAACGTAACTTCGCCGCTGCCGACACCCCTGACCCAGGGTACCATTCAAGACACTTCCGGAGATTCCGACGGGCCTTGCAGTTTTGACGAGGGCAGCAACGGTCCGGCGGCATTAGTCAACATCCCCTACGCCCCCGGTGATACCTTTCGGATTGATTGCGACGAGGACGATTTCGTGGGTTGGCGATTCACCGTTTTCCTCTCCTCCGCTTCCGACCCGGGCTTGACGGTTGCGCCCCAAAGCCAGATTGTGCCGGCCGGGAGCACCGTGACGTTGACCGCCACGGCTGTCGGCACGGCGCCTTTCACCTATCAATGGCAGCTTTTCGGCACTAACCTGCCCGGGGCAACCACGAACTCGCTGGTTTTGCCAAGCGCTCAAACCAATCAATCCGGGCCTTATGCCATAATCGTCCATAATTCCAAGGGCAGCTTCACCAGTGATGCGGCCAACATAGAGGTTTATTCGGGGGTGTACGTCGCCTCTCAACCCACGGCCTTTCAAGTCAGCAATGCAGCCACGGGCGTCTGGGTCCCTGCCTCCTCCGGCATTTTCAATAGCGGTGAGATCGTCTTTAGCACCGCCGCTGCGGGCGGCAATGGTCCCTTTACCTACCAGTGGCAGCTCAACGGGACAAACGTGGCCAACCAGACCAACGCAACCCTGATGTTTGCCGCCGCCCCGAATCTGGCCGGCAGCTATACGGTGGTGGTCGGAAACGGATCCACCAACACCGCCGCCAGCCAACCCGTCGTCCTGGCGGTCTATCCCGCCATTCCAGTTTTTCCTGGGACGGCCTTTGACTTGGAGGCGCAGTTCTCCACCAGTGGCGCCCCGTCGGGCACCAGTCCCACGGGCTGGCAATACTGCGAGGGTTTGGCCTTTGACAATGAAAATGGAATCACTCCAGCCGGAGAGCCCTTGCCTGCATTCATCAGCGGCACGCTTGATACCAACTATGACCCGGGCGACTTCGGCAACGGCCAGCCGGCTTGGGATGGCAATGAGCCCGGGTGGTGGGCCGCATGGGCGCAGAGAGTGGATAACGGCACCATTGACAACACCCCCAACGGGGACAAGGACGTTTTGCCAGGAATGATCATCGGTTACCAGAACAGCGCCGTGTGGGTTGTTCCCTCCAACATGCCTCCCGGTGTCGCCAACATTGCCGGCGGTATCTGGAACCTCCGCCATTGGGGTAACACTGGCACCTGGCGAATATGGTATAACGATCACAACCAGACGCCCTTTCCGACTCCTTTGACCCAAGGCACCGTGCAAGATACTGGCGGAGATTCCGACGGCCCAATGAGTTTTGATCAAGGAATCGCAGGCGCACCGCCGCTGCGAAATATTTCCTTCCGGCCCGGGGACACCTTTCGGATTGATTCCGACGAGAACGACTTTGTCGGCTGGCAATTCACGGTCTATGTCAACACCAATATCGGTCTGACCTTGCTGCCTCAAAGCCTGTTGACGACGGTCGGCAGCACGGTGGAATTGACATCGGCCGCCGTTGGCGCCGGGCCTATCACTTACCAGTGGCAGTTCTTTGGCACCAACCTGCCGGGGGCGACGAATTCTTCCCTCATTCTGGCCAATGCCCAAACCAATCAGTCAGGAGATTACGACGTGGTCGCGAGCAATCCCCTGGGGAGCATTCAGAGCCCGGTGGCAACCGTCACCGTCGTCGCGGGTGTTATCTTCACCGCTCAACCGTCAGCCTTTCAGGTGACCAACGCCGCTACCGGCGTATGGCAGCCCGCCGGCGGCCTCGCAAGCGGGACCTTCAACAGCGGAGAGCTTGTGTTCAGTTCCGGCGCGGTTGCCTTCGGGACGGGGCCATTTTCCTATCAGTGGCAGCTTAACGGAACCAATGTGCCCGGGTTCACCAATGCCGACTTGCTGTTCAGCGCCTCCACCAATATGGCCGGCACTTATGTCCTGGTCGTTAGCGACGGACCGCACTCCGTGAGCAGTCAACCTCTCCCGCTGGCAGTCTATCCGCCCATCCCCGTCTTTCCCGGATATGCGGCGGATCTGCAGGCTGGCTTCTCGACCAACGGCCCCGTTACCGCATACGGCACAACCGCCTCCGGTTGGATCTACTGCGAGAGCTTGACTTATGACTTCTACGCTAACTTCAGTCCGGGCGGAGTGCCGCTGATCTCCTTCGACTCCGGCACCCTTGATCCCAACTGGAACTCGGGGGACTTCGGCAATGGCCAGCCGGGCTGGGATGGCAATGTGCCCGGGACTTGGGCCGGATGGGCCCAGAGAGTCAATAACGGCACGATTGACAACACCCCCAGTCCGGACAAGGACGCTTTGCCAGGAATGATCATGAGTGCCTGCAGCAGCGCCGTCTATGTGGTGCCTCCCAATTTCCCGCCCGGCACCGCCAATCTGGCCGGCGGAGTTTGGAACCTCTGCCATCGGGGCAATACTGGCTCCTGGAGGGTTTTTCATAACGATAACAATGCCATTTCGGCAATTCCTCTGACCGACGGTGTGCTGCAGGACGAAGCCGGAGATTCCGATGGACCCCTGAGCCTTGACCTAGGGAGCGGCGGCGCGCCGGTGCTGCGCAATATTCCTTACCAGCCCGGGGACACCTTCCGGATTGATACCTTCCTATACGACTATGCCGGTTGGCAATTCACCGTTTACCTGTCTCCGGCTCTGCCCAAGCTCTCCTTGGTTGGCCCGACTGCTGGCAACCTCACGATTAACTGGACGGCCACAGGGGTCCTTCAAACCTCCACCAATGTCGCCGGCCCCTACGTTGATGTTGCAACCACGACCAATTCGTACACCTTCCAGACCACGAACACGCAGCAATTCTTCCGCGTAAAAGTCAACTAATAACGAGTCCTTCAGGCCGAGGCTGGGATCCATCATCCCAGCCTCGCCTGCCATCCATCCTCACGCATCCGCCGGCCTGCTTCCCAGGCGCGCTCGAACACCGTTCAGCACGTGATTCGTGTAGTGAGCCAGATAATGAAAATCGCACCCAATTTGCACCCAGTTGATTCCCATTGCCACCGCTTTGACGGCAAAATCTTCTTCGATCCCCATTCCTATTCCAACGTGAAGACCCGCCTTGCGGGCCTTTGTCGCGATGTTCTCCACGGCGCCAATCACGTCGGGATCATTGACCCTTCCAATCTTTCCCATCGATGCCGACAAATCGTAGGGACCCACGACGATGGAATCGAGCCCGGGAACTTTGAGAATTGAGTCCAAGTCCCGGTAGGCGTCTGTGTTCTCTATCTGCACGGAAACAAATAGACTCTTATTGGCCATCTTCACGTATTTGTCAGCAGCATACCCCCCATAGAGCGAGGCACGACGCGGGCCAAATCCACGATCACCCAATGGCTGGTACCGGCAGGCCGACACCACTTGTCGCACTTCCGCCGCCGAACGAACTTGAGGCACGATCAATCCCGGCGCCCCCATGTCCAGAACCCGCTTGATTATGCCGATATCCAGGCAAGGCACGCGCACAAGGCCGGGAACATCAACCGCTCGCGCTGCCATGAGGTGCGCTTGCAATGACTCCAGATTTATGGGCGTATGCTCCAAATCGATCCAAAAAAAGTCACTGCTTGCGGCCATGCACTCGGTCACGGCCGGATCTGAGAACGTGATGCCGAGACCGATGCAAATCCGTCGCGCATCCAGTTTGGCTCGAAACGCATCAATACTTTTGAACATAATTCGACCTTTATAACACAAATCGGTTGCAGATTGTAATGCTAAATCAACGGTGAGCATCAATTCTTATGTATCCAATTTAAGTCAAAAGAACTTGAGTCGGCATGGCCAGGGATGCTACGGTGTATGCGAACCCTCCGGGTTCACGAATGATCATGAACAAGTCTTATCACCGAATCCGCCGCCTGCGCCCGTTGTGCGCGGCAGCCCTCTTGTTGTGCGGCATGCCCGCAGCCGTCGGCCAGGAGAACCCCCGCAATCTGGCCCTCTCCGCTCACGCCTCCGCCTTCGAGTCTTACGAAGACATGACCCCCGATCTGGCGCGGGACGGCAAGACCGGCACCCGCTGGTCGGGCATCCCCGGCCACAATTCCGGCGGCTGGTATGCACTGGATTGGGACCAACCGGTGCGCATCGCCCAAGTGGTCGTTTTGCAATTCGACCGCTTTGTCAACGAGATGGACCTCCAGGTGTGGGATCAACCCGGCGGGGCCTGGGTCACCCTCCGCCATTTCGGCCGCCCGGAGGAGAAACTGCCCCGAACCGTGGAGTGCCGTTTCGAGCCAAGATCATCCTCCAAGCTCCGCCTGGCCAACATAACCGGGGGACCCAGCTTCACCGAAGTGGAGGTCTTCGAGCGCCCCTTTGCTCCAACGCCCGAATTGAGCCTGGCCTCCGACGCCAACGGCAACTTCATTGGCATGGTGGCCGACGGCTGGGGAAGCGCGCCGCTGGCCGGCGTTGAAGTCTCCCTTTCCGGGCAGGCCGGCGCGGGGCCGTGGCAGGCCGTGGCTCGCTCTGACTCCAACGGGCTGTTTTTCCCTCCGATGCCTGTGGGCATGACCGGGGATGTCTCCGTCATGGCGCGCCCGCCGCAACAGGATGCCTGGCCCGTCGCATCGGCCCATTTTCCCGCGACTGGTTTTCAATACGGATTGACTCCGCGCAATCTGCATCGGGAGGAAACCAGTTTGGATGGCCTGTGGCGCTTTGCCACCGACCCGCCGGCGGGTTTCCAGGAGACCGGTTTTGACGACAGTCATTGGGCCGAGATCAAAGTGCCTGCCCATTTTGAAATGGAGGGTTTCCACTCCGCCGACGGCGTGGCCGGTTACCGCAAGCGGTTCCGGCCGCCCGGCGGCAAAGGCCGGTTGAAATTACGTTTCGAGGGCGTCTATAGCGGCGCGGAGGTCTGGGTCAACGGCCATAAAGCCGCCTACCACGAGGGCGGCGCACTGCCGTTCGAGGTGGATGTGGCCGGCTTGGTCCATTCGGGCGAAAATACTTTGGCAGTGCGCGTGACCGAGCATACTGCCGTCAGCGACAACCTGGATCACATGAGCTTGTACGCCGATTTCCCGCTAGGCGGCATCATGCGGCCGGTCCGGCTCTTTCGCGTGCCGGAGCGCCACATCGGCGGGTTGCAGGTGAGCACGGCTTTTGACGCCGAATATCGCAACGCCGTGCTCACGGCGCGCGTCGCCGTGCTCAACGAATCCAGCCGGCCCCTGGAAAACGGCGGGCTGGGCTTGGGCCTGATTGACTCCCATGGCGTCGTCGTCCCTGTGGAGGCCGAGCCTCACCCCGTGCGCGTGGAACCGTGGGGACGGGCCGAAACCACTTTTTCCATCCCGGTGGCCGCGCCCAGGAAATGGGAGGCGGAGCATCCCAATCTTTATACGCTGGAAGTCACGCTCAAGGAGGGAAAACGAGTGCTGGAGCAATCGGCCCAACGCATCGGCTTCCGCCAGACCGAAATTCGGGACCGCCAATTGCTCATCAACGGCTGTCCGATCAAAATCCGCGGCACCTGCCACCACGATCAGGACCCGTTGCTGGGCCGGGCTGTGACGGCGGATTTGGAACGGCGCGATGCGCTGTTGATCAAGGAGGCCAATCTCAATTCCATCCGCACCTCCCACTATCCCCCCTTGCCGGCGCTGCTGGACCTTGCCGATGAGTTGGGCATCTACGTGGAGGACGAAGGCTCCTTCTGCTGGGCCGACAACACCGACGACGTTCGCCTGGCTCCCCGCATCATCCAGCTCAACGCCGAACTGCTGGCCCGCGACCGCAATCATCCCAGCGTCTTTATCTGGTCGGTCTGCAACGAGAGCCACTGGGGCTTCGGCCTCTTGCGCGCCAACGACTGGATGCACCGGTCCGATCCCACACGCCCCCACGCCGGCAGTTGGTCCGACGCGGGCGACATTGACGTGGCGCATAACCCGATCTCCATGCAGGACATCGCCCGCGTCCAAACCGGCGCCAAGCCGGTCATCTGGGACGAAGCCTGGTGTATTTTCCAAGGCATCTTTGGCGACGCCGGCGAGTTGTGGGTGGACCCTGGCATCCGCGACTACTTCGCCCAGCCGCTTCCGGCCATTTTCGCCAAAATGATGCAAACCACTAACATCATCGGCAGCCAGATTTGGGCCTGGTCGGATGATATCTTCTGCGTCCCCCGTCGGGGTGTCGAATTCGGACGCCGCGCCAACCCCGCCGATTTCGTTCAGGGCGAATACTTGCTGCCCAACCGTGGTCTGGTGGGCGACGCCCCTTGGGGGGTGGTGGATGGCTGGCGCCGCAGGAAACCCGAATTCTGGATCACCAAGAAATTGCAGTCCCCTGTCAAGATCAAAGAAGGCCCTCTCGCGCTGCCCGGCGCCGGCCAACCCATTCGCGTGAGGGTCGAGAACCAATACGACTTTACCGATCTCTCCGATTTGGCCACCCGCTGGCAAATGGGCGGCGAACAAGGCCAGGTCCGCGTCTCTGTCCCGCCCCACGCCACGGGCGATTTCGAGATCCAAACCAAGGCGTCGCCGCACGAGGGCGACACCCTGGCACTGGAGTTTGTGGATTCGCACGGGGCCGAAGTGGATGCCTACCGCCTGCCTCTGGGCCGGCCTGCCACCCCCGTTGCGCCCGTCTCGGCGCTGGAGGCGGCGCCCTTGCGCATCAGCCACCAAACCTACCTGCAAGGAGACACGACCGTTGTGTCCGGCAAGGATTTCGAGCTGGCCTTTGATGCCAGCCTGAGTGATGGCGCTTATTCCGGCCCGGCCACCGGCGGGCTTCGCCGCGGGCTTGTTTTGGGAAAGCTGGTTTTGACGGCCCTTCCCCATTTGCACGTCTTGGCCGGAGGCCGGCCCGATTCGCCCCTGCCCAACCTCCGGTCTTGGCGGATCAGCCAATTAGACATCAAGCCCGAAGGCGCCAACGTGCGCGTCCGCATGGCCGGCCACTACGATCAGTTTGAGGGCAATTACGACCTGCTCATCACGCCCGAGGGCCAATTGACGATCCATTCTTCCTTCAAATACACTGGCGACCCCTTGCTGGCGCGCGAGATCGGCCTGGCCTTTTGCGTCCCTGGCGATTGCGACCTCTTGCAGTGGCAACGGCAGGGCGAGTGGAGCGTCTATCCCTCCGGCCACATCGGGCGCAACCTCGGTGAAACCCGCGCCTTCGCCCGGCACGGCAGCCGGTTGCCTCCAACCTGGCCCTGCGAGCAGGACAACTCGCCCTTGGGTTGCAACGACTTTCGCGGCACAAAACGGAACATTGACTGGGCCGCCATCAGCGGCGCGGACGGTGCGGGCGTCTGTGTGCTCTCCGACGGCTCGCAACATTTTCGTGCCACGGTCCAGTTCGACCGTATCGTCTGCCATGTCAACGACTGGTATGGCGGCAGTTACATGACCGCCGGCGAATGGACCGTCAACTATGGCCGGGGCCGGCCGCTGGAATCGGGCCAGACCCTCGAATCCACCATCCGCCTGCAGCTTGGCCGGATGCGCAAGAGCGTTCTTTAACTCAGGGCGAACTGCAAGAGCTCCTCTTTTTTTTGCAATTGTCCCGCCACTTTTCTTTGCGTTTGCGACGGGATTCCTCGAATATCCAGGTTTATAAAAGCACAACGACGTTATTGGAAACGCAACGCCGTCCTGCCGCTGCTCTTGGGCGCGTGTTTGGGCGGGTTGATGCTGCCGGCCGCCGGGGCGGAGCCGACGGCCTTGGAATTGCAGAATCGCGGGTTCTTCCATGGCCGCGAATACTTCCTGGTGCGCAGCGGGCGGCTCCAGTGGCTCATTCAAGCCGACCGGGCGGATTTGGGCCCGGCAGTGACCGGCTACCTGTTCGACGCGAGTTACATCGCCCAGAACGATAAGGGGCAGGCCTACAATTTCAACGAGGCCGGCGGCGTGCGCTCCAGCGCGCTGGAAGTCGTCTCACAGAAGAGCCAGTTTGCCTTCACCGCGTTCGGAGAGCAAACGCGCGTCCGTTGGGCCAATCTCGACGGCGCCCCGGCTGCCGAGGCCGCCTGGTGGGCTGATGGCATCCGCGTGACCGAGCGCTTCTCAGGGATGGCCGACAACAACACGATTCGTCGGGCGATCTCCCTGACTGGCGCCAATCTGCACGGCGACGAGCAAGTGACTTTGCGGCTGCGGTTGCCGGCCGGCAACTCTACGGCAACCAACCGCGCGCTCATTCTCATCTATCGCGGCTGTCCTCAGGCGTTGGTTGTTACCGGCAACGTGCCGCTCAAGCTGGATGCTGTCAAATCTGTCATCGAGATCGGCCCGGTGACTCTATCACCGGACAAGACAGTCACAATCGAGACCTACTTGCTTGCGCAGATACCGGCCAACACCGCCACTGCCGAAGATTTTCAGAAACAAATCGCCCGTGTATCCGGCGATGCCGGCCAACTCCTGGAAGCCACGCGCACGCGGTGGGCCAAGGCCTCCCGGGTCGAAACCGGTGACGCCCTTGTGCGCGAGGTCTTTGATATCTCCCGCTCGGTCCTGCCGGCGATCGTTTCCGACAACGGCGTCCAACGCGGCGGCCCCTTTCAATACCCTGCCGAAACAGTCCGCGACGCCTCGCAATTCTCCCTTGGACTGACCGCCGCCGGCCACTTCGAACTGGCGCGCGCAACCCTGGAACGTTGCCTGCGCGACCTGCTCACAGCCGAAGGCAATTCCATGACGGGCGGTGAGTTTGACGATCCCGACCGGGAAGAGATTGACCAGGGCGGCGAACTGCTTCTGGCGCTGCGCTGGTACACCGAGTTTGCCGGCGACGACACATTGGCCGCAGCATACCGGGACAAATTAATTGCCCTGGTTGAGCGCCCGTTGAAACCGAAGTTGCGCGACGCCACCGGCCTGGTCCACAACCGACGCGAGTTCTGGGAACAGACGATGAACGACGCCTACGAACTGGCCTACAATACCTATGTCATTGTCGGCTTTCGCGAAGCCGCTGCATTGGCACGGCAACTTGGCGCTCTGGACCGCAAAGAGCGCTGGCTGAAGGAAGCCGGCGCGATCGAGCAAGCGATGATGAAAACGCTGGTGCAGGACGGTGCCTTGATCAAGCGGCGCAATCTCACCGGCGAGATCGCCGAGCATTTGGTGCAGCTCCGCGGCGCGCCCGACACGCCTTGTCGCAGCGCAGAGCATAATCTGATTTACCCCGACGCCACGATGGCGCTGCCGATTGCGTTGGGGCTTGTCAAACCGGACTCGGTGCTGGGGTCCAACACGCTGAACGAAATCGAGAAACTGCGCGACCAGCGCTGGTGGGGCGGCGGCTACAGCCGGTACGACGCGAGCAGCGAAATCAACAATCCGGGACCGTGGGGCATTGCCGGCGCGCTGGTGTTGCGCGGCCAGCACCAGGGCGGCATGTTGGAGCGCAGCCGCCGCACATTGGAATGGTTCCGCAACGTCCAAGGCGGCAACGGCGGCCTCTACTTCGAGCAGATTCCGCTCATTCGCAGCCAGCAGGATTGGCTGGGTCTGGTCACCTGGCCGACGGGCGAGTTGCCGTATTTCGTCGTCCGCCATTATCTGGGCGTCGGTTTCGAAGACGGCAACGTCGTCATCCACCCGAAACTTTATCCCAACAGCCCGCCTGTCCAAGCCAATCTGCGCTTTCGCCGGGGCCGGTTGTGCATCGCGATTGACGGTGCCGGCGCCATCGCCAGCGCGTCGCTGGACGGCAAACCCGTGGCCGTCGGCGCTGACGGCGCCCTGAGATTGCCGGGCGATTTCGCAGGCGGGTCCCTAGTGGTGAAGACTCAAAAGACCCTATGAAAAAATCAACCGTTGTGGCCATTCTGGGAGCCACGCTGGTTCTATCTCCCTTGCGCGTATCGGCTCAATCAAGCGTGGTCCAGTCGCAGCCGATGAACAGCGGGAACATCAGTCCGATGTTGTTTGGCAATTTTATCGAACTGCTGGATGACGTCGTGCCCGGCATGTGGGCCGAAATGTTGAACGACCGATGCTTCGAAGGCATCGCCCCGATGTTCAACGGCATCTACTACGATGGCGCGCAGGATATTTGTGATCGAGACTGGGACACCAACGCGACCTGGAGTTTTGACACCACGGAGGCATTCAGCAGCACGCGCAGCGGCAAGCTGGCCTCCACCGGCACCAATATGGCTTATGTGACGCAGTCGGGCCTGTCGGTGCAGCAGGGCATGCAATACAATTTCTCCGGCTACTTCCGGGCAGGCAGCGGCGGGGGGACGATGACCGCCCAGTTGCTGGCCCCAACTTCCAGCAATCAAAATCAATGGACGGTCCTGGCCTCCGCGCCCCTCTCCGGCCTGACGGCGGGGCAATGGCAGAAGCTGACGGCGCAAATGGTCTCCTCAGCCCAGACTGATCAAGGGGTCTTTAAGTTGCAAATACAAGGCGGCGGCCCCGTGTGGGTGGACAAGTTGTCCTTAATGCCGGCCAACAACCTGGAGGGTTGGCGCCCGGATGTGATTACGGCGGTATCGAACGCTCATCCTGCCGTGGTGCGCTGGGGTGGTTCGGAGGTGGATCCGGGCGCGTACAAGTGGACCAACGGCATTGGCAGCCGGGATTTGCGCCTGCCCTTTCCAAACGCGGCCTGGGGCCGCATTGACCCCAATGACGTGGGGATTGACGAGTTTTGCCAATTCTGCGCCTTGGTGGGGGCGACGCCCTTGATTTGCGTCAGTTTTGCTGACGGGGCGCAAAGCGCGGGCAACATGGCGCAGTATTGCAACGGCGCCACCAACACCGTTTGGGGGGCCATGCGCGCGGCCAACGGGCATCCCGCTCCCTACGCGGTGCCCTACTTTCAAATTGGCAATGAAATCAGCGGCGACAACACCACCTACCTGAGTGAGTTTGCCAGTTTCGTGCAGTTGATGAAAGCGTCCGACCCCACCATCCAGATTCTCTCGTCCTTTCCAACCCAGAACCTGCTGACGCAGCAGGGCACAAATCTGAACTTCGTCGCGCCGCACTATTACACGACCGATATCAGTGGGGACTCAGGTTCCGTTGACGCGAATTTGACCAGCTTAACGGGGATGATCAACTCGACTCCGGGTTGCTCGAACGTCTTGATCGCCACGACGGAATGGAATGCCACCGGAGGCAGTTGGGGGTTGGGAAGGGCGACATTAGGGACGCTCTCGACCGCGTTGCTCAATGCCAACTACCTGAATGTATTGATGCGTCATTCGGACAAAGTGAGGATCGCGTGCCGCTCGGGCATGGCCAACAGCTTCTTCGGCGGCTTCATCAAGACGGCCATGTCCGGCGTGGGCGTGACCTGCCAGCCCGCCTATTACACGATGCAGCTTTACTCGCGTCATGTCGGCGCCAAGCCGATCCCTTTGACGGTGAGCCAACCCGGCAACGGGATAGACGTATTCGCCTGTTCGACGACAAATTACCAGTCGCTGGCGATCTTTGCCGTCAATGCCAATACAACCTCGACGCCGTTCTCATTCACGCTGACCGGTTTTCAGGGCTCCATGGGCGCCGTCAGCGCCGAGACAGTTTGTGATACGCAGAACGCCGGGGAAACGGACGTTGGCAATCATTGGCCTTCGCCCAACCGGGTGCAGATCGTCCCGGTGACAGTGGCGCCCAACAGCGTGATTCTGCCGCCCTTGTCCGCCACGGCCATCGAATGCGGGCAGGTCCTCTCCAATGCGCCCGCCGCCCCGATTCTGACCCACCGCTACAATTTCGCCAGCAACGGCAACGATTTGGTGGGCGGGGCCAATGGAACATTGCTGGGAGGCGCGACGGTTTCCGGCGGGCATCTCAATTTGAGCGGAAGCGGGTGGATGAGTCTGCCGCCGGGCACCCTCGACACGAACTATAATGGCGGGTTGACCGTCGAGGCCTGGGCTACGGCTTCGCAATTGCCCGATGGCCAGGCCGCCGCGCTTTGGTCTTTTGGAAACACAACCAGTTACGGTCGGATTCTGACGCACGACGCCGCCAACAACTCCTCCATAGACTACAACAGTTCAGCGGGCAGTGTGGCCGCCGTCCAGCCCGGCCCGGTGGCCGGGGCGGTACAACTGGCCGGTATTTGGAGCCCCACGACCGGGGATCTTCGACTCTATGAGAATGGCGAATTGGTCGAAAACAACATCATGGCGGGTTTGCCGCTTAGCCTGATGACAGGCGCCAACGACCAGACCAACGTCATCGGGGCGAACATTGACGGCACACTGGCTTGGACGGGATCCATTCAGGAATTCCGCGTCTATACCGGAGAATTGACGCCCGCTCAAATTCGGACCAGCCTCGCCGCCGGCTCCGGCAACCCCATCATTGACGCGGGCGCCATCCAGTCGGTCTCGGTCGCGTTGCATCCCAACTTTATCTACGGCACCATTCAGGACCCGATCGTGTTCGCCAGCTCGGCCACGGTGACCAACATCAATTTGGCCACCCTCTCCGATGTCGCCTTTGCGTCGAGCAACACCAATATCCTCAACGTGCTGCCCTCCGGCCAGGTCCAGGCGGTGGGAGTCGGCACGGCAACCCTGACGGCGACCTATCAAGGGGTCAGCGGCCAAACCAACGTCACCACCTTGGCGGCTCCAGCGGTGCTGATGACGCACCGTTACAGCTTTGTCAGCGACGCCAGTGACTCGATCAGCGGTGAGAACGGCGCGCTCATGGGTGGGGCCACCGCGTCGAACGGCTTGCAAATGTCAATCACCCTTGGCGACGGCGCCTCGACCCGCGGCCAATATCTGGACCTGCCCCGAGACATCGTCGCCGGCTATCCGTCAATGTCCCTGGAAATGTGGGTGAATTTGAAGTCCACCGGGGCTTACGCCCGCCATTGGAGTTTTGGCGCCTACGATGTCAACGGCAACGATGCTTCGGGAGTATTGATGTTCGACACTTATGCAGGCGTGGGGCTTTGCTTGAACCTGAACCCGGACGTGAGCCTGGATGGCACACAAGGCTATGACAACCTCGCTATTTCGTATTCGGACGACAACCAGGGGCTGACCTATGTTGCCGGAGTGATTGATTCGGTCAATCACCTTGGCTCCATTTACACCAATGGCGCGCTGGCGGCCTCCATGGCCTTCTCCCATAGTTTGACCGCGGTGGACTTGGAACACTGCGTCTTTGGACGGTCTTTGCACACGGGTGACGCGTTTCTGAACGGGACCATCAACGAGGCCCGTATTTATTATGGCGTGCTGTCGGCGGGCCAAGTCGCCACGAACTACCTGCTCGGACCCACGGTCCCGGGGTTGGTGGAGGTTACCCTCACTTCCTCCCCGACAGGTTACCAAATCAACTGGCCAGCGGGGACGCTGCAATCGGCTCCGGCCCTGACCGGGCCTTGGACGCCCGTCACGGGAGCAACCCCGCCTTACTCCTTGATCCCCTCCAGTTCCGGCACCCGGTTTTACCGGGTCAAAGTGTTGTAATTCTACCCGGTGACTGCCTTTTCTTGAGTTTTGGGTTCAGGGCGCGCCCCGCAACGGATGGGCCAAGCTCATTCCAGAAGAGACGAAAACTCTCCCGATATTCAAATTGTTGGAAATCTCCCGTCTTACTCTGATCCATCGTCCAGCAGTTCGAAGCCGGCAACGTTTATATAATGGTCCTTGGAGGCTTCCGTCTTGTCCGGCAGCACCTGCAGGCGAAGCGTGTGCGCGCCCGGCGTCAAGCCGCGCTGGACCCAATCAAAACGCAAATCCCGGCCGGGTCCATACTGATCCACCACGGCAACCACCTTCCCGTCAATCAACACCTCCGCGCGCCCGCCGTCGTCATAGCGCAAGCCGAGCCAGCGGATGCCCGTTCCCGTGAAAGCACATTCGGCGCTCGCCCCGGCTTGATTCGAATAACGAAACGAATTTGCCTCCTCCCAGCGTCCGCCAAACTTGACCCGTTGATAGGAAATGCGCCGCGCGCAATGCGGGTCCAGGTAAAGGCAGTACGGCTGCCCCTCCTCGTAGGCGTAAAAGGGTCGGGCCAAAATATCCGGCGCCGCAGTCAGCCGCCAAGTCAACGCTTCGCCAGCGCAGGGCGAGAGTTCGGATGGGAGACGGCTCAAATCCAAGTTGGTGACAAACCCGAGATCGGGCGCGCGAAACGCCAGGACCACCGGCCCGTACATGACCGCGGCGGGACTGTCTTTTTGCGAATTCAGCGCGCTGGAGTGGAACCCCATCGGCAGGCGAACCTGGACTTGGTCGCCCTCCGACCATTCGCGGCTGACGATGGACCAATGCTGGGCGATAACCGGATTCGCGAGCGTCTGGCCGTTGACCGTGATCTCCATCGGCTTCGCCAACCATTCCGGGATCCGAAAACGCACAAGGAAGGCGGCGGGCCGCGGCGCGTTGACAGTGAAGGTGGAAGTGTCGTCATCGGGAAAGCGAGTGGTTTGCCGCACCGTCACCGGGACTCCGCCCAGATCCAACCGAACGGTGGCGGGGACATAAAGGTTCACACACAGGTTGCTGGGATTATGAAAATAGACCAGGTCCGCATAATCGGCCACTGCTTGGGGGCATGTGCCGGCGCAGCACGTCCAGCGTGTGTCATTCAGTCGCTTGGCGCCGCCGCTAGGATTGTAGTCGGAGTAGTAGAAGACGCGCCCGTCGGCATCCATCGGGATGCTGGCGCCAATTCCGTTCCAGACCAACCGCTCGATCCAGTCGCCGTAACGGGCGTCGCCCGTGATCGTGAGAAGGTATTTGCAGAGCTTGAATGCCGCCCATGAACCGCATTGTGTCTCGAATGTGGCATGAGTCGCTTGCAGGCTGGCCGGCAGTGACTCGGCCGGCAGCAGTTTTTCATCGGGACCGTAGCCGCCGGTGGCGAAAACCTCGTTGGCTTGGAGATAGTCGTAGGCGTTTCGGATAATGTCCAGGTAATGCGCATCGCCGGTCGCCAGATAAGCCGCCCCAGCTCCGCCCAAGGTGTTGACGTGACTGTAGGCGTGGTAGGCGCCGGTGCGCCGTCCGTCGGGACGCGGCGCGAAAATGTCCTGTCCACGCGCGTAGCTATCCCAGTAGTCGGTGTATTCCCAGACCTTGGCGAAGTCGCGGTATTTTGGATCGCCGGTGGCCAGCCAGGCGCGATAGAGATTTTCACTGAGCGTGTACCATTCCGTCGAGGTATCGCCGGGTTTGCGGGTGCGGTCAAGGTTTTTGACCGCCCAATCGGTGATGCGGCTCAGGTCGGCCGGCGCCGCGGAATTGCCGGCGTAGAGATGGGCGTCGAGCAAACCCCAGAGCATCTTGTCGTAAATGTAATGCGGCGCGTTGGGTTTGGCGGAGTAATAGAAGTATCCGTCCGGCCCAATGCACTCATCCCATCCCGAAATCAGCGCATCCACCTTCGCGCGGCAGGCCGGATCGCCCGTTGCCGCGTAGAGGCGGGAGAGGCCGGAGACAATCTGGCCGAAGACGTGAAAGGTGTCGCTGCTGTACCAGCCGCCCAGGTCCACGCCCGGCGCGGGCCGCCCGGCGCGCTTGCGAAAGCCCTTGAGCAAATCATCATTGGGAATGCGAAGATAAGCCGCGCGCACCTCGTCCAACTGCGCCCGCAACGCGCCGGAGTCAATCGTCACGCCATGGTAGTCCATTGGCTCGAAAACCCGCTTTCCAGCCGGAGTCTGGGGTTCGGCGCCGGCCGTCGCGCAGAGCAATCCAAAGGTCATCAGTACCGGAGGCCATCCGCCGGCCCGCGCGGCAACTGTATTGACAACGAAACGAAAGATGGACCTCTGGAAAGCGCAAAAGATTTTGATCCGGCGCCGAGCAAGTGCGAGCTTTGATTGCATAAAATACCTACTCTGATGGAATCGGTTGGGCCTTGATCAGTGCGTGAAGGTCCGCCAGGCAGGTGACCCCGCGATGGCTCAGTTGGGTGGTGCAGAGAGCCCCGGCGGCGTTGCCCAACCGCATCGCCTCAGCCAACGGACTGCCGCGGCTGAGGCCGAAAAGAAATCCCGCCACGAACGAATCACCGGCACAGGTGGTGTCCCGCACCGCGACGCGATAAGCCGGCAACTCGATCTCGGTTGCGGGCGAGCAGAGCAGGGAACCGTGTTCGCCGCGCTTGACGATGACGACGTGCGCGCCGCGGGCCAGCAATTCCCGGGCCGCTACGCGCGGGTCCTCTTGGCCGGCGAGCATGGCGGCTTCTTCCTGGTTGGTGATCAAGTAATCCGTTTTCGGCAGGGCCTCCCGCAGTCGTTTCATCCAACGGCCATTTGGGTCCCAATCTGTGTCAAGAGAGGTAATGGCGCCCAAGGATTTGGCCCGGCGAAAAAGCTCGCCGACATCCAGGCTGTGCATTTTAAAGACGCCGCCGACGTGGACCAGACTGGCGGATTTCAAGATTGCGTCGGGCAAGTGGCGGTTGGAGAGCTTTTCGTTGCAGCCATTGCGGTACAGGAAGGATCGCTCCCCGGTGCTGCTGATCAGGACGATGACCGCCGAGGTCGGGTCCTCCGAATCCCGCACCACCGCGTCCAGGGAAAGGCCGCTTTGCTTCACGTCGGCCAGCGCCGCGTCGCCCAGAACATCGTTGCCGATCAAGGCGGCCAATTGCACCTGGGCGCCCAGCTTGGCCAAAACGGAGGCGGTATTGGCCGCGCACCCGCCTGAGAGAACCTGGAGATCCTTGACCAGATCCGTCCGCCCCGGAAACGGGAGGGCATCCACTGGACGGACTATGACGTCAGCCACGAGCTGACCGATACACAGTATGGACATTTGAGTTTCGGGTTGCGCGCCTTGCGGAGCGGCTAGGGATCGGGGCTGACCCAGGGAACGCCCAAAAAGTCGAACAGCATCCGAACTTCCTCGCCAATGTCGGCCATCGCCACGGCCAGATGATGGGTGAAGCCACCTTCCAGGATCATGCGGCTGAGTTTGTGATGGTCCGGGACAGCGACATCCGTGGCAACATACTTGATGCCTTTGGCGGTCTTGGCGCTGCTGGCGCCTTTGAAGATAAGGATCTTCACGCTGCCGTCGGGTTGCGGGGCCAGGCTCAGACCCGTCTTGGCGCCATATTGATACTGGCCGATAATGACCGGCCCCATTTTCTCGCCGGCCAGACGCAAAACGGGATGCACGGCAACCTCGTCGCACGCGTTGCCGTGGCAGGAGCCTTCCGCCATGCCGCCGCAGATGCCCACGCCGCAATGGCCCAATTGGACGACTTCCGAGCCGCCCGTATAGTTGACCCAATCCAGGCAGGCCGCGGGTTTGTCGCCCAGCAAGGTGCCGATGGTTTGCATGACCGCGATGGGCCAGTCGGATTCGCACGTGGCCGCCGTGACGTCGCCGTTGCCCAAAAGCAGCCCGATGGCCATGCAGGAAGTGACGCCGATGTAGGATTGCATCTGTTCAGGCCAGCAGCGAAAGGCCGCAGAGGTGTAGCCGTTGGCGCGCACAATGGCCCGGTAGGTCTGATAGAGCCGGGCGCCGCGCTCCAGTGCAGCCGGCTCGACCTCAATTTTGCGGCCCTTGCTGATTTGATCCACCGTGCGCCGCACGTCATCCTCGGAGAAAGTGGCCTCGCCGTTGTAGCCGGTCACCTTGCCGGTGCGGAAGGTCTCCATGACCAGAGTCAGGTCGAGGGTGTCAACCCGTGTGCCGAAGATCCTGGCGAAAGCCGTCTGGTTGCCCGAAGCGGAATGGAATCCGCCCGGAGCCTCGCCAAAGCGGCAGAGGAAATCGCGGCGCAGGAAGCGGATGGTCCCTGCCACGCGCAGCAGGCGGCCGAATCTCGTCTGGAACTCCTTGCCGGCAAACGGGCCGGGAAGGGTGAGGATGGGACGGCTGACCTGATGGGCGACGTAATTGTTCATGATCACACCGCACCAGGCGTTGGTGGCCCATTCCGGGATGTCGGGCTCGGGTTCGGCGATGACAGCCATGGGCAGCCGCGCCAGGTGCGGGTGAGTGGCCAGAGTCAGAAAGACCTGGCCGTTGGGAAAGGCTATGTTGGCGATGACCACCAAATCCACACAAGCCGCAGCCAACTGGTCCGCCACCGCCATGGCTTCGTGCGGGCCGAAAATCCGCTTGGTGATAATGGACTGCGGATCAATCTGCCCGGATTTGAGCAAACTTCCATAATACGCGCGAATCGCCTTTTCGGACTTATCTTTGGAGGCTGGATCGAATACTTCGATCGAATTGAGGACCAGTCCGAGCTTCGGAGCCGGCCGCCGCTGCAATGGTGGAGTTTTTGTCATATAAATTCTGTTCTCTTTCTATTGCTTGATACTCAACACGCAAACTCATAGTCCCGCCAACACCGGCGGGAGGTCAATTTGATTTCCCTTTCGCGCGCATCTCACTTCACCTCGCATCGAACGGCGGTGACGGAGAGGGACGGCACGGTCACCGTGTTTCCGGATGTCGCCAACGCCGCAATTCTGATCCGGTCCGGGGCCTCCCAGTGGTTCATGATGTCCGGCTGGCCGGCGTTCTGTGTGTCGCACACTGCTTCGGCCTTGGCAACCCCGACCGAACCGGCAAAACCGTTGAACGCGACGGATAGCGCCACCGGTTCAGCCTTGGGGTTGACGGCGAAAACGACGATGGATTTTCTATCCTCCGAAGCACAGGCAAAAAGGTCCAGGCGGTCGCTGGAAGGTTCAATGCGAAGAGGCTCCGGCAACGCGCGATGGGCGTACAAATCCATCACGTGATAGCTGGCACGCTTGAGAACCCCATCGCCGCAAGGGGAGGTCTCTATGATGGCGCCGACGTAGCTGTTGGCCAAATTGGAGCGGCAGGCGATCTTGACCTTGTCACAATGGCGCATCATGACATGGAGATAGCGGGCATTGGCCAGCGCGACATTCAGAGTGGCGAACATGCCGCGGCCAAGTCCCCACGCCCCCGCGTCCGTATTCCATTCCGTCACGCCGATCTTGATCCCGGCGCAGCCCGGCGTGTGGTCAATCATGCCGCCAATCTGACTGAAATCACGGTCGCACGCGCCCAAATCCGACGTGTAATGGTGAGGACAAACAAAGGCAATGTCCTTGCCAACCGCATCAAATAGCTTTTGGGACGGAAAGGAGGTCATGATCCGGACGGACGGGTCCGTCTTTTTGACGGCCGCGATGAAGCCGGGGATTCGCCTCAGGTATTCCGGGTTGTCGCCGCTGATTTCATTTCCGATCTGCCAGTATTTGACGCCATAAGGCGCAACATGGCCGTTGGCGGCGCGCCTGGCGCCCCAAGTGGTCTGGGAATCGCCGTTGCAATACTCGACCAATTCGGCGGCGCTTTGGGCGCCATCGCTGAAGCTGACGCAGATCAAGGGTTCCGCGCCGGTCAGCTCGCAGAATTGGCAGAATTCATCCACGCCCACGTCATTGGGGTCAATCCGTCCCCAGACCTTGTTGGGCCAGGGCACGCGCAAATCGCGATCTCCAATGCCCTCTTTCCAACGATACCCGCCCGGGTCCACGCTGGAGCCGCCCCAGCGGATGAGCGCCGGTCGCACCGCTTTGGTCACTTCCACCACGTCGCGCCGCCAGCCCTTCAAATTGTCTGCGGGCATCAACGAAAGTTTGTCCGCCCAGAGATTGCCCGCGCCGTCGGCCCGCAATTCAAAGACTGCGCGGTCGGTTTGGCCCGTGGAGGTCATTTTGGCGGATACCTTTCGCCAGTCTTGCGACAGCCCGGGCAAATCGGCCGAGGCCAGGGTCATCCACTCGCCGGTGGGCAGAAGGCACTTGAGGCGAACACTTGCTTTGACCCCGCTCTCGGCGCGCAGATAACCGGAAAAGAGGTAGTCCATCCCCTTCCGGGCCGACAAGGCGGACTGGGTCAATGTGGCGGGTTGGGCGCCGGCGGTCAGCTTGGCGCAATAGGCGCCGTTAAATGGTTTCTCACCCACACGAATCCACGTGGCGTTGGTGTCCCAAGGCCGGTCGCAGATGTCCAGGGAACCATCGTAGTAGCACCAGTTGGCCGCCGGCGCCACTCCGTCGAAGGAGCGGTCGTTCAACAATTCGGCCCACATCCCCGGCCCCACGTCATCAAGCAACTCAATGAAGTTGCCGAACAACTTCGGGTCCACTGTGCCGGCATTGAGCGGCTCGGAGAGGATCGTGACCGCGCTCCGGGCTGGCTGGGCCGGCGCGGAGAGACACGATAACATGCAACCGGCGGCCAGCAAGGGCGCGGCGATGGATTTCCTCATGGGGTTTTTGTTATGAATCGAAAGGACAAGAATGCCAGACCCGTCATTCCGGCTGCAAAAACTTCACCACCAAAAATACATGATGCCGCCCGCCGCGCCGACCGTGCCGCCGTTGGCAGTTGATCGAACCTGAAAATTGGGGTCGCTCAGACTGCGCCAATCCACGTGCGAGTCCGCAAAGAGCAGGTGGCCTCCTTCGGCAAGTGTTCCGGTCAGCCAATCCGAATCTGTAATGTAAGGCGGAACAACCCCGTCATGACAATGGGCATACACGACCTGCCCTTTGTTCTCGCTGTAATCATTGGAAGTGGTCGCGTCGGCGATGATGACCCGTTGCGAGAGCGGGGGATTGTACGTCTGGCCGTCGAAGTTGTAACCTGCCGGGTGGAGAGATTCTGTCACATTCGTGTAAAAGAGAGAGCCGGTGTTCTTCCAGCCGAATACGTAGCCCAGAACTCGATAAGAATTGGCGGTCGAGTAATCGTTGGAGCCGCTCCCTCCGTAGCCCCAGAATATATCCTTGGTGATCGTCGGGTTGCCTGGAGGGTAACAGATATCCGGGGTGGCGCCGTTGGCGGTGAGAACGTTGGCAACATAATCGGGCACGTCCCAGCACCAGTTGCCCGTACCGTCGTTAGGGTCACCGTCATTGTGCGGGTTCATATCCGGGAAATTGTCCTTGTTGTCCATGGCATAGTTGTAGGAGGCAATCGCCAACTGCTTGAGATTGCTCCGGTCCTGCGCTTTGAGCGCTTGTCTCTTGGCTTTGGCCAGCGCCGGCAACAGCATCGCCGCCAGAATCGCAATGATGGCGATGACTACCAGCAACTCGATTAATGTAAATCCCGCAGGCGCGGTGCCGGGCGTTTTTTCGACGCGCCCGCCGCCCATCGGATGAAGCTTGCTAAATCCAAATGTTTTCATAACTGACGTCTTTCACCTATCCAAACGGCCACCGGCCGCGCGGCGACGGCTGCGCGGCCGAATGGTGCCCTCGTGGAATATAGCACGGGTTTCGCATCAGGGCAATGTCCCGCTGCCGCTCAACTGAACACGGTAGAACTGGTTTGTCCCCGGAGTGGGCACAACCTGGTACGATGGGGCCGCTGCGCCCTCCACAGCAGTCCACGGCCCCAGTACCGTTGGTGCCGATTGCAGTGTGCCGGAGGCCCAGTTCAGTTGGAAGCCATGGGCGATCAGTTGCACGCCAACGGTTTCGGGCAGATAGCCGTTTTCAATCGGTTCGCCCGCCTGCCCCAGAGTGTAGATGGCCTGCACTTCGGCCGGCGCCAGCGGACGGCTCCAAAGGGCAAAATCATCAATGTCGTACTGTCCGGGCACGCCGTAGGTTCCAGTCGGATCCGAACCGATCGTCAGGGCGTTGCCGGTCGTCAGATCCCCCAAGAGCGAGTTGCCCTCATACTCCAGTGGTTGGGCATAGACCTCGGCGCCATCCACAAAAAGAGCCACATACGCGGCATCCCGATTGATGACCATCGCGCAATGATGCCATTGTCCGTCGTTGATAACCGGGCCGGGGCCGGGGTCAATGCCGATAAAACCGCCACCGGAGAGGGTCGTCTCCAAGCGCGCCTGGCTGTAATCGGGTCCTTCGTCAGCGGTCATGACCCACCCCGCGTTATAGGTTGAGTTGACGGCATTGCCGGCCATGGGCAGGTCGTTAATTCGGCCGGTGTGCCTCTGCCAGAAGGAAACCGAGAAGTTGCTCGCATAGGAGAATGAGGTCGAGGTTGGAATGGAGACGTAGTTATAGATGTTGGTGGGGGCCGTGTCCAAATGAACGGCGAGGCCGATTTTTCCTGGAACAAACGTGGGCGAGCCGCCCGGCGAGCCGTCATTGCCGTTGCCCGACACATCGTTGTAGTTGCCGTCGAAGGGCAGATGCACCAGCAAGCCATTGGTCAGCCCGACCATGTGATCCACCGTCAGGCTGGCGCCCACGCTGGCAATCCAGGTTCCACTCAAGCTATTGCTGACCTTCACCGTGTAAACGCCGGCGTTGATGTCGCTGGCGCTGGCAATCGTGTAGCTCGCGCTCGTGGCCCCCGGAATGGAGTTTGTCCCGAAATACCACTGGTAGGCCAATGGCAGCGCCCCGATGGCCCCTGCGCTGAAGGTGGCCGGGGAACCCGCCAGCACCGTCTGGGGCGACGGTTGGTCGGTAATCATCGCCGGGCCGGTGTTCACCCCTACGATGGCGGTGTTGGTGGCGTTGGTGACGGCGAAGTAGTTGGAGGCGACCTGTCCCGGAGTCATCGCGCCGTAATAGATCCGAAGCTCGTTGACGTTGCCGACCAGGAAGGGATCGTTCAGATGCCCGGATTTTCCAACGTATGCGTACTGCAGGTTGATGGCGGTCAAAGGGTACGAGAATCCCGAGACACCGGCCAACTGCCCGTTGTAATAGAGGGCGCCGATGCGGTTGTTGGGATCCAGCACCGCTACGAGTTGAATAAGCCCGGCGCCTTGCACCGCGATGGGACTGGCGGGCACGTCTGCCGGCAAGGCAAGGGCGTCGGGAGGCCCTGCACTTAAATTGTTCGTGCTGTCATTGAGGTCAATGTAACCGCCGTAATCGGGCGATAGAACGATGTCGGCAGCATCGTTACCGGGCAATGAGGTCGTGCCGGTGGAGAAGATGCGGCAGTAAGCTCCGGTTTGAGTCGGCAGGGTGACCCAAGCCTCGACAGTCAGCGCCGGATAGCCGCCCACCAAATCCCGCGGCAGCCAAAGGAAATCGCCGAAGCCATTGCCGTCACCCTCCTGATTGAGGTTGAGGCCGCCGCTGATGGTGGCGTTGCCCATCAGCGTGCCATTTTCCCCGGAGACCGAGTCATTGGCATTTGTGACAAAGCTGTAGCGGTGAGTCAGCGTCAGCCCCGTGGCGGCCATGGTGGTGACACTCGTGTGGCCACTGACGCCTTGGTAAGTGGCCGTGAGTGTGGTCGTGCCCGCGCCGACCGCCTGCACCTGGTTGTTGGCCAACACCACCAGCACATTGGTGTTGCCCGAGGTGAACGTGACATCCGGGAGGGTTGTCACATTAATGTTCTGAACGGTGGCTGAACTGGCCAGCACCACCGGGTCCTGGATGGTGTTGACGAGGAAGTTCGGATGAGTCGTGACGGTCACATTGGTGAGGGCGCCAGCCGAGATTCCATTGTTGACAATCGGAGCATTGGTCGGTCCGGCGGCCATGCTGGTGCGAATCTGATCCAGCGTCAGGGCGCCGTCGTAAATGCGGTATTCCTGGATGGTGCCGACTGTCCCCTCCGTGCCGTCAATATTGGCGCCGATGATATTGGTCACATAGTCCGCGCTGAGCATGGAAATGGGGGCGCTGCTGGCCGGATAGCCGTCCACGTAGAAGGTCATCTGCCCCGCCGTCAGATCCCACACGCCCGCCAGATGAACATTGCCCACCACCGGGCCGGGCTTAAATGCTGTGGACTCGTAGCCGCCGAACGCGGGGTTACTCTTGAAATCACCGATCCAAGCGTTGCCGTCGCCATTGCCGTCGTGAGTTCCCAGACGGAGATAGTTGTCGGCAGAATCGCCAAACGCACTGATGACGTTGATGTTGCCATCCGTGGTTCGTTGTATGTTGGCCCACATCTCGATGGACACGGCGTAATAATTTGAATTGATGGTTCCCGCCGGCAGTTGGACGTAACCGGTCCCATCCAGATTCAAGGCCCCGCCCGTAAGGGTGGCGCTGCCTTTCAGGGTTCCGTTGGCCGTCCCCACTAAATCATTGGCGGAGCCGCTGAAGAAGCTGTAGCGGTGAGTGAGCGCCGCCCCGGGGGCCACCACGGTAATGGTCGCGCTCGACATGGCGCTGCCGTACGTGGCGGTCACAGTCGCTGAACCTGCTTGCAAGGCCGTAATTAAACCCGTGCCATTGACCGTCAGCACGTTGGTGGCGCTGGAGGCATAGCTGGCCAGAGTTGTAACATCGAACCCGGCGCCCGGCCCGCCCGAATAAAGGCCGGTCACCTCTGCTTGCAATGTGCTCCCCGCAGACAACCCGGCCGGGACGCTCAAGCTGATGGATTGCAAAGTGCCGATATTCGTCGGCCCGGAGGTCAAATAGAGCGCCGCGACTTCCGCCCCCGTCAAGGCACGGTCGAAGACCGCGGCTTCATCCACGGAACCAACGAAGTGGCGAGGAGTGAAAATCGGGCTATTGCCAATCCATACTGGGAAAACGTTGTTCACGAAATGGTTGCCGGCAAGGTAATCGCATCCTCCGCTGCCGGCAAAGTTCTCGCCCGCCAATTGCCCATCCACATAAATGCAGCGTGGGCCGCTGCTGGTCATGGTGCCGACTACAAAATGCCACATATTGGTCGCCAACGGAGTCGCGGCAGGAGAATTCACTTCATCGCACCCTCCCGAGTCGGTGTAAAAGTAAACCTGGCCGTTAGGGAAGACGATGATATCGCAGTCGTTGGCAAATTGCTGCTGGTCTATGACTTCAGCATAAGTATCGTAATTGCCGCCAGCCGGGTCGGCGCTGCCGGGGTAAACGGCCATATTAATCCAAGCCATCAGCGTGTAATCGGCGCCCATTCCGCCCCACAAATCCGTGGTGATATAATTAGAGCCGTTGAACATCGCGCTCTGATTATCCGGATCACCCGCCAGCGGGACGCCCGAGCCTGGCCCGCCAATGATGACGCCGCCGAAATTCGTTCCCGTGAAGCCGTTGACGTAACTGTTGAAGAGGAAGTTGGAATCAAACCGCCAATAGCCGAGGAGGCCCGGCGTGTTGGTGACCGCACGAACGTAGGGAGAGTAATCTTGAGCTTGAGTTGCAGCGCCGGCGCAGAGAAGCGCCAGAAGCAGCGCCGAGCATGAGTGGCGCAAGGACAATACGTTATTGAGACGGGTGATGGTGATTTTCATAATTTCGACAGTCCTTTCAGTTCAATCGTTAAACCGGTTGCACTTAATGAGATTTGCTGACTGCATGGCGCGACTTTATCAATACGGGGCCGGCAGGTCAATGGGAATATTCACATTTTTAGCCTTTTTCCCAAGGTATTAGAACCGTTAATATTTGTCTGTCGGAACCTCGGAATGGCGGACTTTTGAGATTCACCGATTCTTATCTCCGCCTGAAACTGGCGATGATGCAACCGGTTGCGTAAGGCCGGGCTGGACGCCGGCGCCGGATGGCTGCGCTCCGCCGGTGGATTCGCGCACGACCAGTTCGACCGGCAGGACGATTTGCTCGGTATATCTCTTTTTCTCCATGCACTTGAGCAGCAACTCCACCGCCCGCCGGCCCAACAGCGCCTGGGGTTGGCGAATGGTGGTCAGGGATACCTTCAACATGCCCGCAAAGGGCAAATCGGCATAGCCGACGACCGCCAAGTCTTCCGGCACGCGGATGCCGCAACGGGCGCAAGCCTCCAACACCCCCAATGCCACATTGTCGCTGAAGCAGATGACGGCATCCGGCCGGGGATTGAGCGCCAGGATCCGCTCCAGGGCCTGGCGCCCGCCCGCCTCCGAGGCAAGCAGGCTCAACGCGTAATCGGGAACCGGCAGGATGCCATTGCGAATCAGCCCCGCCGCGTAGCCGGCCTTGCGCAACCGGGTGGTGGAGATGGTCGGAGAACCGCCGCCCGCCCAGGCAATGCGCGCGCGGCCCGCGGCCACCAAATGATCCACAGCCATCGCCACCCCCTTTTCGTCGTCGGTTGAGACGCTGGGAAAGGGCGTTTCAGGAAAAGTGCGATCAATGGTGACAAATGGAATTTGCCGCCGCCAAAGTTCCCAAAAAAAACCCGCCTGGCCCGTCGTTTGGCTGGGGGCAATGATCAAGCCGTCAACCCGCCAAGTCAGCAAATCCTGGATCCGTGCCTGTTCCACCTGCGAATCCGCATTGGAATCCGCCAGGAAGACGCTGTAGCCCGCCTTGACCAGCGGCGCCTCGATGGCGCTGATGACTTCCGGAAAAAAAGCGTCCGTGAGCGATGGCACGACCAAACCGATGATCCCCGTCCGGGCCATGGTCAGCCCGCGTGCCATTTTGCTCGGACGATAGTCCAGTTTGAGGGCGGCGTCCCGGACCCGTTTTGCGGTTCCCAAGGAGTACGGAATCCTGGCGTCCTTGACGGCTGATAGAATTCGTGAGGCTGTGGACTTGCTCACACCGGCCAGTTTGGCCACATCCTCCAGCGTTGGGACCGCATTCGACATAATTCCGTCAACTGTTTAATAACTGATCAACCCATGCGTCAAACATAATCGCCAGGAATTGCTATAAACCCCAATCCTTGACGACTTCGGCGTCGCAACGGCTTTGAGCAACGGGTCGCAACGGGTCATGCAACGGATTAAGTGCTTGATTATCAACGTTTGCAACGGAGCAACGGCTGTTTTGAGGGGGAAATGTGGGTATCTTCTTAAAACTTCGCCCCGCCCCGCCTTTTTGGTGAGCCATCGAGCATGTCGCTGATGATTCGGGCTGTAAATGTATTGACACAGCGGCCCGGATGTGAAGAACTGGAGAAAAGATTTTAGCAAAAACATGAAACCGAAAATCGTCGTCGTCGGCAGTTCGAACACGGACATGATTGTCAATGTGCCCCGCATCCCGCATCCGGGTGAAACGGTGCTGGGGGGCGAGTTCACCACGGCTGCGGGGGGCAAGGGCGCCAACCAGGCGGTGGCTGCGGCCCGCGCAGGCGGGGACGTCACCCTCATCGCCTGCGTGGGCGGCGATATGTTCGGACAACGGGCCGTGGAGGGCTTTGCCAGGGACGGCATCCACGTGGAGTACGTGGCGCGCAGCGGATGCAGGCCCTCGGGTGTCGCGTTGATTTTTGTTTCCGCCGAAGGCCAGAACAGCATCGCGGTCGCCTCGGGCGCCAACGCGTTGCTTTCTCCGGCCGACGTGCGCCGCGCGGCGGGGGCTTTTGAGGGCGCGAGCGCGCTGCTGATGCAATTGGAAACGCCCTTGAGCACGGTGGCCGAGGCGGCCAGAGTGGCGCGGCGGCAGGGCGTGGCGGTCATCCTCAATCCCGCCCCGGCGCAAGAGCTGCCGGGCGAATTGCTGCGGCGCGTTTCGATTCTCACGCCCAACGAAAGCGAGGCCTCGGCCCTCTCCGGCATCACGGTGCGCGACGAGGCCAGCGCGGCGAAAGCGGCTGCGAAACTTCGCCAGCGCGGCGCCGGCGCGGTCATCGTCACCCTGGGCGCCCGTGGGGCTTTTGTGGCCGACGCGCAGACAGGGCAACTGGTCGGAGGGTTCAGGGTCAAGCCGGTGGACACGACGGCCGCCGGCGACGTTTTTAATGGCGCGCTGGCGGTGGCGTTGGGCGAGGGCCGATCGTTGCTCGAGGCGGCGCGGTTTGCCAACGCGGCGGCGGCGATATCCGTCACGCGCCGCGGGGCGCAGCCCTCCGCCCCCACGCGCCGCGAGATTGAGCGCCTGCTCAAAACTGGACGCGCTTCCTGATGCCGGGCGGTGCGGCGGAGGCCCAGAATTCCGCCACATATCCAAGCCGGCTTGGCCGCGATGCTACTCACCGACCAGGAACTCGATGTCCTCGCGCGAGACGGTGAAGATGTCCATGTCCTTTTTGAGCGCGCCGAGGCTCACCAGGCATTCGGCGAACAATTCGCGGGTGCGCGTTTCCAGGGCCTTGGCGTCCAGATCGGTCATGACTTTGAGGATGCCCTGTCCTTTGCGCACGTGGGTGCGCTCGTCGGCCCGGATATAGTCGGCCACGTGCCGGAGCAGGGAATCGTTGCGCTGCGCGGCGGTGTCAATCAAATTGTTGATGGTCTTGAGCACGCCCACTTCGCCAAAGAGGTTGATCTCGGCCATCGCAAAGGCGGGGTCCATCGGCCCGCGGCAAGTCGAGCCGACCAGGCGGTTGCGCAACTCGAAGGGATCGTAACCGGCGGCCAGAAGCGACCGATGGCCGATTTCGGTGTGACGGGCCTCGTCCCACGTGATGCGGGCCAGATTGTATTCGGAGTCAAAATCCTTGAAACGGATGTCCCAGCAAAAGGTGCCAAAGGCCTCGATGGCATCCACCTCGTCCCGCTGCGTGCGAATGAAGCGCAGGCGCAGATTCTCGTAGGAGTCCTTGGGGAAACGTTCCTGCGCGTCGGCCGCGTCGTAATCGCCCGTGTGTTTGAAGGTGTCAAAGCGGACGTCGCGCAACGGCACGGTGCCGCGCGCAAAAGGCTTGCTGTCCGTGCGCAGAGGCGCCGGGGCCAGCGCGCGCTCATCACTTCCCGTCACTCCGCCGATGGAAGCCAGCAGCCGTTGCAGATGCCAGCGCCAGACGGCCAGGCCGGCCTCTTCCACGCCGCCTTCCACGTACGCGGCGACGGCGGCTTCGGCCCAGGCCAGCATTGGCTCGTAATCCGTCAAAATCCGGCGCAGGCATCGGATCGTCGGCGCATCGGTCACCGGGTCGGTGTCGTCAATATGGTGCCGGTAGGTCGTGGCGATGGCCGCGCCCAGGACCTGGTGCAGGCCGGCCAGCAGTTCTGCGGCCGATTGAGCGCTGAGCATCTCGTCCATGAATCGGTCAATTTCCGCGTCGCGGTAGCCGTCAATCTCTTTGAGGCGCGTCTCCTGCTCATGCAAGCGCTCTCGCAGCAGCCGGGCGGCGTCGGCGTGATAGAAGATGTGGCGTCCGATTTCCAGTTTGACTTCAAACTCCGGGACAGAGAGCGCCCAGGCGCCCAGTCCGTGCATCAGGCGCCGTTCAAAATAGAAAAAGCGCAGCAAGCGGCGGGCGTTCTCAGCCACGGAGTACTTGCCGCCCAGTCTGCGGTTGTCGCGCGGGAAGCGATACGGGTAAGCTTTTTTGCGTTCCTCGGCGGCAGCACGCTGCTGAGAAAACGAAATGGTGGGAATAGTTTCGCGGCTGGCTGCGCCGCCGTTAGTAGAACCGGTTTTATCATTCATAAGTTATGTGATTTTGAATATCGCGCAACGGACCGGACTTTTCAAGAAAATATTTCACCGGTTGGGCAGATGCCACGGCCAGGAACGAAATATTCATGGTGGTGATACCGGTGGAAACGGGCAATCAGCGGCGGCGGGGCGGCTGGAAAACCGCGAAAAAACATCTGGCCGAAAAATGACTGGACAAATAATCCCGGCCCAATCAGATTGGAAACTCGGAAGAGAATCAAATACAACCGGTTTCAGATGCGATGATGACAAACTTGGGCAAGAGATTGCGAATGCGGCGGGTCTTCCGCGATGGCAAAGCGCTGGTTTTGCCTCTGGATCACCCGATTTATTTTGGACCCCAGTCCGGCACCGAAGACCCGGCCAAACTGCTCGCTTTGGCGCGCGATGGCGGCGCCACGGCTGTCCTTTTGACAGCGGGCGCTTTGCGCCAGGCGGCGGAGGAGGTTGGCGATCTTGGGGTCATCATGCGCATTGACAGCACGATCTCCGAAATGGGCGGGCCCGATACCGTGATGCACCTGCTTCACACGCCGGAGGAAGCCGCGGCCTTGGGAGCCGACATGGTGGTCGTCAATTGTTACCTCGGCCTGGGCGATGTCCAAATCGAGTCCCAGTTGCTAAAGAAGTTGGCCACCGTTTCGGCCCAATGCGAACGAATCGGCCTGCCCTTGTGCGGGGAGATCATTCCCCGCGTCTCCTACGCCGACAAGACGAGGACGTCGCCGAAGTCAAGCGATCTGGCCACAGCCATTCGGTTGGGGCTGGAGTACGGGTGCGACGTGGTCAAGACGGTGTACAACGGCGATCCAGCCGGGTACGCCAAGGCGGTGGCGACGGGCCACTTGCCGGTGATCATGGCCGGCGGGCCAAAAGGCGAAGGCGATCTGGCCATCTTCCAGCAACTGCACGAGGCGATGACTCATGGCGCCAGCGGCGCCGCCATCGGCCGTCGTGTTTGGGGCAGCCCGCACCCGCTGGCCTCGCTCAAAGCCATCCACGCCATTGTCATGAAAGGCGCTTCCGCCACGGAAGCCATCGCGCTGTATAACCGGTTGAAGGGGTAAATGGAGCCGGCGCTTTGTCGGATAAAAATCTGCTCCCGGCACTGATGTCAATTAGAACATGAAACTCTCATCGTTCGATTTCGCCATTCTTGCGGGTTACATTGTTGCGATTCTGGCTATCGGCTACCGGCTGAAAGACCGGATGAAAACCAGCACGGAATTCCTGGCGGCGGGCCGATCGTTGCCCCTCTGGATCACGGGTATTTCCTTCATGGCTGCCAACCTCGGATCGCTTGAGATCGTCGGCATGATCGGTAATGGGGCTAAATACGGCATGATGACCAATCATTGGTATTGGATCGGCGCCATTCCAGCCATGGTATTCCTGGGCTTGTTCATGGTTCGCTTCTACTACGCCAGCGGCGTGCGCAGCGTCCCGGAATACCTCAAGCGCCGCTACGATTGGCGCGCTCACGTTCTAAATTCCCTCGGCTTTCTGGTCGTCACCATTCTGATGTCCGGCATCAATATGTTTGCGCTCGCGCTCTTCTGTGAAAAGTTGTTGGGCTGGAAATTTGGCTTCAGCGTTCTGTTCGCAGCGGGAGTCGTGGTGGTGTACACTTTCCTGGGCGGCCTGCGCTCATCCATTTACAATGAAGTTCTGCAGTTCTTCCTCATCGTGATCGGGTTCCTGCCCCTGCCCATCATCGGGCTGATCAAAGTCGGGGGCTGGAGCGCGCTGCTCGCCAAGCTGCCCCAATCGCATTGCCATACATGGATAGGCATGGGAAACCCAGCCGACAACCCGCTTGGAGTCAACTGGTTCACCTGCATCCTGGCCATGGGATTCATCATGTCACCCGCCTATTGGTGTACCGACTACCTTCTGGTGCAGCGCGCCCTGGCTGCGAAAGACTTGAACACGGCGCGCAAAACCCCCTTGTTTGCGGCTTTCCCAAAGATGTTCTTCCCATTTCTAGTGACTGTGCCGGGCATGATTGCCCTGGCTTTAATGCCGGAAGCGTTGAAAGAGAATGGCAATGACAACTTCAACCTCGCTCTCCCTGCTCTGATGACCAGCTTTTATCCGCACGGCCTTCTTGGCCTTGGTTTCACGGCTTTGATGGCCAGTTTTATGTCGGGCATGGCGGGCAACGTGACCGCGTTTAACACGGTCTGGACCAATGATATCTACCAGACCTATCTCGTCAAGAACCGTCCCGATCATCATTACTTGACCGTCGGACGCGTGGCAACGGTCGTCGGCACGGCTTTGAGCGTCTGGGCCTCTTATATCCTCCTTCACTTCAACAACATGTTGGATTACATGAATTTGATCGCTACCGTTTTCATCCACCCGTTCTTTGTCATTTTCTTGGTCGGGATGTGCTGGAAGCGGGCTACGGCGACGGGTGGATTTTGGGGAATCCTGGCGGCGATCACCGCATCGGTGACACAATGGGTGCTCTACAACACCCACCACCTCAAATTCAGTTCGCCCATGGCCGCAGCCCAGAACCAGGCAATCTGGGCGGCGGGAGCCGGTCTGCTGACGATCATCGTTGTGAGCTACTGCACCAAGGCGCCCAGCAAGGAAAGTCTCGTTGACCTGGTGTGGACCCGGGTACGGGACAAGGGCACGGGCACGGTTTGGTTCAAGAGCGTCTGGACCATGGCCGCAATCGTCATGGTGATCTTCTTTGTCCTCAATTACGTGTTCAGATAAGGGCACACTGCGCGCCGCTAAACCGTAGCCGTCTTTATAATAATATGTTCATCGTCGAATCCTACCCTCTGGCCATCGCCATGTGTGTGATCACCATGCTTTGCTGGGGTTCCTGGGCCAATACCCAGAAGCTCGCCAGCAAGGAATGGCGCTTCCAGCTTTTTTATTGGGACTATGCCATCGGCGTGTTCCTGTTGGCGCTGCTCCTCGCCTTCACTTTGGGCAGCAGCGGCGCCGGCGGCCGGGGCTTTGTGGCCGACCTCCAGCAGGCAGACGGCAAGTGGCTCGGGAGCGCGTTTCTGGGAGGAGTGATCTTCAACTTGTCGAACATTCTGCTGGTTGCGGCCATTGACATTGCGGGCATGGCGGTGGCGTTTCCCGTGGGTGTCGGGCTTGCCTTGGTGCTGGGTGTCATGACTACCTACCTTTCGACGAAGGTGGGCAATGCGCCGATGCTGGGCCTTGGGGTGGCGGCGGTGATGGTGGCCATCGTTTTGGATGCGCTGGCCTACAAGCGCCTGGCCGGCGGCAGCCGGAAAACGCCGGTTAAAGGCATTGTCATCTCCATCGCTGCGGGCGTGCTGATGGGCTTTTTCTACAAATATGTTGCCCAGGCGATGGGTCAAATCAATCCCGTCGCCAAAACGCTGGAAGCCGGCAAACTCAGCCCTTACACGGCCATCGCGTTGTTCAGCGCCGGGCTGTTGCTCTCCAATTTCCTGTGGAACAGCATCATGATGATCAAGCCCTTCACGGGGCCTCCAGTGCCCTTTGGCGACTATTTTACCAAAGGCAATGCCCGGCTTCACCTCATCGGCATCCTGGGCGGGATGATTTGGAATCTCGGCATGTCCTTTAGCATCATTGCCAGCACCAAGGCCGGCGCCGCTCTCTCCTACGGCCTTGGCCAGGGTGCGACGATGATTGGCGCCTGCTGGGGGGTGTTCATCTGGAAGGAATTCAAAGGCGCGCCCAAGGGCGCCCATGGCCTGCTGGCCGCGATGTTCCTGTTCTACCTCGCCGGCTTGGCGGTGTTGATTTTGTCCAAGCTCAACTCCTGAGCCAATGACTTTGGCTTTAGAGTGAAATCCTGTGTGGCGGCATCGGAGAACTCACAGTCAAATGTCAACCGGCCCGAGGCGTCGCTGTGCAACGAATCGCCGGACTTGTTATTGCCTAAGAGCCGGTAGGATGTTGGTCTTGTAAAATTTGCGGCCATTTCTCATCCCCATTATGGCCCGTCCGAGGGAATAAAGTGGCCGGCAAAATTCAACTTGACGTCGGCGGGGGTCCCGGCGGAGATGCCCAACTCAATGGCCTCCCGGTCGGCTGCGGGTGGCAACAGCATGCGCCAGGCCTCCCACGACCAGACGGCGGGCGAGCCGGGGCCGGGAGCGACCGGCACGCAGGCGGCTTGCCGCCCGCCGACGGTCCCGTGACAGGAGTAAAGCGACCGGGCGTCGTCCATCATATACGGACGGCCATCGCGGTTTAGTTGGACGCTGACGACCAGCGTTCCGCCGCTGGGGCGGGTGGGGGCGAGGCCCGTGACCTGCCAGCCGCCGGCCGGATTGGGCGAAGCGGAGACCTCCACCGGTTGGCTGGGTTGGCGAAAACTGCCCGGAATAGGCTGCTGGTCGAAATGCCGGCCCAGTGCCGGTCGTTCTTCCTGCGGGACAATTTCCAGGAGCACGACCTGGAAGGGACGCAAAGAGATGGTTGCCCTTTGCCCAAACACACCGCCGTGTTCGGTCAGGCGAGCCGGATCGGGATACCAACGATAGATGGCCCACTGTCCCTCGTTAGGCAGGCCCCACTTCGCGTTCAGCTCCAGGCGCGCCGAGATGTCCGACCAGGTGGAATTATTGACAGCGATGAAGGCCCGCTTTCCGTCTGTGCAACAATAACCGTAAGGCTCCTCTTTCCACAGGTCGCCCAGAATGAAGCGGGGATTGCCGAAGCACTCCGGCCGTGCTTTGAGCAGGGCGATGAAATCGGCAAGTTGCTTGCGTTCCGGCCCGCTCAACCAGTCGTAATCGGTCCAGATTTGCGCCAGCAGGCTGCCGCGGCACAAATCCATGACAAATCCCTCCTGCCAACGCTCTTTGCCAATATGGGTGTTCCAAGCCCAGTCCGAGAGCCAGATTCCCAATGTGTCCTTCCCCAGAGCCGGCACATCCTCACGCCACTGTTGCCCTTGGTCAATTCGCCGCGTCACGCCGTCGCGTGCGTACAGGGTCGGCCAAGGTCCCGGACTGGCGGCTTCGATGTGGAAACCGTGCTCGGAAATCGTGTCCCCGTCCAGCAGCCACCAGGGCGAACGGTAGCCCCAATAGAGCATGAAAAACACCTCCGGGTTGACCGCGTCCCAATCCCGTAGCGTTTGGATGACGGCGCTTTGAATCGCCTCGGTCGAATAGACTCCCGGCAGATGCGAATGGTTCGGATTGTAGCAAATCGAATGAAGATTATCGGTCTTGATCAGCCGGACGCCGTTTTGGCGAATGTGGTGGGCAAACGCCGTCGAATACATCGTGCGAATCGGGTCTGACGCCCGGCAGAGGCTGGCCATGCCGTAAACGCCGTTTTCGTAGGCCGGATTATGCGTAAAGTCGCCGTTGACCACCGGATTTCGGCTGATCGTCCAGGGCTGCCACGAGCTATCAATCCAGAGCCCCGGCTTGATTCCCAATTCATCCAACTTGGCCTTCATGTGGGTGAACCCGTTGGGAAAACGGATGGGATCGAACTGCTCCAGATCTCCGGCGTAATCCACCCAGAACTCGGTGCAACAGTAGTCAAATTGATAGCCCGCCTCCTTCTGGCCCAATGCCAGCTTGTCCAGCATCGCCAGGCTGTACGTCTCATTCAGTTCGTACTCGTCGCTCGGCTGGCCGTTGACCATGTTGGCCCCGAAAGTCTCGTAAATCGCATACGGCTTGTCGTGCCCCCGCAAGACGCGACGGCTGCGGCTGCGGACGTGCGCCAGAAACGTCTGGCGCGCATCGCCAGCCCGGGCCGCACCGCAGACCACTTCCATGCATTGGAAACACCCGCCCGGCGGAAGCATCCGGCCCGGATACTGGCGCAACAAAACGCGCCCATCCTGGCCGGTCGCCCAGCCCGAAGGATGAGCCACGCTCATGAAAAATTCGTCCCCCAGATACACCGGAGAGCCTTGCTCGCCGTCCGAAACGGTGGCGTCGGTCGGGTAATCGCCCAATCGCGCATTCATCAGGCGCCGTTCGCGCGGCGACTGGTTTTGCACCTCAACGAACTTATGCAACACCGGCTCGACGGCGTTCCATTGATAAGTCACCACTACCTTCACCTCCCCGGATTTGGACTGGAGTTCCACTGCCAGCTTTCCCCGTTCCGCCGTGCTCTCATCGCGGGCCGCCTTGACCCGCAGTGCCGGGGTGGACAAGGGCGTTCCGACTGTCAAGTATTGCTCAAATTGGGCCGGCCATTGCGCCCGCAACGGCAGGTCCAGGTCCACGCCCAGACGGTCCATCCGCGCCGTCCGCAAGATGGGGTCTCGGCACTGGATGACCAGTATGTTGTCCTGGCCAAATCGAAGATGCGGATAAATCTCTGAACCGGGGCCGAGTTCAAACTCGCCCGGTTCGCGCCAGCGTCCGGTGGCGTGCCGCATGCCAGCCCCCTGCCCGTTGAGTTGAACGTCTATCTCCCCATAATCGTAAAGTCCAAATCCTCCAAGCGTCAGGGTCACCTTTTTGTCTTTGGCTTCGGGAGGCAGGAAAATGTGGGTCGTGCGCCCATCGCCTTGTTGCTTCCAGCCACTGATCCAGATGCGCCTCTCCGCCGTGTCAAAGTCCAGGGCGGCCTCGGCGCCGAGTCCCAGGGAAACTTGGCCTCCGGAGAGATGATTCTGCCAGGCGCGCGCGCGCAGACCCTGTGCCGTGTCCAGCACGTAGGTGAAGGCCGGGGATTGCAGCTCGATTTCCGCGCCATGCCGCACCACGGCGCAACCCGGTGGCTTGTCCGCTCCATCAGCCGCAGCCGAAAACAGCAGCGGAACCCAAGCCGCGGACATCGCAATGGCGGATTTGATCATTCTTATATGCAGCGAAGAAAATCTCCGGTTTGAGTTCAGCCGCCCGAATTGGCCGAAACGTACATGAGAATTCCCAAATCAGCCATGTTTTTTTCCTGTGTATCTGTCAATATTTCAGAACAAGCGTCCAATCGGTGCTTTGCCAAGCAATTTGGGCTTGCGCGGTTTGGAATAATGGTGCAGAATATCCCGAAAGCAACGAGTGAAGCATTGCCCGATTATGAAAACGAACCCAGTCGCTCCCTCTGCCAGAGAGGCGTTTACTTTAATTGAGCTGTTGGTGGTCATCGCCATCATCGCCATTTTGGCCGCCATCTTGCTGCCGGCGCTGGCCAGGGCCAAGGCCGCCTCACAACAGACCTATTGTCTGAACAATTTGAAACAAATCGGCGTCGGCTCCGCCGTCTATTCGCACGATTTCCAAAGCCGCATTGCTTGGTTGAACTCCTTTGGCATGGCTTGGCACGATGACTTCGCTCCGCCGGTCGCCCCGTATCGTATGTTTAATCCGGCTCAAGTCTTTATGGAGAACGCCTTCCTTCCCTATCTGGGCACAAACAAGAGCAGCACTGCCGGGTTGTCGTATTCGCAGTGGCAAAAACCCTCCGGCGGCCTCTACACCTGCCCCACAGCCATTACCGAGGTTGTGCCTCCCAACGCCGATGGCGGTGACGAAGGTTTTGACGAAGAATTCTATTACAACAACGACGGTGTCACTTACCCCTTCATGGTGGCCTACAATGCCTATGGTCATCCTGGCGCCGGCAACTATGACGACAATATTGTGCATCCCATTACCAATCGCAGGAATAGTGATGTGTATAACGCCTCACAGGCAGTCCTCGTTTGGGAGATGCCCTACCACAGCGCGCTTTACATGCCGCACAACAAGGGCATGAATGTGTTGCACGCCGACGGCTCCGTCGGGCGCATCGTGGGCAATCCGACGGATACGGATTGGTTTGACACTCATAGCTGGGAAGGATGGGATTCCCCCGGGAGTTTTGACGAAATGCCAGAGTAGCAATCCAATACGATGCAACGTGAGGCGCGCGCCGCTCGCAATGTCGCAAGGATTCACACGCCGCGATACCTATTGCTGTTGCCGATCTTGCTGGGACCATTCATGGCGGTGACCGCTTCAGGCGGCCTTTGCTTGCGCACCCAGGCCAATGTCATGGTCGAACTGACCCTGGCCGCCGCGCGAACTTACACTGACCCTTTCAATCAGGTGGAATTGGATGCCGTCTTTGTTGACCCGAGGGGACATCAGTTGCGGGTGCCCGCCTTTTGGGATGGAGGCCAGACTTGGAAGGCCCGCTACGCTTCGCCGCTGCTTGGGGCTCACCGTTTCCACACCGAGTGCTCCCAAGGGGATGATGGCGGATTGAACGGTGTAAGCGGGACGGTCGAAATCGTTCCGTACACGGGGGAAAATCCTCTTTATCGTCACGGCCCATTGCGGGTGGCGGCCAGCCGCCGCTATCTTGAACACCTGGACGGCCAACCGTTTTTTTGGCTTGGGGACACTTGGTGGATGGGACTCTGCCAGCGGCTTCATTGGCCGGAGGAATTCCAGCAACTGACGGCGGACCGGAAGGCCAAGGGGTTCAATGTAATTCAAATCGCGGCTGGTCTCTATCCTGACATGCCACCTTTTGACGTGCGGGGCGCCAACGAAGCGGGATTCCCCTGGGAAACCAATTACGCCCGCATCCGCCCCCAGTACTTTGACGCGGCGGACAAGCGCCTGGGCTATCTGGTTGGGCAAGGCTTTTCGCCGTGCATCGTGGGGGCGTGGGGCTACTTCATGCCTTGGATGGGCGTGGAAAAAATCAAGGCGCATTGGCGCTACCTCATCGCCCGCTACGGCGCCTGGCCCGTCGTTTGGTGCGCCGCCGGCGAAGCCAACCTGCCCTGGTACCTGGCCAAGGGCTTTCCCTACGACGACCGCCAACAGGTCCGCGACTGGACCGAGGTGCTGCGCTACATTCGCGCCACCGACCCGTGGCATCGCCCGCTGACGCTCCATCCCACGGCCATCAACCAATACACTTCGCGCCACGCGACCGACGACCCCGCCCTGCTGGATTTCGACATGCTGCAAACGCCACATGGCCGCCAGGAAGCCGTGCCGGTCGCCGTCAACGCCGTCCGCCAATCCTACTCCGCCAGCCCCATGATGCCGGTCATTGATGGCGAAGCCAGTTACGAAATGCTCAACGACAGCCTGCCGACCGAGTGGACACGGCGGATGTTCTGGATCTGCCTGATGAACGGCGCGGCGGGCCACACCTATGGCGCCAACGGCATCTGGCAATGCAATCGTCCGGGCCAGCCGCACGGCAATTCCCCCAACGGCGGCAGCTACGGCGTCATTCCTTGGAACCAAGCCATGCGCCTGCCCGGCTCGCAACAGATGGGCTTCGGGAAGAAGCTCTTGCAACAATTTGCCTGGCAGGATTTCACTCCCCATCCTGAATGGGCCGCCTTTGAATCCCCGGCCCTCGACGATGTTGTCAACGGTCCGCAATCCGCGGGCATTCCCGGTGTGGTGCGTGTCATTTACGCGCCGCGTGCCGAACCGGTGGAAGTGCGGCGCATGGGATGGCTCGCGGCCTTCCAGGCGCGGTGGTTCGATCCCGTCACCGGCACTACAACGTCCTTGGGAGAAATCCGCTGCGACAAAAACGGCCGGTGGACTTGCCCCCCGCCCGCCGGACTGGACCACGACTGGGTCCTGATCTTGAAATTGAAAAAAAGCGAAGGCGGCAACGCGGACCGCCAATTGACTCTTACCAACGCGGAATTGGCCTGGCACTTTGATTGGAGCGACGGGACTCTGCGTAGCGACTGGTTTGACAACGAGATTTCCGGACATCGTTTCGTTGTGACGGACGCGCGGGAGCTGACCCTGGCCTTCTCCGCCGCCGCCGATCGCCTGGCCGAACCGGCCGCCCGCGCCGCAGATTTCCAGGTGCGCGGTGCGCGTTTGGTGGACCCGCAACACGCGGTGTTTGCCCTGTGCAGCCGTTCTGTTCCGGTTGACGTGACCCTGCACGCGCAGTTGGACGGCCCCACGCGCCGCAAATGGGCTGAAGTGACCAATCGTTCCGATCACGATTTATTGCTCCTGGACGTCAACCTAGACGATTTTACGACTGAAGCCGCCGCGTCAGGCGGGGGCAATGGGAAACCGCTGTTCATCGGAGACGAAGCGTTTGCCGCCATCGAGCATCCGTCCGGTGTCAATGCCGGGACCGGCGGCCGAGTGCAATTGTCGCATTATCCGGGCCGGAGGCTGGCGCCGGGCGGGAGCTATTCCACTCACGCGGCCCTGGTCAGCGTGGCGGAGAAGGGAGGGGCGCGCAAACATTTTGTCTCTTGGCTGCAGGCCGCGAGCTTGCGGCCCAAGAGACTCCTGTCTGTTTATACGCCCTTTGGCATCAATAACCAGTGGGGCGCCTGTCCAACGCTGGACGACGAAGAAACACTCGACGTGCTCAATCTTCTCCAGAAGTTTCAAAAACAGGGCGTTGCCTTCGATTTCTTCACGCTGGACACAGGCTGGGTTGACCCCGCTTCGGACCTCACGCGCTTCCGTCCTACGTGTTATCCATCGGGTCCGGGGGAAATTATCGGGCGGGTCGGAAGCCTGGGGATGAAGTTCGGGCTGTGGTTCAGCACCAGTTGGGGCACCGAATCATGCTGGGATTACGAGGCTGCCTTCGCCAATGGCATCGCGCCTCAACTGCCCTATCGCGACGGCTATCCCGCCCGCCAATCCAGCAACGTCAATTTCTGTTTCGACTCCGAGCCTTACTTCGGCATTTTTAAGAACGCCGTCCTTTACCACGTCCTGCACAACAACGTCCGCTTTCTCAAATTCGACGGCGGCAATTATTATTGCGACAGCACCAACCACGGCCATTTGCCCGGCAAGTATTCCGTCGCAGCGATGTTTGACAACCTGATTGACCTGGCCGACAGCGTCCGCGCCGCCGCGCCGGACACGTTCATTCTGTGGTACTGGGGCGCCAGCTCGCCCTTTTGGGCGCTTTACGGCGACATGGTTTTTGAATCCGGTCTGGAATTGGAAGGTTCCGGCACCAGCAGCTTTCCCGCGCTGTATTACCGGGATTCGGTGACGCTGGCGCAGGACCAAAATGCGCAGTTCGCCTCGACGATCCCGCCGGTGGTCAAGGACAGCCTGGGCGTCTGGCTGGCCGACAGCCGCTGGGGCAACTTCATGGGCAAGGAGCGATGGCGCCCGGCGCTGGTGATGGATCTGGGGCGCGGCAGCCTCCTGTTCCCCAATTTGTGGGGCGACCTATACCAATTGAGCGATGACGATGTGGCCTTCCTGGCACACATGCGCGCGCTGGCCAAAAAAAATCAATCTCTGTTCCTGCACCGGCACAACATTCTGGGCGACCCGGACCGCAACCAGGTCTATGGCTACGCCTACGGCCGGAAAAAACACGGCTTCCTGTTTCTGAACAACGATTATTTCGCCTCGCGCCGCGTTGAACTTCCACTGGACGCAAACCTTGGTTTGGAAGCGGCGGCGGGGACGTCTCTGCGAGTCGTCTCCCTGTTCCCCGATCAATCCCGCCTGCGGCGGCGGGACGGCCTGCCCTTTAAGATGGGCGACACGCTGGATTTCTGGCTTCGCCCCTTTGAGGTGTTGCTGCTCGGAGTGACGGCCGGATCCCGGGACGGAGCCTGGCCGCTACGATCCGCTTCCGACCGAGAGGCCGCGCGGCTGGGCGCCGCCTTGCCGCTGCAAACCGCCACGCCGGACAAACGCATGGATGTCCGCTTTGCCGATGCCCGCGATTTCGAACGCAAGGATTTGATGCCAAAAGCTTACGCTTACCAAACCACGCTCCCCGCGTTGAAGGACGATCGTTCCATCCTGGCGGTGGCGATTCGCTTGCGCCGGGGCGAGGCGGAGTGGCGCTATGCTCCCACCGTGTGCCAGATCGTCCAGGCGACGGTGCGGATGGGTGGCGAAGATGTGCAATTGATCCCCATTCCCGACAGCCGGCAATTCGGCAACACGCAATCCCTCGGCTGCTCTTGGGTCGTCTATAAAGTCCGCCTCTCCCGCCAATGGTCGCTCCAACCGCTGCAACTGGCCGTCCACGCCTTCCTTCCCGACGGCGTCGAGGCCCTGACGCAAGCCTGGGTGGTCAAACAATGGTGGCAGGAAGACGCTCGCCCTGCGCCCGACGGCTACAATACCGATGCACCTCAATAGTATGGAGAGAGCGCCTTCTTGGCGCGGACGATGCATCCTTGGCCTCGTCGCGGCCCATTGCCACAATCTCGATCTTTCCCACTCTGCCGGCTGGTTCGACCGCTACGGCCGCTCCCTGTCCCGCCCAACCCGCGCGTCCTCCTGCGGGAAATACTGATGGCATTGAACCGGTCTGGAATGTCCTCGTAGTTGCACTGCGAATTCGCTGCGCAGGCGGTCGCCCTTGCTGATGGCCCTTTCGCGGAACGGGCATCGCGACAAGAGGTGGGCCGCCACGCCGCCCGGGGCCAGGGCCGCGCGAAAGTGGGCTTCGGCCTTGGCGCGCAGTTCCAGCCCGGAGGCGTCCGCCGCCAACAGAGCCGCATCATAGACGTTATATTTGACTGATCGAAAATCGGCCGTGCCCAGTTCCGTCTCGTCCAGCGACCACGGCCACGAGGGCCGCTCGTTCCAGCGGGCGGGACCCCATTGGGCGGGGCGATGCGCCCGGGCCGTGCCTTCGATGCGGGTGATGCTTTCCGGCGGGAATGTGCCCCCCCATTCCGACCAGCGCCGCCATTTGACCTCGTCGCAGGCAGGCTTCAATAGAAAGCGGATGCCTGCCTCGCGCGTGTCAATGGGTTCCCCCGAATAGATGTAGTCGCAGGAAACAACACCTTGGCCGGTCTTGTCGATCAACCACGAGGTGGAGCCGGCGAAGTCCTGGTAGTGGTCGTGGACGGTCAGGCGCAAGCCCGCTTCCTCCTCCCGGACTTCAATTCTGTCAAACACGCGGCTTTCGTGTCCTGGCAGCGCGGCGTAACTCGAAGCGCGTGCGCCTAAATCGCCCGAGTCATAGCGCGTCACGTGGACGGTCGGGAACGAAATGACCGCGCAAGTGTGGCGCGGATCGCCGGCGTCGAAATCGCCCTTCTCGCGGTCGAACAAGGCGTCGAATCCGTCGCCTTGAATGAAGATTCTCCGTCCGTCGTCGCTCCACTTGGGCGCGCCGGAGCAAGCCTTGGGCAAAACTTCGGATTTCTCGTGGCCCAGCCAGACACACGCGTCGTCAATCAAAACGCCCGACGGTTGGGTGACGCGCAGCAGAATGTGGCTGCCTTCGGCCGTTCCGCCCGGCACGGGAATTTCCAGTCCGCCTTTCGCCCCGGGCGCCAGACGCGGATGAAGTTCGCCTTTATGGCCGTTGATCTGCCAGGAGAATTTAAGTCCGCTGAAATCAGTGAAGGCGTACCGATTCTCGACCGGGACGCGCACCGATCTCACACCTGGCGTAAACTCCACGTGGCGCGTCTCCAGCCAGACCGGGCTGAAGACGTGGCGGCAGAGGAACCATTCCGGTTTGGGCCGGCGCCAGGCATCAATCAGGCCCCAGAAACCGTGATGCCAGGCATAGCCCGCGTGCCGGGTCTCGGAAAAGTAAAAGGCCTCGTCAATGGAACCGCATATAGAACCACCAATCACGTGATCGGAATGTTCGATGAAACTCCAGCCGCCCGGACGCAAGAGCGGCTCCGGATCCTCGCCTCCGGGCCGGTCATACTCCTTTGTCAGAGCGACACCCCACGCGGATTCCGGCTCCGCATGGCCGAACCCCCAAAGTTCGCGCAGGCCGGGGTCCACCGCCACATCGGTTTGTTCGTGCGTGATCTCGAAATAATACTCGCCCATTAAAATCGGGCGCGGATCGGTCTCGTATCCTTGGTCATAGGGCCAAGGGGTATAATGGTGGTTGGCAATGTCGGTTACGCCGCCGCAGGGCGTGCCCTCCTGATCGGGATTCTCAAAGGTGGTCGGACGGGTTGGATCCAACTGGCGGCACGTCTGGGCCGAGTAGTAGAATTCCAGGTTGAAATAGGATTCGTTGGCGACGGACCACAGGATAACGCTGGGATGACTGTGGTCGTAGTCAATCATGGCGCAAACCGGCTTCAAAACGGCCTCCTTATGCGCGGCGTCATCGGTCGCCTCCCCGTTCCAGCAAACCGGCGCCTCGACCTCGACATACATGCCCAGCCGGTCGGCCGCATCAAGCAACTCGGCATTGGGCGGGTAGTGAATCGTGCGGAGGTGATTCAAATTCGCCTCCTTCAACAAGCGCACGTCTTCCTCGGAGTGGGTCGCGGTATTGGCCCTGCCCGTGAGCGGATCTATTTCGTGATGCAGCGATCCCGCCAATTTGATGACGCGGCCGTTGAGATAGAGTTGCCGGCCGCGAATTTCGAGCGTGCGGAAGCCGACGTTGCGCTCGATTCGTTCCAACGTCCGGTCGTGCTGGCGCAGTTCAATGGCCAATTTGTAAAGATTCGGTTTCTCCGCGCTCCAGGGCAGCGGCCCCGCTACTTGCGCTTTGATCTCAACAGCCTTGCTGCCCGTGAACGCTTCGATCGCCAACCGGGAGACCGAGGGTCGGACCACGGCGCCTCGCGAGTCCCGCAGTTCAATGGACAATTCCAAGTCCTTCTCCGGCGCCGCACCGCCCTCCACCACGGCGCTTAAGCGCAGTTCGCCGTCGCGATATTCCTTGTCCAAGCCCGCGTCCAAATGCAGTTGGGAAATGTGGGTTGGCGGCAGGGCGAACACCCGCGCCGCCCGGTCAATCCCGCCGAGGTTGTGGAAGGCATATTCGGAGGAGATCGAGTACCTTTCAGATAACGTGTCCACCTTCATCTCCATGTCAAGCCGGTTGACCGTGCCCGGCGCCACCGCCTCCGTTATGTCCCATTCCACCGGCGTGAACAGATTCTCGCTGTAACCAAGTTTGCGGCCGTTGAGCCAGTAAATCGTGCCGGCATGAACGGCATCGAATCTGAGAATGACCCGGTTGCCGGACCAGTTCTTTGGCACCGTGAATTCTTTGGCCATCGCCACGGTGCGGTCTTTCGGCACATCATACCCCTGCTGCAGCCACTGTCCGGGGACCTTGATGCCCGACCATCCCGGCCCGTTCAAGGGCGTGCGCCGGATGTCCGCCCCGGGCGCCGGGTTGATCCGCCAATCACCATCCAGGGAAATGGTGTTGGTCTTGAGTCCCGCCGTTCTGACAGGACGGGGACGATAATGGACCGGTTCAAAAAACAAATTCACTGCGTCCAGGTTGGTGCTGGCCTGATCGCCGCCGTGCCGAATCGTCAAAGTCCACTTGCCCGCCGGCGATAGCGCCTCCATCTCACTGCGGCTGAAGCTGAAAGTTCCTTCCTTGCCCGCTCTCGCCACCAGGACGCCGGACGCGCCCGGAGCCGAGAGCGTGGCTTCCGCCCCCGGCAGTCCACGGTAAGTCAAATCCATCGCCTGCCCTTCCAAACTTTGCGCCAAGCCGGTCAGGAAACCAAACCGCAGGCTGGTGCTCGGGGCCTCATTGCCCCAGAGCTCGATGATCGAAACGGTGGCATTGGCCTCGCCGAGGCGTTTCCACGTTAGCGCCATCTTTCCCTCGCGGCTGACTTCCGGCGGCACCCGCACAATCACGCGGGTCGCCTTGGCCAGAGGCAGCGCGTAAGGCCCGTGCAACTCGATGCCGTTGGCCTCCAGGCTCTGAACGCGCTTATAGACACGGTCGTTGGGATAGGTCAGGGCCAGAACGTAGTTCAGCGCCGGATTGAGATTGGTATAGACGGCCTGGACGGCGGTGTAATTGAAGACCGCCGAGCGCTCATTCGGGGTGCCCTCGCAATCGCTGGTATTGAAGGTGAAAAAATAGGAGCCAGCCATGTTGACATGCGGCTGACGGCCCGCCACGCCGCAATCGTCATACTCCTGAAGGTGATACCCCTCGGGTATGGCTTCCAAGACATAGTTTGACGCCGGGTCAACCCCCAAAGCGGAAATGGTCGCTCCGGTCATCAGCAAACTGAGATAGATTGAAGACATACAGCATCATGAATTTTGGGGATAAACCTGAATGAGCGCCCGGCATTCTTTCTCCGATATTCTCGTGCGTTTCAATTGAATCGTTACCGCGAGGTCGGGAATGTGTCAATGAAGTTTGGCGTAATCACCGGCGCGTCGCGCGGAGCAACACCATCCCTGCCCGCCATAGGGGCCGCCCATCTAATCCACCAGCGCGCGTTCGATTTCCTCCAAGGTCTTGCCCTTGGTTTCGGGCAGATAAACACGAATAAAGGCAAAGCCGCCCACACAAACCACTCCGTAAAGCCCGAAGACGCCCGCCAGCCCCAGATGCGCCCGGAGCGACGGAAACGTAATAGTCAAAATGAAACACGCCACCCACAGCGCGCTCACCGCCACCGCCATGGCCGCGCCGCGAATTCGGTTGGGGAAAATCTCCGAGATCACCACCCAAGTGATCGGCGCCAGCGACATCGCGTAACAGCCGATCGCCGCCAGCACCAGGCCCAGGATCGGCCGCCCGGTCAGGCCCGCATGGTAGCAAAGACTGAGCGCGAAAAAAATCAACGCCAGCGACGCGCTGCCAAAAAGCATCAAGGGCCGCCGCCCGCCCCGATCCACGATCCCCAGCGCCGCGATCGTGGCGACAAACGCGACCGAGCCGGTGCAGGCGATGTTTTTCAGCACCGCGGAAACATCGTATCCCCCCGCGCCAAAGATCTCTTCCGCGTAATTGAAAATGACGTTGATCCCGCACCATTGCTGAAACACCGCCAGCACCACGCCCAACATCAGCACCCGTCGCATCCCCGGCTCCAGCAGGTCGCTGAATCGCACGCGCTGAATTTCTTCGCTCGCCAGGGTGGATTGGATCTCGTTGGACGAAGCCTCCGCGTAACGAGACCCGCCCACGGATGTTAAAATGCGCCGGGCGGCCTCCACCTTGCCGTTCTTCATCAGCCAGCGCGGGCTTTCCGGCACGAACAACATGCCCAGAAAAAAAACCAGCGCCGGCCCGGCGGTCAATCCGAACATCCAGCGCCACCCTTGCTGCCCGAACCAGGAGGTGCGGATGAACTCATCGCTCGCCCCATGCGGAAGATTATGCGACAGCCGCCAGTTGATGATCTGCGCCAGCAATGCGCCCGTCGTAATGGTCAGTTGGTTGATCGAGACCAACCTGCCCCGCAACCGCGCGGGCGCGATTTCGGCGATGTACATGGGGGAGAGGTTTGACGCCAGCCCGATGGCCACCCCGCCCAATATCCGCCAGCAAACAAAAATCAAAAGGGTTGACGCCAGCCCGTTGCCGATCGAAGTGACGGCGAAGAGCAAGGCCGAGAAAATCAACAGCTTCTTGCGGCCCCAGCGGTCGCTCAGAGCGCCGGCCGCCAGCGCCCCCGCCAGGCAGCCGACCAACGCGCAGCTATTGGCCCACCCGACCAGCACCGGCTCATGGATTTGAAAATATCTCTCGAAAAATGGCTTGGCCCCGCCAATCACCACCCAGTCCCATCCGAAGAGCAATCCCCCCATTGCGGCCACGATCGAAACCACCCAGATATAGCCGAAGTTGTAGTTCGCTTCAATCTCAGAGCCTTGCGTTTGTGTTGTCGTGATCATGCTTCCTTGTCTTTGCCTGAATGCTCTGGGGCTTCGCCCATGCGCGAAAATGACGCCGTGGCGGGCCTCCGTCAACGCGCAAGAGAATCCAATTTATCTGAACACGTAATTGAGGACAAGGAAGATCACCCCGACGATTGCCGCCATGGTCCAGACGCTCTTGTACCAAACCGTGCTTGTGCCCTTGTCCCGTAGCCGGGTCCACACCAGTCCAACGAGACTCTCCCTGCTGGGCGCCTTGGTGCAGTAGCTCACAACGATGACCGTCAGCAGACCGGCTCCCCCCGCCCAGATTGCCTGGTTCTGCGCCGCGGCCATGGGCGAGCTGAATTTGATGCAGTCATAGTGGTAGAGCACCCACTGTGTCAGCGATGCGGTCATTGCCGCCAGGATTCCGCAAAAACCTCCCGTCGCCGTCGCCCGCTTCCAACACATCCCGACCAAAAAAATGACAAAGAACGGGTGGATGAAAACAGTGGAGATCAAATTCATGTAATCCATCATGTTGTTGAAGTGAGCGACGATATACGCCGCCGCGATGCTCAAAGCCGTGCCGACGACCGTGGCCAAGCGGCCGACGGTCAAGTAATGATGATCCGGACGGTTCTTGACGAGATAGGTCTCGTAGATGTCATTGGTCCAGACCGTGTTGAACGCGGTCACGTTGCCCGCCATGCCCGACATAAAACTCGCCATCAAAGCCGTGAAACCCAGGCCAAGAAGGCCGTGCGGATAAAAGTGGTTCATCAGGGCAGGCAGAGCGAGGTTGAAGTTGTCCTTGCCATTCTCTTTCAACGCTTCCGGCATTAAGGCCAGGGCAATCATCCCCGGCACCGTCACCAGCAGCGGAAACATCATCTTTGGAAAAGCCGCAAACAAGGGGGTTTTGCGCGCCGTCTCCAGGTCTTTCGCGGCCAGGGCGCGCTGCACCAGAAGGTAGTCCGTACACCAATAGGAGGGCCCGCTTATGAGCGTCAGCGCCACGATGCAGGTGAACCAGTTCACTCCCATCGGGTTGTCGGCCGCGTTTCCCGTCCCCAACCATGTGTGGCAATGCGACGCAGGCAGCTTGGCCAGCAGCCCGCTCCAACCCCCGGCATGGATCAGACCAATGATGGGCAGCGGCAGGAACCCGATCACGATCAGGAAGAACTGCAGCACTTCATTGTATATGGACGATCGCAGTCCGCCCAAAAGCGTATAGACCACCACCACTCCCGCTGAGAACAGAATGCTGAAGTGAAAATTCCAGCCCAACAACTGATCACAAATGATCGCCAGCGCATACATATTCATGCCGGACATCAGAATGGTGACGACCAGAAAGCCGAGGGAGTTTAGAACGTGCGCGCGGCTATCGTAGCGGCGCTTGAGGTATTCCGGCACGCTGCGCACGCCGCTGGAGTAATAGAAGCGAACCATGAACAAGCCCAGGAACACCATCGGCGGAATGGCCCCGGTCCAATAGAAGTGATTCGTCATCATGCCGTATTTGGCCCCGTTGCCGATATGGCCCACGATCTCAAGCGATCCGAGGTTGGCAGCCATGAAAGAAATACCCGTAATCCACAGGGGCAACGAACGACCCGCCCCCAGAAATTCGGCGGTGGTTTTCATCCGGTCTTTCAGTCGGTAGCCGATAACCAGAATCGCCACTATGTAACCTGCAAAAATGGCGAAGTCCCAGAATGAGAGTTTCATGTTCTAAGTGAGATCAAGACCAGGAGTGGATTTTTATCCGATAAAGCGCGTGTTTCATTTATTGGGCCTGTCGCACCATTTTCGAGTGGTTTTAAGCTGACATTTCCCATTTGGGTTTTTGCCCCTGACCAGCGCAAGCCTTTTTCTTGATTTTACCGAAACCGGTTGCATAAAGGATCGCTCATTCGTTGCTTTTGTTTCGCAGTTGTTGTTGACGATACTCCGCCAGACTAAACCGCTGCGGCCAAATGCGTCAACGCAATAATTGTGGCGAGTGAATCCACGCATTCATCATCCAATTTTGCAAAGCGCCTTCTTCTTCCGTGAAATCAGATGTTGACAAGCGTTGCGCAGGCCGTAGAATCCCCGCCGCGAATGATGCAACCGGTTGCAGGAGTGTTCTTTTGCAAGACGATTGAAAACGATTATGCGCACGATATGTTTTGGACTGCTGGTTTTGAAAGCCCTCGTGCCGGTGGCCGCTGGCGCCGACGCCGACCCCTTCCTGCCAGCCGTGCCGGAAGGTTTCTGCCTTCAGGCTTACGACGATTGCGGTGTCGCCGCCCGCCAGCCGCACGTCTTGATGAAGGACTGCTATCTCTGGACCTTCAACACCAGCGACACGGATGCCGGACTCAAGGAACGCTCGGCGGTGTTCGGCGCCAAAAACGTTCAAGCCCTTTATACCCATCTTGATCCAAAGCTCTCGTACGTGCTGGCGCTCACCTATGCCAACGACCACGTCTATCACCGTGTCCAAAGCCTGGAAGCCGGCAACGGCATCGTCCTGCACGGCCCTTTTGAACTGCCCAAAGGCAAAGCTACGCGCCTTATTGTCAAGGTGCCATCCGAGGCCATTCGCGATGGCACGCTGGCCCTGACGTGGAAGCTCCACGGCGAGGCCAACGTCACGGTATCCATCATCGAACTGTGGGCGGACGCGCCGATGGCCGCCAGCCTTCAGTTCAACGCCCTTGTCGGCTTGCAGGACTGTCTGCACGGACAGGTCCTTGACCTGGCTTTTGACGCCGTATCCAATGCGCCAGTGAATCTTTCCGTTAATGGCAAGGATCGCTTCCTGGACGCAAAAACCGACCCCGGGGGCTTCTTTAGCTTTGGCCGGAAAGAGATCGAAGCATTGGCGGCCGGCGGCGAAGTGATTTTGACCGTGCGGCAAGGTCAACAGGAAGGAAGAGCCTCCCTCAAAGCCGCGAACCTGTTTTTCGAGCCGGTCCATTACCGGCCCCTGCCCGATAAGACCGCCGGTCTGGCCAGGAACTCCCTCCTCCTCAACGGCGCATGGTTGCTCAAAACTGCCCCTGGGGACGATGTGCGGCAAATCTCGTTAAGCGAACCCGGTTGGGCGCCCTTCAGAGTCCCCGGCCAGTGGCTGGAACAAGGATATGACGTTCCCAAGGACCAGCCGGTCGCCGTGGCCAAAGAATTCATGATCCCCAAGCAGTGGGCCGGCTACAGAATCTTCCTTCGCTTCGACGCCATCCATGCCGGAACCCATTATTGGTTGAACGGAATACCGCTGGGTTACAGCGAGAATCTCTTTACCCCGGTGGAATGGGAGATCACCGACGCCGCCCGCCCGGGGCAGACCAACCGCCTCGATCTCCACATGATCGTTGCGACCCCTTCTGAATCGCTCTCCTATTCCAGCGACTATACCGAGCACAGCCTGGGGGGCATTGACCGGGCGGTGCGCGTTTATGCGCTGCCCAAGCTGCATATCTCGCGCTTGCATCTCAACGCGGGCCTGGACGCCGCGTATCGCGACGGCGAACTGCAGGTTGATCTCGGTGTTGACAACCCGGATCAAACCGTCCAGTCCGGCGTCCAGGCTCTTCTCCGACTCTACAACGCCGGGGGCCAGGAGACTGATCTCTCCGATGCCACGGCGGCGCTGGGGCCGATCAATCCGGGGAACAATTCGGTGAGTCTCAAGTCGGGCGTGGCTCATCCTCTCAAGTGGAATGCCGAACAGCCAAACCTCTACAAGCTCGTCATCGAGTTGGCCAAGGATGGCAAGGTTTTGGAGCGCATCGAGCGCCATATCGGTTTTCGTAAAATCGAAATCAAGGGCCGTCAACTCTATGTCAACGGCACGCGCATCAAGCTGGCCGGCGTTTGCCATCACGAGAGAGACCCGGTGACCGGGCGCGCGGATACGATGCGCCACGGGGAGGAAGACGTCAGGCTTTTCAAGAGCGGCAATCTCAACGATGTTCGCACTTCACACTACCCGCCCACGCAGGAGTTCCTGGACGCGGCCGATCGCCTCGGGCTTTATGTCGAATCCGAAGCGCCTTTATGCTGGAACGTCCCGGCTGATGACTTGAGCAATCTCAGGGAAGCGCTCACGCCCACCTCCGCGATGATTGACTACAATCACTGGCACCCCTGCGTCATTACGTGGTCGCTGGAAAATGAACCCAATCGTTGGTGCCCCGGTCACGTCTATTGCAACAAGCTGGCCAAGGACTTGGACCCAACGCGCCCGACCACCATCAACGGCCCCGGCGCGAACGAAGAGAAGGTGACCTGTGACATCATGAACCGGCATTATCAGCCCATGCCCTACGACGGAATTCTCAAGGATGACCCGCGGCCATTCATGCACGGCGAGTGCTTTTTTCTCGTTTATCACGAGCGCACCGACGTTACTGTTGATCCCGGATTGCGCCAGCTTTGGGCCCAGGGCAGCGCGGACCCGGCCTCGGCTTTTGGCCAGGCCTGCATCCAGAATTTCACCAATAACGGCCAGTGGCACCCGGGCATTTATCCCGGCGCCTGGAGCTACATCTACCATTCCCAACGCGTCATCGGCAGCGAAATTTGGTCGGGCGTGGATGACATCGCCCTCCTGCCAGGCGGCAAACTGGGGAGCTCCGAAAACGGCAACGCCTATTGGGGGGTGATTGACGGATGGCGCCGCCCCAAACCCGAACTGGAATGCGCCAAGTTCCTCTTTTCCCCGGTTTGGTTCCCTGTCCGATGTCTCGACTTCCAGACCGGGCAGCCCTCCGTGCGTGTCCCGGTCGAAAACCGGTTCTCCTTCACCGACTTGGGGGAGTTCGACTTTGCGTGGGAGCTCAACGGCGCCAGGGGCAATGTCCATAAAGGCATTGCCCCGGCCTCGACAGGCGAGCTTGAAATCCCCATCCCACGGGGAACACCCGAGGGAAGCACCCTTCTCCTTCGTGTCATCAAAGACGGCAAGGAAACCGTCAATGCCACCCTTTCGCTCGGCCAGCCCAAACCGGTTCCTCTCCCGCAACCGCAGGCGGGCGCGCCCAAGTGGACCGATAACGGCAAGACCATCCTCATCAAGGGCAAAGCCTTCTCCCTGGTTCTGGATCGAACGACTGGCGATTTCGACGCCGCCAACCCTGATCACCGCGCGCCCTTCCTGCGCTTCCCCTCCCTGCACCTCACAAGGCACGACTATGGCGACCTGAACAATTCCGCTCCGCCTTACGCCGAATTTCCAGACGCCAAAACGCGCGTGGTCGAAACCGTGACGGCGGCTGAGAACGGGGCCGCCCTGGAACTGGTCGTCAAGGACCATTACGAGCGCTTTGCCGGTTCCATTCACTGGCTTATTGACAACGAAGGTGCTGGCGCCATCAGCTATGACTACACCTACACCGGCCCGGCGCTCGACTCCCGCGAGATCGGTCTCAAGGCCCTCCTGCGCCCCGAATACGATGAGGTTCAATGGCGGCGCTGGTCCGAATGGGGAATTTTCCCCGAGGACTCTATATGCCGGACCCAAGGCGCGGCCAAAGCCCATCGAGACAAGAGATGGCCGGCTGTCCCGCCGAACATCAAGCCCGCCTGGCCCTGGTCGCAGGACCAGACCGATCTCGGCACGGCTGACTTCCGGTCGGTCAAATTCAATATTTACCAGGCATCGCTTGTCGCTCCCGATCATTCCGGCGTCCGCGTGGATGCCAACGCCGACGCTCACTTCCGGTCTTGCCTGGCCGCAGACGGTGTGATGATGCACATCCTGGCCCAGTGTCCGCTGGCCCAAGTCGTGTTGCATGACGGCGACCGGCTGACCGGTAAATTTGCCCTCCGGCTCATGGCCCATCCCTAGCATTATGGCGATTGCTTCTTTCTTGCCGCCGGTTTTTCGCCAATTCATCTTGTGTGAACTGCCAATGTCCCGGATTATCCCGTTATAGGAACAGCTTTGAAAAGGAGACAACAATGACATCGAGAGAGAGAGTTTTGACGGCCATTGAGCGCCGGCTGCCGGATCGCACGCCGGCCGATTACAAAGCGGAGCCGGAAGTCAACAAGTACATGATGGCGCATCTCAAGCTCAACAGCTATGAGGAGTTGTTGCAACGGCTGGAGTCTGACATCCGCCGCTTGGAGCCGCGCTACATCGGGCCTGAGTTCAAGACCCTGGAGGACGGCGCGTTCGAGGACTACTGGGGCATCCGCTCCAAGCACCTCAAGGCCTACCACGGCAGCTACGACATGCACTTGCATACCCCTCTTTGGGACGCCCAATCGGTGGACGACCTCAAGAAGCACAACTGGCCCACCCCTGACATCTTTGACTACTCGGTCATGCGCCAGCAGTGCGCCCGCGCCCGCGAGGGCGGCTATGCCATCATGTATGAGGGGGCCGACTTGTTCACCCGGCCCTGCATCCTGCGCAACATGGAAAATGTCATGCTCGACATGCTTGAGCGGCCCGAAATGGCGCATTTTCTCTTCGAGCAGTTCACCCGCTTTTACTGCGAGGATGCCACTCGCGCCATGGAAGCCACCGACGGCGGCTTCGATATCTATGGCGAGTGGAGCGACTACGGCACTCAGCGCGCCTTGCTGATGTCGGTGCCCATGTTCCGCGAATTCATCACTCCCTATTTGAAACGGCTGATCAACGTCGTGCATGGCGGGGGCCTCAAGTTCATGGGCCACAGTTGCGGCGCCATCCGCCCTCTCATCCCCGACCTCATCGCCATGGGCGTGGATTTGCTCGACCCCGTCCAGGTCGCGGCCGAGGGGATGGAACCGGCCGCGCTAAAGCGGGACTTCGGCAACAAGATAGCATTCCACGGCGCCATCTGTACTCAGCACACGCTGCCCTTCGGTACTCCACAAGAGGTGGCCGAGGCCGTTCTCCACCGGGTCGCCACCTTGGGCGCCGGCGGTGGCTATATCCTGGCGGGCAGCCATGACATCAGCGCCGACACGCCGCCCGAAAACATCGTCGCCATGTTTCGCCCCGACCTGCGCGCCGTGAAACCCCTCCCCAAAACGTGACACCGCGAGAACGAACCCTGGCTGTGCTGGCCCGCGAGCGGCCTGACCGCCTGCCTTGCGAATTGAAACTCACCCCCCCGCTCCTGGAGTCCTTCCAAAAGCGCACGGGAGCCACTGACCCGGCGGAATACTTTGCGCTGGATGTCCGCGACGTTTTCCTGGCGCCGCCGGCCCAACTGCCCGACTTCAGCCCTTATTATCCCGACGGCCTGCCCACCCTCGCGAATGCGCCCGGCTGGGAAGTGGGCGAATGGGGCGTCGGCGTCAAGGGATGCTCAACTTATCATTTCGTCCATATCGAGCATCCCATGCGGCGCTTGTCCACCATCGCGGACCTTCAACGCTATCCTTTTCCGGACCCGACCGCGCCGCCGCGCCATCAGCACCTTGCCGGCGAGGTGAGCGCTTTGCACCAGCGCGGTCTTTTTGCCATCGGCTTCATGGAATGGACCATTTTCGAGATCGCCTGGCACATGCGCGGGATGGAAGAGCTTTTTGACGACTTGGCCTTTAACACACCTTTTGCCGAGTATCTTCTGGATCGCATCACTGAAATCCGTTGCGCCCAGGCCCGTCTTCATGCCGCCGCCGGGGTGGACCTGCTCAAAATTGGCGACGATATGGGCACTCAAATCTCCATGTTCATGAGCCCGCAGATGTATCGCCAATGGTTCAAACCCCGCCACGCGGCCGTCATTCGCGCCGCGCGCGAAATTCGCCCCGACCTGCCTGTCTGTTATCATAGCGACGGCAAATGCTGGGATATTATCCCCGACTTGATCGAGATCGGCGTCACGGTTCTTAATCCCGTGCAGCCCGAATGCCTGGACTTGGTGCAGGTCAAGAGACAATTCGGCGATCGCCTGGTTTTTTGGGGCGGCATTGGCACCCAGACCACCATGCCTTTTGCCAAACCCGACGAGCTCTTTCGCGCCGTCCAGCAAACCATCGGCATCCTCGGTCCCAGCGGTTATTTCCCCTGCCCGACCCATGTCTTGGAGCCGGAAGTGCCTTGGGAGAACATCCTGGCCTTTCTCCGCGCGGTCCAAGAATACCGCTTTTCCTAATCCGCGCTTTCCTCCATTCTTTCCAGACCCTGTTTGAATTGCTGCTCGCTGGGCTTAATCCGGCTGCGGCGGCGCGCCCGCCCGCAACCGCAGGTTCCTGGATGGCCATGAGTTCCGGCGCTTTTCATGGTCAGGATGGCTTTGATTGCGAATGAAATCTCCTGCGGCATCGGCGAACTGGACCGGGACGCTCGCGATCCCCAAACACTGCGGACAGCGAGGAAGCCGTTTTTCTCCGCATTTCACACCGCTTTTCACAGGCGTTGACAAGTGGCAGGGATGGCCTATCGTTGAAGCGGACAAAATTTGTCCGATATGGATGCCACGACTGATACAATCGAGAGTTTTGTCAAATCCGAGTACAAATACGGGTTTGTCAGCGAGATCGAAACGGATGCCTTTCCACCGGGGCTGAATGAAGGGGTGGTGCGGCGGATTTGGGAGACGAAGAAGGAGCCGGATTTCATGCTGGATTGGCGGCTGAGGGCCTACCGGCAATGGCTCAAGATGGAGGAGCCGCATTGGGCCAATGTGCATTATCCGCCCATTGATTATCAGGCCTATATCTATTACGCGGCGCCCAGGCCTAAGAAAAAACTGGGCAGCCTGGACGAGGTGGACCCGGAAACGCGGGCGATTTTTGATAAACTGGGCATTTCGCTGGATGAACAAAAACGGCTCTCGGGGGTGGCGGTGGACGCGGTGCTGGACAGCGCGTCGGTGGCGACGACGTTCAGGACGGAGCTGGCCAAACAGGGGATCATCTTCTGTTCTTTCACCGAGGCGGTCAAAAATCATCCCGACCTGGTCAGGAAGTATCTGGGCACGGTCGTGCCGCATAATGACAATTTTTTCGCGGCGTTGAACTCGGCGGTTTTCAGCGACGGTTCGTTTTGCTACGTGCCCAAGGGGGTGCGCTGCCCGATGGAGCTTTCGACGTATTTCCGCATGAACACGGCGATGGCGGGGCAATTCGAGCGGACGCTGCTCATCGCCGACGAGGGCAGCTACGTGAGCTACCTGGAAGGCTGCACGGCGCCGATGCGGGACACCAACCAGTTGCACGCGGCGGTGGTGGAATTGATCGCGCTGGAAGGGGCGGAGATCAAATACTCGACGGTGCAGAATTGGTATCCGGGCGACGAGGAGGGCAGAGGAGGCATCTACAATTTCGTGACCAAGCGGGGCAAGTGCGCCCGCAACTCCAAGATTTCCTGGACCCAGGTGGAAACCGGCTCGGCCATCACCTGGAAATATCCCAGCGTGCTGTTGATGGGGGACAATTCGGTCGGCGAGTTTTATTCCGTCGCCCTGACCAATCACCGGCAGCAGGCGGACACGGGGACCAAGATGATCCACGCGGGGCGGAACACGACCAGCACCATTGTGTCCAAGGGCATTTCGGCCGGGCGCGGCCAGAACAGCTATCGGGGGCTGGTGAAGATCCTCAAGAGCGCCGCGGGGGCGCGCAATTATTCGCAGTGCGATTCGCTGTTGCTGGGGGACAAATGCGGGGCGCACACCTTTCCCTACCTGGAGGTGCGCAACAGCACGGCGACCGTCGAGCACGAGGCCTCGACGTCCAAGATCGGGGAGGACCAGATTTTTTACTGCAACCAGCGCGGCATCTCCACGCAGGACGCTGTCAACATGATCGTCAACGGCTATTGCAAAGAGGTTTTCAATCACCTGCCGATGGAATTCGCGGTCGAGGCGCAGAAGCTCCTGGGCATCAGCCTGGAAGGCAGCGTCGGCTAATGTCAGTTTTGTGGAAGGAAATGGAAATGATACGCGGCGTCACAAATATTTGCGCATTCGGCACGCGCGAACGGCGCGCACGGAGTGCGCGCCCTGCCTGTTTTGCGGTAGGGCGGGCAATCCCCTGCCCGCCGTCACAGCAATAAGAATCGCTCAATTATGCTTGAAATCTGCAATTTATCCGCCGGGGTGGACGGCAAGGAAATCGTCAAGGGCCTGAGCCTCTCTGTCGGAGTGGGCGAAGTCCACGCCATCATGGGACCCAACGGCAGCGGCAAAAGCACGCTGGCCGGAGTGCTGGCCGGGCGCGGCGAATATGAAGTCACCGGCGGCAGCGTCACTTTCAACGGGGTTGCGCTGCTGGAGATGAAGCCGGAGGACCGGGCGCGGGCGGGGCTTTTTTTGGCCTTCCAGTATCCGGTGGAAATTCCAGGTGTCAATAGCACGGTGTTCCTCAAGGCGGCGCTCAACGAATGCCGCAAGGCGCGCGGCGAGCCGGAATTGGACGCGGTGGAGTTCCTCGCGCTGGTGCGCAAAAAAACCAAGCTCCTGGAACTGGACCCCACCCTGCTCAGCCGCGCAGTCAACGAGGGATTCTCCGGCGGGGAAAAGAAGCGGAACGAGATTTTTCAGATGGCGGTGCTGGAGCCCAAACTGGCCATCCTGGACGAAACGGATTCCGGGCTGGACATTGACGCCTTGAAGGTGGTGGCCGGGGGCGTGAACAAATTGCGGCGGCCCGACAACGCGACGCTGGTCATCACGCATTATCAACGGCTCTTGAACTACATCGTCCCCGACTTTGTCCACGTGCTCATCGCCGGCCAGATTGTCAAGTCCGGGGGCAAGGAGCTGGCGCTGGAACTGGAGGAACGGGGCTACGATTGGCTGCTGGAAGGCGCCGTGCAAAACCATGATTGACACGGTGAAACAGACGGAGCGCGAGGAGACCGCCCCGCCGGACGCTTTTCTTGCGGGCGAACCCGGCCCCGGCCCGGCCTGGCTGCAATCGGCGCGCGAACGGGCGCGGGCGAGGCTGGGAGAAATCGGCTTTCCGACCTTGCGGCAGGAAGAATGGCGCTTCACCAACATGGCGCCGCTGTTGCGATGGCCCTTGCACGCGGCGCAACCCGGCGAGCGCCGGATCGGCCCGGCTGATGTCGAACCTTTTCGACTTGCGGTCAAGGGCCACTGCCTGGTTTTCGTGGACGGCTTTTTCCGCGGCGATTTGTCCGTTCTGCCCGGCAAGGGCGCCCTGCAAGCGGGCGGTTTGCGGGCGCTGCTGGAGGCCGACGGGCGCGAATTGGAGGCGCACCTGGCCCGCCACGCCAGTTTTGAGACGAATTATTTCACCGCGCTGAACACGGCGTTTTTCCAGGATGGCGCTTACATTTCCGTGCCGGCGGGCGCGACAATCGAGGAGCCGGTTCAGTTGCTTTACCTGGCGGCCTCGGAGCGGCCCGGCGCGGCCGTCCAGGCGCGAAATCTGATTTTGGTCCACAGCGGCGGCTCGTTGAAAGTCATTGAGACCTACGCCAGCCTGACGGGGGCGGCGCATCTGACCAACGCGGTGACGGAAGCGTCGCTGGGCGCCGGAGCGCGCCTGGAGCATTGCCGGCTTCAGAACGAGAACGAGCGGGCCTTTCACGTCGCAACCGTCCAGGCGGCGCAGGGGCGGGAGAGTCATTGGCTCTCCCATTCCATCGCCACCGGGGCGCGGCTGGCGCGCAACCAGATTCAGACGCTGCTCGACGGCGAAGGGGCGGAAGCGATCCTCAACGGGCTTTACCTGGGGCGGGGCGAGCAGTTGATTGACCATCACACGGTGGTGGATCACGTCCAGCCGCATTGCGAGAGCCACGAGTTTTATCACGGCATTTTGGCTGGCCGCGCCCATGGAGTTTTCAACGGGAAGATTTTTGTGCGGCCCAACGCGCAAAAGACCAATGCCAAGCAAACCAATCGCAACCTGGTGCTCTCGGAGGACGCTGTCATGGACACCAAGCCGCAGTTGGAGATTTTCGCCGACGATGTCAAATGCACGCACGGCGCCACTGTGGGCCAACTGAACGGGGAGGCGCTTTTTTATCTGCGTGCCCGGGGCATCGGCGCGGCCCAGGCCCGGAGCATGCTCATCCGCGCTTTCGCCAACGATGTGGTCGAGCGCGTCACCCTGGCGGGGGTGCGCGATCACCTGGACCGATTGCTGGACGGGCGCTTTGAGAACCTGGAGACGTAGCCCTTTGTTCACATGTCCGACGATTTGAACGAACTTTATCAGGAGGTGATCCTGGACCACAGCCGCAAGCCGCGCAATTTCCGGGCCTTGCCGGAGGCCAACCGGGCGGCGGAGGGCAACAATCCCCTCTGCGGCGATCACTACACGATTTATCTCCAGCTCGAAGGGGAGGTCATCCGCGACATCAGCTTTCAGGGGGCCGGATGCGCCATTTCCAAGGCCTCAGCTTCGATGATGACCGACGCGCTCAAGGGCAAAACGGTGGCCGAGGCGCGCCAATACTTCAGTCAATACCAAAACATGGTGACGACGGGCAAAATGGACACCGAGGCCATGGGCAAGCTGTGCGCCTTTGCCGGAGTCCACAACTTCCCCATGCGCGTCAAATGCGCCATATTGCCCTGGCACGCCATGCTCGCCGGGTTGAAGGGGCAAGCGGCGGCGAGCACCGAAGAAAACTGAGCGCGCATGAGCGATGAGATCATTTTGAAGCGCGATTGCCCGGCGGTGCTGATTCCCGCCGGGACCCACATCACGCTGCTGGCCGGCGAGCCGGTCATCATCACCCAGGCGCTGGGCGGCAGCTACACTGTGGTCATCAACGGCAACATGGCGCGGATTGACGCCCGCGACGCCGACGCCCTGGGCCAGGACCCGCCGGCCGCCGCCGGCTCCGAAACGGCCGCCGGGCCGGAGGCGGGGCCTGTCACCGAAGAGCAGATACTGTCGAAACTGCGGGAGTGTTACGACCCGGAGATTCCGGTCAATATTGTTGACCTTGGTCTCATTTACGATTTGCAAATCCAGCCCCTGCCCGCCGGCGGGAGCCGTGTCGAGATAAAGATGACCCTCACGGCCCCCGGCTGCGGCATGGGTCCCGTCCTCCAACAGGATGTCGAGGCGAAAGTCGCCACCCTTCCCGGCGTCAAGGAGACCGGCGTGTTTCTGGTCTGGGACCCGCCTTGGAACCGCGAAATGCTTTCGGAAGCCGCGCGGCTGGAACTGGGCTTGATGTGAGCCGGAACCCTCCAGATTGGGCCGCGTTGCGCGAGGACTTCCCCATCCTGCGCCAGAAAGTCCACGGCCAGCCGCTGGTCTATCTGGACAACGCCGCCACCTCGCAAAAGCCCCGCCCCGTGCTCGAAGCGATGGACCATTTTTACCGCAACGACAACAGCAACGTCCATCGCGGCATCCACGAATTGAGCCGGCGCGCGACGGTGGCTTTCGAGGCGGCCCGCGAGTGCGCCGCCCGTTTTCTCAACGCCCGCGAGCCGGCGGAAATCATTTTCACCCGCGGAACCACCGACGGCATCAACCTGGTCGCCTACACTTGGGGCGCAAAAAACATCAAGGCCGGCGACACGATTCTGCTGACGGAAATGGAGCATCACAGCAACATCGTCCCCTGGCAACTGCTGGCCGGGCGGACCGGCGCCAAGCTGGCTTACGTGCCCATCACGGGCGACGACGGGCTGCTGGAGCTGGGCCGGCTGGACGATTTGCTGGACGGCACGGTGAAGCTTCTCGCCTTCACTCATGTCTCCAACACGCTGGGCACGGTCAATCCCGCCGCCGAGTTGTGCGCGCGCGCCCGCCGGCGCGGCATCGTCACGCTGGTGGACGCCGCCCAGTCCGCCGGGCACCGGCCGGTGGACGCGCGGCAAATTGGCTGCGATTTCCTGGTTTTTTCCGGCCACAAGGTTTGCGGCCCGACGGGCATCGGCGTCCTCTATGGACGGCGGGAACTGTTGGAGGAAATGCCGCCCTTCGAGGGGGGCGGCGACATGATTTCGAGCGTGGATTTTTTCCACAGCACCTGGAAGGAACCGCCGCATAAATTCGAAGCCGGCACGCCCGATTTCGCCGCCGCCATCGGCCTGGGCGTCGCGCTGGACTACCTGGCCGCCATCGGCTGCGAGAACATCGCGCGGCACGACGAAGAACTGGCAGCGCTGGCGATGGAGAAGCTCTCCCGCCTGCCCGGTCTGCGTCTCTTCGGCCCCAAGAGCGGCCACGCGGGCGTGGTGACTTTTCTGTTGAAAAACATCCACGCGCACGACGTTGTCACGGTGGCCGACCAATGGGGCGTGGCGTTGCGCGGCGGCCATCATTGCAACCAGCCGCTGATGAAACGGTTGGGCGTGGATTCGACGGCGCGCGCCAGCTTTTATTTTTACAACACCGCGGCCGAGGCGGACCGCCTTGCGGAGGTGGTGCGGGAAATCCAAAAATTTTTCGGCGAATGAGCGATATGATTGATGGGCAATCCACGATGACGCGCGTGTTGGAAGTTTTTCCCGGCGCGCAACGGGCCTTGTTCCGCCGCTATCACATCGGCGGCTGCGCCAGTTGCGCGTTTGAACCGGGCGAAACTTTGGCCGGGCTGTGCGCGCGAAACAACCTGGACACCGCGGAAGTCCTCCGCCACATCCAGTCCAGCCATGAGCAGGACGAGGAATTGCAAATCTCCCCCGCCCAATTGGCCGCCTTGCGCCAATCGGGATCCGTCCGCCTGGTGGATATTCGCAGCCGGGAGGAATTCGAGGCCGCCAGCATCCAAGGCGCCCTGCTGCTCTCGCAGCCGGTGATGCAGGAAATTCTGGCGAATTGGCCGCGCGAGGAGTTGATGGTTGTTTACGATCATCGCGGACGGCAAAGCCTGGATGCGGCGGCCTATTTCATGGGGCAGGGCTTCCGCAACGTCCGCTGCCTGCGCGGGGGCATTGACGCCTGGTCACGCGAGGCCGACGGCCAGGTGCCGCGCTACCGATTGGAGATGTCCGCATGAATCCGGCCGAAGACTATCAAAAGCGAATCGAGGAAGCGTTGCGCGACCCGAAAAATCTGGGCGAATTGGCCGGCGCCGACGCCGTCGGCACGGCCGGCAGCGCGGCCTGCGGCGACATGATCCGGCTCTGGATCAAATTCAAGGAACAGGCGGGCAAAAAAGTTGTTGACCGGGCGACCTTTCAAAGTTTCGGCTGCGAGACGGCCATCGCCGTCGCCAGCCTGGCCACCGAGATGATCCGCGGCAAAACGGCGGAGGAAGTGCTGGCGTTGTCGGCCGAAGATTTGGCGCCGGACCTTGGGCCGTTGCCGCCGGTGAAAATTCATTGCACGCAACTTGTGGAAAGCGCGTTGCGCTCGGCCCTGCAGCCGCAATCGGCTCCGCCGCCAGCCGCGGCCCCCGCCGCCGCGCCCAGCCTGGTGGATAAGTTCACGCAAGCCGCCCACCCCTCCGGCAAATTGAAGGTCATTTTGCTGGAGAGGGAAAACAAATAGCCTAACGCGCGCAAACGCTTGCATTTCTTCACGCGATGAGCAATCAATGCAGAATGACATGGACGGTGAAAGTGGCAAATGGCGCGGTGAAGCTCCCGCCCGGCGTCCAATTGCCGGACGGAGCCGAGGTTCGTTTGACCATACCTGACTCAGAGGCGCGACCTTCATTCGCTGAACGTTACGCCGCCTACATCGGCGTGGCGGGTGATCTGCCGGATGATTTGGCCACGAACCTGGATCATTACGTCCACGGGCAGGCAAAAAAATGAATCGGGTTTTCGCGGACGCGTTCTATTACCCCATCTTCGTTTGATGCGGCGGCCATGACCAGCAAGGACACGGCGAAGCTGGCCTTCCGGTTTGTTCTCATCCTCGGAGTAGTCAACCTGTTCGCCGACATGACTTACGAGGGCGGGCGCGGATTGGCGGGGCCGTTCCTTGGTTCCCTGGGGGCCAGCGCGACGGCGGTCGGCTTCGTGGCCGGATTCGGCGAGTTGATCGGCTACGGCTTGCGGTCGCTAACGGGTTACTTCGCGGACAAAACACACCGCTACTGGGCCGTGAGTTTCATCGGTTACGCGGTCAACTTGCTGGCGGTGCCGGCATTGGCCCTGGCCGGAAACTGGCCCGCGGCGGCGGCGCTGATCGTCTTGGAGCGGACGGGCAAGGCCATCCGCAAACCGGCGGTGGACGCGATGCTTTCCCACGCCGGGAAATCCATCGGACACGGCTGGGTCTTCGGCCTCAATGAGGCGCTGGACCAGATCGGCGCCACGGCCGGCCCGCTGATCACGGCGCTGGTTCTGCATTGGCACGGCGGCTTCCGGCACGCCTTCGCCGTTCTCCTGGTTCCCGCGCTGCTTTGTTTGTTGACTGTGGCGCTGGCCGCCGTGCTCTATCCCCGTCCGCGCGAATTGGAGGAACGGCAGCCGCGCCTGCTGGCGACGCGGGGATTCTCCCCCGCCTACTGGCGCTGCGCGGCGGGAGGCGCTTTGATTGCGGCGGGTTTCGCGGACTTCTCCCTTATCGCGTTTCATTTTCAGAAAACGGCCGTCGTGGCGCAAAGCATGATCCCCGTCTTTTACGCCGTGGCGATGGCCGCGGGGGCGCTGGCGTCGCTGGTCTTTGGACGGTTGCTGGACGCGGTGGGGCGGCGGGTGGTGTGGCCGGCCTTCCTGTTGGGAGCGATGTTCGGGCCGCTGGTGTTTCTGGGCGGCTCCGGGCTGGCGCTGGCCGGGATGGTGCTGTGGGGCATTGGCATGGGCGCGCAAGACTCGCTGCTCAAGGCCATGCTGGCGGGAATCGTCCCGCCGGAAAAGCGCGGCACGGCCTACGGTGTGTTTGACACCATGTTCGGCGCGGCCTGGTTCGCCGGCAGCGCGCTGATGGGATTTCTCTACGACAGATCGCTGCCCGCGCTGATCGCCTTTTCCGTCCTCACGCAACTGTCGGCGCTGCCGGTCTTGTGCGGACGGATCGGGCCGCGAGGCGCCAACGCTGGCATTGCCCCGAAATGAGTCGGCCAAACCACAGGGTGGCCGCGCGCAGCGGCCCAACGGGTTTATTCCACGGTTTGATTTGACGGCCGCGGGCGGCGGGTTCATCCTTGACCGGTCCGATCAGTTCTTTGAGGCGGATTTGGAGTTGATGGGGGCCTTCGCCGAGGAGGCTCGGCACCGCATGCAATAAGGATCAACGAATGATGAACAATGCCCGCCAAAAAGCTGGAGGACGCGTTTATCTGGGCCTGATCGCCGGCACCGCAGCCTTGGGCGGATTGCTCCTTGGGTACGATACGGCGGTGATTTCAGGGGCGATCGGCTTTATCAAAGCCCATTTCGGACTCAGCGCGGGCATGACGGGATGGGCTGTCTCCTGCCTGCTGATCGGCTGCATGCTCGGCGCCATAACGGGGGGGCCATTGAGCGACCGTTTTGGGCGAAAACCGATGCTGCTGTTGAGCAGCCTGATTTTCGCCATGTCCAGTCTCGGTTCGGCGATGGCCCCGAATCTGGCGCTTTACTCTTGGAGCCGGCTTTTGGGCGGACTGGCCATCGGGGCGGTTTCCCTGCTCTCCCCGCTCTACCTGGCGGAGGTGGCGCCGCATCAGGTCCGGGGAAGATTGGTGTCGCTTTACCAGTTGGCCATCGTGGTGGGAATCCTGGTTTCGTTTTTTGTCAACATGTTGATCCAGCGCGCCGGGGCCGCCCTGCCAGGCGTCGCTGGTGAGAGCTGGAATCAAGCCCACGGTTGGCGCTGGATGCTCGGAGTCATGGTGGTGCCTTCGGCGCTCTTCGGCTTGCTGCTGCTGCCCTTGCCGGAGAGTCCTCGCTGGCAGATGAAGCGCGGCCGGCGGCTGGAGGCCGAGCGGACCTTGCAGCGAATCGGCGGCCCGGAGGCGGCGGCCAAAGAAATTGAGGAGATCGAGGGATCTCTCAAGGAAGACGAAGGGAAACTAGCGGAACTTTTCTCCGGCGGGTTCGGTCGCGCCCTGGTGATTGGAGTGGGGCTGGCGATTTTCAGCCAGTTCGGCGGGATCAACGCGGTCATGTATTACGGACCGGAGATGTTCAAGGCCGCCGGATCCAACGCCGATCAGGCCCTTTTGAGCCAGGTTGTTCTTGGGGCCACGCTGATTGCAGCCACGCTCTGCGCGAGCGCCCTGGTGGACAGACTCGGACGCAGAAAGCTTCTGATCGGCGGCGTGTCGCTGCAGGTTAGCTGTCTGGCTGCTGTGGGGATTCTTTACCGGATTCAGGCCTCTCCACTTCTGTTGCTGGTCTTTGTCGTTTTGTTTTTGATCGGATTTGGCAGCTCTACGGGTGTCGTGACGTGGGTCATCATTTCGGAGATTTTCCCGACCCGCCTGCGTGGCCAAGCCATGGGCATGGCCGTGCTCATGCACTGGGTGGCGGACTATCTGGTCTCTCAGACCTTCCCAGTTTTGAAGGAGAACATTGGCCCGTCGAACACGTTTTTCTGCTATGCGGCAGGCTGTTTCCTGGGGCTTGTTTTTACCGTTTGCATGGTCCCGGAAACCAAAGGCCGCACCCTGGAGGAGATCGAGCGATCCTGGCGGCAAGCTCCGCGCGCCCTGGCGGGTTAATCCCTTTTGAGATGACCGCCGCGGACAGTAATTTGTCCTCCCATCGCATAACGGCAAATGCGACTCAGGCGCCGCCGTTGACAGCAACGCCCTGGTGTCTTAAGATAATTTCATGAATTCAACCATTGCCGCGCCGGTTGACTGGGTGGAGGCTGTTGGAAATCTGCGTTTTCCATCCAAGGCGGACCATCGTTTGCAAGAACTAATGGACCGCAACAACGAAGGGCTTTTGCAGGGATCTGAAAAGGAACAATTGGAGGCCTTGGTTGAATTGAGCGAGCAACTTTCGCTCGTCCGCGGCGAGGCATTGCAGATTTTGGGCCGGCAGCCGTAATGAACATCCCGGAAGAACTGTCGCGCACAGTTCGGGCGCGCGCTGACGGCCGGTGCCAATACCGCCGGATGCGCGTGTGCCGTTTGCCAGCGCTGCCTCCGGAATGACAGTTTCAACTTCCGTGCCGTCCGGGATATTCAAATCCGGAGGCAAGGTCACGCTGCCGCGATGAATCTTCGCCGTGATGCTCATGACAGGGAAGACAGCAGCTTTTTGGCGCGCGCGGCAATGTTATTCTCCACTCAGTAAATCATGTCGGCGACGGTGCGGTTGGCGGGGATGAAGGGGATGACGTGCTCGGTGTAAGGGCAGATGACATCCAGCAAATAGGGCCGGTCGCAATCGAGCATCTCCTGCAAGGCGCGCCGGAGGTCTTTCTTGTACATGACACGTTGGGAGGGGACGTTGAAGCTCTGCGCCATGGCCACGTAGTCGGGATAAATCAGCCGGCGGTTCTCCGGGTCGCCCAAATAGGTGTGCCCGCGGTTGCCCTCGTAGAATTTGTCCTCCCATTGCATGACCATGCCCAGATGCTGGTTGTTGAGGATGACGGCCTTGGCGGCGATTTTCTCGATGTGCGCGGTCGCCAGTTCCTGCACGTTCATCAAAAAGGAGCCGTCGCCGTCAATATCAATGACCTGTTTGTCGGGCCGGGCGACCTTGGCGCCCAGGGCGGCGGGAAAGCCAAAACCCATGGCGCCCAGGCCGGCGCTGGTCAGGAACTGCCGCGGCCAGGTGAACTTGTAATACTGGCCGGCCCACATCTGATGCTGGCCCACGCCGGTGGTGATGATCGCCTCGCCCTTGGTCAATTCGTAGAGCGACTCGACCACCATTTGCGGCAGGATCACTTCGCTCTCCCGGCCCTGGAGATGCTCCCGCATGTGCTCCGAACGGCTGACTTCCTCGGTCACGCCGTAGCGGAATGGCGCGCGGGCCTTCCATTCGGCGACCTGCCGCAGCCAGGGAGTGAAGGTCTTGCGGATGGGCCGGCGGCGGATCATTTCGTTGAGGCGGCCCAGCGCGTAACGAATGTCGCTCTGGATGGCCAGATGGACTTTGCGGTTCTTGTTGTGCTCGGATTGATCAATGTCAATATGAACAATCGTCCCCGTCTTGCAAAACTCATCCACCTTGCCCGTCACCCGGTCGTCGAAGCGCACGCCGAAGGCCAGCAGCAGGTCGGCGCCGGGCTTGACAATGACCTGGGGATCGTTCGGATTTTTGCGGTGCCGGAATTCGCCGCTGACAGCCCAGTTGGCGCAGGCGGCCCCATGCATGCCCAGCCAGCGCAGGGACAAGGGATGGGTTTCGGGAAAGGCGCCGCATCCCATGATGGTGGTGGTGACGGGGATTTGCGCCGCCTCGGCGAACTGGCGCAGTTCATCGGCCGCGTTGCCGGTGATGATGCCCCCGCCGCAATAAAGGACGGGCCGTTCGGCCTTCTCGATCAAGCCGATGATTTCATTCAGGGCGACGTCATCGGCCTTGGGGTAAGGATCGTAACCGCGCAGAGAGACATCGGCGGGCCACAGGGGCTGGGTGCGGGCTTGCTGGAGGTTTTTGGGGAAATCAATCACCACCGGCCCGGGCCGCCCGGTGGCGGCGATGAAAAAGGCCTCCTTGACCACGCGCGGGATTTCATTGACGTCGGTGATCAGATAGCTATGCTTGACAACTGGGAGCGTCATGCCGAAGAAATCGGTTTCCTGGAAGGCGCCCTTGCCGATCATCGCCTGCTGCACCTGGCCGGTGACGGCGACCAGCGGGACGGAATCCATGTACGCGTCGGCGATGGCTGTGACCAGATTGGTGGCGCCGGGGCCGCTGGTGGCCATGCAGACGCCGGGCCGGCCGGTGGCGCGGGCGTAGCCGCCGGCGGCGAAGCCTCCGCCCTGCTCGTGCCGGGGCAGGATGGTGCGGATGGTGGAGCGGGTCAGAGACTGGTGGATTTCCATGCTGGCGCCGCCGGGATACGCGAAGACACACTCGACACCCTCGCGTTCCAGGGCGCGGACCAGGATGTCGCAGCCCGGCATGGGCCGGCCGATCTGAGCTTTGGAGGCGGCGGACTTTTTTGCACGTACTTTTGCATTCATAATTCTATCTGGCTGGAGGGGGGCGGGCCGAAAAAAACCCACGACCGTTACCAGCCGTGGGTCATCTGTCCAATCATGCGTCAGACGCGACAAGCCTCCACGGCGCGGCCGTCGGAGACGACCGCGACGCCCGTCAGAATAGCCAATGGCAGCGCGTTTGCCAGCATGGAGCGAGGTTAGCGCGCCGACGGGCCGGGGTCAAGCCCGGAATTGAAGGAAAATGGCCATTGGTGGTGTTGGCACGAAACCGGCTATAAATGGAGACGGAGGGCTGCTGTGGGAGATTTCTTAGAACGGGGGAAAGCTGGAGGTGGCTTGGGGACCCCCGTTGTGAGAACGTCCGTCGAACCGTCTTCTCCCTATGCAGCCCTTCTTCTTTTTTCGCCAAAAAGGCCGGGATTTTGTCCTGCTGTGCGCCTTTGGGCCGCTTTTTTGGGAACCTGAAGGAAAACCTGAATCGCGTGAAAAAGACGCGGATGCGCGAAAATTTGTCTCCGGCGGACCGTTCCCGGCGCGAAAACGGCTAGCCCTTCATCGGATTGCGAGGCAGATTGTGGGGGATTCACTGAGAGAAGAAGGCTGGGGATGGTGGCATGAATTAGGCTGTCAAAGGGGTACGACGGAGAGGTTGTCTGGAGCGAAGATAACGGCGACGGCCTGCTCGTGAGGTGAGGTGGGGACCGTTGCTGGAAGCTCCGTTCAACGCTCTTTGCCCAAACTTCCTCTCTGTCGTGCCGGCCATCGGCGGAGGCCCTGGGGGGCAGGGCCTTGGCGCCGCGGAACGGAAGAGGCTGGCCAGTTTTTCGTTGTCCGCGTTTGACATGGGGCGCGCCGTGCCGATAGATTATCTGGCAGAGCATTGGAGAGGAAGTTGACTGTGGCTGCGAAAGATGACTATTTGATAGATTTGTTGGTTGACATGGGGCAAGTGAGCAACGAGCAGCTTGCGTCCGCGCGCGAGGAAGCCGCCGCTGCCGGCGAAGGCGTCGTTGACCTGCTTCTTTCCAAAAAAATCATCCGTCCGGTGGATCTCGCTCAGGCCAAAGCCTCCCACTTCGGATACGAGTTTGTCCATCTGGGTGACCTGCGGCTGAGCGACGATGTGATTTCGGCCCTTTCGCGCACGGTGGCCAAACGTTACCGGGCCATCCCGGTCGCGCGGCACGACCATTCGATCGCCGTGGCCGTGGCGGACCCATCGGACTTGGACGTGCAGGACACGCTGCAACGGCTGCTCAATGCGGACATCGAATTGCGTGTGGCGACCGATGAGGACATTGACAACGCGCTCAACAAGTATTACGGGGCGGCGGACGACTCGGTCACGCAGTTGATCCAGGACATCACAGAGGGGGAAGTGGAGATTGGGCTTCCGGCCAAGGCGGTGGAGGCCGACGATCACTCGGTGGTGGAGGCCGACGCGCCGATCATCAAGCTGGTCAACACGCTCATTGTGGAGGCATTCAAGTCGCGGGCGTCAGACATCCACCTGGAACCGCTGGCCAAGACCTTCCGAGTGCGCTACCGGATAGACGGCGTGCTGCACGAGATGAAAAGCCCTCCAAAACGGTTGCAGGCCGCCATCCTGAGCCGGCTCAAAATCCAGTCCAACATGTCCATCGCCGAGCGGCGCATCCCGCAGGACGGGCGCATCCAGACTTCGGTGGGCGGCAAGCTCATTGACTTGCGGGTCTCCTGCGTGCCGACCAATCACGGCGAAAGCATCGTCATGCGAATCCTGGACAAGGAGGGGTTGCGCCTGGGATTGCCGGAATTGGGATTCTTCACCGACGATCAGCAGACCTTCGAGCGGCTGATCGGATTGCCCGACGGGATTCTGCTGGTCACGGGGCCGACGGGATCGGGCAAGACAACTACGCTCTATTCGTGCCTGAATTTCATCAACCGGCCCGATCGCAAGATCATCACCGTGGAGGACCCGGTGGAGTATTTGCTGGCCGGCATCAACCAGGTGCAGGTCAACGAGACCGTCGGGCTCACCTTCGCCATGGCCTTGCGGGCGATGCTGCGCCAGGCGCCCAACGTGATCATGCTGGGGGAAATCCGCGACCTGGAAACGGCGACCATTGCCATCAACGCCTCCCTCACCGGCCACCTGGTTTTCTCCACCTTGCACACCAACGACGCCCCCAGCGCGGTGACCCGATTGATTGATATCGGCGTCAAGCCCTTCCTGGTGGCCTCCTCGGTCCGGGCGTTGATGGCGCAACGGCTGGTGCGCAAGGTGTGCAAGAGGTGTGCCCAGCCTTACCAGCCCACCGAGAGCGAACTGCAATCCCTGAACCTGGACTCCAGCAAGACGACCGGCGCGACCTTCATGCGCGGCAAAGGCTGCAACGACTGCAACAAAACCAGCTATCGCGGCCGCTTCGGCATCTTCGAGATATTTGTCATTGACGACGAAGCCCGTAAGTTGATTTATGACCGTGTCCCGTCGTCGGTCCTGCGGGCGCGCGCCCGCGAAATGGGGATGCGCACTTTGCGGGAGGACGGCGCGCGCAAAGTGATGGCGGGGCTCACGACGGCCGACGAAGTCATCCGGGCCACGGTGGGAGACGTTGATTGATGAAACGAATGACACTATTTGACTGATCGCCATGTCCTATTCCATGTCAGACTTGTTGCAGTTGGTTGTGTCCGAAGGGGCGTCGGACCTCCACATCCGGGCCGGATTGCCCCCGGTCATCCGCGTGCATGGCACGCTCCACCGGGTGGACGGGCCCTCTTTGCGGCCGGAAGACGCCGAGGAATTGATGCGCAGCGTCACCTCCGAAGACCACATCCAGCACGTCCGGGAACAGGGAGGCGCCGACTATGGGTTTGCCTTCGGCGACGCGGCGCGCTTCCGGGTCAGCGTGTTCAAGGAGAGGGGCAACTTCGGCGTCGTCTTGCGGCAGATTCCCACGCGCATGCTCACGCTGGAGGAGATCGGCCTGCCCCGGCAGACCATCGTGAATCTGCTCTACAAGCCGCGCGGTTTGGTTCTGGTCACCGGTCCCACCGGCAGCGGCAAGACCACCACTCTGGCCTCGATGATCAACATCATCAACGAAGAGCGCGACGACGTGCATCTCATCACCGTTGAAGACCCCATTGAATACTATCACAAGCACAAGAAGTCCATCGTGACGCAGCGGGAAGTCCACGTGGATGTGCCAAGCTTCTCGGAGGCCTTGCGCCGCGCCTTGCGCCAGGACCCCGATGTGATCCTGGTGGGCGAATTGCGGGACTTGGAAACGATGGAAGCGGCCATCACCGCGGCGGAAACGGGCCACCTGGTCTTTGGCACGCTGCACACCACCGGGGCGGCCAAGACTATTGACCGTATTGTCAACGCCTTTCCGATCAACCAACAGGAAACCATCCGCATCCAACTTTCCACCGTCTTGCAGGCGGTCATCTCGCAATTGTTGTTGCCGCGCTGTGACAAACCGGGACGCATCGCCGTCTATGAGATCATGGTCAACACCCCGGCCATCGCCGCGCTCATCCGCGACAACAAGACCTTCCGCATCTCCTCGGACATCCAAACGGGCGCCAAACACGGGATGGTCACCCTGGACAGTTACCTGATGGAGAAATACACCCAGGGCATCATCTCCCGGGATGAAGTCGTCACCAAATGCTACGACCCCACGACCATCCTCCAGAAACTGGCCGAGTGGGAAGCGGCGCAGGCGGAACTGGCCGCCGCGCAAACCGAAACCACCACCTGAGCCATGCCGACTCATGTTTCCAGCCCCCTTTTGGACTTGATCCGCTCCCAGAGCCTTCTGGACGACCTGCAACTGGAAGAGGTGATCGAAGAGCACAATCGCAGCGGCAAGGCCTTCCCGGAGATTTTGCAGGACTTCGGCTTCTTGGACATGGACGCCCAGTTGCAGTTGATCGCCAATCACCTGGGCACCGAGGTCGTCCAATTGAGCCAGCGGGACCTCACGCCGGAAATCCTCTCGCTTGTCCCGGCCGACGCCGCGCGGATGTACAAGTGCGTGCCGGTGGGCGCCCACGACTCGGTCGTGCAACTGGCCCTGGCCGATCCGCTCAATCCGGCCATTATTGATGAGTTGGGCTACGTCATCCACAAGGAGATCGTTCCCGTCGTGGCCGACCCCGGGGAAATCGAAAGGGCCGTCAGCCACTACTACGGGGACTCCCAATCCAGCGTGGCCGAGATGCTCAAGGAGCTGGGCCAGGACAACGAAATCGCGCGCGAAGCGGCGGAAGCCGCCGCCACCGGAGCGGCGGCCGATTTGGCCAACCTCGCCGGTGAAGCGCCGATCATCCGGTTTGTCAACCTGGTGCTTTTCCAAGCCGTTCAGGACCGGGCCAGCGACATTCATTTCGAGCCCTTTGAGGACGAATTCAAAATCCGCTACCGCGTTGACGGCGCGCTCTACGAAATGTCCCCGCCGCCCAAACATCTGGCCCTGCCGGTCATCTCACGCTTGAAAGTCATGTCCAGCCTGGACATTTCGGAGCGGCGCCTGCCCCAGGACGGTCGCATCAGCATCCAGATCGCCGGACGCACCATTGACCTTCGCGTCTCCACTCTGCCCACCCAATTCGGCGAATCGGTCGTCTTGCGCGTGCTGGACCGGGCGGCGGTCAACCTGGACATCCGAACGCTGGGCTTTCCCAAGGCGGTGCTGGATTACATCACCCAGGCCATTCAGCAGCCCAACGGGATCATTGTGGTCACCGGGCCGACGGGCTGCGGCAAGACGACCACCCTCTACTCCTGTATGCGCGCCATCAACAGCATTGAGTCCAAGCTCCTGACCATCGAAGACCCGGTGGAATACGACATCGAGGGCATCATGCAGGTAGCCGTCAATGAAGCCGTCGGGATGACCTTCGGCAGAGCCTTGCGCGCCTTTCTGCGCCAGGACCCTGACATCATCATGCTGGGGGAAATGCGCGATTTGGAGACCTCCCAGATTGCCATCCAGGCCTCCCTGACGGGCCATTTGGTCCTGAGCACCCTCCACACCAATGACGCCCCAGGTGCCGTCACCCGGCTGGTGGACATGGGAGTGGAGCCGTTTTTGATTTCCTCCACGTTGACGGCGGTGCTGGGCCAACGATTGGTGCGCACCATCTGCGCCAAGTGCCGCACTCCTTTCGAGCCGACAGAGAGCCAGTTGTCCCTGCTCAATCTCTCCCCGCACGACGTGGGCGACAAGGTCTTTTATTACGGCCGCGGCTGCGCCACTTGCAATGACACCGGTTACAGGGGACGCCGGGGCATCTTCGAGTTGCTGATGGTCTCCGAACCGATCCGCCTGCTCATTAACGAAAAGGCCCCCACGGTCGTCATCCGCCAAAAAGCCGTCGAACTGGGCATGGTCACCTTGCGCGAAGACGGCATGCGCGGGATTTTCGATGGTGGCACCACGATAGAAGAAGTCGTCAAATACACCTGAGTCTTATGCCAAAATTCAATTATGTAGCCATGGATTCCCGGGGCAAGGAAACCAAGGGCACCTTGGAAGTCGCCAACCAAAACGAGGCCATCGGCCGCATCAAGGAGATGGGCTTCTACCCGACCAAGGTGGTCGAGGACAAGGGGTCGCCCGCCGGCGGCACGGCCAAGAAAACCGCCAAGAGCGGCAAAAAAGGCGGTCTCAACTTCAACTTGCAGATCAAAATCCCCGGCCTCAGCGGCCGCGTCAAAACCAAGGTCCTGACGACTTTCACCCGCCAGTTGGCCACGCTGGTGCAAGCGGGCCTGCCTCTCTTGCGCGGGTTGCGCGTGCTGCAAAAGCAGGAGAAAAGCGCCAACCTCAAGGACATCCTGGGCGAACTCTCAACGGCCATCGAGGGCGGCAGCACCTTTTCCGAAGCCCTGGCCCAGCATCCCAAGGTCTTCAACCGCCTGTTCGTCAACATGGTCAAGGCGGGGGAGATCGGCGGCGTGCTTGAAGTCGTTCTCAAGCGCCTGTCCGAATTCATGGAAAAGGCCCAGAAGATCCGCGGCAAGGTCATCGCCGCCATGTTCTATCCCTGCGCCGTCATCGTCGTGGCCACTTGCATCATGGGCATCTTGATGGTCGTGGTCATCCCCAAGTTCAAAGACATTTTCGCCGGCTCCCTGGGCAACGGGATGGAGCTTCCCCCCTTCACCAGTTTCGTCCTGAGCGTCAGCGATCTGGTCAAAAACCATTTCGCGCGCACCATGCTCTATCTGCTCTGTTTCGTCATTCTTTTCAACGTCTTCATCCGCCTCAAATTCGGTCGCCGCGTGTGGGATAAATTCAAACTCATCGTACCGGCCGTCGGCCCGGTCATCACCAAAGTGGCCATCTCCCGCTTCACACGCACTTTGGGCACCCTGGTCAGCAGCGGCGTGCCCATCTTGCAGGCCCTGACCATTGTCAAGGAAACCTCCGGCAACGTCATCATCGGCAACGCCGTCGGCGCCGTCCATGAAAGCGTCAAAGAAGGCGAAACCATCACCGCACCCCTGGAGGCCTCCGGCGTCTTTCCACCCATGGTCGTGAGCATGGTTGACGTCGGCGAGCAAACCGGCGCCCTGCCCGAAATGTTGATGAAGATCGCCGACAGCTACGACGAAGAGGTGGACAACGCCGTCGCCGCCATGACCTCCTTGCTGGAGCCGATCATGATCATCTTCCTGGCCGTCATCGTCGGCAGCATTGTCATCGCCATGTTCCTGCCCCTGATCCAATTGATGGAACACGTCGGCGAGCCCGACAGCGAGGGCCACGGCGTCAAGACTGAGCCTTAAGCCGGCAACGGCCCCATTGGGTGAAATCCTTGACGGAACATCTTTGGTTCGAGGTGCCCTCCCGGCGCGGCTTTGTCAACATCACCTCGACCGTCCAGGACTTGGTCCGCAAAAGCGGCGTGCGCGAGGGTCTTTGCCTGGTCAATGCCATGCACATCACCGCCTCCGTCTTCATCAATGACGCCGAAGAGGGCCTGCTGCACGACTACGAAGTCTGGCTGGAAAAGCTGGCCCCGCACGAACCCATCTCACAATACCATCACAACCGGACGGGCGAGGACAACGCCGACGCGCACATCAAACGCCAGGTCATGGGCCGCGAAGTGGTCGTGGCCATCACCAAAGGCTCGCTGGATTTCGGGCCGTGGGAACAAATTTACTACGGCGAATTCGACGGCCGGCGCCGCAAACGGGTCCTGGTCAAAATCATCGGCGAATGATCGCCCCGGTTTTCGGACTATTCCCCGCAACGCCGCCTTGCCCGCAAACTTGATTCCTTCTCCCAGGGCGAGAAGGCCAGGATGAGGGCGAGCCCAAAAAAAACTGACTTCTCCATTTCGACGTGACCGCGACTGCATTCGCCAGACACGCATCCGCAAAACCAAAAACGTCCGTCGGCCATTCCTTCTCCTCGAAGATCCGCCAACTCGTCCGTCGTAGCCTCGGCGAAGATGGAAGCCTGGCGACGGCGGACGCGAGAAGGCCAGGATGAGGGCGATCCCCCAAAAAACCAACCTTCCCATTTCACTGCTATTCGATGTTACCAAGACTGCATTTGCTGGACACGCCTCCGCAAAACCAGAAACGCGTCATCGCTATTCCTTCTCCCAGGGGGAGAAGGCCAGGATGAGGGCGAGCCAAAAACTGACTTTCCCATTTCATTTATCAGCCTGCTCGAATTCGAAAATGGCCTCGCCACGGTCGCCGCGATTCATCACCTGATACACCGCACCGGAATACTGGATTCTGAGCTTTCGCGCCACGCACCCTAGAATGTCAAAAGCGGGACGCCGCCCTCAACAGTCATATTACAATACCAGGACCCGAGCCGTTTCAGTTGTTGAACAACAGAGTTTTAGGTCTTATCTAAGCGCCATTCAAAACTGACACTGGCATGTCCTTCTTGACGCTCTCTGATTCAAAAAGTTTAAAGCGTAAAAGAGCAAAAACTAAAACCCCCTCACGCAACGGAAACAAAAGTCATCCGCGGCGTCCGACGGAACGTTCCAGAGGCGATTGGCGCACCGCAACCAGTTGGCGTACTCATTACCACAGCCACCGCGCAAAACTTTCCAGTTGTTAATGTTCGATGTCGGTCCTCGTGGATCAGTGCTGTTTGCTGCGTAATCGTCATTTGTTCCATTCTGACCTATCCCATACCAATCCCAACACCACTCATTTAAATTGCCAGCCATGTCATACAAAGCATATCCATTCGGCGCAAATGATCCTATTGGAGTCGTAGAGTTAGGATAAGGCTTAGTCGCAAGTGGGTTGTAGCCGTTCGGTCCCAAATCGTAGCTAAAGTCATTGGTGTCCCCATAGTAGTTGGCTTGGCTTTCGGAAATCGTGTCGCCCCACGGAAACCGTTGCCCAGTCAACCCACCACGAGCCGCCTTCTCCCATTCCGCTTCCGTTGGCAGCCTGTAGCCATTGGCCTGCCAATTCACATTCGTGCTCGTGATGTTAACGTCGCCATTCGTATAAATCTGCGTCAAATCTGTATCGGTGTAATACACCGGTGTCAAACCCGTTTGCTGCGACCGCGCATTGCACCACTTCACCGCGTCGTACCAACTCACGTACTGCACCGGATGATTCGACACCCAGCTATACCCGGTATCGTCAAAGCCATATCCGTTGTTCGTGGCCCAGTTATACACCGACTTCCATTGACCGTAACTTACCAGATTCGTATCCATGTAAAACGCCGACACGTTTACGGTGACGGCAGGAATGGCATCGCTTTCGCCGTCCAGAGTGTCCCCCATCGTGAACGGACCCGCCGGAATGAGTGCCATGCCGTTGGAAGTGATTGGAGTATATGGCATCCCTCGCACGCGGTAGAACATCGGAACGCTGACCGAGATAGTTCCGTTCGAGGCTACCGTCACCGCGCTTAGCCCGCCCCAGTTGGTCTGCCACGGCCCGGACAAAGACGACGCCCATTCCACCGACCCCACGCTGCCGGGTGTCAAGTACGAACAGGTCAGTTGCCCGTTCTGACTGAAGGAGTTTATGACGGGCAATTGGGCACCGGCTTGATGGATGCCGGCTGAAAGGGCAAATGCGGTCAACAAAGACACGGGCAATATTTTATTATTTTTTTTCATAGTATTTTATTTTTAACACTGCTGTGTTCATGTTTTAGCGTGAGGCCCAGCACGTGTCGCCAGTTTCGGGCCGACTAGCCCGCGTCTTCTCAAAGGCGGTCTGCGCCGGTTCTGAATGATATACGGAGCGAGCAAGGCGTTTCGGACACGGTTTTTCATTTTTTTGTCCGAAATCGTCTTGGAAGGGCGTATTAAGGCTATATGACGTCCGGAGAAACGGAGCAGTCGGTCCGAATGGCCGCAGGCACGGGGAGACCCGCTGAGGAGTTTATTGCCACCCGCAGCAGCTTGGTGACCCGGTTGAAGGACTGGCGGGACGATGAAAGTTGGAAGGCGTTCTTTGACACGTACTGGAGAGTCATCTACGGCGCCGCCATCAAAGCGGGGTTGACCGATGCCGAAGCGCAGGATGTCGTCCAGGAAACGATCATCGCGGTGGCCAAACAGGCGGGGAATTTCAAGTACGACCGGGCGCGAGGTTCCTTTAAAGGATGGCTGCTGCAATTGACCCGCTGGCGGATTGCGGACCAATTAAGGAAGCGCCGGGGCGGCGGCCAAACCGATGCGCCGCCCGCGGATGAAACAGCCCGCACAGCCACGATTGAGCGCATCCCCGATCCGGCATCGCTCGATTTGGACGCGGAGTGGGAGAAGGAGTGGAGACGTATCGTGACGGAGGCGGCGCTGGGCCGGGTGAAACAAGAAGCAAGCGCCAAACAATATCAACTGTTCGACCTGTATGTGATCAAGCAGTGGCCGGTGCATGACATCGTCAGGACGTTGGGAGTATCGTTGCACCAGGTTTACAAGGCCAAAACCCGCATTCTGGCCATGGTGCGCAAGGAAGCCAGGAGGCTTGAACAATCGCTAACCTGATCGAAAGAGGTCATCGCTCGCTGTTTGAGCTTGACAGGCCAGGGGAACTGGATCATCATGCGGCAAAACCGCTTATGCCTTCCGTCGCCTGCGCGGAACGCGCCGCCCGGCTGGCTTACGGGGGGCATTGAGTGGACGCAGCCGCGCACGTCTATGCAAGTCAATGAGCATGGAAGGCTTGGGAATTCGCCACTGAGGATTCCCGACCATGAATTGCTGCGGCCCATCGGACACGGCAGTTATGGGGAAGTCTGGTTGGCGAGGAACACATCCACCGGAGCCTATCGGGCGATAAAAGCCGTCTGGCGTTGTTCCTTTGAGCAGAATAAGCCTTTTGAGCGCGAATTCGCGGGCCTGCGCAAATTCGAGCCAGTCTCGCGTTCTCACCCCGGGCTGATGGCCGTCCTTCATGTCGGCCGAGACGATGGCGAGGGGCTGTTTTATGCGGTGATGGAACTGGCCGATGACGTGCGCACCGGCCAGGAAATCATTCCGACGGCGTATGCGCCAAAGACCTTGCGCAGGGAGATCCAAACTCGCGGCCGGCTGCCATCCGAGGAATGCGTGGAACTGGGCGTCTCTCTGGCGCAAGCGCTGGGCAAACTGCACGAGCAAGGGTTGGTTCATCGGGATATTAAGCCCTCGAACATCATTTTCATTAATGGCCGTCCGAAGCTGGCGGATATCGGCTTGGTTACCGACCTGGACGCCACATGCTCGTTTGTCGGCACCGACGGTTACGTGCCCCACGAAGGGCCAGGCTCGCCCCAGGCAGACATCTACGCGCTGGGCAAGGTGCTCTACGAAGCCGTTACCGGCCAGGACAGGACGGACTATCCGCAATTGCCGGCAAACTTGAAGACTTTCCCCGATTACCAAGGTCTCATGGAGGTCAACGAGGTCATTGTCAAGGCCTGCGAGTGGTCGCCAGCCGCTCGCTACCCCTCAGCAGAGGCAATGCTCGCAGATTTGGAGCACCTGAAGAATGGCAACTCGGTCCGGCACAAGCGCCGGCTGGAACAGCGGCGCTCGCGCTGGAAGAAAGTTGGGAGTCTCGCGTTGGCAGTCGTGGCTATTGGTGCCGGCGCCATTTTGTCGCTAAACGCTATCTTTGGGCAGCGCGACCCCGTGTTTCTGGAAGTGAGCGGACACCACTTGGAAGCCAGAAGCCATCCCTTGTGGACCAAGGAGTTGGAAGGGAAGGTGGGCTCCTGGAAGCCGCTTGATCTTGACAACCATGGCCACAGGGAATTTGTTGTGCAATCTACAGGGAATCACTGTCATCCGGTTAAGAGAGACGGCGTTTACTGGAAGGATTTGCATATGAGCGGTTTGCACAACAAAAACGATGTGATTGATTTCGACTTCGTTTGGCGTTTTTTCGCAGCACGGATGGTGC